>OHER01000008.1_pt1 | contig 131924 bp, 107 predicted proteins | sample 1567381 | NCBI WGS metagenome assembly OHER01 (sample SAMEA3879600, study PRJEB24766) | human gut metagenome | biome: human-associated habitat; feature: feces | place: USA | collected 1985/1987 | reverse complement strand
TTGCGGATTATTGTAAAGTATTCTATGCTATTCAGGGGACTTTTTCAGCGCCCTCTCTAGTGCCGAGGGCGGCAAGTCCCCACAGGGGCAACCTTGTTGCCGTCCATAATGGCTTCGTTGAGTCAGCATGGATGTTTAGTTTTTTGCCGTGCGATGAGTACTGGATGACAGGTCCTCCTTTCATGTGAGAGTTCGGATCGATAGATAAAGCCACTGCTCTCTGGCGATTGCTAATAGCAGGTGGCTGATGGGTGATTTGGGAAGGATAGCTTCATGTGTTTTCGAACAACCTGCATGTCGGGATTTGGTGCATATTGCTGAATGTCAATGAGATAGAATAAATATCCAAATGCGGGTTATGTGAAAAAGCGGGTAACCTGGCTTTTGCTTTATTAGCTAACTGATTGTGAATCAATGCTTTCGTTGGTTGTGCAAATTTCAGGTTGTTCGGTTTTTCCAAATAACAATAGTCCGGTCAAGACGTAACCAGTCCGACCGAAGGATTACCAGGGCATCATCAGATGCCGGGCCGGAGTTGGCGGGCAGGGAAAGCCACGCGGCGATGGAAAGCCCGTAGGCCCTGATTTGCCCCCTTGAAAAGGGGGATTAAGGATTAACAGGAATCTAAGGGGATTTAACAAGTCGTCATCAGACGACCGGCCGGGTCCGGGTATTTGCGAGAGCAAATACGTGGAGGACGCAAAGGCCGCGCGGAGCGTCAGGGTTTGGGACAGAGTCCCAATCAAACTAAAAAGGATATCCGACTCCGAAATGCACTGCGCAACCATCCTTTTTGAACCAGCCGTCAGGTCCGACCCATCTACGGCCCTCACTCCTGGTCGGATCGTGGATGACCATACCCATATCCAGACGTACAAGGATGAAATTCAGGTCTAGACGCAGTCCCAGACCCCAGTCGAGAGCGATGCCATGAACGAAATTATATTTGTTCAGCTTGCCCAGATCGTACTTTCCGAGACCATTGTCAGTAAGATTCCATACGTTTCCGGCATCAGCGAAAACAGCCCCGTTGAACTTCCAGAACAGCCCGAAACGATACTCGGCATTGACCTCAATCTTAAAATCACCGGTCTGGTTCGGAATGATGAAGAGCGTGTCCTTAGGCGAGGTACCAGGGCCGATCGAACGTGCCTGCCAGCCTCTCAGGCTGCTTGCACCGCCGCTGTAGAACTGCTGCTCGAAAGGCATTGACACGGAGTTCCCGTAAGCCAGTCCGCATCCTATCAGCACCCTTGTCGCGAATGCCTGCCTGTCATTCTTGCCGAACACCCAGGTCTTTCCTGCAGAGAACTCCCCTCTTACATATTGAGAATAGCTTGCTCCCCAGATCTGGCGCTCTTTTGTCGCTGAATTCTTGTGCATCAATGGATTGAACAATGACAGGACATTACCGGCTTCATTAGCCTGGAACTTGAAGTAATGGTAAGAACGCTTAGGATTCACGTCCGTGCTGGTGGTGTAGTAAAGAGTTCCTCCTGCACCGAAGTCGAAGTGGTCAGTGAATGCGCTCTTTACGGACGAATTCAGAAGGACGCTCTGGTAAAAGTCAGGATTGATACTGAACATGCGGACGATGTTCAGCTGAGTCGGGTAAAACTGGAAATACAGTTTCTTGTATGAACCGGTATATCCGAATGAATAGGAAATGATGTTTCTCTTGTATTCCGGCCTGTCCTGATAGTTATAGGAAGCCTTGAGCTCTGTGGAAGGTATGGCCTTCTTGAACCTCGTTATCGGTACTAACACGAAGCGTGGGAACTTGATTCCTGACGAAATGCCGAACTCTGTCGCTCTTGTACTGCTGTTAGGCTTGAACTGGAAATTTCCGGTAAAATTCAGGTTCAGCACTTCCCCTCCCCTGAACAAGTTCTTGTGGTAGAATGACAGACCGGGGGAAATGCCCAACAATCCGCTCGAATTCGATGATGCCTCGATATTGAATTTGAAGCCCTGAAGCTTTGATACAGAAAGAGATATGTCGGCATTGACCTTATTAGTGTCCACCTGCTGGACATCGATGTTCACCCCGTTGATTATGCTCAATGAGGAGAGCCTGCTGTAGGTGGTGTTGGTCGCAGTCTCACTGTAGAGATCGCCGGGCCGGATGGTGTTCAAGCCGCGAAGCGTCTTCTCCTTGATACGGAAATTCTCCGGGTGGGAAATCACTACATTGTCGAAATGGAACTGCCTGAAAGGCAATGCGTTGTCGGGACTCTCGTTCCTCGTGTATTCATTTATGGTATAGTCCAGGATGGCATATCCGGGGATGCTGAGCGTATCCGCCTGGAAGAAGTAGTTGTTTTTGGACAATGTGAAATATCCCTTGTTTCTCATGAATGCTGCCGACCTCTGGGTCTCCGCTTCCATTACGGATTCTGAAAGGAAATCCTGCGTCTTTACCATCACTCCGGATGTGTCGGAGAAGAAGGTGTTGCGGAATACATCATTTGACGGGAGGTTATAATGTATCTCCTTGATAGGAAAGCGTTTGCCGAGAGTTACATTATAATTTACTTTAACTATTTTACGCTTGACGGACACCTCTGCTTCTACCTTTGAACCATAGTATCCGATGTATTCAAGATGGCGTTCAATATTCTCCACCGACGCATCTACCTTGTCCGACTCATATACGACTGGAGCCGTTCCGACTTTCCTGAAGAGCCTCGGAAAGAATCTGTCGCTCTTCCCTCCCCAGTTATATACATTCAGAAACGGATTCCAGCCGAAAATCAGTTTGGAATTGGGCTTCTGCTTGATGTACGGCTCCAGAGAACCGGGATTGAACCGGCTGTCGTTCTCGACTTTCACAGTGTTCTTTGCAAGCCGGTACTCCCCGTCCTGCAAAACACGCGTCGTGCTGCAGGAAAATGACAATAACAAGACAGTCGCTGTCGATGCGGCAGTGAAAAATTTCTTTATTCTTGTCAATGTCATTTTCAAATTTGTCTTATTTGTTACAAAATTAACGTATTTTAGCAGAAATTCACTCCAAAATTTAAACTGAAAGGTTATATTTGCAACCGATTTCGGTAAAATGGCCGGAATCTTGTTTTTTATGTGTAACAATAGAATCTGTTTTTCAGGTTCGTTCCCTTTTTTCTAAGGTTTAAAGGATGAAGAACAAGTATATCGATTTGGTCGGTCAGACCTTCGATTTCCCACAGGATGAATTCAGGGTGGAAGATGGAACCCTGTACGTAAATGACATCAATATGATGGATATCATAAAGGAATATGGTACTCCACTGAAAATCACGTATCTGCCGAAGATTTCAAGTCAGATACAGCGGGCCAAACGCATGTTCCGCAATGCGATGTCCAAGGTCAGTTATGATGGAGAATATCATTACTGCTATTGTACGAAGAGTTCACAGTTTGAATTCGTCCTTGAGGAGGCTCTCAAGAACAATGTCCACATAGAAACCTCATCTGCCTATGATCTGAATCTTATCCAGAGCCTGAAAGACAAAGGCTTGGTGGACAAGGACCTGATCATAATCTGCAATGGCTTCAAGAAGCCTCAGTACGTCAGGAATATGGCCAATTTCCTGAATGAGGGCTGGCATAACCTCATACCTGTTCTGGACAACAAGAATGAACTCGAAGACCTGGACGATATCGTGGAAGTTCCTACGAATCTCGGTATCCGTATCGCTGCCGAGGAGGAACCGTCATTTGACTTCTATACATCCCGTCTCGGAATCCGCTACAGCGACATCATTCCTTTCTATAAGAACGGTATCAGCAAGAACCCTAAGTTCAAGCTCAAGATGCTTCATTTCTTTATCAATACCGGTATCCGTGATACCTCTTATTATTGGAATGAACTTTCACGCTGCCTGAACCTTTATTGCGATCTGAGGCAGATCTGTCCTGACCTCGATTCATTGAACATAGGTGGCGGACTTCCTATAAAGACCTCATTGACATGGGATTACGATTATAAATATATGATCGAGGAGATTGTCAATCAGATCAAGACCGTATGCGAAGCGCACGGCGTTCCTGTTCCTGACATCTATACTGAGTTCGGAAACTTCACTGTCGGCGAATCCGGTGCCACCATTTTCAAGGTACTGGACGTGAAACAGCAGAACGACAGAGAGTGCTGGTATATGATTGACAACTCTTTCATGACTACTCTGCCTGACACTTGGGGTCTTAACCAGAGGTTCATACTCTTGCCTATAAACAAGTGGAATGATGAATACCACAGGGTGTTCCTCGGCGGTCTTACTTGCGACAGCAAGGATTATTACAATTCTGAGGCTCATGCCAATGCCATCTTCCTTCCGAATATCAGAAACCGCAGAGACCCGCTCTATATAGGATTCTTCCATACTGGAGCATATCAGGAGGCTATTTCCGGTTATGGTGGAGTCAAGCATTGTCTCCAGCCGTCGCCGAAACATATTCTCATAGACAAAGACAAGGACGGCAAGGTTACCACACGCTTGTTCGCTCCGGAGCAGAGTTATGAGTCAATGCTGAAAATACTTGGTTACTAGTTATTTACAATATGTCGATTTCGACAAATGAAATAAAGAGAGTCCGTTCTCTCTCGGATAAGAAATTCCGGGACAGATACGGACTTTTTTGTGTTGAAGGCGAAAAGATGGTGGATGAGGCCCTACGGTCCGGTTTTGACGTGGAGACTGTTTACCGAAAAGATGAGATAGGAGAAGAACAGATGGGCCGAATCAGTTCGCTCTCTTCTCCGTCCCCGGCACTTGCTGTTGTGCGCAAGCCTCAGGATATCAACCTTTCATCAGACGCAGCATTAAGTGGCGCTTTAGGTCAGTCTGGTCTGTATCTTGCCCTTGATTCCATCCGTGATCCGGGCAATCTCGGTACCATTCTCAGGGTGGCGGACTGGTTCGGAATCGATGCTGTTTTCGCAGCGCCCGACACTGTGGATGTATTCAATCCTAAAGTGGTCCAGGCCACTATGGGCGCCATCTTCCGCGTGAAATTTCACTACGCTGAAATCCCTGCCCTCTGTCGAGCTGCCGTGTCAGCAGGAGGCAATGTATATGGAACCTTCCTGGACGGATCCGACATGTATGAGAAACAGCTGAATCCCGGCAAGGACTCCCCTTCCGTAATCGTCATCGGCAATGAGTCCAATGGCATTTCGAACGAAGTAGCCGGCCTTGTTTCTGACAGGCTCTACATTCCTCCGTATCCGAAAAACGATACCGGCTCGGAGTCGCTGAATGCAGCAGTCGCTACCGCTATCACGGTCGCCGAGTTCCGCAGAAGAATGTAATTCCTGTTTTGTAACTACTTGATTTTGAATCTGTAAATCTGACTGTCGCGAGGTTGCTTCTTGACGTGCATCGCCATATAGAGCCATTTGCCTTTTATTGTCAGTCCTTCAGGCTCGTATTTCAGATCGTTCAGGTCAATGCTTTTCACCAGTTTCTTTTCCTTCATATCCGCGACGTGGAGGACTCTGTCGTGCGGAGGATAACCGTCTGCAAGGTAGGCATATCTGCCCTTCATGGTGCTTCCCTGATAGATTCTGATACCTTTTACGGTAAACTCCTCTATCACGTCTTTCTGAGTCAGATGCACTTCTCCGTTCTTGTCTGAATCCTCGAGCGTAGGGAGTCTGAACTTCTTGATGAGCTTGGACATATCCCCGTTTGTACCGTATGTATAGATGAGTTTGTTCTTGCGGTCAATGAACCAGTCGTAGGCATTTGTGTATCCTTCACCGGAAAAGTACAGTTTCTGGACTATCTTGCCGCTTTTTATCGTGATATCCGTCACATAGCAGCAATGGTCGCCTTTGCACGCGGAAACATAGAGCAGCGGGAAATCGGTTCCTTTCTCCACACCGAAACAGGCATTGTTGCAATGCGAGACATTGTCCTTGAGCTTGAACGTGGATACGAACCTCTTCTCCTTCACATCGAAGACGATACACTGCCCTTTGTCGTGAAGCACGAATCCGTATCTCCCCCATATGGCAAATCCCTGTGTGGCGCCTTTTACTTTCACATGCTCCGGGGTGATTTTTCCGAGGTCGCAGACAAATTCGGGCTTGAGTTCCGGGCCTTTGTATTCTTGTGAAAAGGAAGTGAGGCTGCACAATAATGCAGTCATGGCGGTCACCAGTCTTGTGGATATTCTCATAAGTGTATGTTTTTTCATAAATTTAGCGGAAATAAACCTAACCACAAAATCATTCTCCGAAAAACATATGTTCCTGTAGATATAAGAGATTTTTTGCGTATGTTTGGGGATGAAAACCAATGATTATGCAAGTGATGCCAAGACCGGAAGATTTCAGGAACACACATTTCAGTTCTCTTATCAAGTTCAGAATCAAGAGAATCCTGATGATATGCAGCAATTATGATGCATTCATTATGGAGGAGGACGGAAAAATCGAATCCCAGGTTTACAAGGAATATGTCGGACTGAACATGTCGAATCCGCCTACATTCGTGTGGGTGGAATCCGCTGCTGCAGCAAGACAAACTCTTGAGAATGAGCCGGATATCGATATGATAATCTGCATGTACAATGAGATTGACAAGGATATTTTCCCGTTGGCGGCCGCTCTCAAGGCTGAAGGCAAGCAGATTCCGTTCGTGCTCCTGATGCATTATTCCAAGCAGATCAGAAAGAAAGTGATGTCGCAGACTGATTCAGGAGTGGATTTCGTATTCAGCTGGCATGGAAACGCGGACCTTATCCTTGCAATCATCAAACTTTTCGAGGACAAGCGGAATGCAGATTATGATATACTTGAAACTGGAGTCCAGGCCATCATGCTGGTAGAGGATTCCATCCGCTATTATTCTACGTATCTTCCTGAATTGTATAAACTTATACTCAAGCAGAGCAACGAATTCCTGAAAGAGACATTGAACGAAGACCAGCAGAAGAACCGTAAGCGTTCACGGCCGAAGATTCTGCTTGCCACCTGCTACGATGAGGCGTTCGCCACATACGAAAAATACCGCAACCATTTCTTGGGCATCATTTCGGATGTGGGCATGGTAGTGCATAAGGGAGATCCTCCCAAGACGGAGAAACTTGATGCCGGTATAGACCTGGTGCACCATATACGCCAGGACGACCCGATGATGCCGATTCTGTTGCAATCTTCTCAGGTTAGCGTAGCGGATGTGGCAAAGCGACTTAATGTCGGTTTTCTAAAGAAGTACTCGAGGACACTCTTTCTTCAGCTTTCCGATTATATAAAAGAAGAATTCGGTTTCGGGGATTTCGTTTTCAGAGACGGAAAAGGTGTTGTTTACGGTCGTGCGGCAAATCTTCAGGAATTGGAGGAAGTAATCAAGCATGTTCCGGACAACATCCTCGTCAGCAACACTTCCAAGAACATGTTCTCCAAGTGGTTCTTTGCCCGTGGACTCTTCACATTGGCAAACAAATTCCGTCTTGAGCATCATGATGACGCGTCTGAGGCACGTGAATTCCTGATAAAAGAAGTTCGGGCCTATCACAAGGCGATGGGACGCGGCATAATTGCGGAATTCTCCAATGGCAATTACGACCGTTACATTTCATTTGCCCGGATGGGGGACGGATCGCTCGGAGGTAAGGCAAGAGGTCTCGCCTTTCTGAACAGGCTCATTGAAAAGCACTCATTGACAGACAGATACGAAAACATAAGCATATCCATACCGAGAAGCATTGTCATATCCACTGAGTATTTTGACGAGTTCATATTGGAGAACGGACTTCAATATGTGATAGACTCGGAGCTTTCTGACGATGAGATCCTTTCTGAATTTGTGGCTTCCAGGCTGCCTGAGGGGCTGATTTCAGGCCTTAAGACTTATCTCAAGACCGTGGATACGCCACTTGCGGTGCGCTCAAGTTCCAAGTTGGAAGACAGTAACTACCAGCCGTTCGCCGGAGTCTATTCCACCTATATGATTCCTCACGTGGATAATAAGGACATGATGCTGAGAATCTTGGACAAGGCTATCAAAAGTGTCTATGCGTCAGTGTTTTACAATGGAAGCCGCACCTATATCCAGACGACCGGCAACCTTCAGAGCGAAGAGAAGATGGCCGTCGTCATCCAGAACATCTGCGGCTCTGAACATAACGGACTGTACTATCCTCTGATTTCCGGAGTCGGCAGGAGCGTAAATTTCTACCCTATCGGCGGAGAGAGGATGGAAGACGGCATTGTCAATGTAGTGTTCGGCCTTGGCAAATCTGTCGTCGAAGGCGGAAAGACTCTGCGTTTCAGTCCTGAATTCCCTAAAAAGATACTCCAGCTTTCGCAGCCTTATCTTGCTATGCGGGACAGTCAGAAGATGATGTTTGCTTTGGACTTGAGGCCGGGCGCCTTCAAGATTTCAAGAAATGAAGGAGTTAACCTTGCACATATCCCTGTTACTGAGGTGATTCCTGACTATGCCAATTCAAATCTTGTATTCTCCACTTACAGTGCGGTGAACAGCAGGATTGTTCCTGGCGTTGAAGAATCCGGGGCAAGAATCGTCTCTTTCGATGCGATTCTGAAATATGGAAAATATCCGCTTGCCAAGGCATTGTCGGAAATCATGGATATCTGTAGAAAAGAACTGTTGTGCGAGGTGGAGATAGAGTTCGCAGCAGACGTCGCTCCTTCAGGTAAACTCTCGCTCAAGCTTCTGCAAGTCAGGCCGATAAGTTCATATTCCGCTGAGCAGGAAGTGAATTTCGATGAGCTGAAGGCTTCATTGGGAACATTGTTCCTGGAGTCCGGAAAAGCGCTCGGAAACGGATTTGTCAATGATGTTTCGCATATCGTCTATATAGCCCCGGACAAATTCAATTCATTGAGTACAAGAGAAATAGCTGCGGAACTCGCGGAAATAAACAATACTTTCAAATCCAGAAACGAAGGCTATATACTCATCGGGCCGGGCAGATGGGGCTCTTCAGATCCGAACCTCGGCATTCCGGTCATCTGGAGTGACATATCGGAAGCGAAAATGATTGTCGAGTACAGTATGCCGGGCTTCCAGGTGGAACCGAGCCAGGGAACTCACTTCTTCCAGAACATCACATCGTTGGGCGTCGGATATCTTTCGATAGACACCGTTGCTGGTGACGGGAACGTGGATTTTGATGCATTAGGTGGACTGGACAGCGAGCAGGCAATGAAATATGCCGTCGTGCTCCATACTGAGGAACCCATAACGGCATATATTGAACGTAATACGAACCGGGCTTTGGCGGGGATTCGCAAAAACGCCGATTCGCAACATTAAAGCGTTGGCTAACAAAGTTTTATAATCGCTCCGTTCATAGCATTGACATGAACACTGATTGGTGAATTGTGGTTCAATTCGCCTGTTTCAGGCATCTTCATCCAGTTGAAGGCGTGTTCCGGAATGGAAATCTTCATGTCTGCATCCACTTTGGAGAAATTGCATACGAACAGTAGAGTTTCGTCCTCGTAGTCACGCAGAAATGCGAAATGTCTGTCCGGATTGAACCCGTCAGAAGAGGAGTTGCAGTAACACAGGTCATAGACGGTGCCTTTGCTGACGGCATCGTCTTCGGATGCGAACCGGAGCGCTTTCCGGTAGAATTCCAATGTTTTCTGTTCGTCATGGCTCAATGCGCCAGTTTCTCCGTGTATATATCTGTAAAGTCTTGTCAATGAAGAAGGTGCCCACCAGTCGAAGATGCTGGTCCTGCCGTCTGTTCCGCTGAAGCCTTCATTGTCCATTCCTCTCTCTCCCACCTCTTCTCCCGCGTACAGCATAAACGGGGCAGTATTCAGAAACAATGAAGCGTAAAGTGCTGCGTAAGAATTCTTTACATTGCCTCCGAAGAAGTCGGACGCGAAGCGCTGTTCATCATGGTTTTCGAGGAAATTCAACATATAAGGCTGGAGTTCTCCGAGGGACTGCCAGTTCCAGGTAATCCGTTTCGCCGACTGCCAGTCCTCCACAGGAACACCGCTGTCATTGACATTCTTCTCCACTATCGCCCTGACGGTGTCATAAATGCCGGATTTGTCATACAGAAGGTCGAATCCGATGTCCCGTATATATTTGGAGTACAATGTCTTCTGATATACTTCCGCTATGAAGAGCAGGTTCGGCCTGTCTTTCTTGATTTTCTCTATCAGCCATTTGAAAAATGCAGGCGGAACCAGTTCCACCATATCGCAACGGAATCCGTCAACCCCCTGCCCTGCCCAGAAATTGACGATGTCATACATCTTCTCCCAGGTTTCAGTATGGAAATCGCAGTAGTTCAGTTTGATCGTGTCATACCAGTCATTTACGCCTGGTGATGCTGTATATGTGTTGCCTGAAGCCATTGCCGGCATTTCCACATAAGTCTGGTTCTTGACCGGCAAGGTGAGCGGAATCTCCGGATAATAGAAGAAGTCATTGGTGTCTTTCCAATGTACAGACTTGTCGTCAGTTGCACCCAATGCGGCCATGCCTGTCGGGGCCGGGTGTTCAGCCGTAAACCTGCCGTAATCCCTGGCTACGTGGTTCGGGACGAAGTCGATGATGACTTTCAGGCCGGCTTCATGCGTGCGTCTTACCAAATCACGGAACTCGTCCATTCGCTTGTCCGGCACATCTGCCAGATATGGATTCACGTCGTAATAGTCTGTGATGGAGTAAGGTGAACCGGCGCGTCCTTTTACCCAGTCGGCTGACGACGGTGTGCACCCTGCCTCATCTTCCGCCGTAGCGTGCCTGATGATGCCTGTGTACCAGACATAAGAGACACCAAGACTCCGAAGATACTCCAGAGAGATGGTGTCAATGCTGCTGAACTTTCCGCACCCGTTATCTTTCAATGTGCCGTTCTTTATGTTTTTGCCTTCGATGTTTCCCCAGAGTCGAGGAAGCATCTGATATATAATGAATTTGCCCATATATGCTATATGTTTTGCATTTTTAACGTTCAATGCCTTACATATATGCACATTTCATGCCCGAAACGATTCGGATTGTTCACATTATCAACATTCCGAGGCGAAACATCGGGAGATACATGGCGATGAGGATAAAGGCTACTATAATGCCTATCGTCAAAATCATCATTGGCTCCACAACATTATTCAGTTGCCGGATTTCGTAATCCAGTTCCGCACTGATAGCTTCCGCCTGACTTCTAAGCATACAGTCCAGGCGGTTAGTCTCCTCGCCGACTTTCAGCAATGTCACAAGATTTCTGCCATATAAGTGCTCATATCGTCCAAGGCTTTCAGAAAAACTTCTTCCACGCTCTATTTCGGAACATATACGCTTGATTGAGCGTTCATAAGGACAGAACCCTATGACGGTCTCTATCATTGCCAATGACTTCAACATCGGGATGCCGGAGCTTGTCAGCAGGTAGCCTAGCTGACAGAACCTGGTCTGATAATACTTTCTGATGAGCAAGCCGCAATAAGGCATTGACAGCAAGACAGATGACACAATCATTCTATAACGGTCTGATTTGGCGAATACCTTTCCAATGTATGCCGCAACACAGACCGCCGTTCCGATTCCAGTCCCGATATAGGGCAAAGCCTTCGACAGCTCTATCACAATCAATGTCATGACCGGGAGTTCTCCACCCATACGCTCATATACACTCTGGAACATCGGCACCACCACCGCCAGCATGAATGTCAATACCGCCAGAGCAATACACAATGTTATCGCAGGATAACTCAATGCGCTGACCAGCATTCGCTTCTGATTTTCTTTCCTGGCATAATAGTCTGCAAGAAAATGCAATGCGTATGGCATGCGCCCTGTCTCCTCGCCAATTTTTACGACACCATAGTCTAACGGAGAGAATGTCACAGACCTCTGCATTGCATGCCACAGAGATTGTCCGGACACAACATCATCGAACACTGATGACAGGATTTCAGTATCCTTCTTATCAGCCCCAGATATCGTCAGTCTGAAAGCGCGGCTGAAATCCAGGCCAGATTCCAAAAGCATCTCCAGCTGAGAGAATAGCGACTGCTTCTTTCTGTTATTCAGAATGTAGGCCATAAGAATAAACCTTTTTACGATACTTTACAATAAGGCTGTCCGCCATGCCAGCCCCAGAGAGGACAATCTCATAACCCCTCATTCCGGGAAACAGTTCGGATGGCTTTCCGCCATTATGCCATAAGACCGCATCATTATTGAGCAGCAATGTGTCTTCAGCGTTGTCGCCTGTAAATAACAGTAGCCGGTTTCCATCGTATATGGCACTATCACATTTTCCAGACAACCGCATAATAACAGAATGGCTCCGTAGAGGTTCTCCCAACTGTTCAATATCAGATACTCCGGCCAGCATCCTGCGGAACATTCCTATTCCCTCAAACACTGACAGAATGACTACACCGGAGATAATCATTGTAACAAGCATTTCCACGAGGGTGCTAGCTCTCATTCTATTACTCCACATAATAATATTTTACTTTATGCCCATTCTTTAGCTGAGCTGTAACCGCGACATCATATAATCCAGGCCACGATGCAGACTCGCTTTTTTCGATGATGACAATCCCCCACCCATATCTGAATTCCTGTTTTGGTTTTATCATTTTTCTGGTGAGCGTGACCGAGTTCTCCATATCCAGTTCAACTTGTACGAAATCCACTCCGGAATGATATGCCGATAATCGCGTCAATGCGGTTGTCGCAATCATGAAAATGATAAGGAACATTGTAGATGCCACTATTGTCTCAACAAGTGCAGATGCCACAAGCTTCATTTCACCTCCAGTACGAATTGATTTGCCCCATAAATTACAGACATGGTTTCTGAAGAGAAAGCATTTATGCGATACCCTTCAAGTTCCTCACCAAGTCTAAGCATATATGTCTCTCCATGTGCTATAACGAGGCATGCTGCATGTCCATAAGCCAGAATAGTCCCTTTAAAAATCCATGCCGGTGCTGAAACAGGGAGACCTTTCCTCGATGCAATAATTGGTGTGGTTTTTAGTTTTGCCATAGGTCTGACTTCTTCGAGAAAAGGATCTCTATAATCCAGTATCAATTCTTTTCTCGCCTCGGCTATTATCGGTGTTGACACTGTGAGAGATTCTGTTTCTTGAATTGGATGGCTTAGTGTTAAGGCTTTGTATCCTATTATTCCCCATATTGCTACAGCAGTAATCAGCAGCAATGATGTAGTGTATTTGTTATTCATTTCAACATCAGTGTAGTTTTTTTATGGCTTTTCTGCGGTATGGAGCATCCATGAAAAGCGGGTATGCGATGGTATCGTTTCGTGATATATGGGCATCATGAAGGACACCAGGATATGTACTGGAGCCCATGATGTGGAAACAGTCTTTCACATAGACAGCTCCTGAAACGTCACCTTCAAGATTGCAGCTGCCGTCGGCGTAAAGGAGACCGCTTAATGATGCTGAAGAAGACTGCATATAGCATGGATGCGATAAGCTGAAATCTTCAGCCGCACCTTCTACTATAACATAACCGGCCATGCAGCAGCCGTCCTGCAGCTCCACATAGGGAAATCCATTGTTTGACCTGATATATATCCCGGATGGATATTCGAGCACTGCGCCATGTTTAACAATCACTGTATCGCTGCACATTATCTGGAGACTTCCACGAAACCCTGAACTCACTGTGACTTTCCTGGCATTGACCAGGATATCATGAACGGAAGACCTTGATGACAGTACAATATCTTCTCCATCTACTATAGCATTGCCGCTAAGCATCAATATGGAATCATTGGCATGCACATGCATGTTCACTTCATCTTCTGGTATGACGAAACCGTCTTTCAGAACCGCTGGAAGTTCTTTTCCGGCAATGCGAAGCTTATTTTCCATAAGCCTATCTCCAATAAACTTATCTTCGCCATATTCCATGTAGTTTATTCCGTTTAGCGGAATATGCACAATACCATCTATCCGCGTGTCACCAGCAAGAGAGAGTGCCCTGTTCCTGTCACATAGCCAGAATGCCGCATGTGTATAACTGTCAGAAGCGGCTCCCACCAGTCGGGAAATGAGATACGGTCCGGATGATGCCGTCATGATTTCGTAGAAGCCCCAGCCTTGCCGATAGACATTGACCGGAACTTCACTGAAAAGAAACAGTGACACAGAATCCTCGTCAAACACAGTGCTGTCGCAGCAGCAGATTTTCAGTGCCGAAAACAAATCCATACGCTGTTGCCGTTCCCGATGCCATCCTGCATAAAGTTGCATATCCATTGACAGATATGTCAATGCAGCAAGCACCAGAATCAGCATGAATACAGATACTACAAGTACCGTCGGAAGAGCAGCACCTGTCATTTTTCTGTCAATTCTTATCATATTCAATCAGGGCAAGTTCAATATTCATACGTATAGTGCGTGGTAATCCGTTCATCCTGTCATACAAGACCATTGACACTTTAGGGAAACGCAGGGCCTTATCTGATGATTCCAGCCCATCAAGAATCTTGACAAGTTCTAGAAACCTGCCGGAAAGAGTCAATGATGCTGTAAATAGCTGGACATTCCCATTAGCTTCTTCCGCTCTTGGCGAATACGATATGAGAGAACACCCGGTACTGCTGCATAATGTATCAGCAATGCGGACAATGTCCCCTCCTGAAAGCAGTGGCTTCGACAATATGCAGTCATCCAATGAACTCCCAGGCTTAGACTCAACTGAAATCTCATGCGACAGCCGTCTGAATTCACCATATTGCTTTACAGTACGGGACAATGCCAACCACCATATTGCAGCAGGAGTCAGAAGAATCAAGGTAAGTAATTTAATTATACCTGTATATTTCATAGCTAGATAGGAATAGAAAGTTCGAATGCATTGGTATCTCGGCTATGCCCCGAACGGCCATACGACACTATTGACAATCCCGAAAACCTGGTTTCAGTCTTCAGTGAAGATATGAAAGTCATCAGGTTTTCAGAGGAAGCGGTGCCGCATATCCTCAATGTCACAGGAACTCGTGCCAAAGCGTCTTTCCCATCGCCGGCTGCACGGATTTCCAATAATGTCAGCATTACACCGTCCGGGACCTTGGATGCAATAGCATCCAGAAGTGATGCCCGGCTGAATACCGGAAAGCCCGTCATGCGCCTCATCATATCGTGCTGCTTTTGACTGACTTTTTCCATCTGTCGGAATTGTACAGCAATCCGTTCCGCATCTATTCTGGTCTTCCCTATTTTATGGGATAGGGCCGAATATACAAACCAATTTCCGAGCAGCACCACAAGAAAAGTCACGAGGACCGGCAAACGCAGCCTCATATAGACTGCACTGCAGATGTTGTCAGTTATCACCGGATTTTTGTATAATTTCCTTAAAGTCAGTTCTTTGGAAATTATTTCTCCCATGATTCTGCGGATAGCATCATTGTCTGCGGATTTCATGACACAGGTTCCTACAGCATAAGCACCTGTTGATGTCAGCATTGACATTGCCTTATCAGCCAGGGTCTTTTTAATGAAAGCCACTTCCACATTGCCATCAGGCAGGGGACTCTCACTACGAACAATATCTGTATTCGCACGGATTCTGGCAAGTAGCGGATTGTCTTCAGAGAGTGTCCGTTCCAGAACATCTGCTCCAGTCAATATAATGACTACAGGAGAACCTTTCTGAAGCGTTTTCTGGTTCAGCGACACATCTCCGCCAACGATGACAAATACTGCTGGAGATATTTCTGGAAATAGTCTCATTGCAATGCGGGTTTTATTACGACACTCATCTTATGGTTTGTGCGCTCCTTTACGGATCGGCCGAACAACAATCTGAGCACAGGTACCCTGGCAAGAAACGGAAGTCCACGTGCTGAATCATCTGTGAGATTCTTCTCTATGCCACCGAGAATCACCGCCTCGCCGTTCTTTACCTTGATGATGGAATTGAAGCTGCGCTTGGTTATTCCTGGAGGAACATATAGGTCCGATAACTTGTCATCAGCGAACTCGTCCTGATCTAATTGAATCTGAAGTGTTATTGTGCTGTCGGCGCTCACATAAGGCGTCAGTGTCAATGTGAAGCTGGCTTCCACATTCTTCCAGGTAAATGATTCTGACTGAAGAGGATTCTGTGTGCCTATGATGTTCACTTGGCTCTCCTTGTAGTATTTGACTTCACCACTTTTCAGCACAGCTTTGTGCCCATTCAATGTGGCTAATTTGGGGGTTGATTTCAATGTGATTTTTCCTGCATCTTCCAGACATTCCAGATCTGCATAGAATGTCGGACCTACTTTGCCAAGATTAAAACCAGACATTTTTCCGAATGAAGAAATAAGCCTGTTCGCATTATCTGAATCCAGAGACATGTTTAGCCCAGGACTTATACTGCCGGATTTTCCTGAACGTACTTCACTGCCATACCCGAAAGACAATCCCACTTTTCTGGAAAAGCTTTTGGTGGCGTCCACCATAATCACATCTATAGAAATCAACGGAATACTCTTGTCTATATCATTCAAGGATGCCATCAACCACTTTCAGGTCCAGGCTTTTCTGGCTACAGCAGTAGCTGATGACATCCTTGACATGCACTTGCTTCAAGTTACATGTTATCGTCTTGGATGGACTGAAATTCACCTCCATATTCAGGTCATTCGATACGGCAAGTGCCTTCAGAAGTTCATAGACAGAAAACTTCGTCACGGATATGTCCGTAAGGTCGTTCAGATGAGGACGAATAGCAGAGAGTGAATCCAGACTTCGTCTGACAGGCTCCACTCTATCTTGTGCTGACAGTCCAGAATTCAGAACTGTCCACAGAAACATCGTGGAAAACAATATAAATAGGTGCTTCATCTTGGGACTAAGAATTGATCATAGGCAGTATTTCTTCTAGGGAAGTTTCTCCTGCCAGATACAGATTTGTAGCAGAGTCTTTCAAGGATATGATATTCCGTGATTTCATGTGCTCGTCAATATTAGAAACTTCATGTCGGATGGCATCTGCAACTTCATCATCCACCAGAATGACTTCATAAATAGCCTTGCGTCCGGAATATCCTGTATAATAGCATTTCTCGCATCCGCATCGGCGGTATGTCCTGGCCGTTCCTGTTATAATTCCGGCAGACACCTTCTCTGACGAATCTTCTTTCTTGCAGTATGGACAAAGTCGACGTACAAGGCGCTGCGCCACACAAGCTGCAAGCGTTTCGGACAGCATATATGGATGAACTCCCATATCTATCATTCTTGCTATACATCCCCAGGCACTATTGGTATGAAGCGTCGAGAGTACCAGGTGTCCTGTCAATGAGCTTCTTACCGCCATCTCTGCCGTATCTTCATCCCGTATCTCTCCAAGCATAATTATATCCGGGTCCAGTCGCAGGAATGACCGCAGGGCTACAGGAAATGTTAGACCGATTTCTTCTTTCAGTTGTACCTGATTTACGCCTGCGACTGTGTATTCCACCGGGTCCTCAATCGTAAGGATATTGTTATCATCGCGGTTCAGTAATTCCAGGGTTGCATATAAGGTTGTGCTCTTTCCAGAACCGGTAGGCCCGCTGATAAGTATCATTCCGTATGGTCGCGATATAGCTGATTTATAGTTCGCCAGCTGACGTTCTGTGAAACCTAGAGAATCCAGTGCCAATCGTCTGGAATCACGAACCAGAAGCCTCATAACCATTTTCTCTCCAAATACTGTAGGCATAACAGATGTTCTTATATCGAACTTGACACCATTTCTTGAGAACATTATCCTTCCGTCTTGCGGAAGCCGCTTCTCGGAGATATCCAGGTTTGACAAGATTTTTACCCGGTTCACGATTCCGGGATAATCATCTTTCCGAATTATATGACGCTCTACAAGCCGTCCGTCGATTCTGAAACGGACACGAGCGGAGGTTTCAGAAGGTTCAAAATGAATGTCACTGGAGTTCATGGAATAAGCCTCAGAAACGATACATTCCACTATATCGGCTCCGCCGGAAATGCTACCGGATGAAGCATGACCTGATGTCCTGTAGTTTCTGGTTATCAATGCCGAAAGCTCATTCGGTTCTACAGTCTCCATCTCCACATGGTAACCGAACAGAACTTCCACTTCCCGGATAACTTCTGAATAATCTCGTCCGCTTTCTACTGCGCAATGCAGAATATTACCATTCCTGATGGTAAGCGGCATCATTCTGTATGACAAAGCTTCCGCTCCGCTGAAGACTTGAAGAGCTTCAGTGGTTGCCGTTTTTCTAGTATCTGTCATATCCTGATTATTAATCCTTTACTATCTCCACCAGATGCTTATCCTGGTCGATTTCCCATGTATTATAGTCTCCATCCTTATCGAAATCGACTACGGATGTGGCTCTGGCCTTGAATCCGGATTCTGAGACATCGGTTACTTCTATCAGATAGTTTGCATTGCCTCCATCTGTTACGAGTTTCTGCTGTTCGAAACCTATCTCTTCTAAATCATCCGTATATCGGGAATATGTATAGAAATATGTCTGTTCCAGCGAGTGCAGAAAAACTAGCTGCTGCTGGGCTTCAGTACTTTTCGCTCTGGAGATGAGGGGCATCAGATTCGGAAGTGCGATAAGTACAAGAATTCCCATGATTACCAGAACCACCAGAAGTTCGGCAAGGGAGAAAGCCCGCATTTCACGAGCCCTCTCATTCTTGAAAGTAGCAGATCTCATTTGCTTTCAGACTATCAGAATGTCATCTTTAAGGACAATCCAGCTACTGGCTGATATGGCGTTGCAGAGGACGGTGCATAGGTGAAGTATGGCGCCATGTCTATATCCAGACCACTGTGCAGTTTACGCATGTCCCGGATATACAGATTCTTTATCTTAGCTGTGCGGACAGCATCCACCACACTCCATGTTTTCAAAAGTAACTGGACTCCTATAGCAATGCCTGCCAAATAGATGGCATCGACATCCGTAAGCCTGTTATACCTATCGAATGTATATTCGAAGGACAGCACAAAACCTGTGGTAAGCACTATATCACTAAAGAAAAAGCCTGCCGCAGCACCCCACTTGTCTGCAATTCCTTGTCCGAGGCCAGGAATAAAGAACGATGCCACACCGAGTCCGGCAGGACTGTATTTGTCGTCAAAATCCTTCACATAATCTTTCGCACGATAGTAATGTCTGTATTGCCGTTACTTCATCCTGCATGTCACTGCCTGGATATTTTCTGATTTATCAGTACGCTCCTGTGCTATGACATTAACCGATGTCATCAGCAAAATAGTCAGTAGAATTAATTTCAGTTTCATTATATTCGATGTTTAAGTGTTTTCACTTCGAAATTTTCGACATTCCGATAAGAATTAAGCGATGTTGCCTGAAAAAGTGGTGATGACAATTCCACAATCTTATTTACAGACAATCTGCCACTACCGTTTATCTGTATCACGACAATCTCATTGTCGAGACTTACAGGATGAAATGGCTCATTTTTCGAATAAAGAATCCAATTGTCACCTAAAGATATTACTCGAATTCGCATCTTATCATTTTCGGTCTCAAAAGCATACCAACACCATGATGTTATACCTGATATTTGAGCATAAATTCTCAGCACATTTTTGCTGTTCTTATTTCTTTCAAGAAAAATCTCTTTAGCGAAATATGTCTGCTTTATATTTGCTGTTTGAAGATAGTATTGGTTCAACATTGCTGTCACTTTTTCTGGAAGTGATCCGCTGTAAGTCACTTGTACCATTTTCTCATTCTCATTGTAAGCCACTTTCCAGTAAAGATCGACCTCATCCATTATGTCCAGATATTGAATTGTTGCATCGCCGAAATCTGGAATGGTGTTATGAATTACATGTATCTGTTCAGTAATCATATATGGATCTTTGAGTGTCTCAATGAATGCATCAAGATTAGAAATATAATCATAATCAACATTCATTTTCTTGGAGAACAACTTGTACAAATCCTCGATTGTATGAATTTGCTGGTCAATTATTATCTGTATCATTTTCATGGTTTAAATTTAATAAATGTATGGTAATGAGAATGATTAGGTCCATTTTTACCTGGAGAAGTTGTGGCATCGATTCTTACCATGAATTTGACAAAATTATTGAGAGGAAGATATCAAATGTATCAAGTCAATTACGTCCGAAGGATTTAATAACATTCTTCTCCAATAAACAATTGCAGCATCTAAATCAGGGATGTCATTATTAAAGATATACAAATCACCATCTCCATAAGGGTATCTATCGCAAATGTGGCTTCCATAGTATTTATCAAAAAATCCTTGTCGCCCCCTGTTTCTAAACAAATCCAGGAATGCAATTTTTTTCCCGACAAAAGAAAAATCATTTCGTGCGGATTTAAAGACATGGTTCAGTTCTTCTGCATACATATTATCCAGAAGTTCCGGACTCTGATTTTTAATGTAGGCTATCAAGTCTTCTTTCCGAAAAATATTCACATTCCAATACACAATTGCAGCATCATAGCCTCCAGACTGCACTGTTTGTTTTGCATCAAATATATACAGGTTCCCTTTCTCTAAAGGATACAATGACCTTTTATACAATCCATTATCATAGATACCAAATTTATACAATCCGTTATCATAGATACCAAAGTATTTTCTTTTGTCTAATGAACCATATGGATTGATAAATGCTATCTTTTTATCCTCGAAAGAAAAATCACCTCTCTCGTCTGAAAATAGTTCATTTAGCGCTAGAGTTTCTGAGTTACTCAAATGAAGTGCATCATTACCATTGTCTGCAATAGTGTAAGGGACAATGTCTTTTGATACACGATTATACAACTCGTCGCAGGCTGGCCCCTCTGAAGCAAATTCTAATCGTCCATAGCATGTTCCACGCTCATAATAATATGTTTCCCATCTGCCATCATCGAGCCTTCGAAGATGAGAATCATAACAGACAATTAATTCTTTAGCTTCTAAATGGAGTTTTGGCGTTAAGGCGATTTCCCTTTCTAAAGAAACTTTATGCCTTAAACCGCTTTCCTCATCACATTTCCGTAAAATATTTAAAAAAGTTTGAATTCTCATAGTATTCTACTTTATTATTTTTATATACCCCTTTTCAATATAGTAACTGATGTCATTCTTAAGATAATATTGAGTCCCCCCACCAGATGAATTAAACCAATAAAATGGAGCCGCTTGCCCCTCACTGACAGGAAATGGCTTATTTACCATATATCTAGTATATTCTGCTGTTTTAATATAGGAAGGAAGACTCCTGCTTTCAAAATCTGTCCCTTCTGGAGATAAGAAACGACCTTCAGTAGGCTTTCCATATCTGAAATCAGTGGAATGCTACCGTCTCTTCTGAAAACCAAAAGCCAAGATACAAGAGCTGCACAAGATGAAACTACCAGAAACATGAGATAGTTATGCAGCTGAAAGTAAGGTGCAAGCAGAAACAGGAATACGCAGTCCCCTTCCCCAATCATTCCAGATAGTTTTTTCTTCCGCAGCTTGAAATACAAGGCTAGGAAAAGTGCCATAAGCAGTAGGACTGATGAGTTTAATAGTATATTGAATATTAATATTTTCCATCCCATGCAAAAACATGCAGACAAGACTGCAGCAGCCCCGAAGACAGCGAGCCACAGAACATGTACAGTCCTGTCACGATAATCAGATATGATCATCGGCAGCAGAGGTATCAGCATAATCAATGAAATATTCATCTTGATGTGTGGCGACTCCGCAAAATTAGTGAATTTCTTGTGATTACAAAAAAACAGAATGAGCGAGGCTTGTGGAATAAAAAAATCCGTGGGTGAGCCATGCGGCTGTCCACGGATTATGATATTGTCCGATATGGAATTACCACTCGAGAATCTTCTTGAAGTCGTAAACTGAAGGATCTGCGATACCGAGAGCCTTTACGGCCTCGTAATCCTCTGGTGTCACATAGTGGGCGATGTATTTGTAGTAGTTCTGGGCTGTACCTGCATTGATGTCCACGATTCTCGGAGGAATCTTGCCTGTCTTAGGATCCTGGAGATCAGCAAGGTAGAGCGGAGAAACATTGCCATAAGAATCCACATATACCATGCAGCCTGTCTTGCCTTCGCTGAACAGCTGGTAAACGCCCATAGCAAGCTCTGTGCAGTATGTCAGGTCATAAGCTACAGGGTCCTGGCAACGTACATCGTAACCGATTTCCACCGGACGGCTCTTTACCTTGAGGCCGAGTTTCTTGAACTCTTTCTCGAGAAGCTCATTGAAAAGGACAGCCTTGGAGATCTTGCCGAGTTCCGGATGGCCGTGCTCGTCATATGTGAAGTGTACACCAGCCTCAGCAGCCTCTTTAGCCACCTCGTCATTGTGGAAAAGACCCTCGGCAGCCACTACTGTACCGTAGTTGATGCCCATGATCTTTCTCTTGAGGATAGCGGAGATGGAAAGACGGATGATCTTGTCGAGAGTCATCTGGGTCTTGTTGAACATCTCAGGGATGATGGTCATAGGGCAATGTGTCGCCTCGCCGATACCGAGCGCAAGGCTGCCGCAAGTACGGCCCATTGCTGAAATCACAAGCCAGTTTCCTGATGTGCGTGCATCCTCGTAGATGGTTCTTGCAATGTGCGCACCCTCATTCTTTGCGGAGTTGTATCCGAAAGTAGGAGCGTTTGCAGGAAGAGGAAGGTCATTGTCAATGGTCTTAGGACAATGGATGTTTGCGATCGGATAGTTCTTGGCTGCGAGGAATTTGGAAATTCTGTTTGCAGTAGATGCTGTATCGTCGCCACCGATGGTAACGAGAAGTTTGATATTGTTGTCCTTGAAAAGGTCGAGGTTGAAGTTCTTCTCGAAATCTTCGTCAGTCGGCTTGAAACGGCTCATTTCAAGGTAAGAACCGCCTCTGTTGAAGTAACGGTCAGCCTTGAAGAAGTCCAAGTCCTCTGTGCGTGCGTTCTTGCTGAACAGACCTGAATAACCTCCGTGAAGGCCGATTACTCTGTAACCCTTTGAAAGGAAAGTCTTTGCAACACTCATTGAAACTGAGTTCATTCCCGGGGCAGGACCGCCACCGCACAAGATGATGATTGAATCTTTCATAATCAAATAGAAATTTATTTTATAATATCTTGATATTCTACTTTTCCGCGGTGCAAAATTATTACTTTTCAGCCAAATTTCCACAAAAAAATGGCTAAATTTGTAACTTATGATAATTTTATAACGATGGATCGCTCACAAGCAGAAAAAAGAATCATAGAGCTGCGGAAGATACTCTGGGAGAACAGCAGGAAATACTATGTGGACAATGCTCCGGTCATAAGTGACTATGAGTATGACCATCTCATGTATGAATTGGCTGACCTGGAGAAGCAATTCCCGGAGTTCATCACGCCGGATTCCCCTACCAGAAAGGTCGGAAGTGATCTGGAAAACAGTGATGAACAGGGCAATACGCTTGTGACGGCAAAGAGAGAGTTTGCCCAGTATCCCCATAAGTATCCTATGCTTTCACTTGGCAACACTTATAGTATAGGTGAAGTGGAGGAGTTCACTGCAAGGGCCACCAAGTCCATCGGAAAGCCTTTTACGTATTCCTGTGAGCTGAAATTTGACGGAACGGCCATCTGTCTGACCTATAGGGACGGAAAACTTCTGCGCGCTCTTACCCGCGGGGATGGCGTCATAGGTGATGACGTCACGGACAACGTGCGGCACATCAGCAATATACCGGTCCGGCTTCATGGAAGCGGATATCCTGAGGAGTTTGAAATCAGAGGCGAGATCCTTATGCCCTACAAGGCGTTCGACGAACTCAATGCAGAGAGGCTGCGCAATGAGGACCAGCCTTTCGCAAACCCGAGAAATGCTGCGTCAGGCTCACTTAAACTGCTTGATCCTGAAGAAGTCGGAAAACGCGGACTGTGGTGTACATTATATCATATACCGAGCCCTAATGTGAATTTCGCGACTCACGACGAAGCCTTGAGTGCAGCAGCGTCTTGGGGGCTTCCGGTATCTGACAAACGCAAGATCTGCCACAATATCAATGAGATAGAGGACTATATAAACTACTGGGACAAGGAGCGTAAATTCCTCCCGTACGCGACTGACGGCATTGTCATAAAGATCAATGAACTTCAGATTCAGACTGAACTTGGCTATACGGCGAAGTTCCCGCGTTGGGCAGTGGCATATAAATTCAAGGCGGAACAGGCATTGACTCGAGTCCTTTCCATTGATTATCAGGTGGGTAGGACCGGAGCGGTAACGCCGGTGGCCAATCTTGATCCTGTACAGCTTTCCGGAACGGTGGTCAAGCGTGCGACATTGAACAACGCAGACTTGATGGCGCAGATGGATATCCGCATCGGTGACTATGTCTATGTGGAGAAAGGCGGGGAGATTATCCCTAAGATTACTGGCGTGGAACTCTCCAAGAGAGGTCCAGATGTCAGAAAACCTGATTTCCCTACTGTCTGTCCTGACTGCGGCACCCCGCTCGTAAGAGAGGAGGAACAGGCCAAGTTCTTCTGTCCCAATGTAGATGGCTGCCCGACGCAGATAAAAGGTCGTCTGGTCCACTTCCTGAGCCGTAAAGCCATGAATGTCATTGCGGGTGACGCCACCATTGACCAGCTTTTCAGTCTCGATATGGTCAGGACTCCTGCAGACCTGTATGATTTGACCAGAAATGACCTGCTCAGGCTGGACGGCTGGAAAGAAAAGTCCGCAAAAAGGTTCCTGGACAGTCTGAAAGACAGCCGGAAAGTATCATTTGAACACGTTCTGTTCGCGTTAGGAATCAGATATGTGGGCAAATCCACGGCCAAGGAAATAGCGCAGCATTTCAGGGACATTGACAATATAGCGGCTGCGTCCAAAGAACAGCTTCTGGAGGTTCCGGATGTGGGCGAAACCATAGCTGGCAGCGTCTATGACTTCTTCCGTGACGAACGCCACATAGTGGAGATCCAGAGGTTGAAGGCTGCGGGACTGAAGATGTCAGCAGATACTCCTCTGCAGAACCTGTCGGATGCATTGAACGGCAAGACCATAGTCATATCCGGAACCTTCAGCATTTCAAGAGATGAAATGAAGAAACTGATTGAACTTCACGGAGGTAAGAACGGCAGTTCCATCAGCGGAAAGACGTCATTCCTGCTTGCCGGAAACAAGCCGGGACCGGAAAAACTCAGCAAGGCGGAACAGCTCGGAGTGCCGGTGATTGACGAAGACAAATTCAGGTCAATGCTGCCTGAAGGTGCCGTGCCTGAAAAAGAAGAAGAGGAAATAGAGCCGGATTTGTTCGGCGGTATGGTGTAGCGTGAGACAAACAATGAAGATAAAAGAGAAAATACATAGACTTAAAAACTATTTGTCCGACGGAATCTGGAATGAGAATTTCGACGAGTTGTCGCGTATGCGCAAGCGTTTCGTAAAGGACTTGAGGGTCATCACTCTGACCGTCAAGACCTTTTCCACACAAAAAATCGGCTTTCAGGCTGTTGCGCTGAGCTTTTTCTGTACAATGGCCGTGGTTCCGTTCATTGCCATAGCCTTCATCATTACAGGTGGACTCGGGCTTGAAGACACATTGAAAGGGATACTTGCATCAAATTTCTCCAACCAGCAGGCGATAGATACGCTGTTCGGTTTTGCTGAAAATGTCATTCATACAGCCCAGTCCAGCCCTGTGGGGCTTGTCAGCGCATTGCTTTTCGCCTGGCTCGTGGTATGGATGATGATGTGCGTGGAGTCAGTGTTCAATAATGTGTGGAAGGTAAACAAATCAAGGAATCTCTTGAAGAGGTTCTCATTCTACCTTCTGATTATCGTGCTCTCCCCTTTCGTGATTCTGCTGTTCTTCGCGGGTTCCATCATCTATTCAAATATCATCGACATCCTGCTCCCGAATCAGGTGCAGTTTTCGGAAAGCATCAGAAGTTTTCTCGGCTGGCTGGTTTTCGCCGCCGTTTCAATACTGACATTTTCGGCAATGTACAAGTTCATCCCGAACCACATTGTAAGATATAAAAACGCGTTGAAAGCTGCCATCTTTTCCGGCCCGCTGTTCACGCTGCTCCAATATTTATTCCTGGAGACCCAGATTTTCGTGACCAGACTGAACTCGATCTACGGCGCTGTGGCCGCTATCCCGCTGTTCATGTTCTGGCTGAATTTCGGATGGTTCATCATATTGCTGGGTGCAGAACTGTCATACGCTTTCCAGAACGTCAACAACTATAACATTGACACAAAATGAGCTTTTCAGAATTTACACAGAAAGACTACGAGGTGATAGCCCGCAATTATGCGGACTTGAAGGAGGCTGCGCGCAAAAGATGCGCCGGTGAACAGGAACTTGCGGTCGTGCAGAAAGCTTTCGATTTCGCCAATGAAGCGCACAAGAACGTACGCAGGCGCTCAGGTGAGCCATATATATTGCATCCGATCGCTGTCGCCAAGATTGTCGTCAATGATATAGGCTTGGGCTACAAGTCGATAGCTGCGGCCCTGCTGCACGATGTTGTGGAGGACACGGATTATACTGTGGACGATATCCGCCATATCTTCGGGGACAAGATAGCCTCTCTGGTAGAAGGACTTACGAAGATCAAGAACGTTCTCGACAACCAGGACAAGAAGACCAAGGATGACGCCAATTCCGAAAGCCTCCAGGCCGAGAATTTCAAACGTATCCTCCTGACTCTCAATGATGATGTACGTGTTGTGCTGATAAAGCTTGCTGACCGTCTGCACAACTGCCGCACCATCGAATTCATGCCCGAGTACAAACGCGACAAGATTCTCAGCGAGACGATGTACATTTTCGTTCCTCTTGCCCACCGCCTGGGTCTGTATGAGGTGAAATCAGAGATGGAGAACATCTGGCTGCGGTACAAGGAACCTGACGCGTACAATGAAATCAGCGCACAGATCAACCGGGACATGTCCGACAAGGAAAAGAGCATTGACGAGTTCATCAAACCTATCCGAGAGGCACTGCAGAAGGCGGGATTCGATTTCCAGATAAAGAAGCGGGTAAAGACTCCGTATTCCATCTGGCACAAAATGATTACCAAGCAGATCACCTTCGAGCAGGTCTATGACCTCTATGCGGTAAGGATAATTTTCAATCCGGTTTCTGTCAATGTCAATGAAACTGAACGTGACCAGTGCTATCACGTATTCTCCATAATTACAGGACTTTACAGATACAAGCCTGACCGCGTGAGGGACTGGGTCAAGCATCCCAAGAGCAATGGCTACGAGGCGCTTCACTGTACTCTTATGAGCCAGACGGGCATCTGGATTGAGGTTCAGATCAGGACGAAGAGGATGGATGACATCGCGGAGAAAGGTATCGCAGCACATTGGGCATACAAGCAGGATGGCTACATAAGCGAGAATGACAATGAGATGGACAAGTGGCTGTCCAAAGTCAAGGAAATTCTCGTCAGCCCTGATGTCAATGCCCTCGAACTTCTGGACATTATACATAATGACCTGACTACCACGTCAATATCGGTGTTCACTCCAAAGGGCGAACAGAAATCCATACAGAAGGGAGCTACTGCGCTGGATTTTGCATTTATGATTCATTCTCAAATCGGATGCAAGGCGATTGCGGCCAAGGTGAATATGAAACTTGTGCCTCTCTCCTATGTTCTCAAGACAGGAGACCAGGTGGAAATCATTTCGGCTGAAGATGAACATCCTAAGACGGAGTGGCTGAGTTTTCTTCAGACCAGACATGCGAAAAACCAGGTTCTGGACTACTTCAGACCGCAGAGAGCAGCTTTTATCGAGGCCGGCAGGAAAGACCTCGAGGAGAGGTTGACGGCGATGGGCAAAAAGTTCGACGACAATGTTGCCAGGAAAATAGCCGCTGCACTCGAAGTGAACAATGCTGATGAATTCCTGTTCAGATACGGCGTAGGGTATCTGAATTTTGAAAACGTACTGAGCACTCTCCAGTCGAAAAAGAAAAAACAGGATGAATATGTCATCAATTCTACTGAAGACGGACATAAATATGTAATTGCAGACTGCTGTAAGCCTATACCCGGCGACGCTGTAGTCGGATTCATGTCCGCTGACGGCACTATTGTTGTCCATAAGAAATCCTGCAGCGTGGCTGAGACATTGGCCACCAAACACGGAGACCGCATTGTCAAGACTCATTGGGAGGCTGATGCCGACCAGTCGTTCCCGGTACGGATTTCGCTCACCGGCATTGACCGTATAGGTCTGCTCAATGACATTACAGGATATATCTCCCTCGTGATGGGCGTGAACATGCGCCGGCTCGACCTCAATACCGAAGGCGGCATCTTCGACGGATATATAGATATGTATGTGCATGACAGGGATGTGCTCGAGACTATGATAACGAACCTGAAGAACATAAAGGGAGTCCAGAGCGTGATGCGTACAGAGATATGATGCTTATCATCAATCAGTTGGATATAAAGAGATTATACAGACAGTATATTTGAATGAACAAGATATTAGAAAAACTCATACCCGGCATACCGGTCGCTTTAGTTTTGGGGGCAATGATGTTCTCCCATTCCTGTGCGAATACGACTACTCCGCCGAGCGGTGGAGACAAGGACACCATTCCGCCGGTCATAACCGGAATTTATCCGCTTCCGGGTTCTGTCAATGTCCCTTTGCACAACACCCGCATTGTCATTACATTCAATGAATATGTGACGGTAAAGGATGCGAAGAGCATTTTCCTGTCCCCTCCTCTGGAAAAATCACCGAAATATAGAATCAGAGGCAAGTCGGTCAACGTCTATTTCGAATCGGATCTGGAACCGTCCACCACATATACTCTGGATTTGACCAATGCGATTGCGGACAACAATGAGGGCAACATGTATCCCGGCTATACTCTGATGTTCTCCACAGGACCTGTCATCGACTCTATGGCGATTACGGGAGTGGTCCGTGACTGCAACACATTGCAGCCGATGAAAGGTGTGACTGTGATGCTGTACAAGGATTTGTCAGACTCGGCAGTGTTCAAGCACAGGCCTGATGCGGCTGTGAAAACTGATGACTGGGGCTTCTTCGCAATGCGCAATATCGCAGATACATTGTACCGGCTTTATGCTGTGAAGGATGAGAGTTCCAATAATGTCTATGACCCGGACAATGACCGTATCGCATTCTATGACAGCATTATACGGCCTGTCATCGTGGCTTCCGACGACCTTCCTGAACTGAAGAAATATGATATGAAGGACACGCTTCACTGTATGGAGCGCAAGGCAGAGTACGAGATGGTCATGTTCCGTGAGAAGCCGAGCAAGCAGATGATTGTAAACAAAGTCAGGACACAGCCACGCTCTGCTTACATTACTTTCATGGCGGCAGATGCGAAGATCGACTCGATGTGGGTGAAAGGTTTTCCTGCAAAACGTCTTATAACCCAGTTCAACATCACGAATGACAGTCTCGAATTCTGGATAAATGACAGAAAGCGTATGCCGGACACGCTGCACGTGTTCGTGGACTACATGAAAACCGATACTCTCGGAAAATTGACCCCGTTCACTGAACATATTCGTATGACGATGGAGAATTCCGGTGGCAAGTCCAAGAGTTCCAAGCGAAATATCAAGCATGAGGACACGACCTGTGTGATGACCGTGAAGGCGGAACCTGAAAGAGTCGAGCAGTATGGATTCGAGATGGAGTTCAATTTCCCTTTGATATACGAGCATTTCGATTCCGTGAAACTTACTTCCATAAATCCTCGTCAGCAGGAAGCGAAAATGAAGTTCTCAGTCACCCGTGATTCATTGAACTTGAGGAAATATGTGCTGATGCCGGAAGGCAAGCTGATGAGCGGCTATGAGTATAAGCTGAAAGTGCCTCACAGGATGTTCAGGGACATCAACGGGTTCTACAATGACAGCAGCGAGGTGAAGGTTTCCCTGCCTAAAGATGACAAACTCAGTTCATTGACACTTAATCTGACTGGGGTGAACCACAAGTACATCGTGGATCTGCTCAATGAACAGCGCGACAAGGTGCTGAGGTCGTATATCATTGAAAAGGATTCTGAACTGCTGTTCCCGTACTTGAAGGAGGGCAAATATTCAGTCAGGATTACTGAAGACCTGAACAGGAACGGAATCGTGGATACAGGTAATCTCCTGGAACATCGCCAGCCTGAGAAAGTGATGTTCTACAAGCTCCGGGACGGGTCTTATGTGCTGAACATCAAAGAGTCCACTGAAATGGTACAGAATATTGACATTGCTAATCTGTTCGCGAAATGATGAAACCGAGACTGACATTTATGGCCGCGGCCCTTTTGGGCTTCTGCATGGCTGCGAACGGACAGAATCTGGTATATTCTGATTCGGTTACCATAGCGGTTCCTGATTCTTTGCATTCGCGCAAACTGCTTGACAAACAGTCTGATACATTGGCATTGAAATCAGATTCATTGACATTCAAACGGGAATTTGAATACTCTGACGAGTATCTCGATACGGTGAAGATTAACCGCAAGTTCACCATCAATGACTATTCTATGATCGGTGTGCAGTACGGCGTCTCGCTGAGCCAGATGATGTTCAATCCTACCAAGAAGCAGGCGATGCAGATCAATCCCGTCAATATCGGCATTGTCTTCACCAAATACGGAAAAATGTTCGGTTATATGCCGTATTTCGGTTTCCAGACCGGATTTTTCTATGGCAAGGAGGGATATCAGTTCAAGATTGACAAGAAGACCGGAGATTATTCGGAATCCGTGGACGGAGCCACAAAGGCTACCTATACTTATATGGAGGTTCCGCTTCTCGCCCATATGCACATGGATGTATGGCATCTGAAGTTCATTGTCAATGCTGGTCTGTTCGGCGGATACAGGATGAGTGTGGAGCGTGAGGGAACGCTGAAGGACAGCAAATATCTCACGTCCTTCTATGACTATGACAAGCGTTTCGAGTATGGAATCAAGGGCGGTGTCGGTATCGGTCTGTTCTTCGACCCAGTGGAATTCCATCTTCAGGCAGGCGTAAGATATTCATTGGGAAGCCTTTACAAGCCGAATTACAATAGCGAATACTATTATCGCTTCGCCTATCCTTTCGACATAATCATTTCCGGAGGAATACATATACAGCTGACGCGACGTACCGGAAAGACCAGGGCGCAGCTGAAAAAAGAAGCTAAACAATTGGTATATGAAACAGGTACTGAATACGTTGACGGCAAAAGTCGGTAATGTGCTGATAGGCTCTGGACATCCGATTGCGGTCCAGACAATGTGCAATACTCATACTTTCAATGAGGAGGATACCATCGCCCAGTGCGTCAGGATGGCGGATGCCGGGGTGGATATCATCAGGATTACTGTTCCCGGACTGCAGGATGTGCCTCACATCAAGGCTATCAGGGAATCACTCCACGCAAAAGGAATTTTCATCCCTATTGTGGCGGATATCCATTTTTCATCGGAGACGGCCATTGCAGTGGCTCCATTCGTGGATAAGGTCAGGATCAATCCCGGAAATTTCAACAAAGATTTCGATGAGGCATCCCGTCAGCTCTCAAGACTGCTCAAGGTCTGCTCTGAAAACGGCACGGCAATACGTATAGGGCTGAATCACGGTTCGCTCGGCGACAGGATTACCAATCTGTACGGAAACACGCCAAAAGCTATGGCAGAGGCCGCTATGGAATGGCTAAGACTCTGTGTGTCAAATAATTTCTATAACGTTGTCGTGTCGCTTAAGTCAAGTAACACTTATGTTATGGTGGAAGCGTACAGGATTCTGGCCAAATATATGGAGGCTGAAGGCACAGTGTTCCCGCTGCATGTAGGAGTTACTGAGGCCGGCAACGGTGACTCAGGCCGAATCAAGTCTTGTGTGGGAATTTCATCTCTTCTTTCGGAAGGAATCGGCAATACCATACGGGTTTCCCTGACTGAGGATCCTGTCAATGAAATTTCTGTAGGAAGGTACCTTCAGATGAGATATGACGGCGAAATCGCATCGACATTGACCTCCGTAAAAATTACTGACAAGGTCGCGGAAGCAGTCTATCACTCCCCTTGTAAAGAAAGGCTGATGTACGATTTCTCTTGCGACTTCGGTAAGAGACTGCTGGATAAAGAGTTGGATGAGGTGCACATCTCCGGCACTTTCTCTGACGATGAAGGCCACAGCATATCTATAGAGGAGTCGGGCATGGGAAAATATCTCGAGGATGAACTTATGCAGGCTGCCCGCAGGCGATTCTACAAGCCTGAATATATCGCATGTCCAGGCTGCGGTCGGACAATGTACAATCTGCAGGAGGCTTTTGAGCAGGTGAAGGCCCGCACGGCGCATTTGAAGAATGTCGTCATCGCTGTTATGGGATGTATTGTCAATGGTCCCGGCGAAATGGCGGATGCGGACTGGGGATATGTAGGAGAAGGAAACGGAAAGGTCTCCATCTACCATAAGAAAGAACCTGTATTGCGTCATGTCCCTGAAAACGAAGCTGTGGACAAGCTCGTAAAACTTATCGAAGAAGACAGCAATTCATAAAATAATAGCCGGAGAGCAATTCCCCGGCTATTATTTTATTTATGTGATTTATTATTTCAGTTCTGCAACGATTGTCTCAGCTGCTTTGATTTCCTGTCCCAATTTCACCTTGATGTCGGCATCCAGCGGAAGGAAGATGTCGAAGCGGGAACCGAACTTGATGATTCCGCACTGCACTCCCCTCAGCTCCTCTGAACCCTCCTGAGAGTAGCAGACAATCCTTCTGGCAAATGTTCCTGCAATCTGCTTGAAGAAAATTTCCTCCTTGCCTGTGTCGATGGCTGTGGATGAATGCTCATTCTCCTCTGCAGCCTTCGGAAGGAAAGCCAGGAGATAGCGTCCCGGATGATATTTATAGTAGGAAACCTTTCCAGTTACAGGCCAGAAATTCGCGTGTACATTGAAAAAGTCCATATATACAGATACCTGCATGCACTCACGCTTCAGGTATTCTTTCTCATAGACTTTTTTTATGATGACAACCTTGCCGTCGGCACCTGAAGTCACGATCCTGTCGCCTTCCGGTGTGTGTCTGACCGGGACTCTGTGAAACCAAGTCACAAATACAGAAAACAATAAAACCAATACGGAGATGGTGTATCCGACTGTATTCATACCTATTGTCTTGAGAATCAGCAAAGTCAGAGCAGCACTGATGAGCCAGGACAATGCTATGGTTCCGTACGAGTTCTTATCTATTTTCATATCAGGTTTAGTATTCTGAAATCAAGTTTCCAATAATTTTCCAAAGATATGAATAAATTATTCAATCTGCAATTGTTAGAATTGCCGTTTGGGGCTTTTATATTCTTGTTTTGCCTAATTACAGGATATTTGCTACTATCAGATACAGTGCGCCGACAGGAATGGCCATAAGTGAACTGTCGAACCTGTCGAGCATTCCGCCATGTCCGGGAATTATTACTCCGGAATCCTTGATGTTGTAATGGCGCTTCCACTGAGACTCGAACAAATCGCCATAAACGCCTGCCACATGCATCAGGACTGCCAGAATAATCGTATGTGCCAATGTTATCTGGTCCATTGACAAGCTGTATTTCAGCACAACAGCAGCCAATGAAGAGCAGATCATGCCGCCCCAGAAGCCTACCCATGTTTTCTTAGGGGAAATCGCCGGGAACAGTTTTTTCGGGAATCTTTTGCCGAACAATGAACCGAATACGAATCCACCGATATCAGAGCACCATATGATGATGAAAAAGCACAGGAGGATAAGTCCATTGAACTTGCCGTCAAAGAATACTATAAGATTTGACAATGACAGCGGCACTCCTATATATAGGATACCTGTATATATGTCAGAGAACTTTCCGAATTCTGTCTTGTCCCTTACATACAGTGAATTGATCATCACCACGAGCACCGGCAGAATTGCTATCGACACATACTTCGGCTCCATGTCATAGGCGCTTATGGCGAATATCAGCATAAAAAGAACAAGACAGGCCAGAATCGCCAGCACTCTGGAGAATCTGTACCTGTCGTTCATTGTCAAAGTATAGAATTCGTGCATCATCACGGTCATTATGAACATGATAAGGCCTGCGAACAGGAACTTGCTGATCAATAGGCCGCACAGCATTATGATTATGAACCCTATACCGGATATGGTTCTGACTACAGTATTATTCATTTCAGGTTTTAGTATAAGTTACGGATTAACTGTTTTCAGTTTCAGCCTTTTCTGTCGTTTCTGTCGTTTCTGTCGTTTCTGTCTCATTCTCAGTCTCATCAGCAGGCTTTGCCTTAGGACCGAGAATCTTCTCTACATCTTCTGCGAAGATCACTTCCTTCTCAAGGAGCAATGCCGCCATCTGCAGGAAGCCTTCCTTATGGTCTGACAATATCTTGTAAGTCCTGTCGTGAATCATTTTCACGATTTTTCTTACTTCATCATCGATCATTTCAGCGGTTTGCTCACTATATGGCTTCGTAAGGTCGTAACCTCTTGCGCCTGTAGAATCGTAGTACGAAAGTGCACCGACATTGTCACTCATGCCATAGTATTTGACCATTCCGTAGGCCATCTGAGTCAATTTCTCCAAGTCGTTCTGGGCACCGGTAGAAGGCTCTCCGTTTACAATCTCTTCAGCCACGCGCCCGCCTATAAGCGCGCACATTTCATCTACCATCTGCGACTTGGTCCAGAGTTTTCTCTCCTCAGGAAGATACCAGGCTGCGCCAAGTGCCTGACCACGAGGAATCAATGTCACCTTGAAGAGAGGATTCGCATAAGGGAGCAGCCAACTGACTGCAGCGTGTCCTGCTTCGTGATGAGCGATGGATTTCTTCTCCGTGTTGGTGATGATGGACGATTTACGTTCAAGACCACCGACAATTCTGTCCACTGCATCCAGAAAATCCTGTTTGTCAATGGCAGGCTTGTTCTTTCTTGCTGCAGTCAGCGCTGCTTCATTGCAGACATTGGCAATATCCGCTCCGGAAAAGCCCGGAGTGTGCTTGGCCATGAAATCCACATCGAAGTCAGTGCTGAGTTTCAGATTCTTGATATGCACCTTGAAAATCTCCTCTCTTTCTTTGAGTTCAGGAAGTTCTACGTGAATCTGTCTGTCGAAACGGCCTGCACGAAGAAGAGCCTTGTCGAGGATATCTGCCCTGTTGGTGGCTGCAAGCACGATTACACCTGAATTCGTGCCGAAGCCGTCCATCTCCGTAAGAAGCTGGTTCAGTGTATTTTCACGCTCGTCATTTGAAGAGAATCCCACATTCTTGCCTCTTGCCCTTCCTACAGCATCGATTTCGTCAATGAATACGATGCATGGTGCCTTTTCCTTAGCCTGTCTGAACAGGTCTCTTACTCTCGAAGCTCCCACTCCGACGAACATTTCCACGAAATCTGAGCCGGAGATGGAGAAGAACGGCACATTTGCCTCTCCTGCAACAGCCTTTGCAAGCAATGTCTTTCCTGTACCCGGAGGGCCAACAAGCAACGCGCCCTTTGGAATTTTACCGCCGAGTGCAGTATATTTCTTAGGGTTTTTCAGGAAATCCACGATTTCCATCACCTCTTCCTTAGCTCCGTAAAGACCGGCGACATCCTTGAATGTCACTTTTACGGTATCCTTGTCAGCAAGACGTCCTGTGGATTTTCCGACATTGAAAATACCGCCCTGACCACCGGCTCCGCCAGGCCCCATATTCCTGTTGAATCCACGGAACATGAATATCCACATGGCAATCAGAAGGATAGGAAAAAGGAACCAGTCCATTATGTGTCCCCAGACATTATCATCATTCTCCATAATGATTTTTACCTGGCTGTCGGCAGGCAGTTCCGAATTGAGCCGATCGAATTCAGCCTCGGGGTCAAATTTGTTGGATACGTAAAACCAGAAGTGAGGTGAGGCGGAAGGAACTTTCCCCCCGAAACGCTCACTGTATTTCGCCAGTTTGTCCGGTTTGATCGTGACTTCACCCTTGAAGTCATTTCTGATGAACAGGATGTCCTTCACGTCACCGGATGCCACCATCTCCTTCACGTCGCTCCATTCTGCCTTCTGAGGGTTGGAGCCACCGGAGAAGAATGCGAGGTAAAGCAATCCGACAAGTAGCGGAATATACAACCAAGACAATCCGATATTGATTCTGATAATCTTGTTTTTCGGATCCTTGTTGTTATTGGTATTGTTTGCCATCTGTCAGTCCGTTTTCTATAAATCTTTGTCAGCTTCACGCTTGCTTACGCGCTTGGCAGAAGCTCTTACTTTGGATGCAGCCTTAGGTTTGGCTCTCTTGCCGGTTTCCTTCTCGATTACAGGCTCATCTGTATATTCGGTTCTCCCGGCATCTGCCCAAAGGTCCTCAAGTCTGTAGAAATCACGGTATTGCGTCAAGAATACGTGGACAACTACATCTCCATAATCCAGGATAATCCAGAAGTCATTTTCAAGTCCCTGCATGCGAAGCACCTTTCTGCCGCATTTTTCCTGCATACGAACTATTATATTGTCGGCAATCGCAGCTACAGCCGTAGTAGAATCTGCATTGCATACTACGAAGTAATCTGAAATAGCTGTACCGATAGGGCTCAGGTCTAGAGACACGACATTCTGACCTTTCTTTTCCAACATCGCGTCGGTTATGACCTTAAGAACATTTTTTTCCATTTAATTGTTTGTTTAAATTTGCGTACAAAGATAAAACAAAAATCAGTCCAATGAAAGCGGAAATTCCTATAACGTGGTTTGACAGCATCGATTCCACGAATTCTGAGGCCAGAAGGCGGTTGCCTGCCAATGCCAAAATGTCAGTATATGCAGCGAAATTTCAGACGGCAGGCCGAGGACAGCGTGGAAACAAGTGGTCCAGTGCCGCCGGACAGAATCTCACGTTTTCAGTCCTGTTGAATTTCACTCACCCTCAGATGCCTGATTTGGCTGTCCGGAATCAGTTTCTCCTCAGCATTGTCGCTGCATTGTCAGTTTCTGACCTGCTGAGTAAACTCAATATCCGCAACACCATCAAATGGCCGAACGACATTTACATAGGCCGACGCAAAGTATGCGGAATGCTTATCGAGAATATTGTCGGAAATGCAGGTCTGGAACATTCCATTATTGGTATCGGACTTAATCTGAACCAGACTGAATTTCCACCGGAACTCGTCAATCCGACATCAGTTCTGGTTTCTTCGGGCCTTAGAACCGTTCCTGAAGAAGTACTGGATGATTTTCTCGACATCTTTTCGGAATACATACCGTATTTATCTGATATAGAAGGAATAAACGAAATTAGAAACAAATATGTTTCAAGACTTTTCGGGCTTGGAGTAAGCCGTGAATACCACGATTGTCTTAGAAATGTTGATTTTACAGGCACAATAAAGGGCATCTCCGAAGAAGGTCTGCTTCTTATGGAAATGCCAGATAAAACTGTCACAAACTATTCCTTCAAGGAGGTAAGTTATATAATCTGAGTTTCTCCTTTCATAGCTTTTATCGCATTGGACGGATCCGGTGACTTGAATACTGAACTGCCGGCCACCAGGATATCGGCGCCTGCTTCCGCCAGTTTTGCGGCGTTTGCTTCGCTTACTCCACCATCCACTTCGATTTCGCAGTCAATGCCGAGTCTGCTGATCTCCTGTCGGAGTGTTTCCACGCGGCTGAAAGTATCTTCAATGAATTTCTGCCCTCCGAAACCTGCAAACACAGACATTATCAATATGAAATCTGCATGTTCAAGATAAGGGAAAACCTTTTCTACAGGGATATCCGGGTTGATGGCCAAGCCTGCCTTGATTCCGTATGAACGTATCTGCTCTAAAAGAGCACCGGCATCAACGCCTTCTTTTTCAGCCGCTTCGAGGTGAAAACTCATATATTTCGCACCTGTCTTGGCAAATCTCTCGAAATACCTCTCAGGCTGGACAATCATGAGATGGAGATCCATCGGCTTTTCGGCTGCCTTTGCTATGGCTTCTATTACAGGGAATCCATATGACAGATTAGGAACCAGCAGGCCGTCCATTACATCGAGGTGAAAGATATCTGCGCTGCGGTTCACCATTTCCACATCTTTGTCAAGATGCAGAAAGTCCGCGGAAAGCATGGAAGGAGCTATCTTGATCATTTGAAATTGGTTACGACATCAACAAGCAGTTTGACGAATTTCTCGTTGGAAGCAAGATCCAACTTTTCGCCAGGCGCATGTACGCCTCTAAGTGTAGGGCCGAATGAAACCATATCGAGGTACGGGAACTTGAGCAGGAACAATCCGCATTCCAGACCGGCGTGGATAGCCTTCACTTCAGGTTCCTGGCCGAAAAGCTTACGATATGAAGCCACGGTCTCCTTCAATATGTTGGATTCCATATTCGGAGCCCATCCCGGGTAAGGGTCTGTACGGACCACTTCTGCACCGGCAAGAAGGAATGTCGCCTGAACCTTGTCAGCCACAAATTTCTTTCCGGATTCGGAAGAACTTCTCTGGCTTGTCTTGACAATGATTTTTCCCGGTGTGTCCATATTGACGGCAGCAAGGTTTGTAGATGTTTCCACAAGACCTGCGATATCCTGGCTCATTGCAAGCACGCCATGATTGATGGCTACCAATGACATAATAAATCTCTTGGCAACTTCGCTGTCCACTGCATTGCCGCTGAATTCAGAGCGTTCTGCCGAGAATTTCACATCCGGATCAGTATTATGGAATTCCTTGCGCACATCTGCCGCAAAAGCATTGAATCTGCTTATGAAGCCTTCGATGTCATTCTCCTTCACATAGACAACGGCATCTGTATCACGGGCAATGGCGTTCTTCTTGTTGCCGCCCTTCATCTTGGCCAGCTGGAAGTTTCCAAGTTCTGAGTAGAGGAATCTGGCCATAATCTGGACCGTATTCGCTCTTTCCTTGTTAATGTCGTCGCCGCTATGTCCGCCGATTGCATCGAACACTCTGAGTTCTATCGCCTTGAATCCAGGTTTTACAGGCTCAACTGTGTAACTGAACGTAGCAGTGGTGTCAAGACCGCCTGCGCAGCCGACAAATATCTGTCCCTCATCCTCGGAATCCAGATTTAGCAATGTCTTGGACTCGATAAAGCCAGGCTCGATGGCATTGGCACCGTCCATTCCGGTCTCCTCCGAGATGGTGAACAGACCTTCGACTTTACCGGTATTCAGGTCGCTTGCGAGCAATGCCAATGTAGCTGCAACACCGATTCCGTCATCAGCGCCGAGGGTGGTTTCCTTGGCAATCATCCATCCGTCTTCGATAACATAGTCGATAGGGTCAGTCACGAAATTGTGCCTGGATGTGGAAGTCTTCTCGCAGACCATATCCTGATGGCTCTGGAGTGCGATGGCAGGCACGTTTTCCTTGCCTTTCGAAGCTTCTTTGGTGATTACTACATTACCTGTAGCGTCTGTTCTGCAGCCAAGGCCATGCTCTTTAGCAAAATTCTGAAGAAAGGCTGTCATTTTTTCTTCATGACCGGATTCCCGCGGAATCTTGGTGATCTCGCGGAAAATTTCAAGTACAGAATCGGAATTCATATTCAATTAATTTTTAACCGACAGTTACAAGCATTTTCTCAATGTCTGAAACATACTGCTTGAATGACTTGTCCGTGGACATAAGGTCACTTACAGTGTTGCAGGCGTGAAGAACCGTCGCGTGGTCTTTGCCTCCAAGTTCCGTGCCGATAATCGACAATGAGCAACCTACAAGTGTACGGCTCATATACATCGCTATCTGACGGGCCTGGACAATCTGCCTTTTTCTGGATTTGGACAGAAGAGTGTCTTTAGTGATGTTGAAGTAATCGCAGACTGTCTTCTGAACCTTGTCGATGGTCACTTCCGTCTTTTCTTCGCCTACGATCTTGCCGGTGATCTTTTCGGCAAGTTCGACTGTCATTTCCTTATGGATAAGCGTGGCGTGCGCGATGAGTGAAATGAGCGCACCCTCAAGCTCTCTGAAGTTCGATTTGATTCTTGTGGCAAGATATTCCAGCACCTCCTCACTTACTGTCACACCTTCACGGAAACTTCTTGCCTTGAGCATTTCAAGCCTTGTCGCATAAGAAGGGCGCTGCAACTCTACTGACAATCCCCATTTCAGTCTTGAAAGGAGTCTCTCTTCGAAATTCTTGAGATCAGCAGGAGCCCTGTCGGATGTGAATATCAGCTGCTTGCCGTTCTCGTGCAGGTGGTTGAATACATTGAAGAATGCGTTCTGTGTACCTGGGCCGAGCAAGTCCTGGATATCATCGACAATAAGGACATCGATTTTCATGTAGAATGCCAAGAAGTCGGTAAGCTTGTTCCTGACATTGACAGCATCCATATACTGAGTCTTGAACTCGTTTCCTGTCACGTAGAGAACTACCTGGTCCGGATATTTCTCTTTAATGGCAATACCGATGGCCTGAGACAGGTGCGTCTTGCCGAGTCCCGGTGAGCCGAAAAGGAAAAGAGGATTGAAAGGAGTGTTTCCAGGCGATGAAGATATGCTTTCACCTGCTGTGATACCCATCTTGTTGCACTCGCCTTCCACAAGGTTGCCGAAGCAATATACCGGATTCAATCTCGGGTTGATGGAGAATTTCCTGAGTCCGGGGTACACGAATGCGCCCGGATTTGCTCCTGCCGGATATGTATTTATGGAAACAGGCTTGTTTACCGGTGCGGTAACGTTTGCTGCAGGGAATGTCATCGGAGGCTGTACGCGGACCGGACGGATCTTGTAAACAAGCTTCGCATCTGGACCTATCACTCTCTTCAATGTCTTTTTCAACATGTCCAGATACACGTCCTCGAGGTATTTTCTGTAGAAATCAGAAGGAACTTCGATGGTAATCGTGGAATCCTGCAAAGAAACCGGCTTGAGAGGCTTGAACCAACTGTTGAACATCTGGGGGTTAATGAGATTCTCAATAATCCTCAAACATTCATTCCATACATCTATGTGATTCTTCTCTGCCATTTCTTTTACCTCCGTTGAAAAAAGCACCGGAACAGAAAGCTGCCTTTCTCTTCTGATGCTTTGCAAAAGTAGGTGAAAAAAAAGTTATAAAAAAACCAAATTGCTATTGCATATTAAAATTATTTTACTCAACTTGAAGTCTGCTGATTTACAAAACGGTTTGTCTATAACTATTTCATTTTCAACACCTTATTAAAACCAATGTTCGAATTATTGCACTCTGTGATACTTTTCAATATAGAATAATTCAAATTTACAACATGCCTTGTTCCGGCCGCTGCAATCCTCATTGCCAATCAAATAGGGCAATCAGGACTGCCTAAAATCAGAATACTTTTATCCTGATATATTTTTTAGGATTCTCCTCTATTTTTTTCACCAGGCTGTCAATATCTTTGAGAACTGTGTCTATCGAATTGTAAACCGACGGATCTTTTGTGAGTTTCCCGAGCGTGCCGTCAGGAGCATTGAGATTGTCCACAAGAGTCCTCAGTGATTTTGCCAGTCCTTCGATGTCGGCTCTTCCCAGTTCGCCAGCCGCAGTCTGGATACCGGTCATTGCGGTATCAGCCTTGACCAGTACGGTGTTCAGCCGCACAGATGTTTCTTTCAGATTTGCTATAAGCGCGTCGAAGTCCTCGGAGTGGTCAGCCAGTGTTCCAGACAGTCGTCTCGTATTGTCAAGTGTCTTCTGGAGATGGGACAGGGTTAATTTCAAATTGTTTTCATCCACGCCCCTCAGTACTCTGTCCAATGAGCCGCTTGCCGCTGCAAGACTGTCAAGAGCACCGTTTGCCCTTTCGATCAGCGGACCTATCATGTTAGTCAAGGAACTGACCATATCAGGTGCGTATGACGGTGAGAGTTCCGCTCCGTTCTCCGCGATTTCTTCAGAAGTCCCGAGGTCAATGCGGATGCCCTTTCCGCCCATCAGGTCCACGCTGTAGATGGTCATCTTCGAGTCGATAGGAATGGCTATTTTCTTCAATACGGAACAAGTGACATCGAACTCTTCTGTTTCCGGATTGTAGTTCACCTTGGTCACGCTTCCGGCCTTATATCCCTTGATATAGACCGGATTTGAAGGAACGAGGCCTTCCACATTCTCATAATGGGAGTTTATATCCATCTCCTTGCCGAAGATATCTTCACCTCTGAGATAGTTGATGACGCTGAATGCTGCAAGCAAGACGGCGACTATAAATATGCCTATGCGTGTTTCTCTGCTGATTTTCATGTTCAATCCAGTTTATAAATTCCGATTATTTCAATATAGTGACCATATCTCCTTTCACGACCACCATGAAGCAGCCGGAGTAAGACTTGCGGATTTTCGCGTAATTCTCTTTCGCTTTTTCTGTCGTGGAAGCAGTACCTATTATATATTTATATATAGAGCCGGATTTGACTATGGTTACAGGATATCCTTTGAAAAACGGGTCGCTCTTGTCCAACAGTTTGCCTGACGCGAGCACCTGCGTTCCGTAAACAGCTTTCTGCGCAGGAGATGAGGCGGCAGACGCAGAGGTATGTGTTTCTGACTTTGTCGCTTTTGACTGAACCTTGTCCTGTACTGGTGCGGCACTGTCGGCATTGACACTGCCGTCATATCTTTTCTTGAACACCCCGAAAGCGACGAAGATATCCTGCGCGATTTTCTCGCGGCCGCTCTCGGACTTGAGAGTCGCCAAATCAGTGGCATTGGACATGAAGCCTACTTCTATCAATGCAGCAGGCATTGCGGTCTTCCACAATACGAAAAACGGGTCCTGCCATATTCCACGGCTGTTTCTCATAGGCCCGGAAGACATTGCCTTTTCCACGTCCTGGGCGAAAAGCAGACTCTGTTCGAGGTGCGCGTTCTGCATCAGATTGAAAAAGATGAATGACTCCGGATCGGTAGGGTCAAAGCCCTGATATTTCGTGGAGTAGTCGTCTTCAAGCATTATCACGGAGTTCTCGCGTTTGCAGACATCCATATTGTAGGCAAACAAGTCCCGGTTCTTTTTCGAGGACTGTCCGAGCACGTGGATGGAATATCCGTTGGCTGAGGTGGCCGCTGCCGTGTTCACGTGAATGGAAATGAAGAGATTTGCGTTGTTCCTGTTCGCTATGTCGGCACGCTCTCCCAGCGTGATGTATTTGTCTGTAGAGCGGGTCATGACCACCTTTACGGTCGGATAGGACGCCTTGATTTTCTCCGAAAGACGCTTTGCAATGTCCAGGGCAATCTTGCTTTCATATGTCTTTTTGTCCTTGCTGATACAGCCAGGGTCGGTCCCGCCGTGGCCTGCATCAATGCATACTGTATTGAGCCCCAGCTTGTTGCGTGAGTCATTCCCGGCATTGGCCCTGATGCCTAAAGTAAGCACCAGAAGGGCTGCGATACTCGCAAAGATTATATGTGTTTGCGTATTTTTCAAAATGGTCTTATATTTGTATTCTGCAAAAATAAGAAAATTTGCGATAATTTATACTTTTCAGACATTGGTACGATCTGACAAAAGACGCAATCTCATAAAAGGAAGGCATCTGCTTGGTGTCGGACTTTTGGCTTTATTTATATCGGTGACTGTTCCGGGCATCTCACAAGATGTCAGAAGACAGCGTCGTGGCCAGAAGCAGACATTCAGTCAGGCTGTCGCTTATAACAAGGACAGCATTCCTCCCCTGTCAGATTCACTCAAGGCGCTGAAAGACTCGTTGCATATAGCGGATTCGCTGTTCAAGATCGACTCCGCGGCGTTGCAGAAGAAGAGTTCTCTTGAGCGTCCTGCTTTTTCCACTGCAAAAGATTCGGTCATAGAGGTATTCACAGACGGTCAGCGCAAACTGTATTATTATGGTGACGTGACCGTGAAATACGGCAACATGGAGCTTTCTGCCGACTATATGGAGTACGACATGAAGACCGGAACCGTATATGCCCGCGGAACACTCGATACGCTTAGCGGAGAGGTGAAAGGCCAGCCTGTGATGAAAGAAGGCAATTCGACTTACTCCATGGAGGAGGTCAGGTACAATTTCAATACGCAAAAGGCCAGGATTACCAATATGATTACCCAGCAGGAGGACGGACTTCTTCATGGCAAGAATATCAAGATGCTTCCGGACAGGTCCATCAATATCACTAAAGGCCAATATACGGTCTGCGACCTGGAACATCCGCATTATTATCTGCATCTTACTGCTGCAAAGGTAATTACGAAACCGTCGCAGAAAACGGTTTTCGGTCCTGCATATCCGGTGATTGAAGATGTTCCTCTGCCTATCGGTCTTCCTTTCGGCTTCATACCGAAGCGTCCTAACCGTGCGACCGGACTTCTGATGCCGACTTTCGGAGAGGAGAATTCCCGAGGTTTCTATCTGAGGGATCTGGGAATGTATTTCGTTTTCGGAAATTATCTTGACCTGTCAGTTACAGGTGACATATATACGCTCGGTTCATGGGCCGTGAATGTGAATTCCAGATATAAAGTGAATTACAAATGCAACGGTAGTTTTTCGATGAACATTTCCAATGACCAGACCGGCGAGCGCGGAAGCACTGATTTCTTCCAGACAAGGAACTTCGGACTCAAATGGTCCCATTCCCAGGACTCAAAGGCGCATCCGGGAACAACGTTCAGCGCATCGGTGAATTTCTCGAGCCCGTCGAACAACAGATATAACTCCACATCTGTTTCCGAGGCCCTGCAGAACCAGGCATCATCATCCATTTCATATACGAAGAACTGGAACGGAAAGTTCAACCTTTCCATAAACGCGTTGCACAACCAGAACTCGAGGGACAGTTCGTACTCATTTACATTGCCTAACCTTACTTTCTCTGTGACAAGGTTTTATCCGTTCAAGAGAAAGAACCGTGTGGGCAAGGAGAAATTCTACGAAAAATTCTCTTTGGGATATAGCACCACGCTTCAGAACAGGATCAATTTCAAGGCCTCCGAGTTCATGAAAGACGGCTTTCTGGACAAGTTCCAGAATGGTATGACTCATAATTTCCAGATAGGTCTGCCGAATTTCACCCTCGCAAAGTACTTGAACTTCACTCCGAGCGTAAGTTACGGCCAGAACTGGTATTTCCGCCGTACGGACTATGAATTCAACCCCGAAACTAATCGTGTGGAATCCCATGACGGCGGTCAGTTCAGCGCGTTCGGCATAAGCCAGAATTATTCCGGAAGCCTTTCGATGAGTACGAGGCTTTACGGTATGTTCAATTTCGGCAAGGCCCATAAGATACAGGCAATCAGGCACGTGGTCTCCCCTTCCGTATCATTCTCATTCAGTCCGGAAAAAGGAACATACGCCAACGGTTACAGGACAATGACCTACACCGATACTCTTGGCAATGTCAAGACCTACGATTACAACATTTACAGCGGACAGATGTATTCTCCTCCGGGAAAAGGCAAGTCAGCTACCATGAGCCTTTCCATCGGAAACAATCTCGAGGCGAAAGTCCGCGACTTGAGAGATACTACAGGAAAGGGTATAAAGAAAGTGAAGCTGATCGACCAGCTGAGTCTCAGTACAGGATACAATTTCCTCGCTGACTCGTTGAAAATGAGCAATATAGGTATCACAATGTCAACTTCCGTATTCGAGAAGGTGGGCATAAGTGCCAATGCCAACTTCGACCCTTACGCCATAGATGAGAGAGGTCGGAGAATAAACAAGTTCAATGTCCAGACAATGGGCTGGAACAAGCCTCTGCGTCTTACCAATGCCAGTGCGTCATTGTCCTATTCACTTTCCGGGAAAGGTGCGATCAATGGAAATGACGGGTCCAAGACTCCAGGTGATTCCGGCAGCGGAGGTTCCGGGGAAAATGCAGCAAACTATTATCGCAGAATATATTACCACCCTATAACTGGAGAATATATTCCAGGCGGATGGCTGTATTATACGAACCCGAATGTGCCTTGGTCTGTAAATATCAATTATTCGTTCTCCTACAGCAAGTCATACCAGTACACTAACGGCCAGCTGATTACGAACAACAGATTTACGCAGACTCTCGGTCTTTCCGGCAATATCAAGCTTACTCCGAAGATGTCGCTCAATGCTACGACCGGTTTCGACTTGATGGCCATGAAGATGACTACCACGCAGTTGAGCGCAACATATGACTTGCACTGCTTCAACATCAGCGTGTCCTGGGTGCCTACAGGAAACTGGCAGTCATGGAGTTTCAGGATCGCTGCGAATGCTGCGGCCCTCTCGGACCTGCTCAAATTCAAGAAAAGTACAAGTTATTGGGACAGATATTGATAGGTATCTGTTCCTGATTGGCAGTTTTTTTGCATATTTGCCAAATACTGCTTATATTTGCAACGTTAAACACGGAATCTATTTCCTATCGCAACTGCCGAGCAGAATGATTTTCGGCGAATCCCCATATGAAATCTTATGTTAGTGGGTATTCCAATTGAACAAGATTAGTTATTACAGTACGATAAAGTACAAAATTTATTACCATTTATGCCACACACTCTGATAGAGTTGAATTCAATGCCTGAACAGCAGATTCGTGCAATCGGCAATGAACTTAAAATCAAAAAGGCGAATGACATGGACCTTATGGACTTGAGCCTTGCCATTTTGGATGAAGAAGCAAGAATAGCCTCAAAGATTCCTGATCCGGAACCTGCCAAGAAAAAAAGAGGCCGTCCACGCAAGAATGAATCAGTCAAGACGGATTCCACTGTAAAGGAAGAAAAGAAAGAAACGAAGAAGCCTGCATCTCAGACTCCTAAGGCAAAGCCTGCTGAAAAAGCAGCCTCTGCTGAGGATAAGACGAAAGCTGAAACAGAGCAAGTTGCTCCGAAAAAACGTGGCAGAAAGCCAAAGAGCCAGGCAAAGCCGGCAGAAGAGGTTCCATCTGAAAAGCAGACAGCACAGAATGTTGCTCCTGCCCCGCAGAAGAGACAAGACGCGCCTGCTCACAAAGCTGCTGCCAAGAAACAGGGCTCTCCGGCTGCAAAGCAGGAACCAGCTGTGAAAGAAATAGAGAAAGCACCTGAAAATCAGGCACCTAAGGCGCTTGCAGAAGCCACTGCTCCACAGAAACCTAAGGAAGAGATAGTATATGCGGACAGACATACCATCGTGCTTCCTCCGCTTCCTCCGAAGAAAAAGAAATTCAATCCGAACCAGCAGAACGGACAGCCTCAGCAGCAGCGTCCTCAGAATGGGAACCAGCCACAGGAGCAGCAGAGACCTGCACCTAAGCCGAAGTTCGAGTTCGAGGGTACAGTGCGTGCTACCGGCGTATTGGAAATCATGCCGGACGGATATGGCTTCCTGCGTTCTTCTGATTACAATTATCTGAACTCACCTGACGACATCTATGTTTCACAGGGACAGATAAAGAACAATGCCCTGAAGAATGGTGACACGGTAACTGGTGAAATCCGTCCACCAAAAGAAGGCGACAAGTACTTCCCTCTCGTTAAGATCGATTTCATCAACGGACGTACACCTGAGTTTATCAGAGACAGGGTTCCGTTCGATTTTCTGACTCCGCTTTTCCCTGATGAGAAGTTCAATCTTCTCGGACACGGACATGAGCACGATCTTTCATGCCGTATCGTGGACATGTTCACTCCTATCGGAAAAGGACAGCGCGGTCTTATCGTGGCTCAGCCTAAGACAGGTAAGACAATGTTGCTCAAGTCGATAGCAAATGCCATCGCTGACAACCACCCTGAGGTTTACGAAATCGTACTGCTGATCGACGAGCGTCCTGAGGAGGTTACGGACATGAGCAGGAGCGTAAAGGCGGAAGTTGTAGCTTCTACGTTTGACGAGCCCGCTGAAAGGCATGTGAAAGTAGCCAATATGGTGCTCGAAAAGGCACGCAGACTGGTGGAATGCGGTCATGACGTAGTTATTCTTCTCGATTCCATCACTCGTCTTGCCCGTGCATACAATACCGTACAGCCGGCATCAGGCAAGGTGCTTACCGGCGGTGTGGATGCCAATGCTCTCCAGAAGCCTAAGAGATTCTTCGGTGCTGCACGTAACATAGAGGGCGGCGGTTCATTGACAATTCTTGCGACAGCATTGACTGAAACCGGTTCCAAGATGGATGACGTCATCTTCGAGGAGTTCAAAGGTACAGGAAACATGGAGCTTCAGCTTGACAGGACATTGTCGAACAGGCGTATTTTCCCTGCTGTCAATGTTATCCTTTCAAGTACTCGCCGTGACGACCTGCTCTACTCTCCAGACCAGGCGCAGCGCATCTGGATTCTCAGGAAACTGCTTGCTGAGATGAATCCGACTGAGGCGATGAACTTCATGATCCAGATTATGGACCAGTATCAGACAAATGAAGAGCTTCTCGACAATATGAACAAGGTGTCGCCTATGGATGCCAAGAATTACGATTATTAGTATCGTAGCCAATAAATATAAATAACCGGTGATAGTCAATCAGATGCTATCACCGGTTGTTTATATTTTTGCCGAAATGAGGCTTTTCTTTCTAAAAGGTATGGTCGCCCGTGACCTTATGAACGGGTGGCAGGCGTAAGCCTGACGGGACGAGGCCGCAGGCCGAGCCTTTTAGAAAGAAAAGCCGATATCAATACTCATCCCAGGACTTGATCTGAATGTCATCCATTGACATTGAACAGAATGCCTTGATAAATGCAGTCGCCAGACGGGCATTGGTAAAGAGCGGAATGTTGCTGTCAATGGCACTGCGGCGTATATGGTAACCGTTGCTGAGTTCCTCCTCACTGAAGTTCTTAGGAATGTTTATGACCATATCGACTTCCTTGTTCTTGATCATGTCGAGAGCTGACGGGAAGAGGGATTTCATCGAAGCATTGCTTGCCTCAGACGGCCAGAGCACTCTCTTGCAAGGTATGCTGTTCTCTATGAAGTACTTATATGTGCCACTTGTGGCGTAAAGTTCATAGCCTTTCTCTGCCAGGAGCCTGCAGGCCGTAAGCATATCAGCTTTCTGCAGCGGATCTCCGGTAGAAAGAAGAATTTTCTTCTCCGGAATCGTATTGCCTACAGAAAGAATCGATTTGAGCAACGCCTCATCCAGATTGTCGCCAATACAGCCGACCTCACCGGTTGATGACATATCCACGCCGAGCATCGGGTCTGCTTCTTCGAGTCTTGCAAAAGAGAACTGTGAGGATTTTACGCCCACGTAATCGAGGTCGAATGCGCTCTTCTGAGGTGCAGCAGGATGTTTTCCGAGCATTACCTTGGTTGCGAGCTCTATGAAATTGATTTTCAGCACCTTGGAAACGAACGGGAAACTACGTGACGCACGGAGGTTGCACTCGATGACCTTGATCTTGTTCTCCTTGGCGAGGAACTGGATATTGAACGGTCCGGATATGTGAAGCGCTCCTGCAATCTTGCGGGCAATCTTCTTGATACGGCGCACAGTCTCCACGTAAAGTTTCTGCGGAGGGAACTGGATGGTGGCATCGCCAGAGTGCACACCGGCATACTCAATATGCTCTGATATCGCATATGCAAGGATTTCTCCGCCATCAGCCACAGCATCGAACTCTATTTCCTTGCATCGGTTCATGAACTTGCTGATTACCACAGGGTGTTCCTGGGATACTTCTGAGGCCAATGAGAGGAAGTGCCTGAGCTGTTCCTCATCGTAGCAGACATTCATTGCCGCACCTGAAAGCACGTAGGACGGTCTTACAAGCACAGGGAAGCCGACTTTGCTGATGAACTTGTCCACATCGTCCATTGTGGTAAGCTCACTCCATTCCGGCTGGTCCACTCCGAGCGAATCGACGATGCTGGAGAACTTGTTTCTGTCCTCTGCCTTGTCAATGTCCTTGGCCTTGGTTCCGAGAATCGGGACATTATTCGCGTCAAGCCTGAGCGCCAGATTGTTAGGAATCTGACCGCCCACTGAAACCACCACGCCGTGAGGGGTCTCAAGTTCAATGATATCCATCACTCTCTCGAATGTGAGTTCATCGAAATAGAGCCTGTCGCACATGTCGTAGTCGGTGGAAACAGTCTCCGGATTATAGTTTATAAGGACTCCACGGTAACCTTCCTTGCGGATAGTTTCAATGCAGTTCACTGAGCACCAGTCGAATTCGACGGAACTGCCGATTCGGTAAGCACCGGAGCCGAGTACAACTACAGATTTACCGTCATTTTCGAACTTAATGTCATTGAACTTGCCGTTGTATGTAAGGTAAAGGTAGTTGGTGGCAGCAGGGAATTCGGCAGCAAGAGTATCAATCTGCTTTACGACAGGAACGATTCCGTGTGCCTTTCTCCATGCCCTGACCTTGTCCTGGCAAGCCTTGCCGTCCAGATTGTCCTTGAATACGGCGCGCTGGATCTGGAAATCCGAAAAGCCCTGGCATTTTGCCTGCTGCAGGAGTTCCAACGGCATTGACTCGATCTCATTGTATGTGTTCATCTCGTTGTAAGTGGAAACGATGTTTTCCAACTTCTCGAGGAACCAGTTGTCGATTTTCGTGAGCTCATGGATCTGCTTCACAGTGTAGCCGGCACGCATTGCCTTGGAAATCACGAAGATACGCCTGTCGGTAGGCTCTTTCAGCGCCTCATCCACATCAGCGACCTGGAGTTCCTTGTTGCCGACGAATCCATGTGCGCCCTGGCCTATCATGCGGAGGCCTTTCTGAATGGCTTCTTCAAATGAACGGCCGATTGCCATGACTTCGCCCACGCTCTTCATGCTGGAGCCGATCTTGCGGGAAACGCCATGGAACTTGGAAAGGTCCCAGCGAGGTATCTTGCAGACAATGTAGTCCAAAGCAGGTTCGAAGAATGCAGGAGTCGTTTTGGTGACTGAGTTCTTCAGGTCGAACAGGCCGTATCCGAGTCCGAGTTTCGCTGCAACGAAGGCCAGCGGATAGCCGGTCGCCTTGGAAGCCAATGCTGATGAACGTGAAAGACGGGCATTGACCTCAATCACACGGTAGTCCATCGCATCCGGGTCATATGCGTACTGCACGTTGCACTCGCCCACGATGCCGATATGTCGCACGATCCTGATAGAAAGTTCACGCAGGAAATAATAGTCTTTGTTCGACAATGTCTGTGACGGAGCTACCACGATACTCTCTCCGGTATGTATTCCGAGAGGGTCAAAATTCTCCATGTTGCAGACTGTGATGCAGTTGTCGTATTTGTCGCGAACTACCTCATACTCAATCTCTTTCCAACCCTTGAGAGACTTCTCCACGAGCACCTGTGGCGAGAATGAGAAGGCCTTGGAACAGAGTTCTTCGAGCTGTTCGTCATTGTCGCAGAAGCCTGAGCCCAGACCGCCGAGAGCATAAGCGGCTCTTACGATAAGCGGATATCCGAGTTCATGTGCAGCCTTGCGTGCCTCTTCCATATTCTCGGCAGGATGAGACTTGATGGTCTTCACGTCTATCTCATCGAGTTTCTGAACGAAGAGCTCGCGGTCTTCCGTATCCATGATTGCCTGGACAGGTGTACCGAGCACGTCAACGCCATATTTTTCGAGAATTTTCTTCTCGTAGAGTTCCACGCCGCAGTTCAATGCCGTCTGACCTCCGAATGAGAGCAGAATGCCTTCAGGACGCTCTTTGGCGATGACTTTTTCCACGAAGAACGGTGTGACCGGCAGGAAATAGATCTTGTCGGCAACGCCTTCGGACGTCTGGACTGTAGCGATGTTCGGATTTATCAGCACGGTTTCAATGCCCTCTTCGCGAAGAGCCTTGAGCGCCTGGGAACCGGAATAGTCGAATTCTCCGGCCTGTCCGATTTTCAATGCACCTGAACCAAGAATCAGGACTTTCTTTATATTAGGGTTTTTCATACTGCTCTTACTTTATTTTACTGATAAACTCGTCAAACAGGAATTCCGTATCTGTAGGACCACTTGAGGCTTCAGGGTGGAACTGTACGGAACAGAATGGCTTGAACTTGTGGCGGATACCTTCATTGGTCCCGTCATTCATATTTACGAACCAAGGTTCCCAATCGCTTCCCAATGCTGATGAATCCACGGCATAACCGTGGTTCTGTGATGTGATGAAGCACTTGTTGGTACCCAACATGCGGACCGGCTGGTTATGGCTGCGGTGTCCGTATTTGAGCTTGTATGTGGTGGCGCCGGCTGCTCTTGACAGCAATTGGTTGCCCATGCAGATTCCGAAAATCGGCTTGTCCTGCTGCATTGCCTTACGCAGATTATCCACAGTCTTCTGGCAGAATTCAGGGTTGCCCGGACCATTGGAAATGAAGAGTCCGTCATAATCCAGCGAGAGGAAATCATAGTCCCAAGGTACACGGATGAGTTCCACTCCCCTGTCCACGAAGCATCTGAGAATGTTGTGCTTCACGCCGCAATCCACGAGAACGACTTTCTTGTCGCCTGAACCATAGCGGATTACCTCCTTGCAGCTGACGATGTCGATCTGATTGTCAGTATTAGGATCATGGATTTCTTCTTTGGCCTGCTCACCTTCTGGGATTATCTGTCCGAGCATTGAACCGTTGTCACGGAGCATTTTGGTGATTTCTCTCGTATCCACGCCGTAGATTCCGGGAATTTTCTGCTCTTTCATCCACTCGTCCAGGCTCTTGACTGCATCCCAATGGCTATACTGGAATGAATATTCTGATATCACGAGGCCTCTTACCCAGATTTTTTCGGATTCGAAGTTCTTGGATATTCCATACTTGTCAATGCCTTCATCCGGAACGCCGTAGTTTCCGATAAGAGGATAGGTGACACAAAGAATCTGTCCGGAATAGGACGGGTCCGTGAGGCTTTCCGGATAACCTACCATGGCAGTGGAGAATACCACTTCTCCATCGCAAGGCTTGTCATAACCGAAGGACCATCCTTTCAGTTCCATTCCATTCTGAAAACGGAGTGTTGCGCGAAGTCTTTTTTCCATTTCGTGTTTGCGATTTTATATCTGTCTATCTATCAATACGTCAAAAAAAAAGACCTTCCCGAAGCGGGAACGGTCAATTTCAATCAATGCCAATGAAAACGGTGGTTCTGACTTGATAGAACCCAGATGTCTGTATGTAAGCCCCGATATTCATTGTCTGAAACTTTATTTTCATTTCAGAATACAAAATTAAGACTAATTTCCCGATATTGCAACGGAAAATATTGCAAATCCACGTGAAACTGCTAATTTTGCGCCGATTTTAGAGAAAGATATGCGGCACGATGACGGTGCCGGACAATGTATTAAAGACGGACGAAATGACAAACGTAAAAACTTCATGCGGATTGCGCAAATGGCTCCCCGTAGTCGGGCTGACCTTTTCTACATTCATATTCAACACTTCGGAATTCATCCCGATAGGACTTCTGACAGACATTGCCTCTGACTTTTCCATTACAGAATCCAAAGCCGGTATCCTGATTACAGTATATGCCTGGGTGGTAGCGCTCGCTTCATTGCCCCTGATGATGGCTTTTTCCAAAACGGAGAACAAGAAACTTCTGTTGTCAATCGTGGCATTGTTCACAGCAAGTCACATATTGTCAGGCTTTTCCAGTTCATATTATATGCTTATGGCATCCAGAATCGGAGTCGCCTGCGCGCATGCGATATTCTGGTCAATGGTGACTCCATTGGCTGTCCGCGTGGCGCCTGAAGGAAAACGTTCGGTCGCATTGAGTTTTATCATCACCGGTTCATCCGTGGCAATGATAGTTGGACTTCCGTTGGGACGCGCCGTGGGGCTTATGGTAGGCTGGAGGGCCACATTTCTCCTTATTGGCGCGATCTCCGCTCTCATACTCGTGCTGCTGGCTATAGTATTGCCTAAGGCACCGAGCGACAATGACGTGTCACTCAAGTCTTTACCTGCATTGATCAAAAGACCGGTGCTGATCGGGATTTACCTGCTGACAGTCATAACCATCACCGGACATTTCACGGTTTACAGTTACATCGAGCCGTTTCTCGGCCAGGTCGCAGGACTTTCCGGCCAGACCATCACCCTGGTGCTTTCATTGTTCGGAGTAATGGGAATTATCGGCAGTTTCTTGTTCTCAAGGTATTACGACAGGCACCGTTTCCTGTTCATTCGTTTCGCGGTGACTGGAATCTGCGTATTCATATTTTTGCTTGCGGTTGCTGCTGCAACACCTCTTGCGGCCATTGCCGTATGTGTGTTCTGGGGGCTTGCCATCAACTTCTACAATCTGGCTTTCCAGTCTGAGATTATACAGAACGTCCCGCACGGAACCTCTATTGCAATGTCCATATATTCAGGCATTTACAATGTCGGTATCGGTGCGGGCGCTCTTGTCGGCGGTACCGTCTGCACTCATCTTGGAGTCAGTTCGGTCTGCTATGTAGGTGGAATCATCGGAATTGTTGCCGCATTGTACTGCGCCTTCCGGTTCATCCCCGTTCTCAGAAAAACCTCTGTAACAGAATAGTCTTTAGAGGTTTACCACTTCTGATTTATACTTCACCCTGTAGTCGGTGGTGTCAGCGTCGAGAACGAAAATCTGATAGCTGTTTCCGCCCGGATAGACTCTAATGACAATGTGTCCCCACAGCTTGAAATTGCTCCAGAGCTTTTCACCGAGCTTCTCCCTTGACTGGTCCACCGTTATATAATAGTCGCGGTCACCTCTCCAGACCTGAGGGTCACATATTCTGGTCATTGTCGATGCGACAGGATGGTTTTCACTCCTTGCGTCGATTATGATTACCTGAGGAGAAAGCGTCTGGAGGAAGAACGCGTTGCAGGTATCGAAATAGCCATGGTGATTGGCTTTCATCACGGTCACCTTTCCGCAGACTTTGGCGACAGGTGTCTCAAAATCCCTTTCCTGAGACTTGTAGATGGGCCAGTTTCCGCCTGAGAGGTCACCTCCGTTGTAATACGAGAATTTGCCGTATCTGAGTCTGATGGCGCAAGAGTTCATGTTCTCATCGAAAAGAAGCGGATCTCCGCTGTACATTTTCACGGACTTGGTGCCCTTTCCTGTCCATACTTCCCCGTTAGCGGCCAAGTTCCTGATTTCGAACTGTCCTGCGTATTTCTTCGGATTGTGGACAAGGGTGAACTGCTTCTTGCTTCCTACCTGAAATTTCTGAGCGTCGGTCCCGTTGGCAGCCGAGTAGTTCACGAATTTCATGTACTCCTCGATGAAGCCTTTGTCGGCGCCAAGCACTTTTCCTCTGGATGGAAAATCATAGTCAGGATAGCCCCTATCCACGAAAGTATTGAAATGGATCAGGCTTCCCACCTGGGTGATTCCGGACAGACCGAAACCGTGCTCCCCCGGAATCATGTCCTTGGCAGTTCCGATATGGTCGTTATGCAGATGCGTAACCATGGCATAGTCAAGGTTTTCCTTATCCGGCAGCTGTGACAGAAAATGCTTGATATAGATGGCCTGCCACTCGCCCGGCATTTTGGACGCATTCGGATGTTGGGTATCTTTCGCTTTAGCATTGTCCCCGGCATCTATCATCATGGTCGTACCGTCAGGCATCACTATCAATGCCGCGTCTCCTCTACCTGTAGCGATGGTGTGAATGTCCAAATAGCCTTCCTGCCACGTAGGAAGGTACTCCTGCGCCTGCGCGCAAACACTGAAGGCCGCAGCCGTCAGCGCAACTGTCAAAAATTTCCGTTTCATATTGTTAGTGATATTAGTCATACAGATCAATGCCTTTGGCGGACAATGTGTCCTGTAGAAGTTTCACGTCTAGCTCACGTGGTGTGCAACCGTTTGCCGCACAGAGCGAAGCTGCCACGCCGACTGCTTCACCCATGGCCATACAGATAGACATCACCCGGTAAGATGCGTGTGCACGATGCGTTCCTGAGATACATCTGCCGGCCACATAGAGATTCTCGACTTTTCTTGGGATGAAACAGCGGTATGGCAAGTCATAAGGTTTTACATATTGTATCTTGGCTTCTGCCTGGCCCGCACCTGCCGGATTATGGATATCTACGATGAATTCTGCGTTATGCACGATTACATCCTCAAAGCGTTTCCCCTCCGCAAGTTCCTCTGCAGTAATGATATAGTCGCCCATTACGCGGCGTGTTTCACGTACTCCGGTAGTAGTGCCGCTTGATTTGCATTGACAATTCTCATAACCCGGAAGATTATGATGGAAGAAGTCCATAAGCAGTTCCATTTGCCTGCGAAGTTCCAAATCGGCCTTGAATATGGTCTTGACATCAGTAATGTCCACACCATTGACCTGGGTCGTGTTTACCTGTCTTTCTCCTTTATAGACAGTAGGATGAAGACGTACAGCAGCAAGATTCCCGGGCAGTTTCCCTTCTTCAGCGCACCTCTTGCAATAGTCCAGGAAGCGCTCGTCGCCAAGTTTCACATCATCAACATCGCCTATGCAGATGACACCTTTGTCCTCATCGACACCGTCAACGGTAAATTCCAATGTCACAGGCTGCATAAGTCCATCTTCTCGACCTTTTTCGACATCAGCTCCGGCCAGATATGAAACCACGGCATCTCCGGTCGCATCTATTACTACACTTGCTGTCAAGGCAAACTGCCCTTCGTTAGTCGCAAGTATAAGGCCTTTTACAGCATTGCCCTCCTTGATTACATCATAGACTGCGCTCTGAAGATAGACATCGATATTTTCGCGGTCCACGAATTCTGCAAGAACAAGTTTTGCGCGTTCGAAATCGTGAGCCTTGCCCGTCTCGCCGATCATGTCGTTTTCAGGAATTCCGAGCAGATTTACCAGCTCATCCCTCATTGTACCTTTTCCCACCATTCCGAGCACAGGACCTACATATCCGGCTGTCAGATTGCCTCCTACCACGCCATAGCGTTCCACCAAGGCGACATGTGATCCGTTACGTGCAGCCGCAACCGCCGCGCAGATACCGGCCGGACCAGAACCTGCAACAATGACATCATAAGATGCTTTTACATTGATCTCTTTCTAATAGTGAATGGTTGTCATGATATTTTAGTTTTGTCATCTTTTTCTGTATTTTCTCCGATATCGGCTTAGGGCTATCAGCAGGAAGGTCAATGCTTCTGAGACAGGCAGGGCTAACCAGATGCCCGGGATACCGGCCACATGCGGCATCAGCAGGAATGCGGGAATCAGGAAAACAAAGCCTCTTGCCAATGAGAAAACTGTTGCCGGCCGCACCCGTTCAATGCTCTGGAAATATCCGATAATCGTGACATTGACAACATAAAAAACAAATCCTGAAGCCATCAGCGGGATTCCTGCGGAGGCGATTCTGTAGGCCTGGGCATCTGCGCTAAGGAAGAGTGCCGTGACATATTTGCTTCCGAAGGCCAATGCCATTGACAGTATTATCCCGGCTCCTATCGCTGCTGCCAATGCCACTTTACGGGCTTCTTTCACGCGGGCGGCACGGCCTGCTCCATAATTATAGCTGATAATCGGCTGGGCGGACTGGGAAATGGCATTGCCTGTCATGAAAATAAAAGGCATTATGTAGCATGCGATGGAGAACGCAGCAACGCCATCTTCTCCCAAGTACCTCATAAACACATAGTTGCCTATGAACATCAATACAGATATGCTGCATTCTCCAAGAAAAGCCGAGAAGCCGAGTTTGAACTGGTACCATATGTTTCTTGCGAAAAGCATGAGACTTTTCAGTGACCACTTGAGACGGTACAGTTTCATTGATTTGGACAGGAACAGAATGTAGAACAGCACCATGGCGCCACCTGTCCAGAGACCGATGAAAGTGGCGATTGCCACGCCCTCAAGACCTTTGTGCAGGACAAAAAGGAATACATAGTCGAGGATGATATTGATAATGGCGGGCAATGATGATGTAAGCATCGCGTATGTCGGAGAGCCGTCCAGTCGGATGATAAGGAGTCCGACTGACTGGAGGAACATGGCACAGAATGCCAACGCGAGCCAGCGCTGATAATCAATAACATACGGAAGAAGCCGGTCTGAAGAGCCGAGCAGGTACGCAGTCTGCGTGCTGAATACCGAGACGAGAATGGTGATGCTCAATGTCAATGCTGTTCCGAATATCAATGTCTGTGTGAGGTTGATCTGTGCGGCCTTCACATTGTCCTGAGACAGATGGATCGACGACACTACTGAGCAGCCGATGCCGAGCATAAGTCCCGTGGCTGTCATCAGAAGCCAGAAAGGTGAAAAGATATTTACGGCAGCAAGCGCATCGCTCCCTACTCCATGTCCGATGAACACTCCGTCAATGACCGTCATCACTGAAATGCACAGCATCCCCAGCAAGGTCGGCAGAAGCATCTTGCTGAAAAGTTTCGGAATGCTGTCCGAACCGAAATCTATGGCGTCTCTCTGCATACAATCTTCGTTTCAAAAGATGCGAAGTTACGAAAAATAATTCCTATTTTTATTTCTGTATGTTCTGATATATATAAAATGAGTGGGAAAAGAACCGTCAAGCTCTTCTCCCACCCTTTTATCGTGTTATTGATTTTAGCCGATCATGTTCTTAGGGTCGAGGGCACTGTCGAGCTGCTCCTTGGTGAGTATGCCGTGCTCGAGGACAATGTCGTAAACTGAGCGGTTGGTCTCGAGAGCCTCTTTGGCTACCTTGGTGCTGGCCTTGTAACCGATGATAGGGTTAAGGGCAGTCACGATGCCGATGCTGTTCTTGACCATTTCGTAGCAACGCTCCTTGTTTACGGTTATTCCTTCGATACACTTTTCACGGAGCGTATTCATAGCATTGGTCAGCCAGGTGATGCTTTCCATAATGGACTCGGCGATAACCGGCTCCATCACATTGAGCTGAAGCTGTCCGGCCTCTGCGGCAAATGTAACTGTCATATCGTTGCCGATAACCTTGAAGCAGACCTGGTTGGTAACTTCCGGAATGACAGGATTCACCTTGCCCGGCATGATGGAAGAACCAGGAGCCATAGGAGGAAGATTGATTTCCTTCAAGCCGCAACGAGGTCCGGAAGCCATGAGCCTGAGGTCATTGCAAATCTTGGAAAGCTTGACAGCCAATCTCTTGAGGGCCCCGGAATAACTTACGTAAGCGCCTGTATCTGGAGTTGCCTCCACGAGGTCCGGAGCTGCGATGAATTTCTCGCCGGTAAGCTCGGTCAGTTTCTTGGCGCACAGTTCAGCAAAACCAGGCTTCGCGTTAAGACCGGTACCGATGGCCGTACCACCCATATTGATTTCATATAGAAGATTCACATTTCTCTCAATGTTCAGAACCTCTTCGCCAAGATTTGTAGCATAAGCGTGGAATTCCTGTCCTGAAGTCATCGGCACTGCATCCTGAAGCTGGGTGCGTCCCATCTTGATTACGTCCTTGAACTCCTCTCCCTTCGCCTGGAATGCTGCGATAAGGTCATTGAGCGCCTTCACAAGATTCCTGTTCATGCGGATGAACGCATAACGGAAAGCGGAAGGATAGGCATCGTTGGTGGACTGAGCGCAGTTCACGTGGTCATTCGGAGAGCAGAACTGATATTCGCCCTTCTTGTGGCCCATAAGTTCAAGAGCTCTATTGGCAATCACCTCATTGGCATTCATGTTCACTGATGTTCCGGCACCGCCCTGCATCATATCTACAGGGAACTGGTCGTGCAACTTGCCACCGATGATTTCGCGGCATGCCTCTACGATAGCGTCTGCAATCTTCCCGTCCATCGCGCCGAGTTCCTTGTTCGTCTGTGCAGCAGCCAGTTTGATGCAGGCCATTGCAATGACATACTCAGGGTAGTCGCACATTCTGGTATTGGAAATCTTGTAGTTGTTGATGGCCCTCTGTGTCTGAACACCGTAATAGGCATCAACCGGAACCTGAAGTTCGCCAAGAAGGTCAGATTCAATTCTGAATTTCTCTTCGCTCATAACGAATCGTTATTATTTACTTGAAAAATGTTTTATTTTTAGTCTTACAAAGGTAAGATATAAAACGATTATAAGCAAACAAGCGGAAATATCTTTAAGGCAAGAAGTAAAATACGGCATTGCAATTTTGCAAAAATTAGACGAAATTTGTGTCATTGTTGGTAAGGAAACAAATCTTAGATATCATTGATAATATGAACAGAACATTGAAACTGGTCTGCCTTTGTGCAGGTCTATTGGCCGTGTCAGTGAACGGCTATTCTTGGGGACAGAAGGGTCATGATGTGACTTGTGCGATTGCTCAGAAACATCTCACGAAGAAGGCTCAGAAGCAGATTGGCGAAATTCTTGACGGTAAATCCATAGTTTATTGGGCAAACTGGATGGACAATGCCAGTCATACTCCACAATACAAGCACACGAGCACCTGGCACTACAAGAACATTGACGCGGATGAGACTTACGAAAATGCTGAACTGAATGACAAGGGAGACGTCATACGTGCTGTCAATGAGCAGGTTGCAGCTCTCAAAAGTGGAAAATTGAGCAAGGAAGAGCAGGCGCTTTCACTGAAGTTTCTCGTTCACCTGATGGGTGACATGCATTGTCCGATGCATATGGGCCACAAGTCAGACCGCGGCGGAAACCGTTGGCAGCTGACGTATTTCGGAAAAGGCACCAACCTTCACTCAATCTGGGATTCGGGGATTATCGAGAGCGCGCACAAATGGACTTATTCAGAGTGGGTGGAACAGATTGACACCAACAGCAAGGAAATTGACGCTCAGATGGCACAGGGCACTCCAGAGTCTTGGGGCAAGGAAACCTATGAAATCTGCAAGAAGATCTATGACACCACGCCTGTCGGTTCAAAATTGTCTTATGACTATGTGAGCGAATGGACTGAAACCATTGAAACCCAGCTTCTCCGTGCCGGTCTTCGTCTCGCCCGCGTGCTGAATGAGATTTTCAAATAATTTTTGTATCTTTGCAGCGAATTTTTAGTTATTAAACAAAAGTCAGGTGGGACGCTCTATCGCGCTGGTCATTGACCAGTGAGGAAAGTCCGGACAGGAAAGGGCACCCTGCTGCGGAAAGCGCAGATGGGAGTAATCTTATGATGCCGTAACAGAAAACAACTGCCGACCGATACCGGAAGGCGAGGGTGAAAACGCGAGGTAAGAGCTCACGACGTCCGTCAGCAATGCCGGGCGGGTACGGTTCCAGGGCCTGCAAGACCAAATATACTGACAGATGAGGGCTGCCCGCCCGATGTCAGGGGGTAGGTTGCGCAGATAAATGATAGAGACAATAACAGAAACCGGCTTATGGTCCCGCCTGTTTTTTTTAGAATTCCAGAGTTGCCGTAACCGGATAGTGGTCAGAGATATACGGTACATCTGCAAAACTTTCTGTCACAGTTCGGAATTTCGGACATTTGCTGAATCCGCTATAATAGATGTAATCTATCGTCAGACCGTCTGTCGTGGCCAGATCCACGAACTGGTCCCCTATCGCAGCCTGTTTGAGAGGTTTCCCGAATGCATTGAAAGAAGGCGTGCTGTCTGTAGTGTCAGCTGTTGCGCGTGCGCTTGACATGATCTTGTCCAGGTCATTGAGGACAGCGTCCTGTGGCAGCACATTGAAATCTCCCGTAAGAATCATAGGAAATCCTTGAGGGTTGATACTGTCGATTCTGTCCACTATCAATTTTAGTCCGTTTTTCTCGGCAACGCGACCTATATGGTCAAGATGGGTATTTACGTAATAGAACTCTTTCCCGGATTTACGCATTTTGAGCAATGCCCATGTCGCTGTGCGCCTGCAGGCTGCATCCCATCCGAAAGAAGGCACGTCTGGGGTTTCTGACAGCCAGAATGTGCCCCATTTTTCAAGTTCTACTTTCTTGGTGTTGTAGAAAATCATCATTATCTCGCCGGAGGTCTTGCCGTCGTCCCTGCCGACTCCGACTCCGTCATAATCAGGGCATTGTTCCTTTATGTATTCTGTCTGAAAATCAAAGGCTTCCTGCACGCCCATAATATCGGGTGCGAGGGTTTTCACCATCTCTGCTGATGCTGCTTTCCTGTATTCCCAGGAGTTTTCTCCGTCTTTGGCGACGCCCATTCTGATGTTGAATGACACTACGTTCAGTTCTTCCTGAGCGGGTTTGCACTGTGCAAATGTCATCAGTACTGATACGAGAAGCAGAAGTTTCAGTGATATTCTTTTCATATTCATTATGTGTTTATCATGCGAATATAGTCATTATTTTTGTCAATGTAGTATGGTGATTCGTGGATTTTCTCTAAATTCGTAACGGTGTAACTGTTTTATTTCATTGACATTGACAATTCTATTATGCTCAAGATATATTTTGCCGGTTCTATCCGTGGCGGGAGAACGGATGCAGAACTCTACAGAAGGATGATCGAGTACCTGAAGAAGGATAACATTGTCCTGACTGAACATATCGGAGACCCTTCAATTATTGCAACTGAGGGTGCGGAGAAAAGTGACATTGACATTTACAGGCAGGATTCTGCCTGGCTGCGGGAGGCGGATATGGTGATTGCGGAGTGCACTTCCCCATCGCTGGGTGTCGGCTATGAGCTCGCCTACGCTGAGAGGTTCGGCAAGCCTGTCCATATTCTCTATAACCGCTCCCGGACCAATCTTTCGGCAATGCTGACCGGGGACGATTACTTCCACATTTATCCTTATTCGGATGAATGTGAGGTTTTCGCTATCCTGGAAAAGATTGTTTGCCGCTGAACCGGCTACTTGTGGCTGATCAGGTTCAGGAATTCGTTTCTGGTCCTCGCTGAGGTCAGAAAGGCGCCCGAGAATGCGGATGTGGTGGTGACTGCGTTTGATTTCTGTATTCCTCTGATCTGCATGCAGGTGTGAGTTGCCTCTATCACGACTGCTACGCCGAGCGGGTTGAGTGATTTCTGGAGGCAGTCACGGATTTCCACAGTAAGGCGTTCCTGTACTTGGAGACGTCTTGCATAAGTCTCCACGACGCGTGCTATCTTGCTGAGACCGGTGATTTTTCCGTTTGGTATATACGCGACATGTGCTTTCCCCAAGAATGGAAGCATATGGTGCTCGCACATTGAGTAAAGTTCAATATCCTTGACCAACACCATCTGCTGGTATTCTTCTTCGAACAATGCGGATTTGACGATTTCAATGCCGTCCTGCGAGTATCCCTTAGTGAGGAACTGCAACGACTTCGCTACTCTTTCCGGTGTCTTCAGAAGGCCTTCCCTTTCAGGGTTTTCCCCGAGAAGTCTGAGTATTTCCTTTACGTGCACGGCTATCTGCTCTGTGGTTTGCTTGTCGTACAAGTCTTCAGCGATATATCCCATAACGTGATCTATGTGTTCTAAAATTGATTGTGCTTAACCGCTTCCCTACTGCGGGTACGATTTATGCATCCGGACAATTGCGTTTGCTGCTACAAAATTAGACAAAAAAAGTTCATTATATGGATTTTTTATCTATATTTGCCGCCCGAAACGTATTAAAAAACGTTAACCATTGATTTTAAGAGATTTAAAAGATTAAAAGATAGGAGAGAAGAATATGTATTGGACACTTGAACTAGCAAGTAGCCTGGACGATGCTCCATGGCCAGCTTCAAAAGATGAACTTATAGATTACGCCAACCGCTCAGGCGCTCCGGAAGAGGTAATCGAGAACCTCCAGGAACTCGAAGACGACGGCGAAGTATATGAAAGCATAGAAGATATTTGGCCGGACTACCCTACCAAGGAAGACTTTTTCTTTAACGAGGAGGAGTATTAGTAGGTAAGTAGCTAAGTATTAATAATTTAGGCGGCTCATCTAAGGTAAGTCTTTAGATGAGCCGCTTTGCGTTGAATGACACTAGACCGCATTCAATCGCATCCTATGCAAATCAAAGTTACCTTACCAGTTACCTTAAGAGTTACCTTAAGAAAAAAAGGACGGTTTTTGAGAAAATGCCTTGCAGCACAAAGTGAAATTTAGTCGTTATTTAAGAAATATGACTAATTTTGTAATAGACTAAAAATGGTTAGGATATGACGAAAGATGAATTGCTAAGTCGGCTTCAAGATATTGAGTGGGAAGACTTTGAGGTAAAGAGTGCGAGTAGAGAGCTTCCTAAAAATATTTGGGAGAGTGTAAGTGCGTTTTCGAATGGATCTGGAGGGTGGATTGTATTCGGTGTTGTTCAAAATGGGAAGAAATTCGAGGTGGAAGGCGTAAATAACGGAGAAAAAATTGAATCCGACTTTCTTAATACTCTTAGGTCTGGAAACAAAATGAATCATCCGATTCTTCCTATATCCAAGAAATATTCCATTGAAGGCAAGACTGTTTTAGCTTTTTATATTCCATCTTCACCTTTCAAACCAGTCTGGTATACGAGTATAACAAATACCTTCATTCGCTCCGGTTCAGGAGACAGACGCGCAACAGAAATGGAGGTCAATGCAATGTTGCGCGATCAGGCCTTTGGTATTAGGTCAGATGAATCAGCTGCCGGTACGTCTTTCGAAGATATTGATCCGGGTTCTTTCGATACGTTCAGACGCCATATCAAACTTTTCAATGAAAGTTATCCTTATGCAGATGCCGATGACAATACTTTTTGTAGCAAAACAGGAATTTATGCCAGAGGAGGATCGGAATTGAGTGTCGGTGGTTTGCTGATGCTCGGAAAGCTCGACAGTATCCATAGATTACTCCCTAGTTTCTGGGTTGATTATATAGAGATTCCAGGGACTTCTTACAACGATGCGTCACAGCGTTATACTTTTAGGATGCAGGAGCAAGAGAATCTGTGGGAGTATTACAAAGTTATCATTCAGAGATTTAGGCTTTATACAGATAATCCTTTCACTACGACACCTGAAGGTGTGTCACCTGAAGATGAATCACAACTATATGCTTTGAAGGAGGGTCTGGTAAACTTCTTGGCGCATTCGGATTATTTCAGTCCAATGCATCCGACTATAAGGGTCTATACAGACAGAATTGAATTGCAAAATCCGGGCAGTTTCCATATCCCTATTGACCGTTTGCTCTCTGAAACTATTTCTCAGCCGCGAAATCCTGCAATCATCAAATTGTTTAGAGCAGCAAAACTTGGTGAAAACGCTGGCTATGGAATCGATAAGATTCGCAAATGGAAAAGTTTGACTGGTATGGATGTGACATTCAGTAGCGAAATTGCCTACTCTACTGTCACTTACTACCGGAACAATCCTGCGACTACCGATAAAACTACCGATAAAACTACCGATAAAACTACCGATAAAACTACCGATAAAACATATCAGGGCGTTAAAGAGGTGATTCTTCGTGCAATGCAGCACTCACCGTCAATAACCATAGAAGAGTTGTCCGCAATTTGCCATTTATCGCAGGATGGTGTGAGATATCATATAAAATATTTGAAATCAGAAGGAAAAATTCGTCGAGTCGGGAAAAAGGGGGGATATTGGGAGATTTTAAAATAGCGAATGATTCATTCGTCATCAATCAAATATCCCAGCATCTCAGAAGCCACTTCTGGCATAAAGGCGCGCATGACGCTGTCCTCTTTCTGGTGTAGATTGCCGGCAAGTTCTATGCTACCGAACCATAGAATCGATCTGTCTATAATTGCGGCACGGATGTGTCTGGAGGAGTGCAGTACAACTTTTATCCCTGACTGTATAAAATCATTGTCCCGTGCGGAATTTTTATGAATGGTGATTATGCACTCAATGCCACGAGAGCCAAGACTTTGCAGCGCGTTAGCCAATGGCGTTTTCATATACTGCAGGGTGTTGCATGAAAGTACTACCGAAGATTTCGCATTCTCTATATCCGACACCAAGTCAGGTAAGTAATCAGAAGGGCCGAATACAATATCCTGCGGATTGGATGTTAGAGCATCATCAACTTGCTGAGCATACCCTATCGGAGCATAACACTTCAATCGCCTTCCGTACATATTCGCTAAGGTGGGCACGTGAATGTCTATATAATCATACACGCGCACTTCCGTTTTGCCCTGATAATCACGATGCAATCTACCGGTATATTGCTGAACAATATTTGGGTATGACACCGGCAGGGAGATAAACAATGTATCCAATCGAGGATAGTTGAAACCCTCACCTGCGAATTTTCCTGTCGCTACTATAACCATAGGTTCATCTGGATGAATGCTTTCCAATCGTTCCATTGCCAGGCGTCTTTCTTTGACAGATACTGTTCCCATCAATACGATGATATTCTTACAGTGAGGTTTTAGCATATCAGCCAATAGAAGAATATGTTCCTTCAGTTTTGTCAGGACAATTGGTGTGCGGCCTTGCTTTAACTCATTGACAATATCATGGACAATCATTTCATTACGCGCCCGATCTTTAGCCAAATCGCCAAGGTGCTGTAATACGGGCTTTTCCTCCAATGCCCGATAAGCAGTGAATCTTGGAATCAGCACTCGCGAGAAAGATTGTCTGGCCATCTGAGTCTTAGCATTGAACTGATATCTTATTGGGCCACATTGCATAAACACAATCGGAGTCATTCCGTCCTGTCGTGTTGGAGAGGCTGAGAGACCATACACATACTTTGCATTGACAAACTTCAGTACGCGCTCATAGCCCAGTGCCGCCGTATGGTGACACTCATCGGCAATGACCATTCCGTAATCTCTTACAAACGGCTTTACGCCAGTATCTGTCAGAGCAGAATTGAAGACAGCAATGTCAATGATTCCGTGCAGATTATTCTGACTTCCATCCAAAATACCAATATAGGAATTAGACTTGTTTCGTCTCTGTGTTTCCATCATTTCAGGCTCAGGTTCATTTATGGCAAGAAAATGCTCGCATGCATTCTTCCATTGCTCCAGCAACGCCCTGGAATGAACCAATATCAATGTATTCACTTTCCTTCGTGCAATCATGCCGATGGCGGCTACGGTTTTGCCGAACGCAGTAGTCGCAGCAAGGACGCCGTTATTTTCAGATAGCATCTTTTTAACGGCGTCTTCCTGCTCCGGTCTCAACTGGCCAACGAACTCCACGTCTATTTTGCGACCCGGATTTGTCTTATCCTCTTCATCCCATGCAGAAAAATTGCCTTGAATCAGATCAATCACGGAATCTTCACAGCCGCGAGGCAAGCATAAATAATCGCCGATCATCTCATAACAAGAGATTAACGAAGGTGTTTTATATAATGGCTTTCTTGCCTTCATCAAATCGTAGTATTTACGATTTTTGAAAGAGGCCAACCCTTTGAGATAGCGTATGACTTTAGCTGACACCGACTTCAAAGGCACATATATTCCATTAGCCCGGACCAGCTTGATTGGGCCATTGAAATCTTCGAACGACATTTTATCAGGTTGCGGTGTCTCCCATGGCTTGGTGTCCGACGAAGACGAAAGCTCCAATCGGCTATTGTGCTGAGCGAGTAATGCCGACACCTCATGTCCGGATAACTTTCTGACAGAAGACAGGAAAGCCCATTGACTCTTGTAAACCTCAAAATTCTCGTCCGTAAATAAACTGTTGCCTTTGTGCTTGGCGTCGCCTTGAAGCGGTAGGGCTACAAGATTGCCAAAACCGCCATTTGGAACAAAGTCCTGGTTCGGAAAGAAACGGTCGTAGGACTTCATGTCCAACTGGACGTTTCTCTCCATCGCTGATCCAAGAATTGCGAATCCAAGTTTACGTGCCAATGCTGCAGAAACAGGCTCGCTGAAGAATATCCATAAGTGAGCACCATTTCCGGAACGCGAACGTTCTATATAAACCGGAATGTTCCAGTCGTTACATACGCCGACATAAGACAACACATCATCTTTATATCCATGCTGGCAGTTCTTGTCATCGAAATCTGCGCAAAGAAAGAAGCAGGTGTTGTCCTCCATTATCGGGAATAGACCTATAATGTCAGTTTCTTTTGCTCCTTTATGCAGATGGCGTCTGATGACAGCATCATCCAATGGCACCAAATCTCTGTGGGCACATCCTTCACATTTGTATTTATGTGCTTTGCACTCAATCGACCAACGGTTGCGACAAACTGGCTGATAACCTCTTTTTCCGTCTTTTGTCACAAATCTTTGGGCATATACATCTTCTCGTCCTCGGAACAATGACCGAAAAAGATTTACCCTCCGTCGCAGTTCAATTTCTTTCTCTTCTTCTGTCAATGACTTATGACTTTCAAGCGTCGGAGACTTTGATTCGGGCAGTAACGGCTCACCCAGCCTTTTAAGTCTGGCATTCTCTTGTTCCAATTCTATGATTCGTTTCCGCAAGCGCTGATTGTCCGCCAATAATTCCGCGTAGGTCATTATTCTAATGCTTTATTTTGTGATAAAGTTTAAATATTAAACGACAATCCCACTCTTAAATCACAATTTCGGGGGCTCGATTTCCGGTATGACCATGTCGGCGGAATCTGAGGAATCACCTGTCAAGAACATCACATAATAAATTGGGAGATATGTGATGCCGCTCTCCTGATAGACTTTCTGCCCGCTGTGGAGCACGACGGCATTCTTAACATTGTAGTCGGGAGTTTTCATGAAATTATCGAGAGCACTGTGAACCTTATAATCCTTTCCCGACTTGACCTCAATCGGAAGAACGGACAGACTATCGTAGTCGTCAATGAGGAAATCCACCTCCCCGCGCTGTTTGTTGTCGTAATAGTGAAGCTCGCATCCATGCGCATGGAGTTCTTGCGCCACGACAGATTCATAGACTGAACCGAGGTTAATGCTGCGCTCATCGCCGAGCACGGCATTGATGTTATTCTTGTAAAGAAGTCCTGTAAGCAGTCCGACATCGCTGAGGTATAGTTTCAACAGATTTTTGCTCTCCGATTCTTTCAACGGGAATTTCGGATTGCTGATAGCTTTAACGGCAAGCGCGACACCAGAGTTGGTCAGATACTCAAATTCATCTGCATAATCACTGAACTGCTTATGCCCGGCTGTGTTTTCAATTTTCTTTACGACAACGCGTTTCCTCTTATTTTCCATATTCGACGGAATGAGGTCATAAATATTCCGAATCACGAGTTTCTTTTCAGAATCATATTGGGAAGCGTCTAGCTTGTACAGTTCATGGATGTCGTTCTGTATCTTGCGAACAAGGGCAATGTTTCGTGTTTCCAGAAACTTGTTGACAGCATCAGGCATTCCCCCGGTAAGCAGATATATTTTGAACAGACGCAACATATAAGCATGCAGAGAATCATTTAGAGACTCTCTTTTGAGAAAACAGTCTCTAATGCTATCAATAGTCTCCTTACCACATCCGCTGGCAAGCAAAAATTCCTCAAAGTCAAGCGGAAACATTTGCTCGATGGCAATACTGCCTATCGGTATTGACGGAGTCTGCGCCAATGCTATGCCCAACTCCGAACCGCTGGCAATATACCGGTATCGTCCCTCCTCATTCAGAAATTTCAGCATAGTCATCAGATGCGGATAACTTTGAATTTCATCAAGGAATACAACCGTGTCAGATGCGTCGCCAAGTCGTTCTCCTGCAATCGCACCGAGTTGTATGTAAAAGTCATCAGTGTTGCGGACATCAGCCAGTAAACCTATACCCTCCTTATCTTCCTTGAGGTTGAGTTCAATATAGTTGCGAAACATCCCTTCGCAGATATGACGTATCAGATAAGACTTGCCAATCTGCCGAGCTCCATTTATCAAAAGTATTTTGTGTGGTTCATTCCGCAAAAAAGCCTCTATGTGCGATGCAAATTTCCTGAAAAGCATAGTATTCTTACATTTTATACAAATGTAATAAAAATCAAGCACATACAAAATTTTTAGGAAAAATTACGTGTTTTCACAGCACGAAATCGGGAATTATTCCAAGTTTAGGAAGGGTAAAATCAGGAATTTTGTAATGACTTCTGCCAGCAAGATTATTTTAAGATGTACACCTCTGACACCGGCTTGTTTGTCACACTTGCATTCAAGGATAACAACATTACTGAAAACAGTATCTACGACAAGTTGTTGAACGATAAGCTTAGCACCAATTTGGGATATGTCTATGAAAATGTGATAGCACAAATATTGAGAGCGACAGGAAAGAACCTGTTTTATCACACCATCCCATACGCTGAAGGGAAGAAATACTATGAGATAGACTTTGTCATTCCGGATAGGCACAAGATTTCACCGATAGAAGTCAAGTCCTCAGGCTACAAGGCGCACAAATCTCTTGATCAGTTTTGTGCAAAATACTCTGACAGGATTATGAATAGATATCTGATCTATACGAAAGACTATAAAAGGGAGAACGGGATAGAATATGTTCCTGTCCATATGACAATGTTCCTGTAAACCGCTTTAATCTGCCCGTTATTCCTCCTGACAATCAGTCGGTTAAGATACAAATCCCGTTTTACGTAAGCATTCATAATATTCTACTTTCGAAATCCACTGTAAATTTACAGTAAATTTCGAAAGCACCAAAGGTCAATTCTCAATTATTGGCAGTTTGCCTATACATCTCCTCCGTATTGTAGCACATTTACGGAACAGACCAGCAAGAAATCATCGGAAATGTAACTTAATTCACTAGCAATACTTGGATACATTATCTATTGAGCACAGGGTGAGGATAAACAAAAAACGGATGAACATGAATGCGGGCAAAAAAATATTCCTTCAACGAAGTTTATTCAGCTCTTTTATACATTGTTTTACATTTTGCGCAGTGCATTGCGAATATTTACTCAATACAAATATAAGTATTTTTCGGTCTAGAGCAATCGCTTATTAAAGAAGTATAAGTCTTATCTGTCCAGCCACCTTTGTAGTTCCGTTGATTTTTCCTTGCTCAGTGTCAATGGCTGGTCACATCCCCTAAGGCGAATCAGAAGACGGGAGTTGAAGAACATGCTTATTCTTGCTATTGAACAGATGTTCGCAATGTATTGCCTGTTGAGCCGGAAAAACATCTTCGGATCGAGTTCGCTCTCCAACTCGTGCATCGTGAATTGGGCGGAATGGATGTCACCGTCCGTCGACTTGGCATAAACGTGCCGCTGGTCGAAATAAAAATACAGGATGTCCTTAACATTGACAGGAATCAGTTCTTCGCCTTTCCAGATCAATATGCGCTCCCTGTAGGACCGGAGTTCGCCGATGGCAGCATCAATATTGCTCTTGCTTGAAACATTCTTTCCGGCAATGCTCTCCGCTTTCTTAATCGCAGCAGAAAGGCTTTCAGTATCAATAGGTTTGAGAAGGTAATCAACACCATTGCTCTTGAACGCCTTGAGCGCATATTCGTCATAGGCAGTGGTGAATATGACCATGCATTCAGGCATCACTGTTTGAAAGGCGCTGAACACCTCTTGGCCTCGCAGTCTTATGTCTGAGAATATCAGGTCATATCCTGAATGTTCCGAAAGTCTCGATATGACTTCCGAAGTGGTCGTCAAAGGCCCGTCTATCTCCATATCGGGCCGGAGTTCATGAATCATACGTTTTAACCTTCGGAAGCTTATTTCCTCGTCTTCAATTATCAGTGCTTTCATAATGATTTGATTATAGGAAGGCCAACCTCAAAAAAACGCTTGTCGCCCTCTCCGGTTATGCTTATCACTGGCTCCTTGCCGCATTCCATTGAATATCTCTGTCTCAGGTTCTTAAGCCCTATACCATCGCGTGACGTGCTGGGCACTGGGCCTTGGCTGTTATTGAACAGGCTATTGCTTACCACAAGTCTGTCTCCTCGCTTGAAGACCAAAATCCGCAGCGGGTGCTCTGGTGACGGGCTGTTATGCTTGACGGCATTCTCTATCAGCAGCTGCATGCTCATCGTCAGAATCTTCTCATCGCTGCGGCATTCAAGACCATTGTCACAGAAGTCTATGCTTGACGGGTAGCGAGTCTGCATGATTGACACGTATTCTTTAGCGAAGGTCATCGCCTCCGAAATCGGGACGATGTCTTTATCAAGGCTGTTGATGATATATCTGTATATCCTTGACAGAGAAATGATGAACCGTTCCGCCCTTTCAGAATCTTCTTCTATCAACCCTGAAAGGATATTAAGGCAGTTAAAGACAAAGTGAGGATCCATTTGTGATTTGAGAAGTCTTTTGGTCAAAAGAAGATTCTCCTCTTTTTGCTTGATGACGATATCTGTGTATTCTCGTAACACATGGAATTCGGCTACAAAACTGGCAACGATGCAAAAAATATATAAACTTCCCCAAAAGTCATCTGTTTCAGGTTTATATATAAATTCAGCGATGAACGTCTCATATAAAACAGCAATTAGAAGATTTAGGCAGATTGTTAAAAAACCGTTGATAATTAGTCTATTTGGCGTTATTCGTTGTGGCTCTTTCTTGGTTTGCAAAAAATATTCAAGAAGTAGACTGGTAAGAGTGAACGTGGCGCAATACCCGAAGTCTACGAAAAATCCGTTTATATTTATAGACCAAACGTTGTGACCGACATAAATGGCGCTCCATAGCAACGCATAAATGACGTATGCCGCTACGGAGAGGTACAACCATTTTTTTAAGAATGTTAATCTCATTTAGAAGATGTTTTGAAATGAATCAATCCTTTTGTTACATGCTTATAAATAATTGATTATTACTATTTAATTGGATACATTTTTTGTGGCTTTAAATTATAAGACAATTAAGTTATAAAGATGTATTCAACCAACATCACTGATAATCAGTGGCAAGTTATAGAAAAAAACATAAACGTGCAAGAAAGGAAGAAGAGACATTATCTTCGAGGGTGCGCCGAAGGCTATCCAAAAGCAGGGACACAAGTTCCCGCGCCTGAAGAAGAATCTTGCCGACGGCGGATACCGAGGCTCGCTTGGTGACTGGGTGATGGAAAAATGCGGATGGGTCGTGGAGTTCGTGCACTGGCCAATACCGCCGAGACGAGGGTGCAACTCGAAACAGTATTTTATTCTCATATTCCGGATAAACCATGTATTCAGTCATCAAATCTTCCTGTTCGATACACGAATCTTCCTGCTCATACATTTCTGCAACAATAATATCTTGTAGCAGAATAAATTTGCTATATGATAACTTTTAAAATCGTTTGCATGAAAACAAAAATCTTATTTCTAACGGCTTTGTGCTCTATGATTGTAGCATGCGTGATATCTGTTGACTAAGTAACTATCGTTGCGATGAAAAAGATTATTTTATTCATATCATTCCTTGTCACTTTTGTGGTAGGGTTATCGGCTCAAAGTTCATATCCAAAAGACGATATCTCAAACTTCAGGAGCCGAGGCTATAAGGGTAATGCCTTGTACACGAATCATTATATAGTGTGGCAAGGTGTGGAGACATCCCATGGATACATGTTTAACAGCCATCATTATTTAGGTGCTGGTGTAGGGGCGTTTTTTCTGCCGCTTGACAAGGTCCCTGCTTTCGGAAGAGTCTTTGTCGAATACAATGCTTATTTCCGAGAAAAGGCCAGCACGCCGACCGCTGGAGTGAAAGCAGGCTTTTGCCATGCCATGAATTATAACAATGACTGCAAGTTCCGTAACGCTGCGGAATTAGAGCCGTCTGTAGGCTGGAGCTGGACGTTGCAATCCGGTAAAGGCCTGTTATTGGGCTTGTCCTACCCATTTTATGTGACATCCAAGCCTAATACGATTGTGTCAATCTATGGGATGCCGAAGATTTCATTCGGAATTGAGTTTTAGTCGGACCACTTGCTTCTGGACTGATCTGTATGCCTTTCTTGATTCATAACTATCAAGAAAGGTTTTTTTAAACAAATGCATTATGCTTGTTGTATTTTTTCAGCGACGGCCTTTATGCAACCTGAAACGGAATTTTATTGTCATATTCTGGATAAATCATGTGTCAAGTCGTCAAATCTTCCTGTTCGATACACGAATCTTCCTATTCATACATTTCTCCAACACTTATAATATGACGAAATATATATTTGCGGTATGAAAATATTACTAAAATATGCTTGATTATGATTAGTTTTTTGAAAACAATAAATATGAAACGATTTTTAGTGTCCTGCGTTATCTATGCAATATTTGCATGTAACATTCTTGCTCAAACACAGATGAATAGAAGTTATCTCTACAACAGAGGATATAAAGCAAATATTCAGGCATCTGTGTTGTTTGCAAACAACAGCGAACTTAGTTCAATATCCTCGTCACATGGATATTCCTTTGGAAACGGATTGTATCTCGGTGGTGGTACCGGCATAGTCTATAGCCCTCTACGCAAACTCAATGTGAAGAATCAGATAATCATTCCTTTCTTTGGTGAGATCAAGTATTCGTTCCTCAAGAATGCAATTGTCAGCCCTTTCGTAGATTTGGTTGCAGGCGGGGCCTATAACTATTCTTCGTATGGTACAGGGTATCTGCTGAAACCTTCAGTAGGATTAGATGTATGGAGATTTTCCGCATCTGTTGGCGTTGGCCGTTATGCCATTAATTATGCGACTGTAGATGGCAGGCAAAATGGTGAACCGGCAATTATCGGAGATAAGCAAACGAGCACAGGACTTTTTATCTCTATTGCTTACAATTTCAGATAATAATTTGCGGAATATCTAAAATATCCTTTGTATTGAGTTTTAGTATAACCAAATGCAATGGGGATTAGCATATACGTCATGAATAGTTAATACATACCATCAATGAACAATTAGTCAAATTGTGAGAATCACCAATGATTTTTTCAATTTGACTAATTTATTATTAGCACATGTCATCTCGAACTATGTATTAGTAGTTGACATCCTTTCCCTCCGTAGGTATCCGCGAAGAAAGGCGTAAAGACAAACGGCAAGGCAAATTCGCAGCCCATTCCGGGTGCGTTTTGTCTTGCCTTTGTTGTCTTATGTCCTCGCCTAAGCAATGCGTCACCTTCCGGAGGAAAGGAAGGCCGCCCGTTTACCGGAAGGTAAGTGAATGTTCAACATAAAGCAAATCAATCATGCTGCTGACACCGCAATTTCATGGCGAGGTCTTACTGTGTCAATCCATGTTAAAATCTGATGTGATGGACGAATTCCTTCTTTGACGGAACGAGCGGCTCGGACTTCAGGCCTATCTTCTTGAAGTCAATCTCTTTAAGGTCAATGCATCTGATGCCTCCATCATACATGGAGCGATAATAGAACCTCAAACCTGACATGTCGGTGACACAGGTGCATTGGGTTGCTGACGGTATGTCAGCCGGCGTTTCGTCAACCGGGAACTGCGCCCCGATCGGAATCTCCATTGAGCCGAGAATGTGAAAGGCAGTGAACACGGAGCCCTCTGCGTCAGGTTTCTGCGGCGCGGTGCTCTGGAAGAAGGCCGCGCGTACAAACCTTGAAGGCGGGGTGAAATCCCCCGGCAGACCAATCATCGCACTTCCTCCGCCGAAAGACGACAGGGACATATTTCCAAGCGTATGTGGTTCGGTGCGGCCAGGCAGGAGGTTTACATAGTTGTTGAGATTGGTGAGCTGCCAGTCGAAAGATGGAGAGTTGGTCAGCACGCCCAGATTGTTTTCATAGAAAACGCACTTCCCGTCGATGATCTCGAGCACGATCTGGCGGCCTGACGGCTCGGCGAACCTCCAATGCACGGTTGAGGAGCGCGGATCGAATCCATGGATATGTACCCTTGCGATCTCAGCCTTGACCTCATCGACGGTGGCGCAGCGCCCGAGAATGTAGGAGACCAGTTGGAAATCAGATATGTTGGTCTCATAATTCGCTTCTGAATACTCCTCGTACTTTCCGTAGTCAGGAAAATAGAAGAGGCCGGCGGAGAGGCCTTTCTCATTCATGCCCTCCATCATCAGCTCGTCCTGGACCACCGAGACGCCCACGTAGCCATATACATTGGTGAAACTTCTGCCAGTCCCTCCTCCCGGGATGAAAGATTTCCAGCTGTGTCCGCGAGGTACAACAACCCAACGGCAGTCATTGTCGGAGGCGGCCCACTCGATCGTGCGCGCCACTACAGTGCTTCCGTCCTTGGCTTTGAGGGTGATGCCTGTGCAGGCATAGCAGTTCTGGAATGATGCCATCAAGGCCGCTGCGGCCAGAATGATGGCGGTAAGAATCGATAAACGTTTCATAAATCATGTGGTTAAAATATGTATATGCCAGAGTGCTAACCCGGTATATACCAGTAGGTTCATGAGAAGAACGACCCGCAAATTGCGAGCCATTCTTCCCATATTCATTGAAAAAAGTCTTTCTGACAAACAAGTTACTCAATTGTGACTGTCGCCATCGTATAGACCCTTCCGCTGCGGTGTATTTTCCTGATTTTAGTCGACTCTATTATAGCCGAAAATGACAAAACGTCCGGTGGATTGGCGATTGGCCGGACAAATTGAGCCGAAAGAGACAAAATGTCCGGTAGATTGGCATTTAACCGGACAAAATGAGATAAAATAAGATTTATTTCGAGCGAAAGATTCATTAGTCTTTCAATCAAATATCCCAGCATTTCAGAAGCCACTTCTGACATAAAGGCGCGCATGACGCTGTCCTCTTTCTGATGTAGATTGCCGGCAAGCTCTATGCTGCCGAACCATAGAATCGATCTGTCTATGCTGCACAATTAAGTGCAAGAAAATGTAGCACAATATTTGTTTCATGTGCTAAAAAGTGTAATTTTATCTATAAGACACATGCTAGAAAATGTAGTTGTAAATAACAAGGACACTTAAATGCAAACTGCTATGAAACTTTACGGATTATTCGGAATAGCCTGCTTATCTGCTGCTTTGACAATATCATCTTGTGCTAAATCTGAGCGGCGGACCTCAGGGTGGGATGTCAAATTTGAAGACTGGCCGCTTACCGACTGCTCGACAAGCACACGGCCGGTCCGGGACCTCGTGGCATATAAAGTGCTTGGCGTACCATACAAGTGGGAGGAGGACTGGCTGAGCGGCACGACATATATCATTAAGCCCGACTTTAATGGAACGAAGTCATCTTTCTCATACAAAGATTATTTGGAAAAGAATCTTTGTAGTGGGACTCATGGAGCGTATGAGAACCTTATCGAGTCTAAGACAGACATGATAATCGCAAGCCGAGATATTTCAAGGAATGAATTGAAATCAGCTAATGACGTGGGAATCAAAATCATAACCAAGCCTGTGGCCATCGACGCGTTGGTGTTCATCGTCAATCCCAAGAATCCAGTCAGGAATCTGAGTTCGGATCAAGTGCAGAAGATTTACACTGGCGAGATAACCAACTGGAAAGAGGTCGGCGGCGTTGACCACGCCATCACTCCTTATATCCGTGATACTGATTCCGGAAGCCAGGAAAAAATGGAGACCCTTGTAATGGCTGGGCTGACTATGATTGACGGTACTTATATGCCTGAAATCATTGGCTCACAAATGGCATCGCCATATTTGCAGATTGAGATGGATGAATACGGTATCGGCTACACACCATTCTTCTATTGCACGGCGATGGTTCGTGATTTGATGAAAGTGAATATGTTGTCCATCGATAGCGTAGTACCGAGCAAAGAGTCTCTGAAAAATAAAACCTACCCTTTTGTATCAAGCATCTATGCTGCAATCCGCGAGACGGAAAGCCAAGAGAGTATGGCACACAAACTTTTCCAGTTCATCTTTACGAAAAGTGGTGCGGATATGATTGACGAGAGCGGCTATATCGCAATCAAGGACTGAATGGACGTATATTGACTTTCTAATATAATTTGTAATGAATCTACGTAAGACACTTGCTGTTTGGCTTACCGTGATGACGGCAGCCTGTTCCTGCAACAGAGAAGCATTCAAGCCTGTAGATAATGTCGTTTTCATACAGGACGCAAGACTTGAGGAGGCTGGGCAGACACTTTCGCCTGGCGATGCCTTTCATCTTCATGGCATAGGCTGCCAACAGACGGACAATGTCATGCTTACATTTACTTGGAAGACCGGTGACGCAACTATTCCTGTAGGTAAGGTGTCCGGTATCTATGCAAAGAAACAAGATGTGACGCCAGTCGGCATAACCGCCGTCCTTCCATATAGGTATCCGGCAGCGGATGTGGAAGTCAGCGTAATGCGTGATGGAAAGCTGCAGAGAATCGGATTATTGAGAATCACGGACGGACAGTCACCGAAGGAATTGAGACTCTATGGAGTCAGCCATGTGTCCTGCAAAATTGACGGATTCATGCTTGATATGAACAATGCCTGCCAGAAATCCCTTGAGGTTGCACTGCCTGAGAATCTCCATTCAGTCATCAATGTTCCGCGATCATATGGGCTTTGTGGCATCTCTGGGAAGGACGGGCACCGGGCAGCCGTATGTGTCGATTTCTTCACCGGCGAGGTCAAGACTCGCGCTATTGATGTCATGGCATTATTCCTGACTCCGTCAAATGCCGCCGTGGCTGTTGTATGTCATGATGGAATCTGCTCATTGCAGACATTGCCGATTGAAATCGGAGCCGACTATATGACAAAGTCGGACGCACTTGGACCTGTGCAGCCGACATTTGCCATGCCAGATGGCCTGAAGCCTGAATATTTCGGAAACTATCCAGGAGTGTCCATCGGAACGGAAGAATCCACTTCATATCTTCTTTCTGCAAACAAGGGTGATGGCAACTGGACTGCGGTCATGCTGGACAAAGAGGGATTCCACATAATGGAGGATATCGCAGCCGAATCATTGATTCCGTTCAGGGCGGGCAGTGACGCCGGCTATATTGCCACATACGGAGGGTTGAGTCTGTTCCGCCTGGTCAATCCTGAAAACGGAACTATCGGCCAAGCCATTTACACCTGCAAAATCGGCCAGATAATATCCGCCACGTCGAATTCTGAAAAGCCTGGCCACATTCTTCTGAACGTTTCGGAGACATCCAATGGCTTGCAAATCTATGATCTTGCTTGGAACGACACGAAATCTCTATCCCATATCACTTTGCCGCATTCAGCAAACGACTATGCAGAAGTTCTGATGGCGAACTGATTCTAAAACAGACTGGGCTCTTGATTACTCAAGGTCCTCAAGTGAATCAGACGATATTTTAATACAGCGTGGAATTGCGGACAGAATAATCCAAAATTCCACGCTGTATTATATAAATTCGTTATGAAGTCAGGCGAGAATTCGTCCCGCCACCGCATCAGAACTTGAATGACAATCCTGCCGACACGTAGCCCGCGTCATGGCCGCCCTCCACCCAGAGTCCGGCCTTGTTGCAGAAGTACCAGCGGAGCCCGGCAGTGGCCAGTACGCCCATCTTCGTGTCCATCTTGTTGAATGTTGAACTGGCCTTTTCTCCGCTCTCGTGGTCTGTGGTGTGTTCTCCGATCAGTCCTGCATCGATCATCGCCCTCGCGTAGAGTTCGAGACGGCTGCATAGTGTTATGTGATAACTAAGACCTGCTGCAAAGTCAACTCTGTTGCAGTACGTGTCCTGTTGTTTGTCGCCATAGCCGTTGTCCAGCATCCAGTTGTAGCTGTAGCGGGAGTATTCGCCTCCTATTGACCAGCCCAGGCTTCCGAAACGTCCGAAATCAAGGAAGCAGATGTCCGAATATATCATTATCGGAGGGACATCCATCTTGGATGAGGATTTGGAGCCGTCAGTGGCATGCTTCATCACCTTTGTCCACTCCGCGATCACAGGGGAGGCGCCGACCTGGATTGTCCTCGTGTATTTCGGGAACACTATCTCAGATTTGGTACGCTTCCAGTCCACGTTCTTATTGGCGTCGGAAGAGGCGATTCCTCCCTGGACATCGACCTGCCCGTCCTTGAACTTCCCATCCACGCGGAGAGCAGTGCCTCCGTAAGAGGATTCCCACGCATGGATGACATCCATGAACGTGCTGAATTCGCCCTCCTGTATCCTCGAGGCAAATTCCGGATAGTCATATATCTTTCCGAAATATTTGTTCAGCATTGCCCTGGACATCGGCGGATCAGCCTTGTCAAAGATGCTGTTGCGGGTATCAGACCCGACCATTATTGCCATGTCCCCGGCAATGCTCAGGTACCACGAGCGGACCGGGCTCACGACCGTGATGTTCCTTCCTGTCCTTTCGGCTTCAACGGTGAAAAGAGAGTACAGGTCAATACCTTTGCCCCGGTATTCCTCACGCACCCATTCGACTTTTGCCGGGCCGCCCAATGCTCCGTACATCTTGACCAACCTCTTCACGTATTTGTCCGAACCGTCGAGAAGCAGGGAATCGACATCTTCATTGACATATCTCATCCTCTTGCCATCGGCGGTGAGGCTTATTTCAATGTTGTCGGGGCGGTTGACGAGAGCCGAACGGAGATAACCGTCAATGACTTTGTCCTCTCCCTTGTTGAGCCATACTCTGACTTTGACATTCTCTTCCTTCTCACGCTTTGTCTTCTTGTCGGAAACGGTGTGTGCGTGCGACGTGATACCTGCCGACAGGGCCAATGCCGTCAAGACGCAGGTGATGATTCCCGTTTTCATGTCCTATTCGGAGTCAACAGAGAAACTTAAGGCGAAACTGCCGCCGCCATAGCTGCCGGTGAAGATGTAATTCTTCTTGTCCGCCGTCTTCCGGTAGATTTCAGCACCTTCGCTCTTGGTGAAGCCCGCAGGTATGAACTTGGCGTAATAGGTGGTCGATACGGACTTGTCGCACTTGTAGTCGAAGAAGGTCAATGTCTTCATGCTGCCGAGCTCTTTATACTGCCAATTCTCGACTTCCCCGTCAAATACAGGAAAGCCATCCAGGAATGGATACTCCTTGACAACAGTGGCCCACGTCACCTTGTCTTCATGGTTAATTGAAGGTTTGTTTCCTGACTCTTCCTTGCCGCAGCTGAAAATCATCATTGCGGCACAAATGAATAATAATAACTTTTTCATGTCGTTAGTGGTTTATATGACACAAATATACTACCCCCCCCTAAATTACAAGAAAAAAATTTACTTTTTTTATAATCTGTTCAGTTCCTCCAGATTCCTGTCAATTTTCTCGAATCTTTGCTTTCCGAAACCTTATGTCAATCGCAGCAGAATCTTGCGGCTCTCCCCATGCCCCCATGACGACAATATCAGGTTATCTTTTGTTCCATAACTGTCCCAACGCTCAGTGTGGAAGACATCCGTCATCAGCAGGGCTATGCGCAGGCAGCCGTCAAGCCAACTCTTATTGAGGCCCAGGTCAACGCTGCCTGTCGGCCTGCAGACCTCATAGCTTCCGCCCTGCCGTTTGGAGTAGAATCGCCCTGAGATTTCGAGGTTGATGCCGAGCGGCAAGAGAAAGCTGTTGCTTGAAGACAAGAAACAGGACGGACGTCTGTACTCATGTCTGTACGTTTCGTAATCCAGTTTGTTCATGAAGTAGTACAGTCCGACGTTTGTGCTGAAGTCCCACCACGGTGTGAGGCGTTTGGAGAATACGGCGTCGAACCCGACCTGTTGCTGGGTCCCGATATTCTTCGTCGTCATGATTGTCTTGTCGCTTCCATATACATCCGTAATTGATGTGAAATAGTCATCGAGATTGTTGTAATAGAGGTTCAATGACAGACTGCTCAAGGTGTATGACAGCATAATCTTGTTGCACACTTGAGGCTTGAGAAACGGATTGCCTTTCCAATATGACAATTCGTCGAGCAGGTATTCAAACGGGTTCAGGTCCTCGTATCTGGGCTTGTCCTGCCTTCTGCTGTAGAGCAATGCGATTTTGTTCTTTCCGTTGATGTTGTATGTTGCACTGAAATTCGGGAACAACCGAAGATGGTTCCCGGTGTTCGTCTCAGCATCCTGACTTGTCATGGAAAGTAGCCTGCTGAATGTGTGCATATACTCCATCCGCAGTCCGCCACTTAATTCAATCTTATTCCATGTGCGGGTGTATTGCGCATAGGCCTCAAGGTTCTTTTCCTTGTATAGGAAGTCGTTCGAACGTCCAGTATCCATGACTCCGTTCTTCTTGAAGATAAATGAATTGTCGCTCCCGATAAACGTTGTCTTGACACCTGCAAGTATTTCGTTCTGCGCATTTGGTCTGTATTTGTAGTCTGCCAGAAGCGCATAGATGTCAATATCCTTGTCAGATTCCGAGTAAAAGAAATCGGAACGGATGGGCGTGTCGTCTGCCGTGAAATACTCATTGGGTTGTTCGCAGCGTGCTTTGCCGTCGAAATGGGTCCAGTCCGCGGAGAATGATATTTGTGTATTTGATGATGGCCGGTACTGATAACTCAGACTGTTGTTGTACTGGAGATTTTTCTGTTCAATATAGTTGTTGCGGGCTTTGAGTATATTGACCAGCCGGTCCGTTCCCTGATAGATTTCTGTCGTTGTCCGTGTCTCTCCTGGACCTGCGAGAACGTTTACGGTGCTGCTTATGAAAAGTCTGTTCTTTTGATTAGGCTGCCAGGAAAAGTCAATGCCAGCCGAGTAGGTGTTGCGCTTGTCCGTGTCAGCCGTCTCGGAGATGTTCTTGTCCCCATTCTGGACCTTTTCGTAACCATAATCCATCGCGTGGTGCCCTAGACTGTGGTTGTAGTTCAGCCCCAATTGCCATTTGTCCGTATTGTACGACATGGCGAGGTCTGAATTCTGTTTCAGGTTTTTCCAGTAACCGACGCCATGTGATGTGGTTATGAAAAAGCCCGATCGCCCTGATGCTTTGAGGATAATGTTTATGATACCACCGGAGCCATCTGCCCCGAAGCTTGCATCAGGGTTATGAGAAATCTCTATTTGAGAGATCTTCTCGGAAGAGAGGGTGCGGAGATAAGTTGACAACTCGTCTCCCTGCAGCATGATCTTTCTTCCGTTGACATATATGGCTGTTCCTCCCAGAGACGCCAGAGAAATGTCGCCTTTATTGTTTACGGAAATGCCGGGGGAATGCTTCAACACGTCCAAGGCGTTCCCTACGTCGGTAAGGTAGGATTGCGCGACATGAATCTGAATCTTCCCATTCGCGGAAGTCGTCATCGGACGTGATTTCCGCGCGGTGACGACGGCATCTTTCAATGAAATCTCCTCCGGTTCCAAATGAATGTCCGGAAGCGTCTGGGATTCTGCAAGGGTGATGTCCTTCTGGAAATCCTTATATCCAAGTGTCTTTATGCATAGGAGAAACTTGCCGTTGTGGACAGGAAAAAGATACTGCCCATTGCTGTCGGTTATAGTGGTTTCCTTCAATACATTATCCGGTAATGATGCCAGCATGACGACAGCAGCGTCAAGCCCTTTTCCCTGTTCGTCCAAGACTCTTCCTCTTATACCGTCTTGAGCATATGCGGATAAGGCTTGGCTCATTCCAATGCAAGACAATAGAATCCTTATGATAAAAACACTCGTGTCAATCTATTTCAAACGGGGCATAGTTGTTATGTTGGTGATTCTGTCACGGTGACCGGTAGCGTTACTCAATTGCGACTGTCGCCTTCGTATAGACCCTTCCGCTGCGGATGCTGAGTGGCCACGTGCCTGTCTCGTATGACATCGGGGCGCTTGTCAATGTTAATGTCAATGTCTTACCTTTGGTGGAGCAGGCCAGAGGTGTCTTGTCATTGATAATAACCTCAATGTCCTCCGAAGGCAACTTTACGCTGATTGAATTGGACTTATGGCTGACCAGATCGAAGGTGAGCGTTCCGAGGTCGCTGTCCATTTCCGGCATCTGCCCGCGTTCCAGAGGGCTGCCCAGCAGGAAATAGACATTGGCCCCGACATTCTTTCCGTCTGTCTGAATCCATGAATCGACATATACCCTGTAAACGAGCGCATCCTCACGGATTGCCTTTATTCTGGACGGGAATTCCTTGACGTTGTCAGAATCGCAGATGACATAGCCGTGTCCGGGTATCACAGCGACTTCCGGCGCCATGTTAGTGAAATCCGGCAGACCGATGTCCCCTATTCCGCTCTTCTTCCCGCAGTCGAGAATCGGCAGATTATTGCTCTTGAAGTTTCCGGAAGATGTCATATAGACATTGGAATTGCCCAATGTGGTGCCTCCGTTGTCCTCATCCATCATCTTTATCATTGACGTTCCCTCAGGAAACCGTTCAATCTTGTCTGATTTTCCGCATGACGACATTGTCAGCGCGATGACGGAGCCGACGATCGCTCCGAATAATTTATGGTTCTTCATCATGTCATTTTGTTAATGAGTGGCAAATTTATCTTTTTTTTTTATAATCGGTAACTATTTTTGTGTAATATGTTAAATTTGCTCCGAATTTGCTTTCTGACATGATGCATGAAAATATGGTACACGTAAAAAAGTTCTTGTTGGTTCCGATGATCTCGGGCCTCCTGGTCTCATTGATGTCATTTACCCCGGCCCGACATCATCATCGTTTATCTGAAGTTCAGGACTCTTCTGAAGTGACGGTCCAGGATGACAGCATTCTTCCGGTTATCGCTTGGTTCAGCAAGCGGGATACAATGACCTACTGGATACATGACAACCAATGGGAAGTCAACGGCAAAGACACTGTGATGACACTCGGCGCCGCCGCCAAAGTGATGCTTACGGTTACGGATTCCACCAAGAAAGGGTATGACATGGAATATACTTTCCTTGAATTCGTTTCCGACGACCAAATCAAATCGGAGGCCCAAAATCTTATCGGACAGGTAATGGATATTCTCAATGATGCCACAGTGGGCACCACTATAAGATTCCGTACCGACCAGTACGGCAAGATTGTCAAATACTACAATCTGAAGGATATCAGGAAACAGGCGAAAGAAGTCCTGACGAAGGCGATCAGTAAAATGCCATATGCGGATTCCCTGCATGCTGTCGGGCTTGACATGGATAAATTGATGTCAATGATTGATTCCGACGATCTGGTCGACGGATATACGGAAGAGATAGAACTTCTGTTCAATTATCATGGAGACCAATATAAGATAGGCGAAACGGAAAGCCATGAAGATGCGACTGAAAACGAATATGCCTCTGACACCAAAACGGACATCTGGCTTGATCCGGACACGTATGAATACGGCATATCAGCAGATGTCTATTCGCATATTCCAAGAGAGGACATAAAGGTGCTGCTCGGAAATCTTATAGAGTATTTCACTGATAAGGAGTCCGCAAAGGATGTTAGGGAAGGTCTTGATACCGAATTTGACAGTCAGGTGACTACGGACGGGGTGTACAACTCATATGTCAGCATAAGTTATTTCAATGACGGATGGCCGCAGGAGGTGGTCAGTCAGGACAACATAAGCCTGGGCGACCGCCAGAAGCTGAAACAGAAATACATCACGTGGGATTACCGCAGCGTGGGACATGCGGAGTGAGATGACTGAAAGTCATTCTGATGCGAGAATGATGATTACGGCTATTGATAACCTGGATTTTGTTTTAACCCTTTGTTTAAATCCAGGCATCTTTGTGGTATCGGGAAAACAGTTGTGAACCCGGTAAACTCGTTTTCCAGAGGAGTCCTCTGGTCGTATGCTTTGGTGTATTCGCCAAAGCGGATGAGATCTTGACGTCTCCAACCTTCCCATACCAATTCCAACAGCCGCTCTTTAAGTATGTTGCTCAAATTGGCCTTTACATGCGGCATGCCTGCTCTGTCCCTAATTGCATTCAATTCTTTTGAACCATCTTCTCCATTACGGACTTTAGCCTCGGCCTTCATCAATATGGCATCGGCGTACCTGAATAGAACTATATCGTTGTCAACTTGTCTGCCGTCCGAATATGCGGTCCTGTCAACTTCATATTTGCCGGCACGGGCACCTGCTGTCTGCTTATACGGACTGTCACTAAGATTCAGCTTCAATTCCATTGGCATATACACCAATGGCTTTCCGTTGTCCAGATATATCTTCTTGCCGTCAACAAAAACGGTGTCTGCATAGAAGTTTGTCTTGAATCTATTGTCGACATTGTCTGTTCCGTAACCGAAAGCCTTGACGGTTGAGATAGTCGCACATGTTCCATTTTCGGATGAACCGCCATAGGCCCCGCCATGTTTGTAGTGGCGTGAGCGGAAAAGATAGTGGTATTCGTTCAAATATAAGTTCTTGTCCAATGGTATGGTGAAAATGTTCTCCATGGAGTTTTCGTTGTGAACAGCGAAGTTCGAGGCGTAATCGCTTTCCAGCTGATACCCTTCTTTGTCAAGTTGCCCGCAATACCAAATGCAGGTACTCCAAGCGTTCATCTTCTCTCCATTCACATTAAAGAAGATGTCATTGCCATTAAAGCGCTTTCCGTCTGTCCAGTTGTCATCGGTGTATATTTCAGCATTAAGCGCCAGTTTTGCAAGCAAAAAGTTGACTACAGGCCGTGTCACTCGTCCGTAGTAGTCTCCCTCCTTGTTGGAATGTTCGTCAGCAAGCAACGGCGCGACATCCCGCAGTTCATTGAAAATAAAATCGAAGACCTCGCGTCTCTCGCTTTGCGTTACCTGCTCCAATTTCACGTCGTATGATGTCACGATAGGAACACGCCCGAACATATCCATCGCATAGTAGTAGAACAATGCCCGCACAGCTCTTACCTCTGCCGTGAAATCACGGGCCTGTTCAGCCGAAAGCAGACTCTTGTGGTCATCAATGACGGAAAGTGACTGGTTAGATATGACTATTACCTTGAAGAGGTATTTCCATACATTATATAGACTGATATCATTGGCGTTCCAGTTGTGCTGATACATGTTTTCCCACAGGCCGCCATCATACCAGTCTCCACCACGGATCGGAATCATTGCCTCATCTGTTGTCAACGTATTGTAGTCGTAGATGCCCCTGCAGGTTCCCTGAAGTCCTTCGGACTCCTGATTGCTCCCAATGTAGTTGTACAGGGAAGCTACTGCATTTTTGTATATATTATCTGCGTTGTTGTATATTTCCTCTTGGTCCAGCTGGTCTTTTGGATGTTCATCCAGACAGCTGCAGAAGCAAAGCGTCAACGGTACTGCCAATATGTATTCAATAATCTTCTTCATGCTTTTTCCGTATTAAAACTGTATGCTCACCCCCAACGAATATGTGCGGAACAGTGGATAGTTACGTTTGTCATCAATACCCATAGTACTGTTCACCACGTAGCTGTTTATCATTGGCGTCAAACCGCTGTAGCCCGTAATTGTTCCAAGGTTGCTTACGTTGCCAGATATGCGCAATGAACGTAACGTCTTGCTTCTCAAGGGCACGTTATATCCTAATGTCAAATGCTCAAAGTTCAGATAGTCACCTTTTTCAAGCCAATAGTCGGAGACTCTCTGATCTACGATGTTCTTTTGAGGGGCATCCTTAAGCACATTGTAGTCCGGGAAGCAAGCCATACTTGTAAATGATAATCCCGTTCCATTGAAGATCTTGTGCCCGAATGCTCCGTTCATCTGTATGGAGACATAGAAATTCTTGTATCTGAAACTGATGTTTGAGCCGAGGATTACCTTTGGTGTGGCTTGTCCTGCGACGTACCGGTCGCCGCCGTCGCTTATATCTACCTTGCCGTTATGATCCAGATCCTCTATGTCGTAGAAATAACTGCCGTTCTCATTTTTTACGAGTCCCTTGCAATGTGGCAGATAGAAAACGCCAAGTGGCTGTCCGACTATCTGATAAACCACATTGTTGTCGCCGCCGTTCTGTCCCGCTCCGTCCAAGGCCCCGATGGCGGTGACATTTGCCGCGGACATGCTCATTCCTTTGTACTTTCCACTCAGCGAGATTAGTCTGTTGCTTTGAAACGACAGGTTCATATTAACGTTGAGTTCCATGTCTTTCTTCCTTATCGGCTGCCCGGACAGGCCGAATTCCAATCCGCTGTTTGACATGGAACCGATGTTTGCGAGCAATGTGTTGTATGCAAATGGCGGAACCGGGACTTCGTAGGCATAGAGCATGTCGGTAGTCTTGGAAAAGTAATACTCCGCCGTAAGTATAAGACCGTTGGCAAAGAGTCCCATGTCAGCACCGATGTTGAATGTCGTCTTCGTTTCCCACTTTAAATCGGGATTGTTGTTTCTCACCATGCCAAGTGTTACTGTCGGCGAACTATTGATAGGGACAATGCCGGTCTGCCTTACGGTGTTCATGGTGGTATATGCAGAGATGCCTCCAAGGTTGCCTGCCTGTCCTGCGCCAGCACGGAGTTTGAGCATGGACAGCGGCTTTACATTGATGAGAAACCTTTCCTTTTTCAAATCCCATGTAAATGATATGGAAGGGAAGAATCCCCATGTGTTGCTGTCGCCTACCATTGACGATCCGTCACCGCGAGCATTCAACGCCAAAGTGTATCTGTCAAGCAGACTATATGTGATGCTCCCCATTAACGAAGCCAGAGATTGGTCTTCATATGTGCTTTCCGTTCCACCATATGGTCTGACAGCAGCCGCGCCCAGATTGTCGTAATGAAAGTTATTTGTGGGTATGCCCTTGGCGTATACCCAGAAAGCCGTCTTTCGCAGCTTGCGGTATTCGCCGCTTACTCCGGCAGAGACCTTATGTGAGCCGAACTGCTTATTGAAATCCAGAGATACATTGCCGAGCCACTCCTCTTTCTTGAACTCGCCACGGTACACGTTGCCTTGTGCCCATACCCATGTCGGGCAGAATTGCCCGTTCTCGGTAGAACCGTAGAGGTAGGAACCGAAGGCGGAGACCCGCCAGTCAGTATTGATATCGTAGCTCAGCTTAATGTGGGCATCAAAGTTCAAATCCTTGGAGTCGTTTTTCTCTTCAAGCACTATTCCTGGCGGGTTGATGTGCGTTGCAGATTCGTTTTTTAGCCAGTTCCCATGTTCGTCAGTTCCGGCAGGGAAAGTTGGATTCTGGCATGCTGCGGAATAGAACAGCATCTGCGTGTCAAAGATATCATGGTTCTTGAACGACGATCCGAATACTCCGAACTCTCCAGTAAGTCTATTGTTGAAGGCTTTCTGGGTCACGTCAACTTTTGCGACAAAAACGCCATAGTCCATCTTCTTGATGATTGTGTTGTGGTCCATCAAGCCGAATGAGGCACGATAGTTTGACTGAGGTGTGCCCCCGCTGAATGCGAGATAGTGATTATTCACAAGTCCTGTGCGGGTAATGACCTTATAAGTGTCCGTGTTGAACCCTCCGTTATTGCAATAGACGCCCAAAGCCTTTGCTGTGGCAAGATATTCTGTGGAATTGAGCATTTCCAGATGTTTGTACATCCGCTCGAAACCTACATTTCCTTCATAGGATATCTGAAAACCACGTCCGGTTCCTTTTTTCGTTTTGACTTCAATCACACCTGACGCTCCACGTGAACCGTACATGGCTGTCTCCGTGGCATTCTTCAATATCCGGAAACTCTCGATGTCTGCAGGGTAGATGGTTGAAAGGGTGAGCACGTCAGAAGTGACTCCGTCAATCAGCACCAAAGGATCATTGCCACCGATAATGGATGTCGTACCACGCACCCGCACGCTATTGAGCATAGCCATCCTGTCCAGACCGTTGGATGTCACGTTGACACCGGCTGCCTGACCGCTCAATATGTCAAGGGCGTTATTGACCGCTCCTTTGCTGGAGTGATTTCCAACTATCTTTATGATGTCGCTTCCGCTCTCAGTGGAATCTCTCAGTTCTGCAGAAACTTGCTTTTGTGCGTGAGCCATTGAGCAGCAGAGCGTCGCAAGGAGGAGTAGTATAAAGTCTATTTTGCTCTTTGCCATTATCTTTTTCTGTCGTTCTGGTTATGGATGCTTTCCAATAAGCAAAGATATGTTTTTATTGCTGAACAACAATAGGTCCGGACACGATAGTTTTTTTGCAAATGCTTTTATAAATGCGATTAAATCCTTAAATTTGTAGGAAATTTACAAAATCGGGGTAATTATGCTGCTTAAAATTGAATTAGAGAACTTTTTCTCCATAAAGAACAGGATATTTCTTGACTTTATAGCGGCTAAGAGCAACAGCAGACAGGCAAGAGATTTATCCTACAATGTCATTGACTGGAATGGGACGAAAGTATTGAAGACCATCGGGCTATTTGGGCCTAATGCGTCCGGAAAATCAAACATCCTCAAGGCAATAAATTTTTGCTGCAGGATGGTTCTTGAGTCTCACCTGAACAATGAAGGCACGGTGTTCAATTTTATGCCGTTCAAGTTCGATGGATATGACGCAAAGCCAAGTGAGTTCCTTATCGATTTCGTTTGCTCCGGGGTTGAGTATGAGTATTCTTTTGCATTGACCAGAACCGAAGTGCTTCGGGAGAGCCTGTACTACTATCCCAATGGAAAGCGGGCAAAAGTATTCACTCGCGACGAGAATGCGGAAGAAGTCTACTCGTTCTCTCCAGGTATAATTGTGAAACCTAAGGATGTTGCAATCAATACCGGAAAAAAGAATCTGTTCCTCAGCAGGGCCAGTTCAATGAACCGTGAATTGCCTCAGGAATTGTACAGATACTTTCTGAATACTTTTCTTCTGGGACTTGTTGATTTGAACAGTGTCTCTATAGAAGAAAATTTCAATGCATATAAGAAAGTCATATTAAAAGCTCTATCTATCTGTGATACTGACATTTGCGACATAAAGGTCAGACACGAACAAGTTCCGGCGCCAATCATGTCCTCCCCTGCCTCTCCAGAATTGAATTTTAGAATGATCGACATCCTCAGGTTTCAGACGATACACAAAAGGGCTCCGAATGTCGTTTTTGACCTTGATGTCGAGGAGTCCAATGGCACGAGAAAGTTGTTCCAGATTCTTTTGAGACTTCTTGACGTTGTCAGGAATGGTAAATCTTTGATGATGGATGAGTTTGACATGGGGCTTCATACACGTCTGGCGGATTTTATCATTGACCTTATTCATGCATCTGAAAATTCCCAACTGTTGTTCACGTCGCATAATACGAATCTGATTGACATGAAACGACTGAGGAAAGATCAGGTCGTATTCGTCAATAAATTGGATGACGGATCGACTGAGGTCTATTCTCTGTATGATTATAAGGATTTCAGAGACAATATGGATGCTGAGAAAGGATACATCCAGGGGCGTTTCGATGCGGTTCCGTTTGTAGATTCAACTGTCATGAACTTAAAGCAACTTCTGGAGGACTGATTATGGCAAAGCAACGTACGGCATCTCCATCACGGACGATGAAGCCTGTGTTCCTGATATTCTGCGAGGGAGAAACGGAGGAGGCTTATCTGGATTATCTTAAACAGGCATATCGTTCTCCGATAAGGATTGTCCCTAAGATAGAGGGAGATAGTATTTCGCAGAGATTGATTGATGTCAGGAAGAAGGAACTGAAAATATCGAAGACCGACAAGATTCTCGTCTTTCTCATGTATGATATGGATGTACCTGTTGTCAATGAAAGAATAAAAGACTGTAGGGCGTACAAATTGCTCAGCAATCCGGCCATTGAGTTTTGGTTTCTTCTCCATGGAAAGGATTGGAGGACAAAAATCTCAACTGCGGAAGCCTATAGCGAATTGTTGAAAATAGACGATTGCTGGACAGGTTATGAAAAGGCGGCATTGACGGATACTCAAAAGGCTTTCTTGTGGAAGAATCGAATTGAAGCGACAGAACGTGCTCGGAGGTTGAAAAATCTTGACAATCCCTCATCCGGTATTTTCAATTTGATTCTGGCATTGGAAAAAAGCTTGAGATAACGATGTCCATCAGGCAGAATTTTTGACTTCGTTTTCCAAATCGACAATTTGAGTACGAAACGATGTCTCTGACAGGAATATGTTGGAATATGATGGTATCTTCAGTTTTTCCATATGTCTTTGTACTATTGCGACAAAGAAGCGAAGACATTTACAGCGGATTTGAGGAAGAAACCGCGACTGGTATCTGACGGCATATAAGAACATTGAAATCTGCCTTAAAATCTTACGGAATCCTCAAAAACGGCCTCTGAATGGCCTGTAGAGGGTTTTGTCCTTTACTTTAACGAGGAGGAGTATTAATCCACTACTGAGATATTATTGATTGATTCTCAATAATTTATGATTTAAGCACCGGATAGTTCCGGTGCTTTTTTTGTGTCAAAATTGCTGGTTTTTCAGGGTAAAAACAGGCCCAAACTATCCAATTACTATCCAGTGAAATTGCAAATCCCCCTTGAAATAAGAGTAGTAAATGTGGAAACATATTGCCGGCCAGCCTTGACATGTCGGCTCTCGACCTTATCATAGGTGAGCAGTTCGAAAAGTAGCGCATACTGTCCGACGTACTTCAGAAGATGAACATTCTGGAGAGATACGACATCGTCCTTCATGACTGCCCGCCTTCATTGGGGCTGGTTACGGTCAATGCCCTTGTTGCCGCGGATGAGGTATATGTTCCCATCGCTCCTGAGGTTTACCCACTCAAGAGGCTTCTGAAGCTGGAGGAGCTCTATTCGATGGTGTCGGCCAGGCTCAACTCCGACATCGGAATATCCGGAGTGATGGTCACGATATACAATCCGACGAAGAACCCTCTTTGTGACGGTCGACGCGAAGCTGCGTGAAATCTACGGGGAAAAGGTCTTCAGGACGAGAATACGCGAGAACGTGAATCTCGCGGAGTGCCCTATGCACCATACGGAGATTCTCTCGTATGCTCCGGAAAGCAACGGAGCGGCAGATTATGTGAACCTTGCCAAGGAGATTCTGTCCAGACTCGACAACGACAAATAACAAGGGTAACTCAATTATGCAATACAAGACAATCAAGATGTTTCAGATAATCAGACAATGCAATAACCAATTCCAGCACCGCAAGAGGAATGATTAACTCAACTATCTTAAATCACACGACTACGATACTTTAGAAAATTACCATAAACAAGTTAATCAAGTTATTCACATGGGACAGCCAAAAGACAACATCAGCGCGGGGCTCGGCGCTCTGCTCGGAGGCAACAGGACGATAGAAGCCCAAGTTGCGGAACAGCCCAAAAGAAGAGGCTTCAACCTCGGCCACGGAGGTCAGTCGGCCATAAAAGACAGGATGGCGACGTCGCTTGTCGTGAACCGCGAAAAGTATGCGAAGATACGGCAGATCGCAATCGACAACTCGCTGAACATCAATGAGGTGATTGATATCGCGCTCGATATGGTCATAGAGACTTACGAGAAAAAATACGGCCCGATAGCCGCTTCAGAATCGCGTATTTCAGAAGCGGACATCATCCGTCGAGAAAAAAGTAGGCAAAAGTTTCTCATATAGGAAACTTTGTTTATATTTGCGAAAATTGAGAACCGTCCGGCTCCATTGTCCTTTGTTATACTTTATTTATTGACACAAATTTATTATTTTTGCGCTGCATACCTTGGCGCAGCAGAACCACTCTGCAAATCTAAGGTTTGCCAAAAGGAGGGCAATGTAATATCTCCTATTTTTAATTACTTTTTATGGATAGATATATTCAGCAAATTGTCCAATGTGATTTGTATAATCTAAAACTGGAGGAAAAGACATCCTCTGGAAATTGGGATAACTTTATATTTTCCAGCAACCAGATGGTCCTGAACAATTTGATTTTAACTATTCAAAAAGTAATATATGATTATTGGAACCAAACAGCACCTCACAATTTTGTTAAGGGACAGCGATATTGGTGGATATCTTCATCATATTCTGGATGGTTGAGAACACTCAGTGTCAAAGAAGGTATAATCCCGGATAATTGTTATAATCAGCCAATGAACTTTTTTGAGAACCGCGGTGAGGCTCAATTATTAATGGATAAGATAGATATAATTTTACAAGAATATGAATCGCGCCTATAATGTTAAAAAATATTGATGAGAATGTAACTCTTCCATAATTTTTTTTCTAAGTTCATAATTTTTTATAGCATCCAACTATGGATAGAATCAATTTACCAAAACCTCAGAACAAAGAGGAATCCTTTGTTAAAGACTATGAATTTGAGAATCCAAGTCTTCAAATTGTAGAATTGTCAGAAGAACCAATATTGGCAGATAGTGATCGCTGTTTTTGGCATCCTAAGTATGATTAACAACGTAAGGTCATCTTTAAGTGGTATCATTTGCACTGTTTTCTAATGGAAAAAATAACAATTGATATTGCTGGGGTAATTATTTGCATAGGCATTAATTTTAAAGAAAATGTTTGCCGATTTAGGGAGTTTTTATCTGACGGCATTCCGGTAGATGTTGTTTCAATATCTGAAACACGTGTGGCTCAAGAATATCTTTATCTGAAGAAGAGTTATCCCCATAGATCCTTTAATCTCATTGATTCTGAATTTAATGCCTTGTTTCGTGAGTTGTCGTCAATTCTATATAATTACGGTGTAATAATTTTTCATGGAGTACTAATTTCCAAGGATAATAATGGTTATGTCTTTACAGGTCCATCAGGAATTGGAAAAAGTACACATGCCAATAATTGGGTCCGTATTTTTGGTGATGACGTAACAATTGTAAGCGGCGACAAGATAGCATTAGTTAAATCCCCTTTGGGACTTTATGGGTACGGAACACCTTGGAAAGGTAAGGAAAGGCTTGGAAACAACGGTAACGTAAAGATAAAGGCAATCTGTTACATTAAGCGAGGAGTACAGAATTATATATCTCCAATCCAATCGGAACACTTCATCGACTGGTTTGTTGCCCAGGTAATATTACCGCATAAGAGCCATCATATATTAAGACTTGTCAATCAATATAATAACATTAAGTCAGGTGTAAACTTTTATGAATTAACCTGCAATCAGAATCCGTCATCTGCTGTAACCGCTTATTTGGGAATAAATACGTAAATTTATGATAACTAGTAGCACAGTTACTGATGAAATTCATTCTCATGGCGTCGTCATATACAAAATAACAGGAACGAGTATGCTACCCATGCTTGCTCCAAATAGGGATATTGTATGTGTCTGTAAGAAAGGTAAGAGTGCTATTAAGAAAGATGATGTCATACTATATAGGAGCAAACATGGATTAGTCCTACATCGCGTTATTAAAGTGATAAATGGCATATATGTTACAATGGGCGATAATTGTTCCAAACCGACACGAGTGACTGAAGAATGTATTTGTGGTGTCTTGACAGAATTTTGGAATAACGGGCATAAATACTTGGTTTCTGACGATAGATATATTGATTACATTAATCGCTTAAATGCGAATAGAAACTCTTTTATTAGGAAAAAGAAGTTTGTTGATTTGATTGTCTGGCATATTCGTTTCTTCCCCTACAGTTCAAGAGAAAAATTGAAAAATCTATTAAGAACAGTACTTAAACTCAATAATTCTTTCTGATGCATGATGATGGAGTAATAATTATTCAAGAAGCAGATAAACGAATCCTTAGTATCTGCGGGCCCGCTTATGACGTTAGGGTTGAAAATTCGAGAATTGCAAACTATATCATAAGTGCGGAGCTATCCAGTGGCGTACTCTACTACTCAAATCTAACAGGGGAACTCATTTGGGTTCCAGACTTGTCTGTAGCATTTCAATATATGGTGAGTCATTGGATAATCATCCCTAAAAGTATAAATGAACTAAATTTTATTGATGGAATTATAAAAGTACAGAAGTTCCTAAAACCGGTTGCCAAGCAGTTCAAAACATACGAGATATCTACCACGACCCATTGTAATGCAAATTGTTTTTACTGTTATGAGAGAAGATATGTTGGCAAGAAAAATATGGAGCAAAAAGTGGCTTTTGACGTGGCGGATTTTATTTATAAGACTTGTGCAGATGCAACTATCTTGAAATGGTTTGGAGGGGAACCATTATTAAATACTCAAGCCATTGATATAATAACGAATAGGATTTCTCTCCTCGGTGTATCATTCAGCTCTCAAATAGTTACTAATGGATATCTCTTTGACTCATTCATGATTTCGAAAGCTGCAGATTTATGGCATTTGAAAAGAGCAACAATCACTATTGATGGAACGGAACGTATTTATAATAAGACCAAGGCTTTTCAAGGAGTTTCCAATAATCCTTTTTATAAAGTAATCGATAATATTGATGTGCTGACTAAATTTGGAATAAAGGTATCGATTAGAATCAATATTGACTATTTCAACGTTAACAATATTGCAAATCTAATCAAGTACTTATGTGACAGATATAACCCAGATATAATTGATTTTAGATTTCAATTATTAATAGATACTTTTCCGGAGGAATCAATTGATTCTCGGAGAAAACGACCACTATATGACGCCATTATTAATATAATGAATGATACGATTCAATATGGCTATAAAGTAATAAATTCTTTACCTAAAGGATTTGATGGAAGCAATTGTCCTGCGGATAAAGGTAATCATATTGAAATTGACCCTAATGGTAATCTATCGCATTGTTTAACAGATTCTCATTTGTCGTTTATCGGTACAATATATGACTATGGTTGCGTAGAGGCTCTCCAATCATTTGTTGGCACACACATAGAAGCCCCACATCTGCCATTATGCGTAAGCTGTCCAATGTATATAAGGTGCATTCCATCTCATGGTTGTAGTTTTATTCACGGAAAAATTAAGTGTAATGAAGATAGAAAGATGTTTATTATAACCGAACAACAATTGGCAATGCGGCAATTGTTTAAGGAAACAATAATTAAGCGAAATAATGAAACTAAAAGTAGTATTTGAACGTGTTGAAGTTGGCAATAGCTATATTATGGTATCTATGAGCGATACTATTTTTAAAGGATTTATCCGCGTTAACAAAACTTGTTATGACATAATTCAATGCTTAAACGAGGATGTTACAGAAGATCAAATTGTCAACGCTATAAGTACTAAGTATAATCAAGACCCGGATAAGATAAGAATATTTGTTCATGAGATAATCGATCAGTTGGTTGAAGCTAACATCGTTCAAGAGTAATGATTGTTGCCATATAGTAAGCCTCCGGCGAGTCACGTGTTGCGATTTGTCACGATTTTGTCACTAACCGCAACAACTTTGTCACAGTTGGTTTCGAGATACGGGACGCCCGGGCTCTGGGAAGGAGTTCCGCGAGGTAGCAACCGTCACGCAGATAGTATGGGATTAGTTTGAGGACAACATCCTCATTCCATCCATGCATAGATATTCCGGGGGATAGTCGGCCACCTGAGTTAAATTTGCAAAGATATCAAAATTTCTTTCTCATGCTATCTCGTACTTTATCGAATGCTTACTTGCAATAGCTAGCACTAGCAGGTTTATCCATTATCTCTTTATTACATACGTAGCACCTCATAGTTCTATGTTTTTACTTACTTCATTTGTTGTTTAGAAAAAACATCACTGTCATAGTGATCCAATTTTATTATCGAAGCAGATTTAGATCAAATCGCATAATCTCCCACTGTTGTCAACCCTTATGTATGATGTTATTTATCATGTTTTAATATTTGCTCTGGTTGATCAACATTTCTCCCATATGCTCTCAGCACTTTCTCTACTATAGGTTGTAGCTTTTGTTCAATCAACTTGTTAGACAAGATGCGTTCGGGTTCATTTCTTTTAGTTAGACCATTCCGAATTGCTTCCACAAATGGCATTTCTGCCACAAGAGCGGTCAGCAAAGGACTAATGCTGATGTACCTATCTTAACATGCGGGCCAAAGACAATGCCTCATTTGGCTCCATAACTACCATCTTTTCCTCGACCTTTTTGGGATCAAATCCCACTAATACAGGTGTGTTGAAATAGCTTGGCGTCTGGTTGGGACGAAGGATGAAATGTTCAGAGAAGGCTACAATATCATCACAGAACTCGTTAAAGAACTTCTTGCTATCCTCTTGGAGTATTGAATTCTGCTTTTCGTCAAGTTTCCGAAGAATGTATGAGTGGAGCCACTTCACATCCTGTGGCAACTGATTACCTGCTATCTGTACGTTGGAGACTAAGAGCGGATGAAGCTCAACCTTTTCCGTAAAGAAATCAATGGCACTCTTTATATTGTCTTTGATAGTAGCCTCATTGTCTGAAAGTACTTGTTTAAAAGCGCAAATATAAAAGGTTGCGTTTAGGTATGTAATATAATCACCGAATGAAGCGGATTTGACATAATTATATAATTCATTAAGAGCTGCTGGAAATTCTGCATCCTTGAACTTCCATACTCCTGTCATAAATCGCTCCATCAATAAAACTTGTGGTGAGTTGGTTGGAGTTGGTGGATTGACGATAGCCAACTCCTTAACAAGCGATCCTCCTTGTAGGGCTGAGCCAGAAGTTATGAAGTCATATACGGTTGGTGGGAAGAATATTTTCTTCCCGTATGACTTTATGTATGTTTGATAGAACCACTTGGAATACTTCCTGTTTTCCTCTTCTGTATATTTTTTTGTCTCTTCAGGTTCAATTTTTTCGTCTGCAAACAAATTGGAAACCTCAATGTCATTTTCTTCAAGGTCAATGTCGAAGTTTGATGATGCAATATCCTGAAAACTGTCCAAAGTTCGTCTATCTTCATAGGACAGTTTGTTATTCTTATACTCAATAGAAACTCCAAGTAGGAACAACCACAAATGATACAACTCGTTCTTGTTTGCATCATTAAGAGTGGCCTTGCCTTTCATATACTCATTATAAAGGCTATAATAGTGCGAGATTGCAAATTTCAAAGTACGGAGATTCTGGATGCTCGTTTTCAGGTAATCTGAATGCGCATAAACATCTGAATTGGAATCAATGGTATGTAGATATTCCTCAGAAGACAGCAACTCAGTAAAAACAGTATTCTTATAATTGCCTGCCATCTCGACAAATATCTTACGAGTATTAGGCTTATATAGAACAGACTTCTCAATTACTTTTTCCTTGAACTGTAGTGATTGTTTATCTGTCTGCTTCATAAAACCCTCATTCGCCATCACAATAACCTTGAAACCCTGGTTTTCGGTCAGATCATTTATCATCCCCATTAAGGTATCCGTATTGCCAGAACGTATGGCACGTTCGAGGTCATCAAAGCATATCACTACTTTTTCCTTATCTATGGAATGGAAATCTATGAGGCTTTCAATTATTTGAGAAAAATCCTTATCAGTAAGCAATGATAATCCTCCGTAAATTTTATCCTTGTGATTCTTGAAAGCAGTGATGGATTTACGCTTTATTGTGTCGAGAATTGATTTCTTTTCATCATCCTTGCTTTCTTGGCTCTTTAAATATAAAAGTTCGCTCTTTATCTTTGATAGTACTTTGTCTGTACTCTCTACTCCGAATAACGAAACCTTGACGGTTGTAATGTTATGTGACTTCAATTCATCGGTAATCTCATGATTGAAGAAATAGGTCTTTCCACATCCCCAAGCACCGGTTATCATAAAGGCGCCAGTACTTTGCATTTTTATGTAATTCAGCACACTTTGGATGAGAGAGTGCTTGCTTTGTTGTTCTTCCATTGTTATCACTAAAGTTTCACGGCATCAACTCCTACGATAAAGATAACGCCATCGCATATGCTTAATTCCATTTTCTATAACAAATATACGCAAATATAACATACGATACATAATAAAAACTTCCGAGATCGCATCGCTGCGGAGCGGGGAGCCGTTTCATAGTTAACTTTAGGTTAGGTAACTTTCTACTCTGCGAGTTTTGCGTAACCTATCATTTGACGTAGAACCACTTGAAGAAGACCTTTGGAGCAACGGCAGTAGGTGCACCATTCTTGGCGTCATAAGCGGCTTTGAGGTATATCGCAGATGCTACAGAAGTGTAAGGATTAGCGAATGAAGCTATCTTGCAGTATGCTCTGGTAACACAGTTACTCTGAGATTCGGATGCCTGGATGATGAACTTGATGTTGGCTACAGAATAAGTGATGCTTGTGAGCTACAGAGTCATTACGCTGGTGCTGATAGTTAGAGTTGTGACAGCAGGAGCCTCGACACCTTTGAGAATTGGGGATTGACAACTTCTGTACTACCGCAATACACAATCCAGTAGTTCAGAATCATGTAGAGGTTAGAACCGCTTAGCTTGGCACAAGTGCCAAGGATTCGTTTACCAGCCTGAGAGAGAGCAAGCGCATTCCATGCGAGGATCTGCGCATTTGTGAGAGATTTCCAACTCTAGGAGAGCTGTTTGAAAATGTGCTTCACGGAGGATTAGTAGCTGATCCTAACAGAGCCACCGGACCTTTGTTACGGATGTATTTACAGCTACGATCCTCTGCGGCGGTCACGCTTTTGGACTCCCCCGTCATTTCCTCGAGTGCAAATGAAAGAATATACGTCATAACTGAAAATTTTAGGTTAAAGCTTGTAATTCTACATTCAGTATTTGTTTAAGTGATGTATTCATTGTTGTCCACTAAAAGTTGTGGACGAAGTTAAAAGTTAAAAACCAAACAAGATGGGTTCATAGAACCCGTCAAGTTCTTTGTCAATACTGAGGTTAGATTTGTTAAAGAGGTCGATGAGTGGTGTTGTATCGGTCAGCGAGATTCCTATGACCTGGAGTGCGTCGTAGACTGACGTTTCGAGTTTCATCTTGTGGTGAACGATGGCGACCAAACAGTAGCTGATGTTCACAGAGTATATCTGGATGCGAACGGCGTTTTCGGAGTCTCCCCAGAACTTCTTGATCTTCAGACGCTGCTTTACCCATTTGAAGAACAGCTCCACGGACCAATGGTTCTTGTAAAGGAGAGCTACTTCTAAAGCACTGATATCCATTGCGTTAGTTAGGAAAACAAAGTGTCTATCCTGCTCTTCATCGCCTGGGAGTCATGAACTGACGCCGTGGTAATATGGAAAAAAGCTGGCACTTGGGCTTCGACATCGTAGATAGTATGGATTTTTATCCCGCCCTTTCTCTTCCGGAACTTCGCCCAACAGAAGACTGCGAGGCAGAGTTCGATGGTTGTGGAATCGAATGCGTAGACAGTCCAGCCAAGGTTAAATATCTTCGTAACATTCAGATTACGAGCTTGTTCCACCATGTAGTGGGCGAAGTCCTCAAAGATGCGATAATCCCTGTTCTGGTGGTTGTTACGGGTCACCGAGTCTCCGAAACTGAGGAACTTAGACTTGCCGCTGTGAGCCTCAACCGCTACTATAAGGTCTCTCAGACTTTCGCGTCTGGAGAGTTGACCGAACATAAGAACTTTCAGCTGATTCCAGCATGAGATGTGCTTTATATAGCTGTCACCCTGATACTTACGAATGAGGTAGTTGAACTTGTTTCGGTCAAGATACGAAGCTAATTGAGCGAAAACAAACGATCCTTTATGCATAACTGTCTGATTTGCAGGCAAAGTTATGATTGAAAACCGTTTACTCGTCAAACCCTCTAACTATTTAACTATCAATATTTTCAAAGACCTATATATAAATCTTTAGTGGACACTAATGTGTTTCATACATAAAGTTCTGTCTTACTCATCTTGTCCAGATATACTTTCAATTCCTTCTTATTCATTCCTTATTCTTTGTGTAGGTTAACTCAAGTAACTCTTGCGCGATAGAGGAGCTTGTAGTCCGCATCAGATTATCGTCTACCTTGGCGTTAGACAACAGATTCATGCTCCCGTACCAGACAATGGATTGGTCGATGATAGCAAATCGTTCATAGCAATGAAGAGGCGTGAGAATATGAATACCAGCACCTCGCAAAGATTGCAACAACTCCATATGATGTTCCCGCCCATCTTCCGGATAACGGTCTGATGACAATGAGATGACATAAATCCAGACGCCACGCGTCTGAAGATTATCGGCCTGGTCAATTAACCAATTAGTGCTCTTCGAACCAAGGAACGGGCTGGAGATGACAATGCTTTTTGCAGCGGACAGAATATCTTTTTCAAAGGCCACACGATAATTGTCGCTACCGAAGATGGAGTTTGTGATAATCTGTTTATCAAGTACTTCTGTGCATACTTCAAAGCCAATCTTCTTATATGTGCGGAGGCGCTTGTGATACATTCTCTCCAAAATCGGCACGTGCTGGTCTATGTAGTCGTAAATAATCACGTTCCTTCTTTCCGTCATAATTCCGGTTCAAACGCACAGCATACTGCTCTACATTTCTTTCGAATGAAATGGGCATGGCCAGCAGCATTGAATCCAGCCTTGGATAATTGAATCCTTCGCCGATATATTGTCCAGTGGCAACCACAAGCAGACTGTCACTACGTGGTACAGCTGCCATCTTTTCCCTCAATTCTGCACGCGCCTTTTGACTCTTGCCACCCAAAAGCGGAAACACATAGTCGGCCGAATCCTTGAGTTGAGAATAGAGCTTTTCCGCGTGTGTCCGTGACTTGGTCATCACCACGGGCGTTCGTCCCTTCTGGATACAATCAATGGCGTCAGCAACGATTTGGAGGGTCCGAATTCCGCTCTGGATAATTAACTGATTTAGTTCATGCATCTTCCTGTCTTCTGAGAGGGACAGGTCTACCAGCCGTGTGAATCCAGGGTAGATGAATTGGCCGATTCCTTGTTTCTGGGCTCGTTCTTTGGCGGTATAGCGGTGCCGTATTGACCCTAGTTGCATGAGGAGCCGCCTTTCCTGCTTATCTCCTCGCTTGACCGTAGCGCTCATGCCGTAAACGTACTTGGCGGCTGAAGCACGCAGCACGTTCTCGAAAGTGACCGCCGCTGCGTGATGGCATTCATCCACGATAACCATACCGTAGTCACGGACCAACGGATTGATGTTGTCCTCTTTTACCAAGGACCCAATCATCGCAATGTCAATGATTCCCGTGGCCGCCTTCTTCTGGGAAGAAAAGGTGCCGATAACAGAATCCCGTCGCTTGATTCTTCCCGTTGGCGTGGTATAAGTGGGTGGTTCTTCCTGAATGGTCAGGAAGCGGTTCAAGTCCTGAACCCAATTGTTCATAATCTCGGCGCTATCCACCAACACCAGGGTATTCACCTTATGATGAGCAATGAGATATGCACCGATGACAGTTTTGCCGAAGGCGTTAGCCGCAGCCAGAATGCCGATATCACAAGCCAATAACCGATCTGCCGCAACCGATTGCTCCGGATACAACGCTCCGTTGAAGGAGATATCGATAGCCCGTCCTGACTGCCGTTTGTCTATTACTCTGTAGGGAATCTCCGCCACATATAGTTGGCCCTTTAACTCGTCAAAACACCCTCTTGGAATAACGATGTGGTTTCCCTCATCGTAGCCGTCATAAACAATCCTTGGCGTATTGTTATTGGAAAAGCCCAACGCCAGATTTTGGTAGAACTGCGGATTGGAATAGGCTGCCAGCCTCCTGACGGCATTCTGCAAACGGGGTTTCAGGTTCCGTTTGTCATATAAATACCATCGGCCAGAATAATCTGCACGGGGCTGATCGCATCCGAGGATTTAAAATTGTATGGCGTTGGTCTGGGACTTTTGCCGAAAAGCAATAGACTCTCCTCTTCCGGTTCATCCACCTTATCGCTCTGGAACATGCCCATTGTATCATTATCTGGACACCAAGCTTTGATAAAATCGTCTAGTTCTTTCTCTGAAAGCCTTTTCGTCCCGAAGAGTTTTGCCCATTGGTCTTTGTAAAGAGCCCATCTTTCATCTACGAAAGCGCTGTTACCTTTTCGCAAAGCCTGTCCTTGAAGCGGGAGAGCAATCAAGTTCCCCAACTTCCCTTCCGGCAGGAAATCCTGCATCGGCATCATCCTGTCGTAGTATTGGAAATTCTTCATACTCACGGACTTGCGTCTTTCGCGAGCAGTGCTTCACCAAATTTCCTGGCTTTGATGGCTTGAATTGCCTCACTGAAGAAGATCCACGCATGGGCGCCGTGACCGGAGCGGGAACGTTCCACAAGAGCATCGATTCCGACGGCAGAACAAATGTTTCGCAGAGCATCTACTTCCTGCTGCCAATCCTAGGATAGGGCAGCGTCCTCATTATGATTGTCAAAATCAAAAACAAGAAACCAGCATGTGCCATCCGGGAACAGAGGATAAAGGCCGATGACATCGGAACAATCAGCTTTATCGCCTTTCAAGTGTTCAAGGATGGCCGAAATCCCAAGTGACGTGTCTTGTATTGGACACTCTTGACATTTCATCTTCAGGCCGTTCCTTCTTGGGCACAAGCCCTTCTCCCAGGCCTTGCACTGGGGAAAATAGCCTACTTTGCGGCCCCGCTTAACATATACATCTTTCCGGCCCCGGAAGTACGAATTAAACTGGATGGCGTGCTCGGGAGTAAGGTCTGGGAATTGAATCTCCCCAACCGTGGCTTGTGTCCTCGCAAGATATGCCTGATAATCATAAGAGATTCCGTTTTTATCCAGCAACTGCTTAAGATAGCGGATTTCGGATTCAAGTTTGGCAATCTGTGAGTCTATCATGGATAATACATTGAAACAATGCCTGCAATACCTGCAAATTTAGGCGCCCTTCGTGATGTAGAATTTAGCTGCGGGATTGTTCGTAATGCGCTCCGCAGAGGAGCAATTGAAGAGAAGATCCGGACGATATTTGCCGTGCTTTGCGGCCTCCAGATAGGCGGTCTCACTCTCTGTGAAAGAAAGGAAGCGAGACACGCACTCTACAGCTTTTGAAGCCATCAGGTCGCAGTCCACAAAGCCATAGCCGGTTTTGAGCATGGGAAACAACTGCTTCTTAAAATCCTGTATGGGACGCTTCTGGATAGCGTTAAGAGCCTGCTCAACATCAACGCCTCGGGAGAGGGAAAGATAGTAGGCGATGCATTTGCGGATGAGAGTGACGGATTCGTCATCCCGATATAGACCCTTCTGCTCCAATGTATAGGCATCGAAGATGTCCCTAGGAGTGTTTCGCTCCAGCAGAGCTTTTAGTTTTGCGCCGAAAAGTTCATACTCAGAGAGCATCCGCACGGGGAACACGTCGCCAGGCAGGAAAGGGTTCCTGGCATCGCGGGCCACAGGCTCATACACATGGCATCGGGAGAGGCAGTTAATGTCCAACTTGATTTTGTCCCTATTTCCTGTTGCGCTTCGGTAGTACAGTTCTGTCTGGTGAATGGCGTAATTGGGACGCGGGTCGCTCAAGAAATAACCCATGGAAACCGCTAGCTCACGGATGCGGGACGACACTTTGTCTTTCACCTGTAACATCTCTTCTTTCAGTGTGTTACGGGCCAAATCAAAGTCCAGATCAACACTCAGCCGGGGGATTTCGCTGTAGTGTATAATGTTAATTGCGGTACCACCCTTCAGCGTCAGGTTTGTGCCAAGGAACTCATCGGTGTTGATGGCCTTGAGCAGTTCCAGCAGGCGCATGGTCTTCTCGATGGATGCCATCGGGTAGCCTGTAGCCTCCATCTGTTTGCGAAGTTCTTTCTTAGTATATGACTTCGTTTCCATATTCGGTTCCTTTTGCTATCATATTGCCCATGTCCTTGGGTACAAAAAGATTCCACTTGGGCACGAATTCCAACGCCTTGTCGCCACTGGTAATTTTGTTCTTCACGCCGCTGCCCTTCATGCGGCAGATGTCCAGAAAGCGCTGGCCGATGCCGTTGGTACCCTGGAAGATGGAGAGAAGATAACCTGTCCGGCTCCAAAGGGAGGCGTTATCATAGGCTTCCAGGCATACCATCAAGTCCTTTTCTTTCAGTTGGCCGTATGAGATGGAGGAAAGGGCATAGAGCAGTTCTTCCAATCCACCGGCAAGGTCTATGTGTCGGATGCAGTCAACGATAGTCTGGGACAAGGATGTTACAGCAATGGGATTGCCATCCGGGTCCTTGCTGATGACTATGTTGTAGGTGAACTTGAGGGGATGGTACTCATATGCCACGCCATCGATGACAAACGGGCGGAAGCGTTTGTTCGAATGCAGGTAGATGGTATTGAACTGCTGCGTATGGAGGGCATAGTATTGCAGTGCACCGTGATAGGCGACGCATCCGCCGCTTACCATGGCACACCCAACGGCGTACTCGTTCTCGATATGTTTCTGTACCTTCACGGAAGCAAAGATACAGAAAAACTAAATAACAAACAAATTAACTATAAAATTAGCTTTTTATTAGCAATTTACATGGTTAAAAATATGAACATATATGGTTGACTTTACCAGCCACACATGTAGATGATGCGGGCAAAAAAGGAGATTTGCGTTCTCCGACTTCTTGTCTTTTGGCCTGTCCTATATGATTGCCACCATAATGACAACTGTTGCACTAGGCGCCTATTTCATCAGCATCGTCAAGAACAAATGGGCCTGGCTCCTGACAGTTTTGGTCGCACTGGCCTATGGAGTTGTCTATGTTCTTCTCCAGTTGGAGACATTTGACTTCTTGGCCGGAACATTGCTGCTTTTCATCATCCTCTGTGTTATTATGGCTCTAACCGTGAATATGAAGCTGGACGATCCGAAACTGCTCCCTGTTAACAGTCCCGACAAACAAGTGGAACCGAAATGACTGACAAGTTAGTTTCGCAAGTGCGAAACACCTCTTTTGAGCCCTTGTGGCGATGGTAATGGAGAGGGGGACCAAAATTTTTTTTGGCCACCCTTTCTGGTTCGTTAAAAATTAGCCAAGCCTAAGCGGCCTTGGCAAGATTGATTGCCGTAAGCGACGCGTTGAAGTGGAAGGCCAGTTTTCTAAAGTCAGTGGACTGATAGTTAGTAATTCCCGAGTACTGTTTGCTGTCCCTGTACAGATTATGTGCAACTTCTCATGGCTCTACTTGCACTTGACTGTTGACTGGTTATTCTGCATAGTTGAATAAACAGATGTCACCATTTACCTGAATACCCGAAGTTTGCGTAGTGCTTAACTTCTGCTCTAATTAGACTGTTAATGTCTTTTTCTTCGATGTCCATATTTTTTTCAATGAACTTCAACAACTCATCATCTGTATGCACGGTTTCAAGTGCTTCCAATAGTTTGTGATGACCGCATCTTTCCTGTATGAGATTAACTATTACCAAACCAATTAGATAATTTTTCTGCGTCATGTTCCCGGAATCAAACCTATCCAATATTCTAAGGTCTATTTCAGGATGAGCATCCAAATAGTAGTCTAAGTCTCGAAAATGGGTCTGTATCGGAATCCCGATTATCTTCGGATTCTCGGAATAATATTCAGATAAACCATCTGTGAGCAAGTGATGTGTCCCCCTGTACTTTACTAACACGAACCGCATCATCTCATGCGGATAGAATTCTCCCTGCGTGGCATTTGAGTAAATAATGTAATTGTCAATATCTGTCGTACCTCCCAAATCATTGGTGTCAAATACTGCAGTCTCACCAATATCATAACCAAAGCCTTTCAACCTCTGCGACTCTCGGAACCCATCTGAAATATACACATCCAGATGAGGCAGCTTAATACCAAAATTATCGAGTAAAAAAGATTGAAATTTAAGGGCTTTCTTTATCTTGCCTCTGTTTGGCTTATATGTCTGGTAATGAAAAGTGATGTCACCTTTTGTTACACTTTTCCAGTTCTTTGAATAATAATCTAGCCAGTTGCCAAGAACGAAATTGTTATTCTCGTCCTTAAAAGAAAGTACATGTGTAGTGCACAACACATAAGGATACTCCGAGAAATGCCCCCAATAATACATTGAATGTATATCATAATAATCGTCATTCAAAGGCTTGATAGATAACACCAGATTCTTTAGTTCACCATATTTCGCCAATCCATATAATTCCAGATATCCTTCAGAACGGAGCAAATCATAACTTCTATACTTCTCTTTATCTCTACGATTCCAATATGGATTATTATATAAACTGTCTGGAGAACTCATAAGATAATCGGTCCACAGCTGATTGATTTTGACAATATCTGGATTCTTCTGATTCTCCGTCTCTACCAATGAATTAGAAATAATCTGTTGCGCATGGAGATCCACGCACAACACTAAAAAAGGTATAATACAGTATGATATATATTTCATAATAATAAACGTTTTAAATAATTAGAGCCTATATCCCAATTAGAAAAACACTTACCTCGTCACTACTTCAAGATTTATTTTAAGAATATTATTCCGCTGAGTTGTACATTCATATCATTTTTGCCATCGCTGTCGATGGAAATATTGTTGGTAAAGAACACTCCGCCATCTCCGTAGAAGTATAGTGGCTTGCATCCGTTCTCTTTCTGCGCCGTGTCAATCTCGCTCACAGGAATCGTCAGCATGACAGAATCTGATGAGACGGTTACGAAGGCCGTGTCGGCCAATGGTACAGAGCAATTGAAGTTGATGTTTTCGAAGCGTGTGAATCCCTTAGGAATTATGGATGCCCCTTTGGTGTTGATTTCAATCCAGTGGGAACCGCATTCGTCTACCTCTACGGTGTCCATCTGCATAAGTCCAAAGTTCCAGAATCCCACAGTTGTGTCAACAATCTCACGCACGACTCTTTCCGGGTACATGCTGTAGAGGTATTCCATCTTCTCGTCTGTCTCAATCATAGTTGCATTATCCCCGGATTTCATTATCTCTGAATATCTTGCCGAGTCCAAAGGAAAATTGATGTCGGGACAGTTAGAGGATAGTGCTTTCTTTACTTCGCTGACAAGGACTCTTCGGGACATGGCTGAGAAATTCTGCGGGCCAACAGACGAAAGTGCTGCAAGCGCAAGAAAGGACAGCGGAATCCATCGGAATCTTTTGCATTTGCTAACCGTCAAACCTATGCAGACAGCATAGCCCCAAACGTTGAAGAGGACTACGTATAGGCGTGGCGCGGTGATTCCGTAGTCCGTTATCCTTTTGGCGATTCCTACCGTCATCAATATAAGAAGCGGAAGGAAAATGGCAGGCAAGAGTTTGAGCGCCTTGCGGTCGAATCTCCACTTGTTGTCTTCTTTTCGAAATTGTATCGGATAGAGCAGAAACATCATCAGTATCAGGCATATCATTGATGCCATTACAAGTGTTGATACCCATCCGCAGGGAAGTTTCCATTCAAAAAGGATCTTTACGGCATATACATAGAGCGTTACTACATAAGTGCCGAAAAGAGGAAATATCAAATAGTTAATCAGTCCGAGTCCTGTTGTTCCGGGACGTTCAGTGTCATGTCTCTCTTTTTCTGGAATCAATTGCATGAACACCATCGGCGCAACGAATATCATGCATACCAGGAACACGTCAGCGAACACCTTCCATCCGATTTCAACTCCGAAGAGTATATTGAATGCAAGAACGAGCAACTCCAGTCCTCCAGCCAGGAGCACCCCGACAGCAAAAGCAGTCGCGAATGCTGATGCGCAGTCGATGATATAGTTCCATAGCCTCATGTCATTGTTGGATTCTTGAAAGACAGGAGCAATGAATATTCCTGAAACTATTATCCCCACGAGTGTGACAGCTGCATTGGTCCAACTCAAATCCAGCGGCCATGCCTGGCGGAATGCGAGGCAGACCCCTAGCCATAAGGCATTGACAGCTATAATCCAAAGCGGTTTTACGGTGTGTCTCTCGTCATTTCTCCAATCCGTGAGCACGAGCTTTACCACCAGATTCAGCAGACCGGCGGTTATCGTCCAGAACATCAGGAAAAAAGAGTCTTTTCTATCTATTTTATCTCCAAGATGAATCAACACGACCGACATGATGGCTGCCGCTATCATAAAACAAGCCGAAGTCGTAAATTTCTTGAAGGTTCCTGCCATTTTCCGGCATAAGTCCTTGATTGTGGTTTTGTCTATCATATTGCAAAATAATCCATTCTGAAATTTAACAATATTTTCTGAACCATCAAATTCCAAATCACCCATCCGGCTCTTAAGCAGCTTATCAAGGAGAATTATCCCACGGCAAAAGTTATCATGTATGATGAATTGCCGATAGCCGGTCCGTATCCTGTGACACCGGTGAGATTTGCCCAATTCGTATGATTTATCTAAATTTGACGTGTCGGAATTTGAGACAGGCACGTTACGGATTCCGGCACATTGGATTTGAACTGGATTGGAAATGGAAAACACTTACGACATTGAAACTTACATTGACAAACTCGAGGGAGAACTTGTGCGAATCTGTCGCGAATGCGGCTTTCCTGTGACGTCGGCGCCCAAGGAGGAATCTGCGTCCCAAACAGCACCGTCAATGCTTTTGTCAAGTCCTGACATTGACGGACACTGGCAAAAATTGGGCGGGGACTATATTGCAGATGCAATGCCGCAAATTGCTGATTATCCTACAGTTGCCGTCGCGTGGGCCGCTTATCTGGGTATGGCGGTGGCCTGCGGTTGGGATTCGGACTGGGCAATGTGTGCGAACATGCCTTATTCAGTCTATTATGGCCGTCAGGGCTTCGATGACATGGATGACCACATCATCAGTGACATTATCGGCATTGACCTGAATTCTCCGGAAGCCGAGTCGCTTCGGGACCTTTTCCGCAAATGTGCAGATGCCACAGTTTCGCTGATACGTCACGAACACATTGAGCCACAGAGCATTGCTGCATACCAGGTCTTCGTGGCGTCCTGTCAGGAGATGTACCGTATCGGCGCTGCAGTCGAACTGGCGCGTCTCGGCTACAAGTTTGAAAAACTATAACAGTTAAAGGATGAAATCATGTATCCCGTTTTGGCAACACTTCTGATGCCGTTCCTTGGTACGACTTTAGGAGCTGCTTTCGTGTTCCTTATGAAACGCGATATGCCGGCATTTATGCAAAAGATTCTGCTGGGGTTCGCTTCCGGCGTGATGGTAGCGGCATCGGTCTGGTCATTGATAATTCCGGCCATCGACATGGGAGAGGGGTCGTATGCCGTAGTGCCTCCTACCATCGGTCTGCTGGCCGGCTTCGCATTTCTGTTGATTATCGACTACATCACACCGCACATTCATATCAGCGGAGAAGCGGAAGGTCCCCGTAGCCGCCTGTCACGGACTGCCAAACTGGCATTGGCAGTAACAATTCATAATTTTCCGGAGGGTATGGCTGTTGGCGTCGCGCTCGCCGGTTCACTCTCTGCGGATTTCAATCTGGCCGGTGCGCTGGCTCTCGCCCTGGGAATAGCAATCCAGAACATCCCGGAAGGAGCTATTGTGTCAATGCCTTTGCGCGCTGCCGGTAACTCCCGTTGGAAATCATTCTGCCTCGGAACATTGAGCGGAGTCGTGGAACCGATTGGCGGTGGGCTTGTATTGTTTCTGGCGACATCCATTCTGGGTATCATGCCTTACATGTTGGCGTTCGCAGCTGGAGCCATGCTATATGTAGTGGTCGAGGAACTGGTTCCTGAATATTCTAAGGGAGAGCACTCCAATATCGGCACAATAGGTTTTGCGCTCGGGTTTGCTCTGATGATGGTGTTGGACGTGTTGTTGGGGTAGATTCTTTTGAGACAATGAAAATGGTTTATCAAGATAAGATTTTGGTGCGTGGCGCCAGGGTGTCCGGTTCGGGAAAATCCTCGCTGGCGCTTGGCGTGCTGTATTCCGAAATCGCTTCATTCCCGAGCTTCTCAGAATGCAAGGACGGGACGAACAATGCAATATTGCCTGTCCTTATATAGATATGAGCACTCTACGAGATTACTGATAGTGTTGCGAAAATACCAGCCCCACGCCTTACTTTCCGAGTATTCCGAAGACGACCAATACCAGCCGCTCTCGCCGAAGACGTCCTTGTCTCCATCGGGGATAGCCTCCATCCATTTATTCAAGGCGGCTGGAATATCTCCCTGATTATGCCAGACGAAAACATAGCTGAACGGGGAACCTGTTTTTGACGAAGTCTGCTCATTTTTATCAGCCAACTCCGGACAACCTCCCAGATTTTGCAGAATGTCCCACCATTGACCGGAGGAAGGAAGATACCATCCTGTAGTAGATGCTGGAACCGGACAAGCCGTGTTGTGTTCGTCGGCTGCCTTGAATGCGGGATGCTTGTCGAAGTTGCCGTATTTGCTTCGGATATGCTCACAATTACCGTAACCATTGATGTCTTCGTAGTTATCAGCTTGCGTCTTGCATCTCTTCAGCCCATCGTTTTCATATATTGCACTCCACCTTTCATTTGCCGGAGTCCTCTTCACAGACATGACAAGACCGTGGGCATTGCCTTCACCTCCCAGCTTCTCTTTTTCCTTTGCGCCGATACGGTTCCTGTCCGTCTGGAATACAATGCCGACGACATTGGCTACCCGCACTATTGAGGTATCGGTGTCTTTCGGCAGCACTCGGCCGTCTGCAAGGAAGAAGTCGCCCACCTGCAGCTGATGCTCAATTTGAGTTACTTTTGCTCCGTCCACCTTGTAAGTCTTATAACTATTTGCAATGATACCGGCAGGGATAATTCTGAACTTTTTCTTATCGATGCCATCGGCATAACTGCCGATAATGGTCGGGACAATCTGTGCAGATGGCGGAACGATGTAGCGGTAAGAGCCGCTCGTGGTCTTGTATGGCTTGTTTTCGCCGAAATCTGCCGATGTCACGTAGTCGGGGACACCACCGTTTTCGGAGTTGGTGAACCGATATATTGTCCTGGGTACTTCAATTACAGCCATCGCCATGCGGTGCGTCATGGAGAACGGAAGGTTGATGCGGCCGTCTTCGTTCTTGACAGGTGACAATGGGGCAGCAGCTGTCATGAGGTCGGAAGCGGTGTAGCCGTCCTTGTAATTGCTTTGGTCTGCTTTCGGCGTCCATTTCGAGATTACGTCAGCGAAGAAGGCGGCATCGTCGTCGGCGTTCGGATTGACTGCGCCCTGTAATGTTTCCTGATAGGGATAGTAGAGGAAATATCGGTCGGAGGAGTTGAAATGGAGCGTTGTACCCTGCGGCAGAGTCCATTCAGTTTTGCCATCGGCCTGTGTGAGGGTGATTTTGATGTTTTCAGACGTCACCTTGCCGTTTTGCGTCACGTACAGGCCGCAGGCATCGCCTGCAGTGAACTCGGTGACGAATCCGTTCTCCACGGTACGTGTGACGGCGTCATTGTCATAGCCCCCGTCGGTGACGGTGATTGCAACGGGTACGCCGGACTCTGTCTTGCCGGTCAACATTGGCATGTCCTTGCTGCATGAGACTATCGCAAGGGCTGACAAGCATAATGTAGTGTATATATTCTTCAGGTTCATATCTTCTGTAAATTAGAAAGCAAGGACGGGACGCACATCAAAATTGCTGGTTCTTTGGCCGATATAGCAATTGACAATATTATCATACACGTACCAGTATCGTGCATAAAAGACGTATTCGCACTCCGATGAAGACCAATATAAGCCTTGTTTACCACTGAATACGTCCTTGTCCTCAATGGCAATCTTCTCCATCCATTTATCCAAAGCGCCAAGAACATCTCCTTGGCCATTCCATGTGAAATTATCGGAATCCGACGAGGTCTGCTCTTTTTCGTCTGCCAATGCCGCACAAGCGCCCAGATTCAGTATGATGTCCCACCACTGGCCGGAGGAAGGAAGGTACCATCCGGTAGTGGTCTGCGGAACCGGACAAGTCGTGTTATAGTCGTAGGCGGCCTTGATTGCGGGACAATTGGAGAAGTAGAAGCCGCTGCGGACATGTTCACAATTACCGTAACCATTGATGTCGTTGTAGTTCTGCGCTTTTGTTTGACACTTCGTCATCCACATATCCATAGCCACTCCCCAGGTGACGCCCGTAGCAGCTTTTTTGATAGCCATCACAAGGCCGTGGACATAGCCTTCACCTCCCAACTTCTCTTTTTCCTTTGCGCCGATGCGGTTCCAGTCCGTCTGGAACACGATGCCGACGACTTTCCTTGCAGCACCGGTATTCGGGTTGGTCAGCACAGGAGCGGGCTTGGGGCTTGCAATCTTTATACTGCCGTCAGCGGACTTGCGCAGACCTCCATCGCTCCAAGTCCCGTCGGAGTAGAAGTAGTCTCCGATTTTAGGATCTGGATTCGCAATGATGCCCTCGGTGGAGCCGCTGTCGGTCCATGCATTACTGCTTATGGTCACGAGCTCCACTTCCAGCCCTTCTACCTTGACCGTAACATCATAGGTGCTAACCTTGCCGGGGACGAGAGGCTGGGCATCTGCAGGGGCAGTGTAATGGAGAGTTGTGCCCAAGTCAGTTTCCACGGTAAGTAAACACTGGCCGGCGGTCTCTTGCGGAATCACGAGTGCCTCGTAGGTAGCGACATATTGTTCCGGATCAGTCGGGGCTGACAGTTGACGAGACACGATAGTTCCCCGTGTGCCGCCCGAGCCCCAGTCGCCCATCATTGCTCCTCCGGCATCCGGCGCAACATAACTCGCTTCGAGCAGCAGGTCGCCACCGATACGCACCGAACTGATCCGTTCAGCAGAAGTGGCATATTCTGATTTCACGATGTTTACCACCACCTTGGAGATCTGGTGATAGAACTTCATCGGCACAGGATTGGCAACATAGTCCGAATAACTAGCCTCAGTCGCGGCGAAGAGCAGATCGCTCTGTGCATAGCCTTCACCACGCTGGTCGGCCTTGACAGCCCACTTGTCAGGTGCTGCCGTGGCATTTGCGCCACCTGCCACGGACGACCCGTCAGCACAGTACCATGCGCGAAATCGCTTCCTCTCGTCGTCGCGTGTCCACCCAAAGGGAATGTCTGTTGTCAATGTCCCGTCGGCCGCTGCGGTATAGATCTTCACTTCGGACTGAATGCCCTCGGTGGATGAGGTAGCCTCGACAGCTACCTGCTCGCCACCCGTCCAGGCGTTGTTGTCCGCCGTGGCTCGCGTCATTGCCTCGATGCCGGCAGTCAAGCGCAGCTCCGGCATGTCCAGACCGCGCACCTTCTCTTTCGAGCAGGCGCCCAGCACGAGGATTGCCAGCGAGCATAATGTTGTGATTCTGTTCATTGTCGTAAATGTTCTATGTGTTGTCTCTATTCGCCACAAGATAAGCGAAAAAATTTAAATCAACCCGTTATTTGCAGATATGTATCGGCTTGATTTTCAGAATCACACATCTTTGCGGTTTAGAACATTTTGTTTTTGTGGCTCAGGCTATTTTTTGTCGTTTGTGCTATTTTCGCTAAATTTAAGGCTGAAATTATTTGAGTCAATGAAAAATCCGGATAAGATTTTGGTGCGTGGCGCCAGGGTGCACAACCTGAAGGACATAAATGTGGACATCCCGCTTGGGAAAATTGTGGGAATCGCCGGAGTGTCCGGTTCGGGGAAATCCTCGCTGGCGCTTGGCGTGCTTTATTCCGAGGGCTCAAGGCGTTATCTTGAGTCACTTTCGACATATACGAGAAGAAGAATGACACAGGCCGCGAGAGCCGATGTGGATGAGGTGCTTTATGTTCCGGCGGCTCTTGCAATGCATCAGAGACCGGCAATTCCTGGCATACGCAGCACTTTCGGCACGGGAACGGAACTGCTCAACAGCCTCAGGCTTATGTTCTCAAGACTGGCCAGTCACAGATGCCCCAACGGACATTATGTGGAACCCTCCTTGCGGGTCGCTGCAGGAAAGGACCTTGTCTGTCCCGTGTGCGGAGCGCATTTCTATCCTCCTGGAGCCGAAGACTTGGCGTTCAACAGCCAGGGGGCCTGCCGGACTTGCGACGGAACCGGAACTGTCCGAACAGTGGACGAATCCACACTCATCCCTGACGAGAACCTTACGATAGACGAAGGGGCGGTCGCTCCATGGAACACGCTGATGTGGTCGCTCATGAAGGATGTCTGCAGAGCAATGGGGGTGCGCACCGACATTCCTTTCAAAGACTTGACAGACAAGGAGAAAGATATTGTCCTTCACGGTCCTGCCGAGAAGAAGCACATCCTCTACAAGGCCAAGAATTCCAATGACGCGGCCGAGCTGGATTTCACATTTTACAATGCCACCTACACTGTTGAGAACTCATTGGCGAAGGTCAAGGACGAGAAAGGTATGAAAAGAGTTGAGAAGTTTCTCAAGTTCAATGTCTGTCCTGACTGCGGAGGCACAAGGCTTTCCGACGCGGCCAGGGCACCAAGGCTCAGGGGAATATCCTTGGCTGATGCCTGCAAGATGACTCTCACAGAGAGTGTAGAATGGGTAAAAGGCGTACCTGCTTCACTTCCAGAAGAAATGAGACCTATGGCCAAAAGCATATGCGATTCTTTTCTCGATGCAGCCAAACGCCTGATGGACTTGGGAATAGGCTATCTGTCCCTGGACCGTTCGGCCGCAACTCTTTCGACTGGAGAACGTCAGAGAATGCAGCTTGCCAGAGCCGTCCGAAACCGCACTACCGGAGTCTTGTACGTCTTGGATGAACCTTCAATCGGCCTTCATCCGTCGAATATCATTGGCCTTTGCGGCGTGATGGAAGACCTTATAGCTGACGGGAATTCAGTGGTGCTGGTGGACCACGACACTCAGATTCTGGCCAAATCCGACTGGATGATTGAAATGGGGCCAGGAGCCGGCTCGAACGGCGGAGAAGTGGTGGCGCAGGGCACTGTCAATGACATTGAGGGCAATGCACAATCGAAGATCGGACCATTCCTTTCGGGCAAAGCTTCTATTAAAGTAAGACAACAGGTAGAGGCAGCCAATATGTTCAATGAGGGGAAGATAAGTATGACTACTGGTGCTATCCACACAGTCCGGCCGCTCAGCGTGGAAATTCCTAAGGGACGGCTTACTGTGGTCACTGGAGTTTCCGGTTCCGGCAAGACCACCATGGTGCTGGAAAGCCTCATCCCCGCTTTGCAGGCGAAAATCTCAGGCCACGAGCTTCCGGCGCATGTGAAGTCAATCGAGGCTGACGGAATCCGTCAGGTCAAGCTCATCGACGCTTCTCCTATCGGTATCAATGTCCGTTCCACCGTAGCGACTTATGCCAATGTCCATGATGAACTCAGGAAAGTCTTCGCCAAAACTCCGGACGCTAAGAAGCACGGCTACAAGGATGGTGACTTCTCCTATAACACAGGCAAACTGAGATGCCCTACCTGTGACGGTACCGGAGTGATAAGCCTTGACGTGCAGTTTCTTCCTGATGTGGATATCCCCTGCCCTGATTGCCGCGGCTCCAGATATTCGAAAGTCGCTGGAAGCATAAGGCGGGAAAACGCTGCCGGAGAATTCCATTCGCTTCCGGAACTTATGGACATGGACATCAATTCCGCCCTTGACGCATGTGCGGACCTCAAGCTTATCAGCCAGCGGCTCAAGGTATTGCGTGATCTCGGTCTCGGTTATCTGACATTGGGAGAGGAGACCCCGAGTCTGTCAGGCGGTGAAGCCCAGAGGCTTAAACTTGCCAGCGAAATGGGCAGAGGACAGAGCGACTCCGTTTTCGTGTTCGATGAGCCGACCATCGGTCTTCATCCGTCAGACGTGATGACGCTACTGAGCGTATTCCAGAGCCTTATCGACCACGGGGCCACCGTCATTGTCATTGAACATGACCTGGATGTCATCCGCAATGCCGACTATATCATTGACATGGGCCCCGGCGGAGGCTCGGAAGGCGGAAGAATAGTCGCAACCGGCACGCCGGACCAGATCCGGGCGGCGAAAGACAGCGCCACTGGACGGTTCATATAAGATAATTTACAGATAATAATAGAGATGAAATTCAGAATGCCATCATTTGCAAGACTTTTGCTTGCTTTCACACTTGTAGTCTCCGTACCTTCGTGCGACGGAATGGACAATGACTCGGAGAACACAGAGACGCCGGGCGGTAATGACAAAGAAGAAGAGACACCTCCTGACAACACCGAGGTGGAATCGAAAACTGAAACAGACGTGACATTGTATTCAGATGAGATGGATTACTATTTTTCCAATGTTATAAAGCCTGAAGACCAAGTTACTGTTAAAGGGCTCGACGGAAAGTCTGTAAACTGGATAGACATTGATGAATACATAAAATCCGGATATGAATACAAGTATCTGAAAATCAGCGAGAACATGTCCAGGAAGGACCGTAAGGCTGATGCTGTCATCACTAGAAACGGACAGACGGTTTTTACGTATCACATAACGCAGAGTCATGAGGATTTGTATGGATATGACCCGTCTTACTGGGAAATCATCGGTTCCGGAAACATATATGCTAATTTCAACGGCTCAAGCGCTGCGATGTGGAACAACCGGAACTTGACATTGCTTGAAGGCGCCGAGTTTGTTTCCGGCATTGGAATGCTCAAGGACCGGTATCTGTATTCATGCGCATTGGCCAAAGGCAAAGATTTCAAGACAATAATTTACAAGGACGGAGTCCAGGCAGAAGTGATGGAGAACTGCAATGCTACTGATTTCACAGTTTCCGGTATTTCACTTTACGCTGGAGGTTCATGGTCCGAAAACAAAAAGGAATACCCCGCATATTGGCGTAACGGGGAAATGACCGATTTGAGTGAAAACAAGACCATAGAGGGCCAGGTATCATGCATTGCCATAGATGGAAATGATGTCTATACGGGAGGCACCAATTATATGTGGAAGAATTCTCGGCGCGATGAAATGCCGCATGACGGATATGATTCTGCTCACGTTACGGAGATTTTTGTTGACGGTTCGGGGGTATATGCAAGTGGCTATCTGATAAAGGGCGAGGAAAATTTCCGGGCCTGCTGGTGGCAAAATGGCGCGCTGCACCTGCTTGATATTGAAGGATCTGGCGAAAATTCGGCGGCTACAGCAATCCTTCGCCATGACGGAAAGACCTATATCGGCGGATATGTGAACGGATACCGGGCTGCTCTTTGGACGGACGGTACACTTAAAAGACTGACATCATATAACGGCCATGTCAATGCTCTCGCGGCAAGAGGAAAAGACGAAGTTTTCGCTGCCGGCGACAAAGGCGGCTACCCGATAATCTGGCGCATCCGTTCCCGCTATGCAGGAGAGACGAAAGAAATATTCATGAACACTTCCGAAGACGGTTTGCACAATGATGACATGTATGGCAATGTGACCGACATCATCGTTTGCGCCAAGAGGTGAGTGGTTCGATTAAGATGACTGCCAGTATTTTTCAGCGAATCTTCATACATTTGCATTGACAAAGATATGTAGAGTATGACAGATTTTGCAGCAATTGATTTCGAGACAGCCAATGAGTGCCCGTCCAGCGTGTGCAGCGTCGGTGTGGTGATCGTCCGTGACGGTCAGATAGTGGACTCTTTCTATAGCTTGATACATCCGGAGCCGGAATACTATAAGTGGTTCTGCCAGCAAGTCCACGGGCTGACCGAAGAAGACACTGAAGATGCTCCGGTTTTTCCGCATGTCTGGGAGAAGATAGCCCCGAAGATTGAGGGACTTCCGCTTGTGGCGCATAACAGCCAGTTCGATGAAGGATGCCTGAAAGCTGCATTCAGGGTGTATCGGATGGATTATCCTGAATATGAATTCCATGATACCCTTTCTGCCTCACGTAAACATTTCGGCTGTGGTTTGCCGAACCATCAGCTGCAGACGGTTGCCGCAGCCTGTGGTTATGACCTGACTCGTCACCATCACGCCCTGGCCGATGCCGAGGCCTGCGCCCATATTGCAATCAAAATACTGTGACACTCAAGTTCAGGATTTCGGATAGTTCGTCATCTTTCTTATTTCGAGAAAAAAGTCTATCTTGCAGCAAAAATTAAAGTATGAAGAAATTATTGCTGTTCATTTTGATACTGGTTGCAGTCGCTGGCGTATGCGTGGTCACCTGTCCTGACAAGGAGGCTCATAGCGAAGCATTGAAGGACCTCGTAAACACGGTATTGACAGAAGAACTGGCCGAAGGCGAAAGCGAAACCGACGCCGGATTTGTGGCATTCGGATCAATGTTGGGAACCGGCATCGCTGGAATTGTACTTGACAACACGCTGAAAGTAGAAAATCACTTTGTCTGCAGCGTGGGGACCATCACGTACGCCGGAAAGACCAAAATCGTTTCTATAGGCATCTTGAATCACGTATTCACGGCAGACAAAGAAGACTTCAAGCAAGCACTTGAAAGCCTCTGACGGCGGCCCATTTGTCTTCTTCGGAACGGGCCGTCTTGAGTATGGTTCCGCCTCTCTAGATGGTGTTGCTGACGGACTGCGATGTAGATTCCGTTATCTCGTTGTTAATCAAGCCCTCGTAACCACGGTATATTCCCATAACCTTCCAACAGTTGAAGATGGAAGCCCTTGTGACGGCCCTAATAGCCGCATTCATTCCGGGAGCGTCTCCGCCGGAGGTGAGCACTCCCACAGTAGAAATCTTTGCAATAATCAATTAAAGTGAGCCCACGCAAGCAACAAAATTCGTGCAAAACTCAACTTCTGGGACAGGTAAAGAAAAGAGCATCACAGGAACGTCAGTCAAGATAGAACCAATTAAAATCGACTCGCCCGTCCTTATGTGTGAGACGAATCGTGTGTTTACCCTTCTCGAGGTACAAGCCATCTATCCACTTGCATTTCCACTCGGAAGTCTTGTCGAAAGTGACAAATTGTTCTTTTCCTCCATCTACAGAAACAGCCATCACTCCCCCAAGGAGAGTTGATATGTAGCGAGCTCCGAGCGAGTAGGTCCCGGTTTTTTCAACCTCAATCTGATACTCAACCCACGCATCCTGCTGATAGCAAAGAATCATAAGTTCACCGGCAGAATCGGTACACGGACGCACTTTGAACACATCCTTCCATCCGGTCTGCACTCCACACATATTGTGGGCGACATAATGCTCTGCCGGAATGACTTCGTGCCTCCCATACCAACAGTTTTTATCGAATGAAGAAAAGTTCACATACACCCTTCCCAACTCAGTAAGTTCGGGAGAAGAAACATCACTATTCAACAATGATATGGCTCCCCACTTACCCGTTGCACGATGCATGAACCAAGAGTATCCGCATACATTGCTGTCAGCCTCAAGCATATTGAGGGCATCAGACATGAACGAAATCTGCTCGGTGACACTGTTTGTGATGCTACCGTTCGCATGACAAAACTCCGTCATAAATACAGGTTTGCCGTATTTGTCGAATTTTCGTATCATTGAACGCATTCCTGCCGCATTCGGCATATAGCAATGTAGCGCAATCGCATCGAAGGCATCGTTGCCGATTCCGTCGCAGGCAACAAACTCGTCAAGCCACACCTCGGGGTCGTGATAGCCGGAGAGGGTGCCGTAATTCAATGCCGGAGACACCAGTTTCATTCCGATTTCCTTGGAAAACGCCCTCAACTCCGGCCAAGTCTTGGCAGCCACAGACGGCACCATATTGGCCTGGTCAACAAGGTTCGGCTCGTTGTAACCCAGAATATATCCCGTGGAAGGATAATCATTCTTGAGGCGACTGATATTTTCCTTGTTCAGTCCGGCATTCCAAACCATCGGATAAAACTCCATCCCCGCCCCGTAAATGGCTGAAGCATCCGCGGGATAGTTGTGGGACCAATTATAGTCCCAACTGACTCCCGGAGCGAGCAAGCGGGCATCTGAAGAAATCTGAAAATTGCCGCAGACTCCCCTCTTGGCACTGCGCGCCTGCTTTGTCCTGACTCGGAAGACATTAAAGTCTTCCTCGTGCGCCATTGAAGGCTCACTTTGACAAGACACTACAACAGGCGCGGCAGTGATAAGGGATAGCAACAGAATGATTATTCTGCTCATTCTTTTTCAACTATTTTTTGTACCAGAAAATGGCGTCAACATCCAGAGTGGTAGGGTAACCATTGGTTCCCTGATTCCATTGGAGCACGTTTACAGCAGTTGATGCATTATATTTTTCTCCCGCCATAAATGCTGAAACAGGAATTTCGATTTCGTGCCATTCGCCATCTCTTTTAAAACCGTAAGCAGCTTTCTCGTCCCCAATGGTAATAGTAGCGTCAAGCATTCCGAGGCTGTACTCGCCTGCAGCAGTTCCTTTCATTGCAATATGGAGAGTGTAGTCGGCTGTAATTCCCTTAAGAATTTCACGGCGCTTTGCGGACTCAGCCTTCTCCTCATCGGTAAGACCTTCTGCAAGACGGAACGCATAACCAAACCAGTCACTGGCTGTCTTAACTGAGAACCAGTCAGCAACAACTCCGAAGAAGTTAGGACCAGAAGCGGTACCAGCCGCTCCGCCATTCCACCAGTCAAAGAAGAGAGTTCCAGTATTCGGTTCTCCATACACACCGTCAGCAGGCATAAAGTACTTGATCTTCTTCTCGATTTTCTTTATGGTAGTCTCATCCATAGAAATGATGATGTAGTCCGAGCCTTGGAGACAAGGATAAACCATGCTCGGTTTTGAAGTTACAAAACCTTTTTTCGAGAATCCGAAAGAAGGCTCATATACTACAGCCAGATATTCGGTGTCGGCATTGAGCCCCTCGAAAACCTCAGCAGCATTGCCCTTGAGCTTCTTTGCTGTTTCAGGAACGGCTTCTTTGTAGGCAGACTCCTCAACGACCCAAAGGCTGTATTCAGCAGACGCGTCATTAACCTCAACGCTGACCTTTACTGAATTTTCCGTAACCTCGGAAGTCTTTACGATGCAGTCGAAAGCATCACCCTTGACTTCTGACTTCTTGCATGACGCAAGAGAAAGAATAGTTGCCGCACAAAGCAGCAAGCTTGAAATCTTTTTCATAAAACGTGTATTTAAGTGGTTTATAATTAATTTATTGTCATCCGTATTCTAATACCCCGGATTCTGCTCCAGACCCGCAATGCGGACTTCCTCTTGAGGAATAGGCATAAGATAGTGGCAATCCTTGAATTCGTTCATATCATCTCCGTCAAGGAGTTCGAACCTGCTTGCGTCAATTCCGCTGATGAAAGGATATTCCGCTTTGAGTGAGCTCCAATTCGCAATTTTAAACTTCTCGCGATAGGCATTCATTGTCTCTTTGGCAATCCCCCAGCGGCAGAGGTCAAACCAGCGGTGGCCCTCCATTGCCAACTCCACCCTGCGCTCGTGCCTTAGAGACTCACGTGTCGCCTCTACTTCAGGGAGTGAAGCACTTGCGCGATGACGCACTTTATTGATATATGTTTTTGCCAAATCAAGTTCTTTCCCACTTTCTATCGCAGCTTCGGCATACATAAGAAGTACATCAGCATAGCGGATTTCTTTCCAATTCAAGCCGGCACGAGATGGATGTCCGAGCTCCGGAAAGTCGAAACGCAACCCCTTCGCAACAGCCTCTGCCGATGCAGGATACTGCTCCTGCTGATATTTTCTGTTGTAAAAATAGTTTGCATATTGAACCTCTGCCGTTTCGTTCTCAACCTCGGAAGGAAGCTGCTGGAGAATGGTCCAGTCACGGCGCGGGTCACCGATCTCATATTCTGCATACAAATCCCAAGTCGGGCGATCATATCCCCAACCGGAAACACCTCCGACCTTAGCGGAACGCGGGCGCATCATTATGGTAGAGAATGTCCCTCTTGTAAAACCGAATCCCCCGTAATCGGAGTACATATCCTCAACATAGTTGATTTCAAAAACCGACTCTATGTTCCATTCATTTTCCGGAAGGAATTGGGAGAAATAATCTGGCGCAAGATCATATTTTCCGGAACCGATGATTGATTTTCCCCATTTGAGTACCTCGTCGTAGTTCTTTCTGTAGAGATTCACTTTCATCAGAAGAGCATCGGCTGCGCCCTTTGTCGCGCGGCCAAGTTCTGTCGCGGCATATTCGTCACATTTCGGAAGCACAGCTTCAGCGGCCTCAAGGTCAGAAATTATGAGTTCATAAATTTTCTCCGCACTCTCGCGCTGTTTTTTCCAGTCACGAGAATCCAAAATCGGCTCAGTAGTGTAAGGGACTCCGCCGAAAAGACGCACAAGGCGGAAATAATAAAATGCACGCATAAATTCGGCTTCGGCAATGAAGCGGCTACGGTCAGTTTCCGTCATATCTTCCGGAAGCGTCATTTCACGAATGGAGGCTATCGCCTGATTGCAGCGGCCTATGCCGATGAACTGCGCATTGTAAAAAGCCTCAAGAAGTCCATTGCTCGGAACCACCTGGAATTTGCAGATGTCGAATGCAGCCGGCATATCCTTGAGATACTCTCCTCCCTTGATTGCGTCGTCTGAAGCGATGTCCCCGATGAGCCATTCGTTGCAGTAGGTTCCTCCGAGATTCCAAGTCATTGGGACGTAACATCCGTTCACGGCCTGCTCCGCAGCACTTCTGGTGACGAAGAAGTCGCCGAGCTTGGATTCGTTAGGCTGTTCTTCCCGTAGCCATTTGTTGCAGGAAGTCAGGCAGAGACCGAAAGTCAAAGCATATATCAAATATCTGAGTTTCATTGTTATAGTGGTTTAGAAGTTCAGTGATGTTCCGAAAAGAATTGTACGTGACTGTGGGTAGTTTCCCCAATCTACACCTCCGCTGACCTCAGGGTCATATCCGCTGTACTTAGTGAAAGTCAGCAGGTTATTCGCGGAGACATAGAAACGCCATGAAGACACGTGGAACTTCTGCGTGAGGCGTGTCGGAATCGTGTAGCCGAGCTGAATGTTCTTCAGACGGAGATATGAACCGTCCTCGACGAAACGGGAGTTCGCGTCATAGTTTCTGGAAGAGCCTGAAGGATTCGGAATTATGCCTTCGGTGGATGTCGGAGTCCAGACATTACGCATAGCTGTACTCAGCGTAGATTGCCTTCCATCTCCCTCAGTCTGACGACGAAGTGCGTTGTAAATCTTATTGCCATAAACTCCCTGAAGGAACATCGAAAAGTCGAATCCTTTCCAATTCATCGTAAGATTGAGACCATAGGAGAGCCACGGGAATGGATTTCCGATGTTCACCATGTCATTGGTATCAATGATTCCGTCACCATTTTGGTCCTTGTAGCGAGCGTCACCGGCGTGTTCTGTGATGTTGGAAGTACCGAACTGATGCTCTTCCACCTCTTGGTCAGACTTGTATATTCCTTCATATTCCCAGCCCCATAGACAGAAGAGAGGAAGTCCCTCATCGCACATTGTAAAGCCTCCCTGGATTCTCTCGCCACCATTCAGATGGGTGAGACGGTTCTTAACGAGAGAGAGGTTGCCATTTATGTCGTAGCGAAAATCTCCAACGGCATTGGCGTGACCAAGAGTAAGTTCTATACCTTTGTTGCTTACAGTGCCGACATTCATAGTGCTTGAGTAAAGGTTTCCGACCGTAGCAGGCGCCTTTACGTTAAGGAGCATATCGTAGGTGTTTCGGATGTATGCGTCGATATTTCCGTAGAGTTTGCTGTTCCAAAAACCAAAATCGACTCCAAGGTTAATCTGTTCGGTATATTCCCATTTACCTCCTGTATTTACATAGGTTGTCACTGCCGCTCCTGGAACATATGCCGTGGACCAATTCGCGGTGGTGTTGCCAAAAGGATAGCTGACAAAGGTCAATCCCTGCATAATGGACTGCGTGAATGCCCCGTCACTGATTTTGTCGTTTCCAATCTGTCCCCAGCTGAGACGCAGTTTGAGATTGTCCAGAACATCCTTACTGTTCTCCATAAAATGCTCCTGAGAAACTCTCCACGCTAAAGCGACAGATGGGAAATATCCCCAAGTATTGTTCGGGAACTTTGAAGAACCGTCCGCACGGAAATTTGCAGTGACGAGATAACGATTGTCGTAGCTGTAGAAGAAACGGCCCAAGAAAGACAGTCTCCTTGTCCTCGCAACTGCATCGCTGGAGTTTTTGTCCTCCGTTGTATTGGAGACATACCATCTGTTCGGGTCGGTCACAAGAAGAGTGGAGCCGTTGCCTGAGAGTGAATAGTAGTTGTACTCCTCTGTAGTCTGACCGACCATAAACGAGACGTCGTGCTTGCCGGCGAACTTCTTGGCAAAAGTGAGAGTGTTTTCATAAAACATCTCGGTGCTACGTCCCATTGCCGCAGAAACTGAATTCTTGACATTGGTGTCATAGTCGGAGAAATGGTACTTCTCACGATAGCTGCGGTTTTGCCAACTATAGCGATTCATACTTATGCTTGACTTGAAAGTTAGCCACTCCCAAGGTTTGATTTCGAGATAGCCATTGGCAAGAAGGCGTTCGTCAGTATTGTTCGGGTGCGAAGTCTCAAGCTGAGTGAACGGATTGTACACGTTGGTGTAGTTTGTTGATGCTGCAATCTTTCCGCTGATATCCTCTCCCGATTTGGAAAGCGTTCCCGCAGGATAGTGAGTAGGGTCCCACGGAGCCATTGAAATCGCTTGGAAAAGCACACCGTTGTATTGGGCGTTATTGCCAAGTGAACGGGATTTCGAAGTAATGTAGGAAAGATTGGTTCCGAGCTTTAGCCACTTTGTGATTTCGTAAGAAGCGTTGGTTCTGAGAGTGAGACGGTTATAGAACGATTCCTTTATTGTTCCGTCTTGAGCAAAATAGCCTGCCGAGAGGGAATATTTGATTTTGTCTGTCCCTCCGTCAACGGATATGTGATAGTTCTGTATAGCCGCATTCTTGTGTTGAACCTCAGTCTGCCAATCAGTTTCCTGCGTCTCATAACTGAAGGTTTCCGGAGTGGCGTAATAATCACGTCCCAAACGGTAGGTGCTGAGCCAATTGGTGAAACCTCTTTTGAGTTCCTTTCGTTCCGCATCGGAATTACCGATTTTCACCATAGTTTCGACATATTCGTCCCTCTTCATCAAATCAAGAGTGCGCCATATATTTTGGACACCGCCGTAACAATCGAAGGAAACTTTGACCTTGCCTTCCGCACCGCTCTTGGTGGTGATGATTATGACTCCGTTCGCTCCACGGGAACCATAAATAGCCGAAGAAGACGCATCTTTAAGTATTTCCATTGAGGCGACATCGGCCGAGTTGAGGAATGAGATATCCTCAGTAATGACTCCATCCACCACATAGATTGGAGATGAGTTGTTCACTGTACCGACTCCACGGATTCGTACCTGCGCCGCCTGTCCCGGCTGTCCGGACTGGGCATTGACCGTCACTCCAGCAACACGTCCTTGCATCGCTTGGTCAACAGTCGCAACCGGAGCCACCTTGAGTTCATCAGCAGTGACAGAAGAAACAGCTCCAGTCACATCGCTTCGTTTGGTGGTTCCGTAACCGATTGCAACGACAGCATCAAGAGAGATTGCATCTGTCTCAAGCGAAACATTTTGAACACCGTCTTCCGTGACCTTGATTGTCTTTGAGATGTAGCCGAGACAAGAGTATTCGAGAGTCGTTCCCGGAGCAACGTTTATCTCGTAAGCCCCTTCCGCATCTGTCATCTCAGCGAGGTTAGCCCCCCTCGCCACAACTGCCGCATAATCAATCGGCAACTTTGTAGTGGCGTCAGTGACCTTGCCTTTTATTGTAATGTTCTGGGCTAAAGCATCATTAAACTGCCCCCCCCAAGTGAAAATCAGCAGAATTATGCTGAATGCAAGTAAAGACTTTTTCATTTCTTGCGTTTTAGCGTTCTATACAATGTGATACGTCGTACTTTCTACCGATGCTTCATCGATTGCGAAACGACGATATGCAAAAGTAATGTTTTCATAATCACAAACATCCTATTTTCACGAAAAAGCAAACTCACAAAAACTCACACCATTGAGTATTAAGTAATTACGAAAAAGAAACCAACAAATCCGAGGGTACAAAGAACCCTCCCGCGATGTTTCGCAGGAGGGAGAGATGCTATGCTCAGGCGCTAAAAGCGTTGAAGAAACTCGATAAGATTCTGTTCCCGAGAAAGATTAAGTTTCTTGCGGAGACGATAGCGCGTCATCTCAACACTGCGGTATGTCAAATTCATCAAAGGAGCTATTTCCTTTGACGACAAATCCAGCTTCAAATATGCGCAAAGTTTTTTGTCGCTTACTGTCAGTTCCGGAAAAGTATTGCCCAAACGGGTGAGGTACTCATCGTAAACGATATCAAAATTCTTTTCAAACTTTTTCCAATCGTCATCGTGGCGGATATTGCTGTCAATATTTTCCCTCATTGTGACGATGTGCCCGATTACATACTCCGGTTTTTCACCGTTCCTCAACATCCTTTCGGTTTTGTTCAAGCCTTCCTGAATGTCCATAAGTTCCTCGTTTTTCCTCAGGAGATTCATTGTTGAGGTTGCAAGGTCATTGGCTTTATGCAGCAGATCGTTTTTCATCTGCTCCTCTTCCATTTCTTTCTCTTTACGCCGCGACACTTCCGCAATCCGCCTCCGGTATGCTGCCCGAGCGATATAATACAAGGCAACCAACAGGCATATAGCCAGGAAGGCATATAAAAAGTACGCCCAATTTGTCAGATACCAAGGGTGTTTGATAATAACATCCAATGCCGTCTCATCACTCTGTCCTGTGACGGTATTATAGGCACGGACACGGAAAATGTGATGTCCATAGGGCAGTTTCGTATAGTCTTTTGAGCAGGAAACTCCCGGAAGAGACCAGTCGGAGTCGTAACCCTCCATCAAACAGCTGTAGATTATCGCCTGCTCTTGTCTATACTCTACCATTCTGAATGTGAACCTGAGAGTATTTTCGTCCGGATTGAGTGTCCTTAATTCTGTTTCTTTGGAGAATGTATTCTCCAGCACCGTCGTCTCCTTGCCTCCCTTTATCACTCTCACCCTCCTGATTATCAGCGGAGTAACCTCAGGCTTGCGATTCTTGAGCATAGCGGTGTTTATAACCGAAAAACCGTCTTCTGTATTGATGAGGACTTTCCCCTCTTCCAGATAAAGCAGATTCTCGAATCCCAATGGACGACGCGAAGCCATATAACGAATCGAAAGGGAATCGAGACGATAATCTCCCGCATTGTCCCTATATCCCAAAGCCTGTACCGTGCCGGAAGAATAGAAATCATCCCCGTCCGGTAAAGGGAAAAGCCTCATCGCGACCGGAGTGAAATTGAACCGCCTGTTAAGACTGTCAACAGGAACGGCAAGATTGCGGCTGTTGTCGAATTCGTAAAAGCCTCCCTCAGTGGAAAACAGCACTTTCCCGTCCACAACATTCGGATAATTGTTGAATGATGTAGGAAATCCGTTCCGTTCGCCAAAATACTCGCAGGAAACAGCTTCGGTAAATTCTTCGTTGAAAGTCAGACGAAAAAGGCCCTTAACCCAATGCGCCAGCCACATCTTTCCATCGTCGAAACAAAACGACTTGCTCGCATCATCGGCCCCTTTTATAAAACCGGCGAATTTCCATTTCCCTCCAGGAGTTTTCGCAAGTCTGAAGAAACGGTCGTATGTACTCCCGACAAGCAAATCATCCACCCCCGTCGGAGCATCGAGTTTCCAAGTGCCGTTTAGAGGAATAGTAGATTCACTGCCATCGGGATACATTATATATATACCGGAATCGTGACAACAGAATAATTCTCCGTTACGGACAGACAAATCCCAAACCTGACTAATACCATTGTTACAACGTGTATATGTATTTTTTGCTGTCAAAGACTCATCAGTCACAAAAAGTCCCTGATTTGTCCCCAGATAGATCTTCCCCTTCCACACGCACGAAGCATATCCCGTCCCTAAGATTTCGTTGCCCGCGAACAATTTGCGTTCCGCCGCAGACAGGTTTATATGTGCAACACCGTTGTCAAGCCCGGCCCATATATTCTTCTGCTCATCAAAGCGCAAGCTAAGTACAGTATTGTTCCCCAAACCGGAATCTGTATTCAAATTATACCACTCACCACTCCTGTTGTTGTAGATAAAGACGCCGTTAGTGACGGTTCCGAAAGCAATGTTCTCCCCGTCAGTTGCAGCCGTATAGATTTTGTCGTTCCCAAGTTCGGAAGAAAAGGGATACTCTTTCTTTACCAGCTTACCGTCATCAAGAATAAAAACACCGTCAAGCCTCGTCACGAAACCAAGATTGTCGCCAATTTTCATAATCGCGCACACCCTCTTCTTTCTCAAAGACTCCGTTCCTCCGATGGCTTCAAACCTTCCTGAATTGAAATACAAACAACCTTCACCACTGACATAGATGTAGAGTTTGTCATCAATTACAGACGCGCAATAGATTCTTTTGTCAAAGCCATAGACTCTGACAGCATTGCCATCAAGCAGGTATATGTGTCTGTCGTCCTGAAACCAAACTTTTCCCCCGATTTTGCCAACACTCCAAATTTCAGTGGCTGTCACATCGAGCGTATCAAGCATCGAACGATAGACCGGAGCCTCACGGCAATCCAATCCAAATTCTATCTTGCCGAGTTCATTCGTAGAGCCGACATAAAGAACGGCATTGTCACGATCGTAGTAGAGCGAACGGACATTTGTTCTGTTGCGGTTGCGAAAAAGTGTCCACTCCCCCGAGTCGAACATAAGTACGCCGTCATTATTTGCAAAGAATGTAAATCTGTCCGGAGTGCAGGCCACGTCCCAATTCTGGGTAGCCGCGTGATAAACATCTTTCCTGAAATATCTGACTGAAGGGTTATGTGCCGCGATTGTTCCCTCAACAAATAGGGCGACGGTGAGTATAATCACCAGCATTGTTCTGTTGTGGTTCATCTTTCCGTCTATGATTATGTGTTATAGTGTCAACATTCTGTACTCAAATTCATTCACCATCCAAGATGTGAGTTTATGAAAATGAGCTGTTGAGTTTTTGTGAGTACAAATATATTCAATCTTAAGAATTTTACAAATACTTTTGTATCGGTCAAACAGAACATAAAACTGATAATCATTATGCACTCTAAACAAAAAGGGACATTCCCTACAACTCCCCGCATACTCGCGGCTTTTTTGATGGCATTTTTCCTTATGGTCAGCTGTGGATGCTCGACCAAGATTGGACAACCGGTCTTGCCTGACTCGGAAGGCAACGGCTCTGAAACCGAGACGCCTGACGAAAACAAACCCGACGAAAACAAACCGGGCGAAAACGAACAGACTCCCGATTCGGAAGGCTATGTTTTGATGTGGTCCGACGAGTTCGACTCAAACTCTCTTGACACCGGGAAATGGCGCATTGAAGTCAATGGAAACGGAGGAGGTAACGCCGAACTGCAATATTATGACGAGAGCGGAATTTCATTGGGAAAAGATTCCGAATACGGCAATTCAGCCCTCAAAATTACTGCAAAGCGTGAACAACGAAACGGCAAAGCTTTCGTGTCCGGACGCCTGAACACATCCGGACATTTCCAATTCTGCTATGGCAAAGTGGAGGGAAGGATACGTCTTCCACGTACAGCCAATGGTCTTTGGCCGGCATTCTGGCTTCTTGGAGCGGACTTTCAGACCAACTCGTGGCCACGTTGCGGTGAAATCGACATTATGGAAATGGGCAATGCGGAAGGCATCAAGAACGGTACACAAGACCGTTTCTTCAACGGAGCTTGCCATTGGGGATACTACAAAGGAAGCGCTTATCCAAATTATGCGCGCTCCACTACGAATTCCTATAGCATTCAGGACGGAAATTACCACACATACACACTGATTTGGACTCCACAGTCCGTGAAAATGTATCTCGACAGGGACCTTCATCCGAATGCTTCCCCTTATTATGAAATGGACATCGTAAACAAAGACGATGACTGGGGTGTGGGATACTATTTCCACCACAATTTCTTCATAATCCTGAACCTTGCTGTCGGCGGCTATTTCACCGGCATCCTTCAGCCCGAAGGCATAACTGCCCTTCCGAACAACGGTGACAGCGCTACAATGTTTGTCGATTGGGTGCGCGTATATCAGAAAAAACAATAACCATATAAAATATAACTCGAAAATGAGAAAGAATCACTTATTGGGTGGGAAAACCTACATTTCCCCGGAGATCCTGGTTCAGAGCCTGGATGTCGAACTCGGCTTTGCTCAATCTATGACCGGAAAAGAGGCTGACCCAAAAGGTCAGCTTCTTGCGTTTATAAGGATAGTATCTGAATGTGATGATAGGTATTGCAGAGGACACCATTCGCATTATTCGCTCCAGATCATCCCAAAGTTTCCTGTGTGCTGTTCGATGACCACTTGTCGCTGTCGGGCGCCCTCCCGATACCCGTATCAGCTGGTAGACACGCATACTCAATCCCTATCATCCTCCCGCCATAGCCACGTCAAAAAATATAGCTACTCTTTTGATTATCAAAGGAATAGCTATTGTTTTTGTATGAAATATTTTGTATATTTGAAGTGCAAAAAACAAATATCACTCATACGATGACAAAGATACAATATAAAGATTACAATC
>OHER01000001.1_pt1 | contig 194626 bp, 149 predicted proteins | sample 1567381 | NCBI WGS metagenome assembly OHER01 (sample SAMEA3879600, study PRJEB24766) | human gut metagenome | biome: human-associated habitat; feature: feces | place: USA | collected 1985/1987 | reverse complement strand
GTCGAGTCCTGAGTTTCCTAAACAGAGACGACCGAGGAAGCCGTAAGCGAATTGCTAAGCACCTGAGCAACCTCCTCAAAAGACAGGCCCGTAAGTTCGACCTTGTCGATGATTTCTACCAGCTCGCCTTTTTCATTAAAGATGAATGTCTTACGCAAAATTCCCTCGTAAGTTTTACCGTAGAGTTTCTTTTCTCCCCAAGCGCCAAAAGCCTTGATGATTAATGCGTCGGGGTCGGAGAGTAGGGGGAAGGGCAGTGCGTTTTTGTCACTGAAGTTTTTCTGAGCTTTCACGCTGTCCCTGCTGATTCCTACGACGTTATATCCGGCCGCTAAAAACATGTCATAATTGTCCCTCAGGCTGCAAGCTTCTGCTGTGCATCCCGGAGTGCTGGCCTTAGGATAGAAACAAACCACAGTCTTTTTTCCGAAAGACAAACGGTTTCTACAAATTCTTTCAAATTTTTCAATTGCCAAAACCTCATAACATTTTAATTCTCATTTTCATACGAAAAAAGATTTGTAATTTGAGCAAAAAGGGTATATTTGCGAGAGAAAAGCAAGTCTTTTTGAAGGACATATTATATTAACAGGCGTTAATGTCCGTGCTTCCTTGAAACTTCGACACTTTCACAGTAGCACAACGGAATTAACGCCCACGTGGTTCGAAAAGAACTCGTGGGCTTATTCGTTGGAATGTGCTACAGGTAGTCGAAGACCTCAAGGAGCGGACCGACGCGATAAGCCCACTTTTGTTATGTATAATCTCAGTGATGTTTTTAGGGAAATCGCTTCTATACCTGCTCCATCTGGGTATGAACAATCAATAAGGGCATCGCTTATGCGGCTTGTTTCCTCATATGTGGATGAATATAAGGTTGATATCCAAGGCAATCTTATATGCTACAGACACGGTTCATGCGTTAGTCATCACCAAACAATAATGTTCGTTGCCCATATGGATGAAATCGGTATGATGGTCAGTTATATTGAAGACTCTGGCTATATTCGTTTTGCGGGAATCGGAGGTGTTGATTTCATGTCGTATAAAGGTCGTAACGTAAAAATCTTGCATGAAAATACGGAAGTTCGTGGCGTAATTGGCGCAAGACCGGTTCATATGATGCGCAAGGGGTGGGACAATAAAGATTTTGACGATTCGTGTTTGTGGATTGACATTGGCCTGACAGGAAAAGAAGACGTAGAGAAACTTGTTTCTGTCGGTGATTGCATAATATTGGATTCTTTGTTTGTAGAAATGCCTAACAGTCTGATATCAAGTCGTGGGTGCGATAATAAGGCCGGAGTTCTGACTTTGCTCAGAATGCTGGAACTTATCAAAGATATTGATTGCAAGTCTGATATCGTGATCGTCTTTTCTGTACAGGAGGAGACTGGATTGCGTGGTGCCAAAACAGCCTCCTATTCGGTGGCTCCCGACATCTGTATCTCTGTTGATGTGGTTCATGCAACCGATTATCCAACAGTAAATAAGTCAAAATATGGTGACATTCGAGTTGGCAATGGGCCAGTTATACCAATAGGATCTGACTTTACATCGTCAGTCCAGCACGATTTAAAAGATTTGTCAGAGCAAATGTCCATAAAAACTCAGAGTCTGGCAATGTCTGGGGTTTCAGGAACGGACTCTGGTGCCGTACAAGTAATCAGGGCCGGCTGCGCAACCGGTTTGGTGGGAATTCCTTGCAGGTATATGCATGCGCCAATTGAAATTGTTTCTTTGAAAGATATTGAAAATGCTAGTCTCGTAGTTGCTGAATTTTGCAAAACTAAGATTTCCGAAAATGAATACTGATGAACTTATGGTATAATGCCTATTTTCATGGAATTTCCATAATTGAAGCAAAACCTGCAAAGCTGTAAGAGCAGGAGTAAATATAATGCTAAGATGAAAACAAATCTTTTTTCGAATGCAATAATGGAAACATTGCATTCTCGAGGGCTTGAACTTGCTTATCAAAGCGTAGCGGCCAATGACAGTGAGTATGTGCATATGCTGCAGTGCGACTGTTATGAGACTTGTTCCGGTGGTTGTGAAGGCGGATGTTGGGGCGATTGCTCCGGCGACTGCTTTGATAGTTCGAGGTAAAAACAATGTGGTTGTGCATTCCTGAGCCGTATAAGTTTGGGAATGCATCCCTCATCAAAAAATGACTTATGGGACTTTCCAAAGATACTGAAAAGAACGCACCTAAGCGAACGGTTCCGTTCAGTTTGTCATTTGTTGTGACTCACAAGTGCAATCTTAATTGCGTTTATTGTTATGAAAATCAAAAAGATAGTTCTTTCGCTGATGCGGAGGCGATAAAGTCGGTATTGGCAACATACTTGAATGATGCGGCATTGAAAGAAGTAAATGTTGATTTCTTCGGTGGCGAGCCATGGCTTAAGTTTTATGTGATAAAAGATGTTTGTGAATGGGCATGGGCTAGACATTGGCCGAATAAATACATCTTTTATACGACGACTAATGGCACACTGGTGCATGGAGAAATAAAGGATTGGCTCAGAAAAAATAAGGAGCGATTCTGGTGTGGACTGAGCCTTGACGGGCGCAAGGAAACGCATAATAAAAACAGAAGCAATTCTTTCGATAGGATTGATAAGGAATTTTTCTTGGAATGTTGGCCAAAGCAAACAGTGAAAATGACTATTTCAAAAGAAAGTCTCTGTACTTTGTATGATGACATTGTTTATATTCAAGGTCTTGGTTTCAAACTTGCCGGAACAAATTTCGCAGAAGGCATAGACTGGTCTGACGGGAAATATGTTAGCATTCTATGTGAACAATTAGAGAAATTGACCTCTTTTTATTTAGCAAACCCAGAATTAGAAGTGGCACCCATTCTTAATATTCCGATACATAACTGTGAGTACCGGGCGAAGACACGAAAATGGTGTGGAACAGGAGGAAATATGGCATTGTACGATGTTGATGGGCAAAAATACCCATGCCAGTTCTTTGCTCCGATGACTATTCCTCCGGAAAAATTTGCCTCTCTAAAAGGGACTGACTTCAATGATGAGAGTAACTTCATCGACAGAGATTGCTTTGGCAGTTGTTATTTTTACAATATATGTTCGAATTGCTATGGCGCTAATTTTCTCGTAAATGGAAAACTGAACAAACGGGACAAATGCAAGTGTCGTTTGATGAAAGTGAGGGCGTATTATGCAGCAGCATTGCTCGCGAATCGCATTGCAAAATCCGGGAACACAAAGAACCCCTCGGATTCCAAAATAATGGCATTGCAAATTCGTGCTATTGAAAAGATTAAGAAAATATGTGAAGAAGAATTGTTTAATGCTTAAAACATATGAGATACCTACCTAAACTTTTAATTTTTAGCCTATTATTGACTATTGTAGGCTGTAGCAGGGAGTACGATGACTCGGCATTGGTCGGGCGAGTGAACAATCTGGAGAGTCGGGTTTTGAAACTTGAGCAGCTGTGTCAGCAGATGAATACTAATATCTCATCTTTGCAGACGATTGTTTCTGCCTTGCAGAATAATGACTATGTGACAGGGGTCGTGCCGGTCACCGAGGGCGGAAAAACCGTAGGTTACACGATATCGTTTACAAAGTCGCAGCCGGTGACCATTTATCATGGGAAGGACGGTGTTGACGGCAAGAATGGAACTGATGGAAAGGACGGACAGAATGGAGCAGATGGAAAAGATGGTAAGTCGTATGTTCCGGTGATAGGTGTAAGGCAGGACACTGACGGGGTTTATTACTGGACTTTGGACGGGAAGTGGTTGATAGATGGTTCCGGAAACAAAGTCAAGGCGGAAGGTCGGGACGGCAAAAATGGAGCTGACGGAAAGGACGGACTGAATGGTTCTGATGGTAGAGACGGAGCCGATGGCAAGAATGGGCAGGACGGGGCAGATGGAAAAGACGGAGCTAATGGGGCTGACGGTAGGGATGGTATTACACCTGTGCTTAAGATTGAGGACAATTATTGGTTTATATCCTATGATAATGGTGGCAGTTGGACAAAACTCGGCAAAGCCACCGGCGAGAACGGTCGTGACGGTGTTGATGGAAAGGATGGGAAAGAGGGCGAGAACGGTCGCGATGGGGTTGATGGTAAGGACGGAATAACCCCGTTGCTTCGGATTGTTGATGGATACTGGTATGCCTCGTATGATAACGGCAGCACTTGGCAGGAACTCGGCAAGGCTACGGGTGCTGACGGCAAGGATGGTCGGGACGGAACAGATGGAACAAATGGGGTCGATGGTCGGGACGGCGATTCGTTCTTCAGGGACGTCACGCAGGATGATGCCAAGGTTCATTTCATCCTTGCTGACGGCACGGTCATTACTATACCGAAGGCTGTGGCACTGGATATTGTATTTGCGGAATCCGACCTGGTTGTAATGTCTCCAAACTCAACCAGGACCATTTCATTTACAGTGACAAGTACGATTAAGCCTGTTACAATAGAGGTTGTCTCTTCAGCGGATGTCAAGGCAAAGGTAATTTCGGACGATGCCGATGGATTGACAGGGAAAGTGCAGCTGACAACAGGTTCCGTGATTGATGAGTACAGCAAAGTTGTTGTCTTTGTGTCAAATGGTGAAAAAGTCATAATGAGAAGCATTCGATTTGAGGAAGCCGGACTTAAGGTTGAAGAGAACTCCGTTAAGACTATTTCTGCTGATGGCGGAGAAGTTTCCCTTGAGTTCCTGACCAATGTTGAGTGCGAAGTCGTCATCCCGGACGATGCAAAATCATGGATTAGCGTTATTCCGGATACACGTGCGCTGGAAAAACATTCTATTGGTCTTTTGATTCAACCGAATGAAGGCGCAGCTCGTATAGCGGGAGTGTTCTTGAAATCACTAGATGCTAAACTCTGTGTATCTTATAGTGTAAGTCAGGATGCCAATATCAACTATCAAACAGCAATTGAGCGTGATGCATTGATTGCAATATATAATGCCCTTGATGGTGATAATTGGGAGTATAAAGATAATTGGTGCTCAGATAAACCAGTCAATGAATGGTATGGTGTTACTTGTGGTGAGAATAATTTTGTGGAGCATCTTAATCTATCACAACCGACAACGCCCATGAAAGGAAGTATTCCTCCAGAGATTGGAAATCTGTCACATTTGAAATCAATGTATTTTTGGCTATATTCAAACGAGATATTTCCTGAAGAGATAGGAAAATGTAAAGAATTAGAGGGAGTAAATATTACGATATTTAACAGCGCGGATAAGAGAATCGAATTCCCTGTAGGTCTGTATGACTGTGTGAATTTGGAGTACTTGACTTTAGCCGGTGTTGGTCTTAGTGGTGTGCTGTCACCTAAAATAGCCCAATTAAAAAAACTTAAAACATTGGACTTGGGCTCAAATTATTTCCAAGGACCTCTTCCGGAAGAAATTGGAGAATTGGTTAACCTGGAAAATTTAAATATGAGAGGCGCAGAGCAAAATATTGGCGAACTGCCTCACTCTATTGGTAATTTGAAAAATCTAAAGCAAATCTCTCTGTCACAAATGAGCGGAGACCTTCCAAAAGAATTAGGCGAGTTGTCTAATTTGGAGGCACTTTGGCTCTATAGTGAATATCCTATCACATCTATACCAGATGAAATTTATAATATAAAAACACTTAAGCATTTGGAACTCAGCTTTACGAAATTTCCATATACGATTCCGGAATCAATAGGAAATTTGACGGAGTTGGAAGATTTATGCATTAATTATGACTTGACGGGAACTATTCCAGAATCGATAGGCAACTTAACAAAACTAAAGTATATGACTTTAGCAAATCCGTTCCCACAGGGAGGAGAGTCGTTAAGTGGAGATATTCCGGAATCATTACAAAATTTAGAGTATTGGCCTTATTTCTGGGCAGATATTATTTATGGACATCCAAATTTGAACACGAAAAACTTAAAATTGCCAGCATTGCATATTCAGGCAAAAGATTTGGACGGTAATCCAATTGACACTCATGAAATCTACAAAAATAATAGACTTACCATTGTATATTCATGGGACGATGTTTGTCCTTCTGCTAAAATCTTACATCCTATTCTTAAAGAGCTGTATGAAAAATATTCCAATAAGTCTCTGGATATTATTGGCTATGTGGGAGGACAGATGGACGACTATATTAAAGAATTAGTCGTCAGGGATGATATTCCATGGAAAAATTTCAGTGGCTCACATTATCTGTTTAAGAATGGTCAATGCATGGCTCCCGGATTTATTACAGGCTTAGCAATCGTTGTTGATTCTTCTGGGCAAATCGTCTATGAAACTCAAACTGGTGATTATGAGGGATTAAGAAAATATGTGGAAAAAACATTCGGTGTCGATATGTCGCTGTATGAGTCTGCTGACTACTCGGACGATGGTGAGGTTGAAACACTGCAGACAGCCGAAAAGGGAAATGGAATAGACATCGTGTTGATGGGAGATGCTTACTCTGATCGTCAGGTTTCGACTGGTACTTATGACGATGATATGAAGAACCTTTATAATAATCTTTTTACAGAAGAACCATTCAAGTCATTTCGCGAGTTCTTTAATGTCTATTATGTAAAAGTGATATCAAAAAATGAAGGCTACGGGACATATAATGAGACGGCATTGAGCGGTTATTTCGGCGATGGAACGCTTGTCGGAGGCAATGACAGCAAATGCTTTGAATACGCCGCGAAGGCTGTTGGCGAGCAGAATATGGATGAGACTCTGGTTGTAGTCGCGATGAACTCGAATAATTATGCTGGAACTTGTTACATGTACTATCCGTCATCAACGACCGGCACTTATGGCAGCGGAACCTCTGTCGCGTATTTTCCTAAGGGTGGCGACAAGGAGACTTTCGCACGGCTGCTCCATCACGAAGCCTGCGGGCACGGGTTTGCAAAACTTGCCGATGAATATGCCTATGAGAGTATGGGCGCTGTTCCGAGCGACTATGCTTCTCAAATCCAGACTCAGCAGAGCAACTGGGGATGGTGGAAGAATGTTGATTTCACTGGCGATGTGTCTTCGGTTCGTTGGAATGCTTTCACTAACGATTCGAGGTATGCCAATGAAGGACTTGGCGCATTTGAGGGAGGTCTGACTTATTGGACAGGTGTATGGCGTCCGACCAAGAACTCCATTATGCGAGATAACACGGGAGGTTTCAACGCACCGTCCCGCGAAGCGATATATTGCCGCATCCATAAACTCGCTTATGGTGACAGTTGGAATTACAGCTATGAGGATTTCGTCACCTACGATGAAATCAATCGCAAGGCGTCTTCATCGTCAGCGCCTCGTCGAAGTTCTGGCAGGCAAACTCGATGGGAGCCTCTTCATCCGCCAGTTGTCGTAGGCAAATCCTGGAAGGAGGCTGCGAAAACTCAGTGACAAAACATAAACCCGAAATAAACTCTCGGGCCGCGGACGAAATCGCTCTGGCGGGAGGTGGCGTCAAGGAGCCAGCCGGCTTCAGAAACGACACCCAGATATGCCATGAAGAGCATCATAGCCAACATCACGACTTCAGAGAATGAAAAGGACAATGAAGAGGTGTAGCCAGACAGGCGGTCAACCACGGCGGACGTGGCCAGCCCACGGCCTCGGGAAGTGGGAGGTGCCTGCCGGATACAAGTTCTCGCGCGAGCGAGGACGCAGGAGACGGTAGGAGGGCCGAACGAAGCAGCGCGGAGTGAGTTTCGCCGTGACTGACTGCCTGTCGGCGTAAAATCACCGTCAATGCATTACATAGTTGCACAATTGCAAAAGCCCCAGAATCGCCATTACAGCACTCTGGGGCCTTTATATCTTAAAATTAAAGTGTCAAAGATGAGTTTTTCATTGAGCATCACCGACATAGGACGTGGCGAACTCTCCGAAATTAAGGGAGACCGTCAATTTGCCGGCAATGATTTTACCATTGAGCGAGGTCACGTTATATTTTGCATAAGGCATTCCCATGGCCAGCGGAACGATGTCATTGCCTGAAAGAATGATCTCATTTTCGCGAATTTCACACTTGACTCCGGGAACAGTGACATCCAGAGAAACAGGCATCTGAGGAACAAACTTGACCTTGTTGAAGATGATGGTCGCCGTCCCGTCATCCTGGAGATTGACATTGACATTGACATTTTCGGAAACATTGTCCTTGCCGCCGGCTACTACCGTCATGGTGCCGGAGTAAACGGTTTCGGCCGGAGTTTCGATGATTTTCACCGGTTCATTCTTGGAACAAGCGGCAGCAACTACTGAAACGGCCGCAATCAAAAAAGCATTTAATAATTTCATAATAACTATATAATTAATTTATTTACAATCACTTAAAAATCCAGCGCAATGCCGGCATTGAAGCGCCTCGGCTTGCCGAGCTGGAAAAACGAATTGCCTACAGACTTGAAATAGAACACGCTGTAGGATGTATCGGCGAGGTTTTCCCCGCGAACGAAAAACTGGACTTTGCGGAAAGACAGCCTTGCATCTAAACCCAGAAGAGAATACGGCGGCTGGACCAGGGTTCCGCTTTCGTTCCAGGAGACGGAGCCGTTCCAGAGAATGTCGGCAGACAACATCAGTGAGTTCAGGAACTTGGAATTGAAATCGAACCTGTACCCTGCCCTGGCATATAGTGAAGAAGACGGAGAATACGGAATCCTGTTTCCGGAATAGTCTTCATGACCATCGTCATACGAGACGAAACGGGCATCCATGAAAGAGGCGGAGAAATTCACATTCAGGCCTTTCCATCTCCAGGAGAGTTCGGATTCCACGCCACGGCTCCGGGATTTGGCAGCATTGGCCATCATGCGTCCTGTCCCCTTCCCACGCGGGAACACGGTAATCTGCTGATTCCGGCAGCTGATATGGTATGCGGTCGCGGATGCGGTCAGAAGATGTCCGGCAGCATTGATTCCGAAACGCAGTCCGGCCTCGTAATCCATGCAGGACTCAGGCCTGTAGCTGGTGGATGATGCCGGAATCTCCTCAGCAGCATCGAGATACACGCCAAGTTCGGACATCATTCCGTTCATCATGCGGTTCTGCAGGATGTCCGAAAAAATCTGTGTGTTGAAACCTCCGGATTTGTAACCGCGCGAAACGGAGCCCGTCAGTTTCAGGTCAATGCCGCGATGCCGCATGGCTTCAGTGGCTGCATCGAAAAGGACTGACGCTTTCGGAAGAATCTGGAAAAACGACATGTGTTCATTTCCACGGTAGCTGGTCGGGAAATCCTTGTACGAAGGCATCGGCGTAAGCTTGAAATGGATGTCTGAACTGGAGTCGTATGACATGTGGTCGCCTTCATAATCCACACGGAGCCCGGCGGTAAAGAGCCATCTGGACAGTCGGAAATATGACTCATGATAAGCGGCCATATTGTAGCTCCAGAGGACGAAATCATTGGAAATCAAGAAATTGCCCTCCTCGATCATGAGCTTGCCGAACTCCTGCGGAATGTAGGCATTGGCATTGTCCAGGATGAGGGAACGGATGCCGTCGCGGAGAAACGTCACGGGAGCGCCCATGCCGTTGCGGCGGACGAATGCGAAAACACCGCTTTGATGGTTCCACCAGGCGGGATGCGTCTGCGGACGTAGCACAACTTCTTGTGTCACAGATGCTTGCCGCTGCGTCTGGTTCAACGTGAACATCGACGCGGATGTAAAATCCTGGTCCAGATCCATGGAATCAAACAACATCTGCAGGCTGGTTACAGAACTCAGTTTCCATTTGCCCAAATCGACATTGACGCGCAGACCGTCCATCACGAAAAGGCGCCTGTAAGCACTTCTGTCATTGTAATTTACTGGATAGAGCCAGCCTCCGGCCAATGATTCCCCGCCTTGTGACGCATCCGTGACATCAGCCTTCCAGAGCCGGTAAGGATAGCCGCCCTGATCCGTATAAGATGCATGTAAGGTATTGTCAATGAAAACATTGCTGCGGTTTCTCACATATCGGAGACGCACTGATACTGCATCGAAAACATCACACTTGCTGCCTGAATATTCATTGGTATAAAATCCGTCAGAGTGGCCGTACATTACGGCGGCACCGAGATTGTTCTTATACATGGAAGCATTGACTCTCAACGAATTGGCGCTGCCGTATTCGACATTGGCCCTTACTCCCTGCCATACAGCCGGGGACAATGTTTCCACAGCCATGACACCGAGCATGGAATTGCGCCCGTAGAGCGTACCCTGTGGACCGCGGAGCATGTCGATCCGCCGGATGTCCATGAATGAAAAATCATAACAGTTCTTGTCCAGGACCGGCACGTCGTCAATATACAGGCCGATTACCGGGTTTTCCATCCTGGAGCCGATTCCACGCACATATATAGTAGACGTCATCGACGACCCGTAGTCGGGCATCGCCAGCCCTGGGACAATGCCGGCCAAATTCTTGGGAGAGGCAAGTCCCGCTGCCTCTATCTCCTTCATAGTCAAGGAAGTAACCGGGACAGCAATCTCATTTTTCGTCAATGTTTGTTTCAATGATGAGGATATGACAGCGCCCGACAATGTATCTTTCACGACAGGTGTCGCCGTCACCAGCATCACTGCCACAATAAAATGAATCATAGTTCGTTTACTAAGCGGCAGCAAAAGTACTAGATACAATGATTTCCGTCATTGCACTATTCGCACATCCTAAAGGACGATTTATACCATTCTTTCGCGGAAAGAGGAAGGAGAGATGCCGGTCATCTTGCGGAAAAACCGGGAAAAATATGACGCTTCGGAGAAACAGAGACGTTCAGCGATTTCCGACATTGGCATTGACCTGTCGCAGAGGAGTTCGCGGGCAAGGGCCAGACGGGCATTGTCAATCCATTCGCCAGCACTTTTTCCGGTTTCGGCCTTGACTGTGCGGTTGAGATGGCTGGGAGTGACGCCCAGAAGCGAAGCGTAACCGGCGACACTGGAGAAGGGCTGCGAAACGTCGAACACTTTTTCGAGGTAAGACGAGCATAGCCTAGAGGCCGCGGAACCGCCCGGAGCCGGAAGGAGCTCATCGAACTGGCTGAGTATCACCTCTATCAGGCTTCTGACGATGGCGACCTGACCCGCATGACGCATGAGACGGATCATGAGTTCATCGTAGAAAAGTTTGTCCTCTACGGGGATGGAAAGAACCGACGGTTCCTTCATGCGAAGCACTGAATGTCCGGCATTGCGAAGCAACTCTGTAGAGAACGCGCCCATGTAGCCTATCGTGTCCTTGAAATACTTCACGGAATAGTAAACGGACGGAGGTATCAGGGCGAAGTCGCTGGCTTTCAACAGATAAGGGCGTCTGTCAATATCTATGAGCACCTCTCCTGAAAGGAGATAGACATACGACCAATCGTCTCGGGCAATCGAGTGCATCGGATGTGCAGTCACTTGCCCGGCAGCATTGAGTGGACGTATTACGAAGAGGCTCATAATTCCGCAAATTTACTCACTTTTTGCAAAAAATCGTTTTTTTCGACCAAAATAACAATATTTAAGCAAAATTTAATTGAAAAGAGCACTATTTGGCAACCTTTTTGTATCTTTGCCCCGACGTTTGAACAGACAAAACAGACATTGAAAATAAGAAATTATAAAGATATGAACAGACAACGACTTAGACTCGGACTCATCACAGCGGCAGCGCTTCTGCCTCTGGGCATGATGGGACAGGAAACACTGACATTGGAACAGTGCCGGGAAATGGCTTTGCAGAACAACAAGAGCATCGAACAGGCCAAGACCCGTGTGGAAATGGCCGGCTACGACAGGAAAATCGCGAGAGCGAACTACTTTCCGAACATCAGCGCTACCGGCGCATATATGTATAATGAGAAGAACCTCGCACTGATAAGTGACGAAATGTCAGGTAAACTGACAGGTGCCGGCGCAGCTCTCCAGGGCGCCGTCAGCGAGAAGGTCACCAATGTCATTGAGGCATTGAACAAGATTCCGGGAGGCTCTGACATCATAAGCAGCGAGATGGGACAGGCCATCCTCGGTGCACTCCAGAAAGGCGAGATCAGTTCAGCCATCACCAAGATAGGCACTGAAATCGACGACGCCTTCCATCTGGACATCCATAACGTGTTCGCAGGTATGGTTTCACTCCAGCAGCCGGTATTCATGGGCGGCAAGATTGTCAATGCCAACAAGATGGCAAAACTGGCGGAAGACCTGTCCAAGGCCAAATACGACAAGGAGTATCAGGATTTGCTGACCACCGTGGACCAGGCTTACTGGCAGGTAGTCTCCGTTTCCAACAAGAAGAGAATGGCCGAGAACTATGCCGACCTTCTCGAGAAGATGGAGCACGATGTGACCATTTCTGTCAATGAGGGTGTAGCGACCGAGTCTGACGCATTGTCGATAAAGGTCAAGGCCAATGAAGCGAATATGCTCAAGACCAAGGCCACCAACGGGCTCGTGCTCGCCAAGATGCTGCTCTGCAAGGAGATAGGCATTGACCTGAATTCTGAAATCTCCCTCGCCGACGAGGAACTGAGCGCCGTTCCTGCACCTCAGCTGACTGCCCAGAAGGATCTGGAACAGATCTACGAAGACAGGCCTGAGACAAGGAGCCTGGGACTTGCCACTCAGATTTATGATGCAAAAGTGAAAATCGCACGCGCGGACATGATGCCTAAAGTGGCATTGACAGCGAACTATATAGTAAGCAATCCGAATCTCTACAACGGATTCCAGAACAAGTTCGGCGGCATGTTCAATGTTGGCGCCATGATCAACATCCCTATTTTCCACGGAACTGAGGCGCTGCAGAAAACACGCAAGGCAAAGGCTGAGGCGACATTGTTCAGAAGCCAGCTGGAGGAAGCCAAAGAGCTTATCAACCTGCAGGTTACACAGCTCCGCAAGCAGCAGAACGAGGCGCTGGACAAACTCGACATGGCTGAGAGCAACCTCAAGAGCGCAGAGGAGAATCTCCGTACCGCGTCCATCGGTTTCGAGGCCGGAGTCGTGACTGCCAATGTGGCTCTTGCCGCACACACGGCATGGCTCAAGGCGCAGTCAGAGTACATTGACGCAGGCATTGAACTTCAGATGAACTATGTAAACCTCCAGAAGGCAGAGGGCAATTATAAATCAGATATCGATTCAGAAAAATAAAAACAGAAAAATACTATGGGACAGACTAAGAAATCTTACAACCTTGTAATAGGTGTTGTAGCGCTGCTTGTCATTATTATGGTTATAGCAGTGGTGGGATATTTCGTATCAAAGCCGAAACCGCTGGTTATCCAGGGCGAGGCTGAGGCTACAGAGTACAGAGTTTCCGGAAAGGTGCCGGGAAGAATCGAGGCGCTTTTCGTGAAAGAGGGCGAGATGGTGCACAAGGGAGATACTGTCGTATTCATCGACTGCCCTGAGGTCCATGCCAAACTCGAGCAGGTTACTGCATTGAAGAACGCAGCCAAGGCTCAGCAGAACAAGGCCATCAACGGAGCAAGGAAAGAGCAGATCACAGGCGCCTACGAACTCTGGCAGAAAGCTATCGTGGCTGAGAAGGTCATGAAGAAGTCTTACGACAGAATCAAGAACCTCTATGACCAGAAAGTCGTTTCAGCACAGAAATATGACGAAGTGGAGGCTCAGTACAATGCTGCCGTAGCCACCACAAAGGCAGCCAAGAGCCAGTATGACATGGCTGTCAATGGCGCGCGCTCAGAAGACAAGGCTGCCGCTGCCGCTCTCGTGGACCAGGCCAACGGTGCTCTTATGGAGGTCAATGCAGCTCTTGCTGAGCTTTACCTCACTTCTCCTGCATCCGGTATCATTTCCGCTACCTTCCCTAAAGTCGGCGAACTTGTAGGACAGGGCTCCCCTATCATGACCATCACAGACCTCGACGACATGTGGTTCACTTTCAATGTAAGAGAGGACTATCTCCACGGTCTGAAACAGGGCGACAAGGTAACCGTAAGCGTTCCGGCTCTTGACGACAAGGAGTGCACCGCTACCGTGACCTACATCGCTGTCCGTGAGTCTTATGCCACATGGAAAGCCACCAAGGAGACAGGCATGTACGATGCCAAGACATTTGAAGTGAGAGCTGTTCCTGACACTCCGCTTGAGGGCTTGCGTCCGGGAATGTCAGCAATCGTGAAAGACAGCAAAATTCTTAAGAAATAATCAGTTATGAGTTTTTGGCATAACATAGCCGCAGTAATCCGCCGTGAACTGAGGATAATGAGGAACAGACCGATTTATCTTCTCGGTTCAGTGGTGACTGTGGCCTTCTGCGCCATCTTCTTCCTGACCTTTCTGAAAGACGGACTGCCGCACGACCTGCCTGTAGGCATCGTGGACTATGACAACTCGACATTGTCCCGGAACTTCGCCAGACAGCTGGATGCGACACAGCTCGGAAAGGTGATCAGATATGACACTTTCGCACAGGCGAGAGAGGACATGCAGAGCGGCAAGCTTACAGCGGTCTGCGTCATCCCTGAAGGCATGTATGCAGATGTACAGGCAAGCCGCCGACCGACTTTCACATATTACCTGAACGGTCTTTATTTCGTCGGAGGAGCATTGTCCTACAAGAACATCCTCACGATGATCAACCTTGCCGACGGCGCTGTCCAGAGGGAGGTGCTCAGAGCGAAAGGGGTCAATGAAGATGCTATCATGGGCAGAATCCGTCCAGTGAACGTGGATGTGCATCAGATCGGCAACCAGTACACCAACTACGGTTACTATCTGACCAACATCTTCCTGCCTGGCGTATTGGAGATGGCGATAATCATCATCTTGATCTACTCATTGGGAGCAGAACTGAAATACGGCACATCCAGACATCTGCTGCAGACGGCCGGCGACTCCATGTTCACCGCGCTTCTCGGCAAGATCATAGTCTATACGACACTGTTCTCGATACTGGGACTCATCCTTATACTGCTGATGTATGACTGGATGCATTTCCCGATAAACGGCTCGATATGGAACATGTTCCTCGATATCCTGCTGTTAGTGCTTGCCAGCGAGGGAGTGGCGATATTCATTATCGGTATGCTGCCGATTCCGCGACTTGCACTGAGTATCGGCGCCCTGTACAGCGTGCTTGCATTCTCAATGTCAGGCTTCACGCTGCCGGTAGAGGCTATGCCGCCATATATCCAGGGACTTGCAGAAGCGTTCCCGCTCAGGCACTACTTCCAGTTCTACTCACGTGAGGTCATCTTCGGAACAGGTTTCGCAGGATGGTATAAAGAGGTGATACACATGCTCATTTTCCTCTTCCTGCCGGTATTGGCCATCTGGAGACTCAAGAAGGCTTATATTTTACAGAATTTCCCTAAAAAATAGTCGATATGAAAAAAGACAGTTACATAAGTACGTGGTTTCGCGACTTTTGGGGAATTTTCACCCACGAACTGAAGCTCATATTCTCCGATTCCGGAGTTATGATCATATTCTTCCTTGCCGGACTCGCCTATCCGCTGCTGTACAATGTAATGTACCTCAACGGCATACTTAACGAGACTCCTATCGCCGTCGTGGACAATGCCGACTGCTCAGCCAGCCGCCGTTTCGCCCGCGAAGTCGATGCCACAAGAGAGTGCGCTGTGAAATATCATTGCATCAATGTTCTTGAGGCACAGGAGCTTATGAAGGAAGGCAAGATTCGCGGCTGCCTGTATTTCCCATCTGACTACGGCGACAAACTCGCAAGACTGGAGACAGCCACATTGTCAGCTTATGCAGATATGAGCAGTTTCCTTTACTACAAGAATATCCTTATGGCGGCTAACCTGGTGATGCTCAATGAAGTGGGCAGTATCCAGATGGAGCGGTACGCAGCGGCGGGATTCAGCGGCGAACAGGCCGCATCCCTCGTGCAGGCCATTCCATACGAGGAGAACAACCCTTACAACAGGGCATTCTCCTACTCGCTGTTCCTCCTGTCAGCCATATTGCTCGTAATCGTACAGCAGACGCTGTTCTACGGAATGTCGATGCTGGTGGGTACGGCACGAGAGGAGAACCGCAGTTTCGCCACGCTTCCGGACAGGCTGGAAGGCCACGGAGTAGTGCGTGTGGTTCTCGGACGAGGACTTGCCTACTGGCTGATATACATGGGAATTGCCATATATATCGCCACGATAGTGCCGTCCATATTCGGATTGCCGCAGAGAGGCAACTTCTGGGATATCATGCTGCTACTGCTGTTCTTCGTGACGGACTGCGTGATGTTCTCGATGACATGGAGCGCGCTGATCACCAGAAGAGAGTCAGTATTTCTTCTGTTCCTTGTGGTATCGCCTATCTGCCTGTTCCTGACAGGTTTCTCATGGCCTACCACAGCATTCCCTGAGTTCTGGAAATGGTTCTCATACCTCTTCCCGACCACATTCGGATGCCAGAGTTTCATAAACCTCAACACTGCCGGCGGCGACTTGTGGACTTCACATACTCAGATGTTCTGGATGACAGTACAGACCATCGTGTACTTCTGCACGGCCTGCATCGCCATCTTTGTAGAGAACTGGGTTATCCACCACAAGAGCATGCTGGAGGAAAAGAAAATGGAACTGGCCAAACGTGCCGGCGTGGACTTGGAAGAAGACCGCAAAATCATCGCAGGAGACTAATTTTCCACATATATCGAAAAAGGCCGTGCATTGAGCACGACCTTTTTTCGTATTATAGCGACTCACGTACTATAGGCGTTGTCCCCCAATAAATTCACGCATGATGGATGTCGGCGGAATTGCAGATATCTCTTCCGGCGAGAGTGCCACGATATAGTCCAGGAACTTGAGCAGACGCACCGCCTCAGTATATGCCGGTGAAGAAGGGGCAATCCTGCGCAGCAGCGGCTCAGCATAGTATTTGAGCATCGGAAGCTCATAGATCAATGCTGAATTGAACGCCGCATCCGCATTTTCCTGGAACGGGAATATGTTGCAGTTCTCTCCACGGCGCACACTGTACCAGCGGGTTATCGTCTCCTCCGGAGTGATGCCACGTACACGGTTGTCACGCACCATACGGCGCAGCAGACGGTTGTCGGAAGTGGAGATATTGTTGTTCTCATCCACATTGAGAGAAGTCAGCGCAGAGGCATAGACTCTGAAAATCTTGGAATTGTCCACATCCGGAACCATAGCAGGGTCGAGGGCGTGGATACCTTCCATGATAAGTATCTCCTTTTCACCCAGCGAGATACGCTTGCCGGACGGCATTGACCTGCCTGCCTTGAAATCAAACTTTGGAAGCTCGACCTCCTTGCCCGCAAACAGGTCGTTCAGCTGGCTGTTGAGAAGTTTGAGGTCCATCGCCTCCAACGCCTCGAAGTCATAGTTTCCCTCACTGTCCTTAGGCGTATGCTCCCTGTCCACGAAATAATTGTCGAGTTCTATAACCTTTGGAACCAGACCGAGCACACGGCACTGGAGCGCAATCCTCAGCGACGACGAAGTCTTTCCGCTGGAGGACGGTCCGGCAATGAAAACAGCCTTGACCTGACCCCTGCGCTCATATATCTGGTCGGCAATGGCCGCATATTTTCTTTCGTGCAGAGCCTCCGACAGATTTATCAGCTCCACGGCATGGCCTTCGGAAATAGCCTTGTTCAATGCCCCTATACCATTGATCCTGATAATGGAGCACCAGTCGGAATACTCAGCGAGAGTTGCCGCAATCTTGGACTGCGTCTTGACAGGAATCACTTTCGAGAAATCACCCTCCGACGGGAACTGCAGACAGAAGCCTTCAGCGAACGGTAGAAGGTCGAACACTTTCAGATAACCGGTCGAAGGGAGTAGCGGTCCATGAAAGGTATCTGCATGTCCGTCAAGGAAATACACACTGCATATGAACTTGCCGAGAGACTTCTGGAGCTCAGCTTTTTCCGGCTGGTTATTCTCCTCGAACATCTTCTCCGCCGTTACGGCATCCATCTTCTCCTTCCTGAACGGCATGTCGGCCGAGACGATTTCCTGCATCCTGCTCTTGACAGACGCCAACTGCTCCTGCGTCAGTGCCAATGTCCTGCAACGTCCGTCCTCCTGTTTCCTGGTCTCTATCACCTTGCAGTAGAGACCGCTCGGAAGCGAATGGTCTATCACCAGAACCTTGTCCGGAAACAGCTCACGTACAGCGTTCTGCAGCACGAAGCACAGGGAACGCAGGTATGTGCGCCTTCCGTCAGGATGATTGTATCCGATGAACTCCACCTCGTGAGTCATCGCCAGCTTGAAGTCGAGTTCCTTCAGTTTGTGGTCCACCAATGCCGCGAGCACGGGATATACCACTCCTGTTCTGTCATCTTTGACGACAGGGCAGACCTGCTTGGAAAAATCACCGAGTTTCTCGAACAGAGGCAACTCGTAACGCCTCCCGTCATTGACAAGGAGAACTTCAAATTTGTCAGCAGTATTGTTCATAATTATGTGTTTAACGCTTGCCTATTATGCCTTCGAGCGCATCCTTCAGATAAGGTCCTGTGACGGATGCCGGATTTGCCGCAAGTTCCTCGGGGGTTCCCTGAGCCACCACATAACCGCCTCGGCGTCCGCCGTCCGGCCCCATGTCGAACATATAGTCCGCGCATTTCAGCACATCGAGGTTATGCTCTATGACTATCACAGTGTTACCGCAGTCCACAAGCTTCTGAAGCACGCCCAAAAGCACCTTGATATCCTCAAAATGCAGGCCAGTGGTAGGCTCGTCAAGTATATAAAGGGTGTTTCCTGTGTCCTTCCGGTAGAGTTCCGATGCAAGCTTCATCCTCTGGCTCTCTCCTCCAGACAATGTTACCGCAGACTGACCGAGATGGACATAGCCGAGTCCCACATCCACGAGGGCCTTCAGTTTCTGGGAAATCTTGGGAATCTCCTTGAAAAATTCATAGGCCTGGGCTATCGGCATCTCCAGCACGTCATTGATACTGCGCCCCTTGTACTTGACCGCAAGCGTGTCCTCCTTGTAACGGTGGCCGCGGCACTCATCGCAGACGACATTGACAGAAGGCAGGAAATTCATTTCTATCACCTTGATACCGGCACCTTTACAAGCCTCGCAACGGCCTCCTGCGACATTGAAAGAGAACCTTCCGGCTCCGAATCCTCGCACCTTGGCATCAGGCGTTTCAGCAAACAGAGTACGGATATCATTGAACACACCCGTAAATGTGGCCGGGTTGCTCCTCGGAGTCCTGCCGATAGGGCTCTGGTCGATTTCTATGAGCTTGTCGATGTTTTCGACTCCGATGATGTCCGAATACGGCAGAGGATGCATCTTGGCATTGTAGAACTTGTTCTTCAGTATCGGCATCAATGTCTCGTTTATGAGCGAGGATTTGCCGCTGCCGCTGACTCCGCTGATACCGATAAAGACGCCCAACGGGAAGTCTATGTCAATGTCTTTCAAGTTGTTGCCTGACGCACCACGGATTCCGAGCACCTTTCCGTTCCCTTTTCTGCGGACGGCCGGCACTTCGATACGCCTCTTTCCGGTAAGATAATCCAGGGTCAATGACGGCCCGATCGTATAGGATGACAAGTTTTTCTTGTCATTTTCTCCGACAGCGTCTCCTGCAGCCTCTTTTCCCGATTCGCCCAACAGAAGGGAAACAGGAGCATTGACACAGATCTTTCCGCCGTTCTCTCCCGCGCCCGGTCCTACATCGACAAGCCAGTCCGCACTGTACATCGTCTCGGCGTCGTGCTCGACTACCATCACGGAGTTACCCTCGTCGCGCAGTTCCTTGAGCGAATGGATCAGTTTCCTGTTGTCGCGCTGATGAAGTCCGATGCTCGGTTCATCCAGGATGTACAACACATTGACCAGCTTGGAGCCGATCTGAGTCGCGAGTCTGATGCGCTGGCTCTCACCGCCTGACAATGAAGCGGTTGCGCGGTCGAGCGAGAGGTAATCCAGTCCCACATCCAGCATAAAACCGGTACGTTCGCCGAGTTCCTTCAATATGTCGCGGGCGATGATGTTCTCCCTATCGGACAGTTTGGAGGGCAGCTCCTTAATCCATTTGGCAAGGGACGACATCTCCATCGCAGCGACCTCGGATATGGTTTTTCCGTCGATTTTGAAACAGGTTGTCTGCTGGTTAAGCCTTGTTCCGTGGCAGACCGGGCAGACGATCTTGTCCTCGATGTCGTCCACAATTCCGGGGAACGACACCATTTCCGACATATTTCCGTCACCCACACGGAAAAGCTCGTCCGAGCCATAGACGATCAGCGAAATCGCCTCGTCCGGCACATCCTCTATCGGATCGTACAGTGAAAAGTTGTATCTCCTTGCGATGGAGCGTATTATATCGAATTTCTTCGTCTCCCGCATCTTTCCGAGCGGGACGATTCCGCCATCCGCGATAGAAACGCTGCGGTCCGGAATAATCGTGTCAATGTTCACATCAACGATCGTTCCGAGTCCTTTGCAATGCGGACAGTAGCCTTCCGGAGAATTGAACGAGAACGAATGCGGCGCCGGCTCCTGAAGCGAAATGCCGGAATCCGGATCCACCAGATGCTTGGAATAATGCTGTATCTCTCCCGTCTCCAAGTCAAGCACCGCAAGCGAGCCTTTTCCACGTCCCAATGCTGTAGCAACTGAATCCTTCACCCTCTTGTCATCGCCTGTGGCAGGCTTCATCTTGTCCACCACAAGCTCGATGAAATGGGCCTTGTACCTGTCCAAAGCCGTTACCGTGGCGAGGTCACGGAGTTCCCCGTCGATGCGCACCTGAGTAAAGCCACGTTTGCGGAGATTGTCGAACAGTTCCTTGTAATGACCTTTTCGGCCACGCACGAGAGGCGCGAGAAGATAACATTTCCGCTGATTGTACTTCTGCATTATGAGCGAAACTATCTGCTCATCAGTGTAGCGGGACATTTCCTTCCCCGTTACAGGAGAATATGCCCGCGACGCCCTCGCATACAGAAGCCTGAGGAAATCGTAAATCTCGGTTATGGTACCGACCGTGGAACGCGGATTGTTGCCCGTGGTCTTCTGCTCAATGGCGATAATCGGACTCAGGCCGTTGATTTCCTCAACCTCCGGCTTCTCCAGCACCCCCATAAAATGCTTGGCGTAGGCGGAAAGCGTATCCATATAACGCCGCTGCCCCTCCGCATATATGGTATCGAAAGCCAATGACGACTTGCCGCTGCCGCTCAATCCGGTTATGACCACGAACTCCCCTCTCGGAATATCCAGACTGACATTCTTGAGGTTATGGGCCTTTGCGCCCCTAATTTCTATGAAATCTTTTTCTTCCAATTTATTGTGCTCCAAACATTAGAGCCATCCGCCGCCGGAGCTTCTGACTCCCCTTACAACTATCGAGAGTTTCCTGGATATCTTCATGCCGCCCATAGACGAACCTGTACCGACATTGGTGCCGCCCGCTACCGCATTGACAGTCAATATGGCATTGCCTGAGCGCTTCGGGGTCAATGTAAGTTTTCCTTTGTTCACCACAGGCACCGATTTCAGTCCGAGCGTGCTCATATCCTCTGCCGAAATCTCGATTCCGGTATAGGTCAATGATTCATATCCTTCACCGAACAATGACTCGAGGCTGACCTCCTGCGTCTCTCCCACGACCAATGCCTCACAAGGTATGCCTTCTATCTGCATCAGCAGTCTCCACGCATTGACCTTGCCCGTTCCCATCTTGCCGGCGAACTTGGAGAAATCATAAGAACGGACACTATATTCATCTTCATAATAATAGCCTTTTCCTGAGAAAGCCGAGTCGCTGAACTTGTCCACAGACGTAAGCAGCATCGACTTGAACTCATCTGTCGTGCACTTCACGCCCAGTTTCTTCATATACGAAAGGCCCAGCGCAGCCACGCCGCTCACATGCGGACAGGCCATTGAGGTTCCGTCCATATATGCATATCCGGAGCCGTCGAGATATTCGTCTCTCAAATCCGGCGGCACGGTGGAAAGGATGGAGGCTTCATCCATAGGGTCATCAGATGAACTCTTCATCGGAGAACAATAGTCTCCACCGGGAGCTGCGATATTGCAGCCCGGTCCGTAATTCGTGTAAAAAGCCGGCTTGCCGTTGCAGGCGAACGATGTCACGGAGATATAATCCGTCATTCCGCCGGGATAGCCCGACATGGCCGCCATTTCATTTCCGGCAGCAAAAACCACTATTCCGCCGTTGATAGGGTTGTCCCTGCTTGATCCTATGAAATAATTGTAAGCTTCTATCTCAACCTTGTTCTCGTTTATATAGGCATTGTCCGACCTGACCTCGCCGCCGTCCACTCCAAAAGAGCACTGGAGTACAGATGCTCCGTGGTCCGCAGCATATTTCGCTGCACGTGCGACCGTCGATGCTGTAGGCTCAGCGTCGCCCGAGAATATCTGGCAGGACATAATACGCACACCGTCGCCCTTTCCTGTTCCGCCTGCCACGCTTGAAACGCCGGTGCCGTTATTGTTCACCGCTGCGATGATACCTGCCACGTGTGTGCCGTGTCCGGAATCTCCATCTTCCAGCCAGGATATCGAGCCGTTGCTCTTTATGAAATTGTAGCCGTGCAGGTCATTGTTCGTCGGAGACGGATTGGTCCACATGTTCGCGCTCAGGTCAGGATGCATATAGTCCACACCCTCATCCACGACTGCGACAATGATGGACGGGTCGCCGCCCGTAAGCGCCCAGGCATCCCTTACATTCACGTCCTCACCGATCACGGCTCCGGAAGGATAGTTCTTGGTCTGGTTGCTGAGGTTCCACTGCTTGCTGAAAAGCGGATCGTTCATAGCTGCGCCGCTGGCACCTGCCTTGGTGGCCATAGTTTCAGGGCAAGGTCTGACGCGCTTGCTTATCACTCTGTCCATCAATGTATTGTACTGCACTTTAGCCACCTTCTTTTCAGAGGAAAGCCTGGCAGCAACCTTCTGCACATCCGTCTTTCCGTCCAATGTCAGTTCATACCACCTGTCCAGACCGAAGCGTTTTTCCTCAGCTTCCCTTCCGGGAAATGACTCAAACAGCGGAGCTATCGATACGGCTCCGGCATTCTCTGCTATCCTGCTGAGTTCCGCAGTATCTGAAACATCACCATCCACATAGACGAGGATGGAGTTGCCGTCAGCATTGTGACTTGTATTTACAATTTTTCCATTGGCCTCTCCTTTGCCTGAGGGAGAGACTTCATTCGTGAGAAATGATGAACATCCTGTCAGAACCAATGAGAGGATGCCCACCGAAAAAGCGAATTTCTTCATAATTATTTATCCAGTGCGTTTGCCTTCACGTCTGCAGGGACCTCAGCCCTTACATACGTTGTCATTTCATCGGTGCCGTTCTTCGCGGTAAGCACCATCATATTGCCGTCAATATCAACATTGTACGTAGAGCTGCCCCAAGCAGATCCGTCGGTATAGACCCCGGTTATGCCCTTCTTGACATACTGCCAGGTTCCGGTATAATGAAGATAACGTCCGGCCTGCATCAGCTGCCAGGTATCGAATGTACCGTCTGCCTTGAAGTCGATATAAACAACGATTCCGTAGGTCTGTCCAGCCTTGGTGACAGCACTTATGTCATCCAGTTTCCAGGAGCCTACGACATTTATGTCCTTGTCTTTTTTATTGCATCCCGCAAGCAGGGCAAGAGCAGTCAACATGAGGACTGCGAATTTCCAAATTCTCATATTCTATTTTCTTATTGTTCAATATTTTACAACCATCCGCCATTTTCACTTGACACGCCTCTCGCCACAAGTGATACTGTTTTGCTTATTGTCAGACCTCCCATGTTCTCGCCATTGCCCGGAGTCTGTCCACCGGCAACCGCGTTTATGGTGATCTTGACGTTTCCAGACTTCTTAGGGCATATCACGAGGCGTCCTGCCTTGATTTCCGGCATCGCCGCTAAATCCAGCGCCCTGTAATCTTCGTCAGATATGTCCACGTCCAGATACTTCAGCGAACTATATGAGCCGCCGAATATGCTTTCAAGACTGACAGCCTGCTCAAGACCTACCACAGCAGTCAGACATGGTGTTCCCTCGATGTTCATCAGGAATTTCCAAGCGTCGATGCTTCCGGTTCCCATCTTGCCCCTGTATTTGGAAAGGCTCAGCGGGCCGATTGCATAATTGGCTGCATACAGACAGGTCTGCTTGATGCCGAGACACTGGGCATTCATGTCATTGACAGATGTCAGCAACATTGACTTGAACTCATCCTTCGTGCAGGTCTTGCCGAGTTTCTTCATGTAGGACAGGCCGAGTGCCGCCACACCGCTTACGTGCGGGCAGGCCATGGATGTTCCCTGCATGTAGCCGTAGCCTTTTCCGTCATAGTCAGTCGAATAGATATATCCTTCAGGCATGGTGGAGAGCACGCAACCGTCGCAGATGTATGTATTACCGTCCGAAGAAGTGTAGTAGAATTCTCCGCCAGGCGCTGCTATATTACATCCTGGACCATAGTTGGTATAACCTGTCGGCTTGTAATCCGAAGCGAAGGCTGTCACGGAGATGATGTCAGCGAGCGCTCCCGGATAAGCGGACATTTCCTTGCCGTCGTTGCCTGCAGCGAAGAACGCCACTCCGCCATTGATAGGATTGTCGAAGCCAAGTTTCTTTCTGTCAGCGTTTTCGAAGTATTCGATAGCCGCATAGACAAGTGGCTGTCTGGTCTTGTAGGACTTGTCAGAGAGGTCTGCACCTGCCTGGAAGCCCCATGAGCACTGGAGGATGCTTGCGCCGTTGTCAGCCGCATAGCGGATAGCCTTGGCAAGGTATTCTTCGGTACAGTTCTGGCCGCCTGAATATATCTGGCAGGACATGATGCGTACACCGTCACCTTTTCCGCTTCCGCCGGCAATTCCGCTTATGCCCACGTTATTGTTGTTCACGGCCGCCACGACTCCGGCCACATGAGTGCCGTGCCCCTGGTCACCGACTCCGCCACTTGGGGGGCTGAGTTTGTTCCAGCTGATCTGAGGCTCATTCATGCTGAAATTGTAGCCATAGACATCATCCACATAGCCGTTGCCGTCATCATCGATTCCGTTGCCGGGGATTTCCTTTTCATTTTTCCACATATTGGCCGCGAGGTCAGGGTGATTGTAAGCCACACCCTCGTCCACGACTGCCACGATGATGGATGGATCTCCGGTCGTAAGTTTCCATGCATCATAGACATTGATGTCCGAGCCCGGTACGGATGTATCGACCGGCTTGCCTTTCTGTGTGGAATGATAATGCCACTGGGATGCGAGCGCAGGGTCATTGAAAGGAGCCTGTATGTTACTTGTGGCCTTTGTCGCAGGAGCCGGTTTCCAGGATGCGGATTTCATCTCGTCCAGCCCTTTCAGCCTGTTGTTGTACTGTATTCTTTCGATTCCGTCCTCCTTCGAGAGCAGTTCCACAGCCTGACGGAGGTCCGTCTCAGGAGCGAATGTCAATGTGTACCACCTGTCGAGTCCGAAACGGCAGATCTCGCTTTCTGAGGAAGCCAATTTCTGGAACACCCTGTCATAGCTGACCGCACCGGCCGCTTCTGCGATCTTGTCCATTTCCGTCGGCACAGCCACGTTGCTGCTGATATAGACTATCAATGAATTTTCACCTGATGCATCAGGCTGATTCAAGACTTTGGCAGCCGGCGAATCGGCTCTGTTCTCGGAATATTCTTCCGCACAGCCGACTGCAGCCAACGTTGCAGCCAAGAATAAAATTTTTACACCAACCTTCATAATTTGATCTTATTGTCTGTAATTGTACTTGTTTCGTATATGTAAGTATCTTTCTTGTCAGGGTAGGTACGCATCGTCAAGTGTCCGTCTTTGGTCTCCACGAGATATTCGCAGCTCCATTCCTTGCCGTCCGAATAGATACCGCTCAGGACATTGCCGCTCAGTACCCACATTCCCTCGTACTTCTGGAAACGTCCCGCTCCTTTCTGCTGCCACATGGCAAATGAGCCGTTCTGGCTGAACCTGAGATATATCGTCACCGTTTCATTGCCGACCATCGCACTCCTGGTGGCAAATTCCACACTGGAGAGTTCCCAGTCGCCTATAATGTTCAAAGGCGCATCATCCACCTTGTTACAGGACACGCCCAACAGCAGAAATCCTGCCAAAAGGGCCAAGAATCTTTTCATCATAACCATCCTCCGTTGGCGCTTTTATGGGATTTCACAATCACGGAGACTTCCCGGTTCATGGACATGCCTCCGATGGCGTCGTCCGTTCCGATGGCGGGTCCGCCGCCAACTGCATTGATCCGGATCCTGCAGGAGCCGCATCTGGTAGGATGCATCCATAGTTTTCCCTGCTCGATATAAGGGTTTTTCTGGAGACCCAATGCCATCTTGTCTTCGGTGGAAACTTCTACCGACAAGTATTTCAACGACTTGGAGCCGCCACCGAAATATGGCGAGAGGTCCAATGCCTGGTTTTTCCCGACTACAGCGTCAATGCACGGAGTTCCTTCGATATTCATCATCAGTTTCCACGCATCCACCGCTCCGGTACCCATTTTTCCCTTGTACGTAATCATCGAGACGCTGCTGATGCCAGCTCCTGCCACATATTCCTTGGTTGCTGCGGTAAGACGCGAATCGATATCCTGAACAGAGGACAGCAGCAGACTCTTGAACTCCGGCAATGTGAATTTCCGGCCGAGTTTCTTGGCATAGGACAGGCCCAATGCCACTACGCCGCTCACGTGCGGACATGCCATCGATGTTCCGTACATAAATGCGTAATCCGTTCCGTCGAACAGTTCGGAAGGCACGGTGGACAGTATCATCGCCTTGTATGAGGTGTAGGGTGCCAGGCCTTGCTCTCCGCCCGGGGCCGAGATATTGCATCCGGGGCCGTAGTTCGTATAGTTCGCCGGAAGGAAGTCCGGTGCAAATGCCGAGACGCTTATTATGTCTGTCAATGCACCAGGATAGGCAGCATAGCCCTGCGAGTCATTGCCTGATGCGAAAATCGCTATGTTCCCGTCGAGGACAGGGTTGTTGGATGCGGCCTCGAAATAGCGAATGGCGTCATATTCGAGGGCATTGTCTCCCCCGTTTCCGGTTTTGTATGCCGCATCCGACTTGAACCGGCCTGACGGATAGCCGAAGGAACAGGATATTATGGAGGCTCCGTTGTCGGCCGCGTACTTGATGGCATTTGCGACTATCTGGGAGGTTCCGCCGGTGTTGTTGTCGAATATCTGACAGGACATGATGCGCACGCCGTCACCGTTTCCGCTTCCGCCTGCCACGCCGCAGATGCCTTCAGCATTGTTGTTTACAGCCGCTACTATCCCGGCACAATGTGTTCCGTGTCCGGAATCCTGCTCCGACGCCCACGATATCGGTCCGTTTTTCACGAAGTTGAATCCGTGAATATCGTCTATATAGCCATTGACGTCATCGTCATTGCCGTTCGCGCTCTCCTTCGGGTTGGTCCACATGTTGGCCGCAAGGTCAGGATGAGTGTATTTCACACCTTCATCGACCACGGCCACGATAATGGACGGGTCACCGGCAGTTATCTCTTTCCAGACATTCTCCACATTGATATCAGCCCCAGCGTAAGCGGCAGCGGCAATGTTCTTGTCGCCAGTATTCTTGTAGTTCCACTGGTCTTTCAGGGCAGGGTCATTGAACTTGCCGGAAGCGGACATCAGGACTTTCTCCGGCTGAATGAAGTACGGAAACGCCTTACAGTCAGAGGATTTCTTATAGGTGATGCTGTACTGGACTGTCTGCACCGACTCTGACGCGGCCAGGAGCTTCACGCCTTCGTCCATGGCAGTCCCGCTCTGATACGAAACCTCGTACCATCTGTCCAGACCGAACTTCTTTTCCAGATCTTTTCGTGAGGGATTGCTGTGAAAGACCGGTGTCAATGCCACCACGCCACTCTCCATCATATCCGCCAACTCGGCTTCGGACGGAAGAGAGGAGAACTTTACCAACAGATTATGCCCGGTAGAGCCGGGGGATTTTGTGTTTATGATCTTCAATGCATCCTCAGCATTGCCCGCAGATACACCATCATTGACCTTAGCGCACGAAGCCGCCAGAAAGGCGATGCCCAAGGCCAATGACATCAGTTGAATATGTTTCATACACATATATCGGGTCGATTTTTTCAGCCCATAAAGTTATCTAAAAAATATGGCCCGACAAAATTATCAGAATGAATATCCCAATGTGACTCCCAAACTGTTTTTCAGCACCTGGGAACCCACCAGATAAGCCACATCCAGACGCACGCCGAAGAACTTCACGCCTGCGCCGAGCGAACCGTAACTCGGAATCGCTTTCTTGTCATCCCCATAGTGGTATCCTGCACGCACGAACACCATGTCATCGAAGGAATACTCTGCGCCCAGCCCTGCCATGAAGCCACCTGAGAAGAGGACGTCAGCCTCTGCATTGACAGCAATCGAAGAAGTCCCCAAGCCTATCGTGTATCCTGCTCCTGCCTTCACGAGAGACGGCTGGGAGTAGGTGTTTTCGCCATATTTCACCTTGCTGCCGAGATTATTGGCCGAAATGCCCGCACGGATATTGTTCTTCTGGAAAAACACGCCTGCATCCACGCCGAAAACATTGGACGAAGCCTCCGGTGCAATGTCCGACTTGGTCAATCTCGCAGACAGTCCGAGCGACAGGAAATCCACGATTCTGTAAGAGACGCCCACTGCGGCATTGAACTCTTTAGGAGTGTAGGAGCCTTCACGCGAGGCATTGCCGCTTTCCGTGGTAATATCGTATGACGGCTGGGCGAAGTACTTGAATGACAAGCCTATAGCCAGCCTCTTTTCACTGCGCCACATCGCACCTGCACTGATGACCTTGTCGGAAGCATAGGCAGGCTGCCACATTCCGTAGGAGACGCCTGCTGAAAACCGGGACGGGCTGAACGACATGCCTGCAACATTGTTTTCCACCTGATAGGCAGTAGGAGTCGCAGCCACATTGGCAGAGGCAGTTCCAAGCCCGGCCGCATCAGACGGGACAAGCAGCGATGGCAAGGTCTGGGCCGATGAAGCCACTGCGGCAAAAAACATCATTATAGTCAATACTTTTCTCATAACTGTCAGAGTTTTACGATGTTGGACTTGATCTCCTTACCGTCCGCATTCACCACTACGGTATATGCTCCGGCTGAAGCGGCGGACATATCCACCTTGACAGGCTCGAATGGCGTCACGCCTGTGAAACTGCCCTTGAAGAACACGGCACCTGAGGCAGCTATCACCTTGACAGAAACGGAGTTGCTCTCCTTGCCAAGTCTCAGGTTCAGCACATTCTTCACAGGATTAGGGTAGCAGGTCAGCTCCTTGGAACCGTCCGTGACCATCACTTTGAACGAAGCAGACACGGATTCTCCACGCACATCCGTTCCCGTTACCGTAATTTCAGACGTGCCGTAATTCATCGTGGTAATCAGGAATTTCCTGTCGGAATAGGTCATATTGGCCACATCCGGATTGGAGAACTCGAATTTGTAGGTAAGGTCCTCACCATCCTCGTCATAGAAATAGTCCGCTACATCGACTTCCTCGGTACCGGATGCCTTGGAAGTATAGAAACGGTTCTCCATCTCCTTGACCAGCACCGGTTTATGATTTTCCAATACGGTATATTTCACCTTAGCCGCAGCTGCCAGTCCGTAATAATCAGTAACTGTCATCTCTGCCGTATATGTGCCTGAAGACGTATTCGGGCCTGCGATTTTCACCTTCGGATTTTCTCTTGTCAATGTGTCGAGGACAGCACCTGCCGAGCCCGGATCCAGGACAATGTTGTAGAAATGTCCGTCAGGTTCCTCGATTTCAAAGGATGCCGTCACCGTTTCGTGAGGCTTGAGAGTGAACTCCACCGGAGACAATGCCTTGATAACCGGAGCATTGTTTCCGCCTGTCGAGACTTTCACTCTTTCGGTCAATGCTGACTTGTTTCCGGCCAAGTCCACTGCCTGGGCCGCCACATAATATTCCGTATTGAATTCAGCACCGGAAATCGAGCCGTTCAGAACTTCGCCCACTTTCTGGTTTTCGACATAGAACATACCGAACATCACGTTCTTGGTCGATGTGAAATTGGTCTTGGAATAGTAGATGCATATCGCGCTCGGCTTGCCATCATCCGCATCTTCAGGGACAGCGACACTGAACTTGATATTGTTCGACTGAGTGCTGACCGAGAGTCCGGTAGGCATTTCAGGAGCTACACCACCGCTGCCGGCAACTGCCTTATAAGCATTGGCAAGACCTTTTCCGAGATAATAACCCGCGTTCTGGGCACTGATGTCGGTCACTGATTCCTCCAGTCTCTTCCTGAGGGCATCCGGCGTATATCCCTGTCCGCCGTAACGTGCAAGTATCAGCGCGGCAATGCCTGACACGTGAGGACAGGCCATGGATGTTCCCTGCATTTTGCCGTATTTGTTCCCCGGCAATGTGCTCAGGACCTGATTTCCTTTCTTGGCATCTCCGCCCGGAGCCGCCACATCGCACCATGAGCCGTAATTCGTATAATATGCACGTTTATAGTCAGCGCCTACTGATGTGACGCTCACCATCCCGTCGTAATCGGAACTTGATGTATTCTTACTGTCATTACCTGCCGCAAATATGACAATGCCGCCCTTCATCGGGGAGTCCGACCTCTGTTTTCCGTTCTTGTCACATCCCGCATTCTTTATGAAATAGTCCACCGCGCTCTTCAGTGAAGAAGGAGCGGTAGTCACCTCCGTATATCCCCAGCTGTTCTGTGATATGACAGCGCCATGGTCTGCGCTCCACTTTATGGCTTCAGTTGCCGAGCCCTGCTTTTCCCCGTCGAATATCTGGCAGGACATCAGTTTGGCACCCTTCACTCCCTTTTTGGAATTGCCTCCAGCCACGCCGCAGACGCCTTTTCCGTTGTTGTTCACAGCGGAAATCGTACCGGCCACATGCGTACCATGGTCCTCAGCGTGGATATTGTAGCTGGAAGACGCGAAATTGTAGCCGTATGCATTGTCACCGGTCTTCTCAGGATTCTTCCACATATTGGCCTTGAGGTCTTCATGATTATAGTCAATGCCGCCGTCAACCACGCCGACAACGATGTCTCCGGTAAACTGCGCATAGTTCGAGTAGTTCCTCCATACAGGGAAAACATTTATGTCACAGCCACTTACAGAGGATGATACTGTTCCGTTATTGTAGTAATGCCACTGAGCCGAAAGCTGCGGATCATCGAAAGGATAAGACCCTGAGGCAGCCTTTGTGGAAGCATCCGCATACGACACCACTGTCGGATTTCCGACAATGGAGAGTTTAGGACAATATTCCACTTCATTGACTCCTGATATGATGAGTCCGTCAGCGGCCTTCGTCATTGACTTTTCCGGATTGTACTCCAGGACATACCAGCGGTGCAGTCCCGCCTCGCGTGTACGCTCCTCATACTCACCGGCATACGGGAAGAGCCTTCTCATTTTCACCACGCCCTGTTCCCTCAACGACGGAAATGAAGACAAGTCCACATATCCGTTCTCCCCGGTTGCCTTTTCCAGACTGAGCGCCAGAGTTTCATCCACATTGATGTTCATTTTCGGAAGCAGTTCTTCTTCCGGGATATCCTTTCCGAATACATTATCCTTCTCGGTCAATGTCCCGTTTTTCTCAAAAGGGTCATTTCCGGAAACGGCACAGGAACTTATCGCCCCGATGCATACAGCCGTTGCGGCCAATCCTATTATTTTTTTCATAAGGTACTGAATCATACTTGGTTACTCAGAAAGATAGTCCACAACTGACAGGACGCTCTGAGGATTTTTCCACTTGATTTTATGTGTTTTGAGGAATGATTTCCAGCCGTCAGCCTTGTCAGCAGGAAGTGCTTCCCGGACATCCTTCTCGGCCGCTTTCACTTTCAGCTTCTGTGTGAAAATATAATATGTGCTGACCGTCCGGAGCGGGACTCCGTGGTCTTTCTCATTGAGAATGTTCATATAATTCTGGTTCACCTGGGCATCGGTCTGCACGGATGTAAGTTTCATCGTGGCAGACGAGGTGGATGACGTGCCGTAAGCGCCGGTCGCCTCACGTGAGGCCTCGAAATCTCCAAGTATTTCGACCACGACCATGCCGTTGTCATTCTTGGCCACGACTTTCATCATGCTTCCATAGACTGGGACAAACACGTCATTTCCGATTTTCACGGCATTGACATCCTTCAGGAAGGCTTCCTTGATGATGCCGCCATCGACATAATGAAGTTTGTCCGCCCTCAGATGGATGTTCAGCTTGCGTGCTTCTTCCTTGCCGCCGTCCAGCACGACAGTGCCGTCAGTAAACTGCGGATACAGGTACGGATAGGTAGTCGTAGGCTCCTGTGCGGACAGCGCAGCCACCACCCAGAGCAGGCAAGACAATGTCAATATCAACTTTTTCATACTCAATCGCTTTTAGTATTCTTTAAAACTTCTAAATATACGCATTTTTGCTCGAGTTTTGCAAGAATTCCGGCACGATATTCATTGGATTTTTCGATGGGGAATCCGTTGGCGCTCACAGAAATAGGGAGACATCTCCTAAGAAACGTCTCCCCATAAATCAAGTGTTCAGTTATCGTTAATTCCTGGTTGCCCTGAAATTCGCAACTGCAACATCTAAACCATTTTCATCCGTAGCGAATCCTGTAACATCCTTTCCTTCATAAGTCAGGACAATGACATACGCATCAGATGTCAGCACTCCCGGTGAAGGTATGCTGAAGAGCTGATTGCCCTCACCATTGAAGGAAACAAGGTTTTTATCATTAAACGTGTCACCCTCGTAGATTTTCACAGTACCGTTGTCAGGATCGAAATCCACATAGAGTTTTCCTTCAAAGCCGAGGAAATTGGTTATCAGCAGATCGCCTTTCTCAGCGTCGTCCGTCTCTGCAATCACGAGTTTGTAAGAAACAGGCACCCCATACTTGATAGCCACGCCGGTAACGGTATATGTTCCGAGCACGTCGGCAAGTTTATAACCATAAGAGCAGAAATACAGTTTCTCGGCTGTGAATTCAGAGTTGGTGTTTCCGAAGATATCGACTATAGAGCCGGCAGCAATCTTGTATGACACATAAGAGCCAAAGCCAGGATCCTCGTCAATCTTCACGCTCAACTTATTGGCAGCCGCGATCTTGAGCTGCTGACCGGTATAAGCTACTACCCTGCCGTTCGCGTCTTCTGTCTCAATAGAGAGTTTGGCAGCCTTGAGTACACCTGCGAGAGGGTACTTGTTGTATGAATATGTAACCATATCAAGCTCTTCCCAGTCGCTGAAGAGCTTAACCTCTGGCTCTTCTTCCTCTCCACCTTCTATTCCGCTTCCCTCCTTAGGCTCATCTTCAGTCAGACCAAGTGCAAAAGGCTGAGTCTTATAAGATGCCACAAGGCCTTTAGATTCAAGTTTGGAGCTGACTGTCACATCAGTAAACGCTTCTGCTCTGCCACCTACGAGATTGGCCACGAGGCCCTCAGTGTAAGAGATGGCTACGATTGCTCCCGGAATGGCTTCAGCAGCGTCAAGGCTGACGTAAAGGTTTTTGCCGGAAATGACGAGGCTGTCGGCAGGAACCACTGCTTTCTTGTATTCCACGAGATTGCCGTCTGCTCCGGCTTTGGAATGTCTGGCATAATAATGTGCCGTAACTGTGCCTTTTCCGGTAAACGCGATAGGATCATCGAACTCCAGCACGTAATCAAGATTGGTCGCAGTGGACTGGAAATCATACTTCTTCAGAACAGGTGCTGTACCATCAGTGGTGACAGCTGTCGATGTAGCCAATTTACTTACTACGCCCTGAGAGTTGGAAGCCACTGCATACAGGGTATATGCAGTATTTGACTTCAATCCTCCTACCTGAAAACTTACAGACTTGGTCTCGGATGCCTTGAGGACAGCCGCTACAGGCTCCTTCTTTTCATTTGCAACAGCATCGCTTTCATAGCCTCCTTTAAGGACGGTCTCGGCTTTAAGTGCTTTTGCCGGTCCTGCAATGAGAACATAAGAGTAATAGACATTACCCTCTTTCGGGGTGACTGACACGCTTACAGTATTGTCATCCACTACTGTCGCAGCCACTACAGGCGCGTCGGTTGCGGCGAAATCTATCTTTTCATCCTCCGCAAAGTCCGTGCAGGCAGCAACAGTTGCTGCAAGCGCCAACAATGAATATAATATCTTTTTCATATCTTAGTCGGTTTTATTTTTTAACGGCCTTAATACCAGGACTGACGATATTCAAGTTTCCTGCTCCTTCAATCACTACCCAAAGACCCCATTCATTACCGAAATCAAGAGAAACCTTGTCTCCATCACGAACAATCGCAACATCTACCGAACCAGTCTCATATCCGTTTTCTCCATCGAAGCCAAGAAGAGTAATAGGGTTACCATTCGAATACTTGTATTCAGACTCCTGACCGAAAGGAATGTTCAATGAGGTAAGATCTTCATTGACAATTCCGTAATAGCGCGTATCCGCTCCGGCAAAACTGTCATTCTGGAACAAGTTGTCTATCCAGACCTTATGGTCGTCATCAGCATCCTTGAAGAATGTCATCGTCCAGGTACAAGGTCCATCCCAGTAGTTGACGCCCGTAGCGGTATATTCTCCGAGCATGAAGCCGAGAGGGTGATCAATGTCAGACACTGTCACTGTACAAGTGTTTTCAGAACCAGCCTTAATCGACTCTGTTCCGTTGATAACTATAGTGAACTGCAAGTCCCCGGTATATTCCCCATCAGGAATAGCCTTCACTTCGATATATCGGGTGCGGTTTTCCGCATTGAAAGAAAGAGTACCTGACTTGGTGAGAAGTTCGAAGTTCACGCCCTGCTTTGCAGCTTTCTTTTCAGGTTCCTTGACCTCAAATTTGATGGTTTCCTCCAGTCCGGCAACAGAAGCCAATGTCACAGGAATCTTAAGCACATCTTCAGAACCCTCTGAAAGTGTCAAGGAAGTCTTGTCAAATGCCACGAAGGCATCTTTGTCATTGAATTTGGATGGCTCGTTCTTATCGCAGGAAGCAAGAATGGACGCTGCCGCGAGAACTGCTCCAATATATGTATATAAACTTTTCATAACAATACGCTAAAGAGGATTTTGTACAAGGTTCTTATTCAAATCAAGCTCTCTCTTAGGAAGAGGAAGTGCCCATTTCTTGTCAGGGAACGGAACATCGAGATTGGCTGAGCAAAGAGGATAATTATCTGCTGAGCGGGATACGCCCTGGCCCCAACGTGCGAGGTCGTAGATGTAATGGCCTTCCCAAGCGAGCTCTCTACGGCGCTCTTTGGCAATATCGGTCTGACCTACTGAACCATAAGCAGATGCTCCTCTGAGGGTAGCCACAGCATTGATGTCATTTACGGCGGTGGTCCCAGGAACAGTCGCTCCACGCATAATGGCCTCAGCTCTGTTCAGATACATCTCAGAAAGACGGAGAACGATTATGTTGTTGCAGTCAGGTGTGTTGTCACCCTTTCCAGGATATTTGCCTGTCCATTTGATTCCGGACTTATTATCTGCATCTGTGCGGTAAAGTGCCAGACGGACATCACCTTCCTCATAGGTTTTGATAAGAGGGTCAGCTGCCTGCGCATCACCGGAACCTTCAGGACTTGTAAGGTAAGAAAGGTCTTCCCAGCTGCCCCATGCGGCGTTCGTACGCTTTCCGTAAACTTCGAAGATGACCTCACCAGAGCCTTTTTCTGCGCCCCATACGGTCTTGTACTGCTCTGCATTCCAAAGGGAGAACTTGCCGCTTACGATAACCTTGGAAGCATAGTCTGCAGCTTTCTGCCACTCGCCCATGTAGAGGTAAACTCTGGAGAGCAATGCCTGGATTGCATACACACTGACAACAGCAGCTGGATCGGCAACAGTCGCACGTGTATATTCAGGGTCGATTAGGCTCTCTGCCTCAAGCAGATCGCGGACGATCTTCTCATAGTTTGAGATCACAGTCTCACGTGCCGGAAGTCCTGCAGGATCAGTATGTTCAACGTAAGGGACACCGAGGCTTTCCTTATCGCTTTTCACGCAATAAGTATATGGCTGGCCATAAGTAAGGACATTGCAGAAATACGAGAACGCCCTTATGAAGAGACACTCGGCTTTCAGATTGTTCAAGTCCTGAGTTGTAACAGTGCTTGACTCTTTGCCTTCGAGATTGTCAATCACATTGTTAGCCCTAGATACGACCTGGTAGCATACGGCCCACATCGGAGAAGTACTGGTCTCTGTATAATTCCAGATATAAGGGATGACACACCTTCCGGAGTTCTTGAAATCAGACTTTTTGCCGTTTCCGGAACGCATTTCAGCATCCACGATCCACTGCTGTCCGTACCAGCTTGTCGAAGCGAGAGCTGAATAAGCTCCGAACGTCGCGTCATTGAGTCCATCGTATGTGGACAATGTTATCTCCGTACTCTGCGAAAGCTTAGGATCTCTTGTGAGAAAATCCTGGCAACTTACGGCACCGAGAAGCGACGCTATACCGCAAATATATAAAATTGTTCTTTTCATAATCTTCGTTCTTTTATCAGAATGAAACTTCTATACCGCCTACGAAAGACTTGACCATAGAGTGGGATGCTCCAATAGAATATCCGATAGGACCAAGTTCCGGGTCAAGAGCTCTTACGTGATGGAACGTGTAAGGATTCAGCGCGCTGACATAGAGTCTCACGCCAGACATCTTGATAGGCTTCAGGATACGCTCAGGCAGGCTGTACGAGAGGGATACGTCCTTGATTCTCAAATAACTTCCATTCTGAAGCATCCTCGTAGAATATACGTATGGCTTCTTAGGAGCGCCTGCTACCGGTTTTGGCTGCACGCCTGTATCTCCCGGCTTTTTCCAGTAGTTGAGTGAAAGTGTGGATACGTTGGTGGTCATATCGGCACCGTCCGTGTCTTGGTTAAAACTGCTTAGCACTTTGCTGCCGGCCACGAACTCGAAATATCCAGAAAGGGTGATGCCTTTCCAAGAAATGCTCGTATTGAAACCACCTGTGGCTTTAGGTTCAGGTGTACCTGCATAGATATAACGGGCCTTCGCTGAATCGGATGTGAGATTACCATCCTTGTCATACCAGATAGGGTCGCCATTTGATGGATTCACACCGTACCAGTCTCTCAGGTAATAGGTAAAGAGCCTGCGTCCAGGAGCTATACGGATAGGTGTACTGTCATTACCGTGTGCTCTTGAATCAGCTACGGTCAAATACTCTGAACCTGCAAGGTCGAGCACGAGAGAGCGGTTGAGCGCGATATTGAAGCCGGCTGTCCAGTACCAGTCATTGTTGCGGAGAATCACACCCTCCAACTGGAACTCGATACCCTTGTTTCTGATAGCTCCTACGTTCATGAAGTTACTGCCGAAACCTGTGGTGTAAGGAACCTGCTTGGAGAGAAGCATATCCTTGGTCTTTCTGAAATAGTAATCCAAGCTACCGGTGAGTCTGTCATCGAAGAAACCGAAATCTACACCGATATTGTATGTGGCGTTCTTTTCCCAAGAAAGGTTAGGGTTTTCAGGGCTGGAAGGAACCATACCGATAATACCGTTGTACTGAGTAGTACCATAAAGTCCATAGGCCTTGTATGGAACGATATTGTTGTTACCGTTCACTCCATAGGATGCGCGGATCTTCAATGCGCTGAGCCACTGTCTGCTCCACTTCATCCAGTTCTCTTTGCTTACGTTCCAAGAACCGCCGACTGACCAGAACACACCCCATTTGTTGTTGGAGCCGAACAGTGAACTACCGTCTGCACGGACTGAAGCCTGCAGGTAATATCTGTTCAGATAGTTGTAATCAAATACTCCGAAGAAAGAGAGAAGTGATTCATCCACGAGATTGTAATCTCCCTGGTCGTCTGCAGCAGGAGATGTGGTAGGATATGGAATCAAAGGATTCACCTTAGGTGAGCTCAAGCCCAACAGGTCCATTTTGTCACGCATAGCTTCCTGTCCTGCAAGCAATCTTACAGAATGGTCACCGTACTTGTCCTCAAATGTGATGGTGTTGGATGTAGTATATCGGATGTCCTTGCTCCAATAAGAAAATAAGGTAGCTGAACCTTTATTTGTCTCCGGGGCCCAATACTGGCGGGAATCCACATATACGAACTCAAGTCCGTTGTTTGTCTTGAAGGTGAGCTGTCTGATAGGTTTCCACTCGAGATACATGCTGCCCTGAAGACGGTAGTCCTTGTCATTGTATGTATCATACTCGGCTATCGCACGTGGGTTGGTATCTGAGTTCTCAGTAATATTCACATTGAAACTTCCGTCCTCGTTGCGTAACGGAGTCCACGGCAAGATGGACCACATCGCCACTGTAGGGTTCGAGTAATAGAGGTCACCCATCTGGCCGGAATTGGAGTTAGCATAGCTCAAGTTGAATTTCGCTCCGGTCTTGAGTGATCTGGTAAGCCTCATGTCAGCATTGACTCTGGCTGTAAGTCTCTCATAGTCCACACCATAGAACACGCCTTCGTTCTTGTGGTATGAAACTGAAGAATAATAGGAGGCCTTGTCGGTTCCGCCGGTAGCATTGATCTCATACTCCTGGAGAGTTCCGACTCTGGTCAGTTCCTTGTACCAGTTGGTAGTGCCGTTGGCAAGGAGTGACTGAGGATAATAGTACTGAGAAGTAGGATCATCAGGATTGTAACCTGCATTGATGGCGCAGTCACGACGATAGGCAATAAGTTCAGAACCGGTAAGAGGTCTTACATTATTGTCATTGATAAGCTGCTGAGCACCGTATTTGGCTCTTGCGGTAAATCTTGCCTTTCCTGCCTTTCCGCTCTTGGTGGTGACGAGAATGACTCCGTTCGCTGCACGGGAACCGTAAACTGATGCCGCAGCAGCGTCCTTGAGGACTGTGATGGACTCGATGTCGTTAGGGTTAAGGAAGGTGGATGATGAACCTCCGCCCACACCGGTATTTGAGAGCTGACGGAAGTCCAATGAATTCACCGGAATACCATCGACAACCCACAGAGGCTCGTTACCTGCATTGATGGAAGAGGTACCGCGCACACGGATCGAAGAGGTGGAACCAGGCTGTCCTGAACCGGATGTGATGGTCACACCGGCCATTTTTCCTGAAAGCATTTTATCAACGGATGTGGCAGGCACTTCTGCGAGCTCCGAATTCTTGACTGATGAAACAGAACCGGTATTAGCCTCTCTGCGGACTGTTCCGTAAGCCACAACGACTACATCGTCGAGGACGTTCTTGTCCGGATCGAGTCTAATGTCCAATGCTGTTCTGCCATCCACGAGTATCTCTGCTGTCGTATAACCTAAACATGATACTGTGAGGGATGCGCTCCCCGGCACTGAAATGGAATATGCTCCGTTGGCGTCAGTCATCGTATAGACTTTCGTACTGCCCTTAAGCTGGACAGATGCATAAGGGACTCCTTCGCCGGAGCTCGCATCTGTGACGAATCCTGAAACGGTCAGATTCTGCGCATTCAATGCAGAAGAAATCCCCAGAAACAGGACTGCCGTGAAAAGAAGACAAATCTTTTTCATAAGCATTTACATTAGTTTAACATATATTGATATTCTTTAGTTCAAGTTTTTCCAAGCACTCTTGAACTGCCCTTTTCGGAAAGGGCGTTTACGCAAATATCAAGATTAAATTCAAAAAAAACAATATATAAGCAGATTAGATTCGCATAATTGATAGCGATTTATACCTTTTTAACTAAAATTTCATAAACAAAACAAACTATTTTAGGTTAAGATTTGAAGAAACGTAACGTTTTAATGTTTGTTTTCATAAGTGAATAAAAAATAAAAATCGACTGCCTGAGCAGCCGATTTTTCACCTAAAACGTTATTTTATCCCTTTTCTGACAGGAAAAGCCTGATTTCTTACATCACTTCGCTCCTTTTCCTCCGGAAAACCTTATTTTTTCTCCGGTTCAGCAGTAAAAAACTTATACTGGAACAGTACCAAATAGAAAGCACCTACGGTGACGCAACTGTCCGCGAAGTTGAATACCGGTTCGAAGAAGCGGAACGGATGTCCTCCTATGAAAGGCATCCAGGTCGGCCAGGTCGTGTCGATGAGCGGGAAATAGAACATGTCCACCACTTTGCCGAACATCACAGGCGCATAACTTCCCCCGAACTGCGCCACCTCATATGGTGTCGAAGCAGAGAAAATCTGGCCGTAGAGCAGACAGTCCACGATGTTGCCCAGGGCGCCCGCTGTAATCAATGTCAGGCCGACAAGGACTCCGGTAGGCACAGGGGCATACTTGAGGACCTTCCCTGCGGCATCGATTTCAGCCGGCCGTCCACGCCTCACGAGGCGGGTTATCCACCAGCAAAGGAATCCGAAGAGAGCCACGCGGAACGCGGTCAGCACGAATTTGCCTACCATCCCGCCGAACTTCATCCCGAATGCCATTCCCTCATTTTCTATGAAGAGAATCTGGAACCAGTTCCCGAAAACGCTGAAATGCTCGCCCAAAGTCATATTGGACTTGACCAGCAGTTTTATCACCTGGTCCACTACCACGAGAAGAATTCCTAGAATCAGCAGCCACCTGCCTTTGGAAATCCTGAATCTATTTTCCGCCATTATTGAGTTTTTCCTTCGCTTCTACTGTAAGGGTTGCGTGAGGTACCAGACGGAGACGCTCCTTAGGGATGAGCTTTCCGGTCACGCGGCAGATACCGTAAGACTTGTTCTCGATACGCACGAGCGCAGCCTCAAGGTTCTGTATGAACTTGTACTGCCTCTGAGCCAACTGGCTTGCCTCTTCACGTGAAAGCTGCATTGCGCCGTCGTCTTCTACAGTCTTGAATGAAGGGGTGGTATCCTCGATGTCATTTGTACCGTTGTGCATCACGACATACCTGAGAGTATTGTACTCTTTCTTGGCCTTGTCGAGCATCTCCAATATGATCTTCTTGAACTCCTCAAGTTCTTCATCACTGTAACGAGTCTTTTCTACAGGCTCGAGGTTTGCTTTATTTTCTTCCATAAGCGTGAGTGTTATCTGCGTGTTACCGCAATCATTATTGTATTCTCGTTCCACTCCACTTCTGTTGCCTTACCAGTCGCCTCGCCCTTTCCGGCCAATGTGACCGACAATGACAATGTCTGTGCGGAAACGTATTCTTTATATGTTTTTAAAGAGGATTCTATCTCTGCAGCGTCGTCGCCGTCCGCGTAAATGACTACATCTACCTTGTCGGTAACGTCGAAACCGCTGTCCTTGCGGATGTTCTGGATTCTGTTCACGAGTTCGCGCGCCACGCCTTCGTTCTTCAGTTCAGGGCTCACTTCGATGTCGAGGGCCAATGTGAGCGGGCCTTCTGATGCCACGAGCCATCCCGGCATGTCCTCTGACGAGATCATGTAGTCTCCAGGATTCAGCTCCACGTCACCGCCTTCGAGTTTCAATGTATATGCAACAGACTGAGCCTCAGCGTTCTGTATGGCATTGATCTCCTGCTGCGGTATGTCGGCGAAAGCAGCGGCAATCTCTTTCATTCTCTTGCCGTAAACTTTTCCGAGCGTCTTGAAGTTAGGTTTGATCTTCTTGGTGATGATGCCTGTCGTGTCGGAAATGAATTCCGCATCCTTGACATTGACCTCACCCAAAAGCAGGGCCTTGACCTTCTCGAGCTGCTCGCGGACCTTGTCTGAAATGACAGGGATCACGAGTTTGCTGAGCGGCTGACGCACCTTGATATTGACCTTCCTGCGGAGCGCAAGCACCATCGACGAAGCTCTCTGAGCGAGTTCCATCCTCTCCTCGAGGTCCTTGTCAATGACGGTTTCGTCGCAGTTAGGCATCAGCACGTAGTGCACTGACTCTTCTCCGTCCGGAACCAGGTCGAGGTAGAGCTGGTCCATGTAGAACGGCGCTATCGGTGCTCCGAGCACGGCTACGGTCTTGAGCACTTCGTAAAGTGTCTGATATGCAGCGAGTTTGTCCTCATTGTCAGCACTTCCCCAGAAGCGTTTTCTGTTCAGACGCACGTACCAGTTGCTCAGATGGTCGCATACGAAATCCTGTATCATTCTTCCTGCGGAAGTCACGTCGTAGTCCTCGTAAGCAGCCTTCACGTCTTTTATCAATGTATTGAGGAGGGAGATTATCCACCTGTCGATTTCCGGTCTGCGGCTGTACGGAACTGCCGGAGCCTTAGGATCGAAGTTGTCCACATTGGCATAAAGCGCGAAGAATGAATATGTATTGTAGAGCGTGCCGAAGAATTTTCTCCTGACTTCATCCACGCCGTCTTCATCGTAACGGAGGTTGTCCCATGGCTGGGCATTGGTAAGCATATACCATCTGAGTGCGTCCGGGCCGAATTTGTCGAGCTGCTCGAACGGGTTCACGGCATTGCCGAGGCGCTTGCTCATCTTGTCGCCGTTCTTGTCGAGGACGAGACCGTTGGAGATGACGCGCTTGAATGCAGGTGTACCGCTTACCATGGTATGAATTGCATGCAGGGTGTAGAACCAGCCACGTGTCTGGTCAACGCCTTCCGCAATGAAGTCTGCAGTGCAGCCGAACTTCTTGTCGCCCAGGGCACGGAGACCTTCCTGTGCATATGGCATTGAACCTGAATCGAACCACACGTCGATAAGGTCGCTTTCGCGTACCATCTTCTTGCCTGAGTCAGATACGAGGAAAACATTGTCCACATAAGGTCTGTGGAGGTCGATCTTGTCGTAGTTCTCCTTGCTCATGTCTTCCGGATCGAAGCCTCTGTCCTTCAACGGGTTGGACGACATTACACCGGCAGCGACAGCCTTCTCGATTTCTGCGTAGAACTCTTTCAGGCTTCCGATGCACTTCTCTTCCTTGCCGTCCTCTGTACGCCAGATAGGAAGCGGAGTTCCCCAGAAACGGCTTCTGGAGAGGTTCCAGTCCTGGATATTCTCCAGCCACTGTCCGAAACGTCCTGTGCCGGTAGATTCCGGTTTCCAGACGATGGTCTTGTTCAATGCCACCATCTGCTCCTTCACGGCCGTTGTCTTGATGAACCACGCATCCAGCGGATAGTAGAGCACCGGCTTGTCGGTTCTCCAGCTGTGAGGGTAGCTGTGGACGTGTTTCTGTATCTTGAACGCTCTTCCGTCCATCTTCATCATCATGCACAGGTCGATGTCCAGTGTAGGCGCATCTTTCGGAAGGGAGTCGTCAAATGCGTTTTTCACGTAGCGGCCGGCGTATTCTTTATATTCCGGCGAAACGTGCGTCTTAACATATTCAGGGTCAAGGTCTTCCAGCGGATAGAATCTTCCGTCGTGATCGACCTGAGGCTGAGGGTTGCAGTTTCTGTCCAGCACCATCATCGGGGCAATGCCTGCTGCGGCTGCGACTTTCTTGTCGTCTGCACCGAATGTCGGGGCAATGTGGACAATACCTGTCGTGCCTTCGTCCGTGGAGACGTAGTCGCCGGTGATTACCCTGAACGCATCGCCTTCAAGCGGCTTGAACCAAGGAATCAGCTGGTGATATCTTACGCCTGCGAGCTCTAAGCCCTTGAATGATCCTTCGAGGACCTTGAACGGAATCAGTTTGTCTCCCTGCTTGTAGTCGTCGAGGGAGAGTTCCGCCGCCTTAGGATTGAACCAGTCTGAGACCAATGCCTTGGCTACGATGTAGATAGCCTCCGCACCGGTGTACGGGTTGAAGGACTTAACTCTGACATAGTCAATGTCAGGGCCGACGCAAAGTGCTGTGTTTGAAGGCAATGTCCACGGTGTGGTGGTCCATGCCAGGAAATATACAGGAAGTGTCTCCAGTCCGAAGAGCGGCTGTGACTTGGCGTCCTTGATGACTTCGAACTGCACTGTGGCTGTGGTATCCGTAACGTCCTTATAGCATCCAGGCTGGTTCAGTTCGTGTGAGCTGAGTCCTGTTCCGTCGGACGGAGAATACGGCTGTATGGAGAATCCCTTGTACAGGAGTCCCTTGTCATATATCTTGCGGAGAAGATACCACAATGTCTCGATGTAGCGGTTGTCATAGGTGATGTACGGGTCGTTCATATCTACCCAGTAACCGATGCGCTCGGTCATGTTCACCCACTCACGAGTGTATTTCATCACCTCGTGACGGCAAGTATCATTGTATTCTTCTACCGATATCTTCTTTCCGATGTCATCCTTGTGGATTCCGAGTTTCTTCTCCACACCGATCTCCACAGGCAGTCCGTGGGTATCCCAGCCTGCACGGCGGTTTACCTTGAAGCCGCTCTGGGTCTTGTACCTGCAGATGGCATCCTTGATGGAACGCGCCATAACATGGTGAATACCAGGCATTCCGTTTGCAGAAGGAGGTCCCTCGAAGAAAATGAACTCCGGAGCACCTTCTCTAAGTTCGAGTGATTTCTCAAACGCATTATGTTTCTTCCACCTGTCCAGCACTTCACTGCCGACAGTTACCAGATTCAAGCCCTTGTATTCTTTGAATGTCATAGTTTTTTATATAATTTTGCAGTCTGCAAAGATAGGAATTTTTAATTAAGAAGAAAAAATATATAATATAATAGGTATGAACACATTGGATATCATATTGATTATCTGTCTCTCCGCCGCCCTGATCGAAGGTCTGGTCAGGGGTTTCACGGAGCAGATCATCGCATTGGTGTCCATCATTGCCGGTACCTGGGCAGCGTTCAAGTTCTCGCAGCTTGTCTGCTCCATGCTCCAGCCGTATCTCCAGATTTCCGAGAAGGTCCTGTACGTGATTGTCTTCGTCCTGATGATTGTCGTGGTCATTCTGCTGCTGCTGCTTCTCGGCAAGGTAATCAAGGCCAGCATCAAGTTCGTGATGCTCGGATGGCTGGACAGGCTGCTCGGCGCGTTGTTCGCATTGATAAAAGTTTCATTGATCATAGGAATAGTAATTATACTTTTCAATACGATAAACTCCTCGTTTCATATTGTCTCTGAGTCGGTTATGGAGAATTCCGTCATATACGCGCCGATGAAGAGGTTCGCGTATGGAGTTTTCCCGTATTTTAAAGAACTTCTTTTCAAGAATTAGAAAATATGTCACGTATATTATTTATAGAAACATCTACTGCATTGTGTTCCACCGCCCTTTCTGAGGACGGCAAGATAGTCTCCGTCAGGGAAAACGCTGAGCGCAAACACGCATCGCTTACGGCTCCGTTCATCAAGGAGATGCTCGATGAAAGAGGCCTGAGAGTGAAGGACTGCGATGCCGTATGTGTAAGCAAGGGTCCCGGGTCATATACCGGTCTCCGTGTGGGTGTATCTACGGCCAAGGGCCTGTGCTTCGGCGCGGGCATTCCTTTGGTCGCCATAGGCTCACTGGACACTCTCGTCTGGCAGGCTATCGGGGAAGGTCTTCTTCCTGAAGGGTGCAAGTACATTGTCCCGATGATAGATGCGAGAAGGATGGAGGTCTATACTGCCGTTTTCAATGCTGATGGCAGCCAGGCGAGCGAAACTGAGCCGAAAATCATTGACTCAGAAAGCTTTGCCGACATTCTGAGCGAGGGTCCGGTCCTGTTCATCGGCGACGGTGCGGACAAATGCAGGGAGACCATCCTGTCTCCGAATGCGCACTTCGTCCAGGCTTGTCCGAAGGCTGAGTCAATGCTGGTTCCGGGATCGAAACTGCTGTCTGAGGGCAAAACCGAGGATGTGGCTTACTTCGAGCCGTTCTATCTGAAGCAGTTCGTGCCGACTGTGTCCAAGAAAAAGATTCTGTAGTTGATTTTTATGGTTTTTCGGGGATAGGTTTCTTTCGGAAAAGGCAGTGCAGCGGGTATGCACGGCTGATGAAAAGGAGCTGGACCGGAAAGACACGCAAAGATCCGCATTCTGTTTGCGGAAGGTGTAGCGAAAAGTGTTCCGCTGCGCTGTAATAGTATATATAATCAGTTGAAAATGAAACGAACAATTTACCAATCTCCGGCACTTTCTGTCGTGGAGGTTTTCGCAGAAGCATCATTCTGCCAGTCGAAAGACGTTCATCAGAATTCTTTCGTTTTTTCACCAAGTGAAGCTTTCGGTCTTTTGGAAGAGGAGGACTAGGGATGAGGAAGATATTGACCTTTGCGGCCATTTTGGCTGCCGCCATTTCCTGCAACAAAGCGGAAATCATCGTCCCGAACAAGCCTCTCGGCGATTCGGTAACTCTCACTGTTACAAGTAGTAAGGTCGGCATTGACGGGAACTCTTATGTATTCGAGCCGGGCGACCGGATTTTCGCTAAGGCTTCGAACGGAAGCACTGCCACGCTGAGCAACACGGCCGATGCGCCGGGCACTTTCTCCGGGACTTTCAGCGAACCGGTCAGCGATGACGCGGCCATCGATCTGTCCTATAACTGCGACGGCTTCACGCAGAACGGCAAGCCATGGCTCTCCGCCCACGATGAACAGTTCTCAAGGGACTCCGACGGCAGGATTCTTCTCAATGCTGAGTTCAGCGCGCCTGCGGGCGTCCGTGCCATAGCCATCACCACCGGTTTCGACGCGACTGTCGATTTCCACGCCAAGAGCCCTGTCTCCGGTTTCGACGGCAAGACGTTTTCCGGCAATGCCTCAGTTACCGGCCTGAGCGTGTCCGCCGCCAACGGCTTCACGACTTTTGTCAATGTTCCTGACGGTCTCGAGGGTGGTTTCTACTTGAAATTCTCCGACAGCGAGGCCAGGTCAATGTTCAAGAGCTACGCTTCCGGCAGCGTCATCAGCCAGAACACCAGGGTCTCTGTCAATGAATTTGTGCCTGTTGATGTGCAGTTTGACGTGAACATCTCGGGTTTCCCGACTTCATACAGTTACTATGCTGCGAACGAGGGTATCGAGGGCATCTCCACAAAGGATGTAGCCAAAGCCAACAGCATTTCCAATGACTGGATAGGCCCAGGCTCAGCTTCTTACGTCATGACCTCAACGGGGATTCCGTCCAGACTCCTGACATTCGAGTCCTTCACGCTGAGTGTTGACGGCAAGGAATATGTCAGCTCTGAAGCAGGATCTTCACGGAAGGAGGCAGGGACGCCAATCGTGGTGAAGGCGACTCCGGGCCACACGTGGGGCCAGAAAGACATCACCGCCACAGTGAGGTACAAGGACGTGGAAGGCAACGAATACACTGCCACCAAAACCATCACGCGCCACATCACCGGCCTGCCATACGTTGCAGCGCCACCGAAGAACAACGGAGATAATCCGTGGACGAGCAATTATGCGTGGGGACTTAATAACGTCACATTCGGAGCTGACAACGTGGCCCTGTCAGCGACTTCCAGAGCACCGTCCATCACATCCCCGGCATTCCACATCCCTGAGGAGCTGGATGTGACTGTAAACACCAATCACAGTCTGGCTAATGCTTATATCTTTTTTGGCGAAAGGAAAACTGTCTTTGAGGTCGCAACGAATAACGAGACCATTATCTCAAACGGCGACGAGTGCACCAAGTTAGCCATGTCCGGCAACGGCAGACTCTCCCCTTCAGGCAACACGGTCACCTGCATAAGCAACTACACCATGATCGGCCCGTCCGTCACGATCTACTCCGTCGCCATCAACTACCGATAGCGAATACCGACAGCGAACGCTCACACGCAGAATGCCTCCGCTCAACATGGGCGCATTTTGGAACAACCTGAATGTCATGCATCTTGGCAAATAGCTATCAATCAGACAATTACATCAAACACTCAAAGCCAGGTTACCCTAAAAAACATAGGACCTGGCTTTCTGCATTTTACGCAACCATCAGAGTTTCAGCTACTTACACGATTTCTCTACTCGCAGGTTGTTCCAGTTTCTTTTTTCCCCATGTTAATCTATTCTTGACATTTCCATGGGCAAAAGTACGGAACCGCTAAAAACGCGTCAATACGTAACTGCGGAGGCGCTTACCATCGTACTGAAAAAAGTTTACCGGCATTGACCGGCGCGCGCAACCTGTAAGTTACTGTTTATCAAGCATTTAACCGAAATCAGAGTTGTGATTTTCGCAACTCTGAAAATGCCTAATATATTGACGCACAACCAATTACGCGGTGCGCATATTTTCAACGGCAAATCTCGTCAATCTTGTCGATGAGGGTCTTGTCCTTCTCCTGTTCTGATGGAGGCAGGGCATCAAACGGGACAATATCAGCGTGGATGAAATTGGCCTTGTCTGTCTTTGGACCCGGAGCATAACCCATTATCAGTTCGGACACCAACCAGCGACGGTGTTCCGCCTCATAGACCGGGCGACGGTCCGGCAAAGACAAATCGTAACAGAGACGGCGGAGCGGCATTGCATTAGCGCAATAGATGCTAGAGAATTTATTTGATTCCGATTGCTTGTACCATGCTTCCTCAACTGTTTTGGACGGATCATTAGCGTAGGCCTGGTCATAAATGAAGTTCACCCTCTGGCCAAGCATTGACCTTCTCTGAAACAGCGCGTCATCATGTGCTGAAGCAGGCCCGAACACCACGAGATTTCCATACATATTAGTTTCATGAGCCTTGTCAATGAGGGCCACTGACTCCTCCAGGAAAAGCGCTATCGACGGAATATCATATGCTGCGCGAGGAAGATGCAGGACGCGGGCAGAAACCTCCGTATCATTCTTGCCGCAGACTATGATGCGCACATCATTGACAGTATCAGCCAATACATTGACAATGAAATCCTTAGCTTCGACAGACTCGGCAGCTGCATCGATGAAGTTCCACTTGATGTCCAATATATCGCCATTGTCCGCATGATGTATCTCGGTCTGGGAATCTGGCGACATATAAGTCCACTCGGACATTGCGAACAAATGCGGGCGGGAAGCGATCAGCATATCTCTGAACGTTTTCATTCCGGTATCAACGAATGAAATCTCAGTTTTTCTGCCGAATTCCGTATAACTCGGATAGTGGCAAATATGTGCAGCGGTGTATGCTGCTGACTGAGCTGCCTTCCCTGTGCCGACAATGATTATATGACACGTTTTGTCTTCGCCTGATTTGATGACAGGAAGAAAATCCGTTCCTACCATCAATTGTTCAGCATAGTATTCATAGTCATTGATAACATCCACAAGCAGCAAGCGACTTTCGCCATTCTGACGATAGTATTGAAAAACCTCTTGCGTAACAGTCTCATTGATACTTAGATAGCAATAAACATCGTGCGTGGCTGAGGAGCATATTTCTTTAAGCATTTCGAGTGCCTGAAGGCTTTTTGCGTCATGGCCCGGTTCATTGTCTTCTCCGATTATGTAAATCATATCCGCATTCGAGGCATCAGTCGAAAGCAAGTCTTCGTACGAGTCCCTTAAGCCATTGTAATACACCACTTTGCTATTGGCACATACCGGATTCGGACTCATTACGACTATGCTGCGGCTGTCATTTTTCAGCGAATCCACAATACGCTGCAGTTTCTTGCCGCTTCCAAGTACAAGTATGTGATGCTGGAAATTGTATCTGCGTTTTCCTTCACGTACAGAGGTCCCGATATTCTCAAGGACATTGATAAATGTGCTGACGAGCAATGCGGAAAAGAGAAAAATGCTGAGCAGCGCCATAAAGAGGCCGAACCACTCGTGTCCGCTGCTTGCCCCGAGCATAAAGTTGCCGGGGTCGAGGAATATGGCCAATGTCTCTCGCCATCCAAAGGCTGCATTTCCACGAACCAAAGCGTAAATCAATGCTCCGCCCAATGCAATGGCAGATATCACCATCAGCCATATCAGCTGGGTACCCTTACCGGACGCCACCAACTTGTCAAATTTCCGTTTCAGCATATATTAAATGGGTATTTGATTGAAAACCAATGTCAACAAAGATAGTGGTTTTAGGGATAAGAAAAAATCCCGGCAGGGGGTAAACCTGTCGGGATTCGTTATTGATAGGACAAAAACTTAGTTTTTGTTCTCTTTTCTGTCTCCACGGCCTCTGCCACCACGACGAGGACCACGGTCTCCACGGGACTGGCGACCCTGTCCCTGAGGCTGAGCGGATGCTGAAGCGAGGCCTGCGTTAGGTGAAAGATCTTTCTTTCCGTAAACCTCACCGTTGCAAATCCATACCTTGATACCGAGAGCACCAACCTTGGTGTGAGCTACAGCGAGAGCATAGTCGATATCAGCACGGAATGTGTGGAGCGGTGTACGACCTTCCTTGAACATTTCGCTTCTTGCCATCTCGGCGCCGCCTACACGGCCGCTGATCTGAACCTTGATACCTTCAGCACCTACACGCATTGCGGTAGAAACTGCAAGCTTGATAGCTCTTCTGTATGAAACACGGCCCTCAATCTGACGAGCGATGCTGTCTGCAACGATGTTCGCGTCAACTTCCGGTCTTCTGACTTCGAAGATGTTGATCTGAACCTCTTTGCTTGTGACTTTCTTAAGTTCCTCCTTAAGTTTGTCCACTGCACTGCCGCCCTTGCCGATGATGACACCTGGTCTTGCAGCCTGGATCGTCACTGTGATAAGTTTGAGAGTTCTCTCAATGACAATCTTGGAAATGCTTGCATTGGCAAGACGATTTACGAGGTACTTGCGGATCTTGTAGTCTTCCGCGATTTTCTCAGCGTAATTATCACCACACCAGTTAGAGACCCAACCACGGGTGATACCGATTCTGTTGCTGATAGGATTAGTTTTCTGTCCCATATTATTTATTGTCCTCCACTGTTGATGGTTTCTTTACGTCAAGGATAATAGTAACGTGGTTGGAACGCTTGCGGATTCTGCCGGCTCTACCCTGAGGGCAAGGACGGATTCTCTTGAGTGTACGACCTTCATCGACCATGATAGTCTTGACGATGACGTTACCGTTGTCCAATTCTTTAGCTTTGTCCTGGTTTTTGGCCTCCCAGTTAGCGATTGCACTGCGAAGGAGAGTCTCAAGAACCTTTGAAGGAGCCTTCTTGGAGAACTTGAGCAGATCCAGAGCGTGGTTAACTTCCACACCTCTTACAGTGTCTGCAACGAGACGCATCTTACGAGGGGATGACGGAACGTCATTTGCCTTCGCAATAGCAGTCTGGCGCTTAATCTCTTTCAGTCTTTCGGCCATTTCTCTTTTACGTTTTCCCATAATTTCTGATCAATTAAGCGATTTTACTTATTGTTACCTGAATGGCCTCTGAAAGTCCTAGTTGGAGCGAACTCTCCAAGCTTGTGGCCTACCATATTCTCGGTTACATATACAGGAATGAACTTATTCCCGTTATGAACGGCGATAGTATGACCTACGAAGTCAGGAGAGATCATGCTTGCGCGTGACCAGGTCTTCACGACCTCTTTCTTCTTGCCGCCTTCATTCATAGCAAGAATTCTTTTTTCCAGAGCTTCCTGGATATATGGACCTTTTCTTAATGAACGACTCATAATCTCTTAAGTTTAATTCCTGTTATTTCTTTCTTCTTTCAATGATGAACTTGTTTGAAGTAGCCTTAGGATTACGTGTCTTGTAGCCCTTTGCAGGAAGTCCCTTACGAGATCTCGGATGACCTCCGGAAGCACGACCTTCACCACCACCCATCGGGTGATCAACCGGGTTCATAACAACACCACGGTTGTGAGGACGTCTGCCGAGCCATCTGCTGCGACCAGCTTTACCATAAGACTCCAAATTGTGTTCTGGATTCGATACGACACCTACTGTAGCACGGCAGGATACGAGAACCATTCTTGTCTCACCTGAAGGCAGACGAAGAATAACGTGGTTTCCTTCACGAGCTGCAATCTGAGCGTAAGTACCTGCAGAGCGTGCCATTGCACCACCCTGACCAGGACGGAGCTCGATGTTGTGTACGAGTGTACCGACTGGAATTTCCCCAAGAGGGAGAGCGTTACCAAGCTCAGGAGCAACGCCTGAACCTGACTCGATGACCTGACCTACCTTAAGTCCGTTAGGAGCAATGATGTATCTCTTCTCATTGTCCTCGTACTGTACGAGCGCGATACGTGCGCTACGGTTCGGGTCATATTCTATAGTGAGGACAGTTGCCTTGCACTCATCTTTAGCACGATGGAAGTCGATGATACGGTACATTCTCTTGTGTCCGCCACCGAGGTAACGCATGGTCATCTGACCTGTATTGTTACGTCCGCCTGTGCTCTTAAGAGGTTCCAGCAATGATTTCTGCGGCTTCTTGGCGGTGATATCGTCAAAAGCGCTGATTACTTTGTTCCTTTGACCAGGAGTAACCGGTTTAAATTTTCTTGTTGCCATTGCCTTATCCCTTAAATATTACTATAGAAATCAATCTTATCTTCTCCGGCAAGAGTAACGTATGCTTTCTTGAAGTGATTCATACGGCCTCTAAGCATGCCGGCCTTTGTATAACGGGATTTTCTTTTCCCGTGGTAATTCAATGTATTGACAGCAGCGACTGAAACATTGTACATCTGCTCTACGGCAGCCTTGATTTCAATCTTGTTTGCATCACGGTCAACAATGAATCCATAACGGTTCAACTTTTCGCCCTGAGCCGTCAACTTTTCTGTTACAATTGGCTTAATGATAATTCCCATCTCTCAATCTTTTTAGCGTGCAACTCTTGAGGCGAGGATATCCTGAACACCATCAACAAGCACCATAGAGTGTGCGTTCATGACAGTGTAGGTGTTGATCTCATTGACAGAGATAACTTTTACCTGCTCGAGGTTACGTGATGAAAGGTAAATATTGGCAGAGTAGTCAGGAAGAACGAAAAGCACTTTCCTGTCGCCTGCCTTGATGGCTGAAAGAATGTTCAAGAACTCTTTTGTCTTAGGTGCCTCCATTTCGAATGGTTCTACCATGACAATCTTGTTCTCTTTTGCCTTGTAAGAAAGAGCAGAGAATCTTGCGAGTTGTTTGAGCTTCTTGTTGAGCTTCATATCGTAGCAGCGTGGCTTAGGACCGTGTGCACGACCACCACCTACATAGATATTTGATTTCAATGATCCGTGACGAGCTCCACCGCCACCTTTCTGACGACCCTGTTTCTTGGTGCTGTAAGAAATCTCGCTTCTGTCTTTGGTTCTTGCGGTACCCTGACGCTGGTGAGCGAGATACTGAAGAACATCGAGGTAGATAGCGTGATCATTCGGTGCAACGCCGAAAACTTTCTCGTCGAGGACAACCTTCTTTCCGGACTCAGATCCGTCAATCTTCAAAACTGACAATTCCATAATTAATCCTCCAACATTACATATGAACCTTTAGCTCCAGGTACAGAGCCTTTCACTACGAGAAGGTTGTTCTCAGGGATAACTTTGACAACCTGAAGGTTGAATACCTTCACTCTCTCATTTCCCATGTGGCCTGCCATTCTCATTCCCGGGAATACGCGTGATGGCCAAGAAGATGCACCCATAGAACCAGGATGACGAAGTCTGTTGTGCTGACCGTGGGTAGCACCGCCTACACCGGCAAAGCCGTGGCGTTTAACGACTCCCTGGAATCCTTTACCTTTGGAAGTACCGATAACGTCCACATACTCGACGCCTTCGAAAATGTCAGCGACGGTGAGGACATCACCTAATTTAAGCTCTCCTTTGAAATCTGCTGCAAATTCAGCAAGTTTACGGTGAGGAGTGGTTCCTGCCTTTGCAAAATGCCCTTTGAGAGGGGCGCTGGCGTGTTTCTCTGTGGTTTCGTCATAGGCGAGCTGTACGGCGGCATAACCATCTTTTTCTACCGTACGGAGCTGCGTAACAACACACGGACCAGCCTCAATAACGGTGCATGGAATATTTTTTCCATCAGCACCGAAAACGGAAGTCATTCCGATTTTTTTTCCAATTAATCCAGGCATTGGTTTGATAATTAATTGTTTGTTAATACTTTATCGTATCTCCGCATATTTTGCGGGCTGCAAATGTACGAATAATTTTCTAATTTTCAATAACTTCCAAGAAAATTTTGTCGGGCCTACCTGTACTTGTCGTATCCCGGCATCCTGGTGCTGTTCACCAGTTCCTTGTACTGTTTGTCGTCGCGCGGGCATATCAGCAGGACGTCCTCGGTATCCACCACGATACAGTCCTCCAGGCCCCTTAGAATCAGAAGTTTCTCCTTGTCTTTTGTCAATATTATGTTTCTCTTGTCGTTCTGGAGAATCACTTTGGACGTGTTTGCGATATTGCCGTCGCTGTCTTTATTGCTGATACTCGAGTAAAAATTCTCCCAGCTGTCGATGTCCGACCAGCCGAAATGCACAGGATAGAGCCAAGCGCGGTCGGTCTTTTCCATCACACCATAGTCGATCGACAATTTCACGCAGTCGGTATATGCCCTCTCGATAAAGACTTTCTCCGCAGAGCTGCCGAGAGCGCCTTCCCATCCGTCGAACAATCTGGTGATTTCCGGGATATACTTCTCCATTTCTTCCTTTATGACGCCTGCCTGCCATACGAAAATACCTGAATTCCAGAAGAACTCACCGCTGCGGTAGAACACCTCGGCTATCTGGGCATCAGGCTTTTCCGTGAACGTCTTCACTTTTACCGGTTCCAGGCTGTTGCAGGCATCTTTTCCGCCGACGACCTGTATATAACCATATTCCGTATCCGGACGGCTCGGCTTGATTCCCAATGTCATCAGCACCGGGTTCTTCTCCGCATAGTCCAGGGCATTGGTCAATGTCTCCTTGAACAGTTTCTCGTCATTGATCACAAGGTCCGCAGGAGTCACGGCGACAACGGCATGCGGGTTCCTCTTGAGCATATGATATGTGGAATAGGCAACGCAAGGCGCCGTGCGTCTCGCATAAGGCTCCAGAAGCAGGTTCTCTTCCGGGAGTTCAGGAATCTGTTCCTTTATGATGTCCTTGAACTTCGCAAGGGTTATGACAATGATGTTTTCCGCAGGGACTACGCCCGTGCATCTGTCATAAGCCATTCTTACCAATGATTTGCCGGTTCCGGAGATGTCCATAAAATGTCCGGGCATTCCTTCTCTGCTGATAGGCCAGAAGCGGTTCAGATGCCCGCCGGCCATGATTACGCAATATTGATTATTCTTCATATTATTATGAAAGTCGTGTGTGTTAGTGTCATCAATAATATATCGGCACGAATGCGGACGGGAAATAGTTGATTTCCACGTTGTCACCATCATACGTCACAGCAGCCACATCGAACAGCACTTCGAGGTCATTGCCCAATACCGGCGACTTCTTCGACAGATATCTGCGTGCCGCTGAAGCGATATGTCGCTGTTTCGCTGCCGTTACAGCATCCTGAGGCTCACCCTGCACAGGTGCCACACGGCTCTTGACCTCTACAAAATGTATTCCATCCGGGGCCAATGTCACAATGTCGATTTCCAGGTGCCCGCTTCTCCAGTTCCTGTCCAATATCGTGTGTCCGCGTTCTATCAGAAACTGACAGACATCGTCCTCTCCGTGTTTTCCAAGCGCTCCTCTTCCCCTCATATATAATATATGTATATCAATGTCATTTGTCGAAGGTGACTACCGTCACACCTGCTCCGCCGAGCTGCACGCTCTCATCATTGACAGAAACCACTCCCGGAGTCGCTCTGAGGGACTTCTGGATTTCCTCTCTCAGCGCTCCCGTTCCTTTTCCGTGGATAATGCGGACCGAATGGACGCTGAGCATGATGGCATCGTCTATATAATGCATCACGTTTTCCAGCGCCTCGCCCACTCTCTGGCCCCGCACGTCGAGTTCCATCTTGAAGTTCAGTTTCCTTTCCGAGAGCGAACTGTCTATCACTGAAGTGGACTGAACCGGCTTCGGGGCAGCTTTCACCGCCTCTTTATATTCGTTGGAGGTAATCCGCTCCACCTTGTCAAGCGGCATCTTGCTCTTGATGCTGCCTATGATGACTGTAACCGCCTTGTTGGAAACGCTGGACACTTCGCCCACCATCCCATTGGCCTTCACCCTCACTTTCTCGCCGATCTGGACAGGTCCGCTGCGGAAAGCATTGATCTTCCTCTCCTTCTCGGCAGCCTCTTCCATCTTCTTCTGCTCCTCGCTTCCGGCACGTCCCGCCTTGCGCATCTGTTGACGTTTCTGCCGCTCGCTCACTTGACGGATTTTCCCTTCCAGGTAGCTGTCACGGTCCTTCTTGTCCTGTTCCTTCTTCACCGCCAGGGCATTGACAAAATCCTGGAGATTCTCTCTGGCCTTTATCGTCTCGGCCTTCTCAGCCTGCTTCTCGCGGATAGTGCGGATGGTCTTTTCCACCTGGCGGTTTGCGCCTTTCACGATGTCCTCCGCCTCTTTTTTCGCCTCGTCGATAATTTCCTTCCTCATTTTGCGGATATCCTCGAGCTCCTTCTGATACTTGTCGGTAATGCTTTCGAGGGTCTTGTCCGTGTTCCTGATTTTCTGGATTTTCTCGTCGAGGACTCTTCTGTTGCGGGCGATTTTCCGCAGGTTCCGTTCAATGCCGACAAACTCTTCGCCTGCACGGTCTTCCGCGTCCTTGATTATCGCCTCGGGAAGGCCCATTTTCCTCGCCAGCTCGAATGCGAAAGAGTTGCCGGGCAGTCCCATTTCGAGTTTGAAGAGCGGGGCAATGTTCTTGGCGTCGAACTGCATGGCACCGTTCAGCACGCCGGTATCCGCGCCTGACGCATACAGTTTCAGGTTCGTGTAATGTGTCGTGATGACGCCATATACGCCTCTTTTGTCGAACTCGCTGAGGATGGCTTCCGCTATGGCTCCGCCTGCCGCCGGTTCTGTTCCCGAGCCGAATTCATCGATAAGGACCAATGTTTTCGAGTCGGCACGGCTGAGCATATCTTTCATTGAGGCAAGGAACGAACTATATGTACTGAGGTCATTGTCAATGGATTGTCCGTCTCCGATATCAGCCATGATCCTGTCATAGACCATCATTTCGGAGGTCTCGGATGTAGGGATGAGCATGCCCCATTGGAACATATACTGAAGGAGGCCGACTGTCTTCAGGCAGACCGACTTGCCGCCTGCATTCGGTCCTGAAATCAGCAGAAGGTGTTTCTGCGGGGTCAATTTCACTGTCAATGGGACAATCTCCTTGCCTTCTTTCTTCAGGGAGCGCTCCAGCAGAGGGTGTCTTGCCTTGCGCAAATCCATTTCACTCTCCTGTGATATTATCGGCATACCGGCCACGAAGTCAAGTGCCGTCTGGGCCTTGGCTATAAGGAAGTCGAGTTCTCCCACGCATCTGGCGCCGTCCAGCAGATCTGGCACAAACGGCCTTACCCAGTCGCTGAATTCATATAGGATACGTGCTATCTCACGGGTTTCCGCGAAATGCAGTTCGCTTATTTCATTGGATATTTCCACTATCTCTGCCGGCTCGATGAATGTCGTCTTGCCGGAAGAGGACTCGTCATAGACAAAGCCCTGTATCTTTCGCTTGTTGGCGGAATTGACCGGGATGAGCATCTTGCCGTCTCGCATCACGACTGAGGCGTCGCTGTCCACAAGTCCCTCACTCTGAGCCTTTTTCAGAATCATGCCGATTCTCTTGGATATGGCTCCCTCCTTGTCTTTCAGTTTCCTGCGGATGTCGTACAACTCGTCCGAGGCAGTGTCCTTCACGTTGCCGAACTTGTCCAGGATAGTGTCAATGCGGTGCTGCACGTCCGGAAACAGTACAATGCCGCTTACCATCTTCTTCAGATACGGGTAAACGCCGTCCTTGATATTGGAAAAGAATATGGAAATTTTCCTGAGGGTCTCCAGCATTGTCCGGAGTTTGCCGAGGGAGACAAGGTCAATGTTGGCCCCTTCATTGGTCAGCATCTCGAGGAATCCGACGCAGTCGATGTATCCGTTGGACGGGAAGGACTCCTCGAACATGACGATGAGCCGCATCTCGTCGGTAAGCTGAAGCCTTCTGCGTATTTCCTTCGCGTTCGTGGAGAACTCTTCTTCCGATGTCCGTGTCGTGGCATATTCGGTGCTGCACCTGTCAGATATTATCTTCCTGACCCTATCGAACCCTAATATCGCTTCTATTCTCTCGTCTCTCATACTCTAATTCTAACCCTTTGCAGGACCCTCCTGTTTCTCCTGTCCTGAAGACAATGCGTTTCCAAGTTTGAGCTTCAGCTCATTGATATTGCTTATTTCCGTCAATTTTCCTCCGTGTCCGAATGATATTACGCCGGTCTCTTCCGACACCACAATCACGTCAGCGTCAGTCTCTTCGGTTATGCCGATGGCGGCCTTATGTCTCATTCCGTAGCGGGCCGGAATATCTGTGCGCTCTGTTATCGGCAGGGTGCATCTCGCGGCTAAAATATGATAATTGTCAATGATTACCGCGCCGTCGTGAAGCGGCGAGTTCTTGAAGAACAGGTTCATTATCAATCTTCTGTTGATGATGGCGTCGATCCTGTCGCCTGTTTCAATGACGTAGTCCAGACTGTTGTGGTGGGGTATCACTATCAATGCCCCGGTCTTCTGCTCCGACATTGACCTGCACGCCTCGGTAATCTCTTTTACGGACACATTGTCCATCGCCTTGTCTTCATTTCCGAGGAAGCGGTTGATGAATTTCCTGGTCTTCACGCCGATTTTGGAGCCGCTGCCGAAGCGCATGAGAAAATGCCTGATTTCCGGCTGGAAGATCACGATTACGGCCAGGACTCCGACGTCGATGAATGTGCCGAGAAGGGCGCTGACCAATTTCATTTTCAATGCATCGGCTATGACTCTGAGGACATAAATGGATATCACGGCAATGAAGATGTTCATGGCCGCGGAGTCCCGTATCCACCTGAATATAAAATAGATGAGCAGGGCGACCAACAGGACGTCCAACATATCTGTCACGTGGAATTTCAAAAATCCGAATATTTCCAGAAACGAGCTCATAAATTTTATCCATCTATTTCGAGAGGTTCCAGGCTACTCAAGAGAGGTTTCAGGCTACTCAAGAGAGGTTCCAGGCCACTCAAGAGAGGTTCCAGGCCACTCAAGAGTACTCAGTCGTCACTGCCTCGCGATTTCTGCTGTCTCTCGATATCTGCTGCCTCTCGATATCTGCTGCCTCTCGATATCTCAACTGCCTCGCTGTCTTCATCAGGCGCCATTTCTCCATTTTCATCTTTCATCGGACGCACGCCCGAAAGTTTCCTGAAAGGCTTTCCTTTCCGATTCAGCATCCTCCAAGAAGTCTCCTGAAAGGCTTTTCTCTCCGAGTCAGCATCCTCCCGAAAGTTTCCCGAAAGGCTTTCCTCTCCGAGTCTCCGTCCTCCCGAAAGTTTCCCGACTACTCCACCTGAAATCTCGCGATTCCTGCTACCTCTCGATATCTCTACGGCCTCGCAGTCTTCGTCAGGCGCCATTTCTCCATTTTCATCTTTCATCTCTCATCTGACGCCCGCCCGAAAGTCTTCTGAAAGGCTTTTTTCTCCGAGTCAGCGCCCTCCCGAAAGATTCCCGACTTTGCCTCCTGAAATCTCGCGATTTCTGCTACCTATCGATATCTCTACTGCCTCGCGATCCTCGTCAGACACCATATCTCCACTTTCATCAGTCGCCCGCCCGAAAGTCTCCTGAAAGGCTTTTCTCTCCGATTCAGCGTCCTCCAGAAAGTCACCTGAAAGGCTTTTCTCTCCGAGTCTGCATCCTCCCGAAAGTTTCCCGACTACGCCTCCTGAAATCTCACGATTCCCATTTGGCACAAAAGTAATAAAAATTCTCGACTTATCTCTTTATCTCTCACCAACCAGGCCGTTCGCCGTTTCTCCTACACTCCCCTATTCCCCAAAGCCAGTCCTTCACCAACCACGCCACCAGACAGAATCCACTCCTCTCGTTCATCAATCTCCTTCCACGTTCTATCCTCATCTCACCCTGTCTTACAACAACACTAATCAGTCCAGTTCATCACCAACCACGCCACCAGACAGAATTCACTCCTCTCGTTCATCAATCTCCTTGCACGTTCTATCCTCATCTCACCCTGTCTTACAACAACACTCATCAGTCCAGTTCATCACCAACCACGCCACCAGACAGAATCCACTCCTCTCGTTCATCAATCTCCTTGCACGTTTATCCTCATCTCACCCTGTCTTACGACAACACTCATCAGTCCAGTTCATCACTTCCTACAATTACCAAGTTCGCTTTCCCGACAGGTCCCTCCGCATTGTTATCCTTCCTATTCCCCAAAACCAGTCCTTCACCAACCACGCCACCAGACAGAAGCCACTCCTCTCGTTCATCAATCGCCTTCCACGATCTATCCTCATCTCACCCTGTCTTACAACAACACTCATCAGTCCAGTTCATCACTTCTTACAATTACCAAGTTCGCTTTCCCTACAGTTCACCCTGCACTGTTCTCCATCAGTCTGGCAATTTAGAACTCGTCGCGCAGGGAATTGCACGGAATTTGAAGCGGTCAGCATCTATGTAACCCTCAAAAAATAACCTGCAACATCTTAAGGAGTCTTTTCGGTCTATATCTTTTTTCTCATCAGTCATGTGCCACCGTCACACCCCTTCATCGAAAACAGATCTATCCTCGAAAATCTTCTCTTAATCTGAGGCAACTTTTATTATCATGTTACGTAATTCGGAGGAAAACATTATGAAGAAATTAAACATCGCGCTGGTCGCGCACGACGGAAGAAAGGAAGAACTCATATCATGGGTAAAGTTCAATGCATCAATGCTTTCGAAGCATAATTTGTACGCAACCGGAACCACAGGACGCCTTATCAATGAGATTTCCATAGAGGCAGATGGCGAGGAGACGTTCCCGTTCAGAGGGAAAGTGACCAGATTATTGTCAGGACCTCTTGGCGGAGACCAGCAGATCGGTGCAATGATTGCCGAGCGCCACATCGACATGCTTATTTTCTTCTGCGACAACCTCATTGTCCAGGGACACCAGAACGACGTATCCGCATTGAGTCGTCTAGCATCGCTGTACAACATTGCCTTCGCCACTAACCGCACGACGGCTGACCTTCTGTTGACATCGCCGCTGCTTGATGATTCCAATTACGAAATCCAGATTCCGGACTGCATCGCAAACTACGCGAACCGCAAACTGTAAGTCTGAGACCTTGCAGGAGACTGTCTGAAAAGTCAAATATTTCTCAGTGAGAATCGAGAATCCGCTTCTGGCCTTGTATAGGGACGGAGTATTTCAGTCTCGCGAGGACTTTTCGGACAGTGCTTCATTTTGAATGACTTGTCCGGAAAATACTCACTTTCTACGGACAAACTACACTTCGCGAGTCAACTGTTTTCAGAAATTAGTTACTCCTACATTCAGCACAACATCAACTGGCTGCAAAAAACCGAACAACCTACGTAGAGTAACCTGCAAATTACTGTGTAGCAGCTGTTTAGCTATTTTCCAGAGTTATGGCAACCCTGAAAACACCTAAAGCGATGATTTTCAGCAATTTACAGATTGCGCCTCGTGAATCAACCTGAGTCATCAACTAAAATCAGGAGAAGACCGATAGTCACAACCGGTTCAACCAAAGCCACAATCCATCCGTAAATGACAATTCATCCGTAAAACCCCGCCTTTTTACGGACAAGTGCATCATTTTGAACAACTTATCCGTGAAAACCCGCCTTCTGCCGGACAGATTTCAGTAGTCGCTCCTGCTCACCTCCGTAAGCTCCCGACAGCAGGCAACAGTGTAGAACAATATAAATACCGTGTCAATGGCTCAGCAACAAGGTTGCCACCGTGGGGACTTGCTTATCTCAATCCCCCTAACCCCCTTTTCAAGGGTGCACATCAGGGCCTCCGGGCTTTCCATCGCCTCATGGCTTTCCCTGCCCGCCAACTCCGGCCCGGCATCTGATGATGCCTTGTTCGGCACTAGAGCGAGGGACCCACGAAGCAGGAGGGCCTGGTCCTCACGGCGGCTTCTTGTTGCCGGACATGATTGCTTCCGTGAGGCATGATTAGAGAGAAAAACCGAACAACTTGCACTTGGGCTGACGGTAGAAAGTATTGACTCATAGTGAGTTATGAGAAAAGCCGAAAGTCAGGTTACTCTATTTTTCATATAACCTGGCATTTAGCAATTAATGCAATCTATTGATACACAGCAATATGAGCCAAAGTCCGACACGCAGGTTGTTCGAAAATTACAGCGAAGCGTATATCTCCTCAGATGCCGGATTTGAGAACAGCGAATCTTAGGTCTCAATCTATTGTGGACAATAAAGTTAGACCATCAGATATTTGCCCATTGGCAACTGATAGATTGTACAGCAGTAACACTTAACTGCGGAAGGGACACAGCAGACACAGGACGATACAACACACGCAACCAGTAAGTCACAGATTATCAAGCTTTTAACCAAATTCAGAGTTAAGAAAATCACAACTCTGAAAACACCTAAACATCTGTTATACAGCATTTTACAGGTCGCGTTATTTGTATCATCGGCAAACTATTTTCAGGACAATACAAGCGAGGAATTCCGTCCGAAGGATTAACTTTCAACGACGGGGGCCAAAACGCACGATTTGCACACGTGACAATGAAATAAAAGGGATGACGGGGGCGAAAAGGCCGGATTTGCACCCGTGAATCAAACGACGTAGGCAAAAGAGGCGATTTTGCCCCCGTGGCGACAGCAAATACGTAGAGGACGTAAAGGCCGCGCGGAGCGTCAGGGTTTGGGACATGACAGAACGAGGAGGCATGACCGAAGGTGTGACAGGGCATCATCAGATGCCGGGCCGGAGCTGGCGGGCAGGGAAGCCCAGCGGCGATGGAAAGCCCGTAGGCCCTGATCGCCCCCTTGAAAAGGGGGTTGGGGGGATTGACATATGCGCCTCGGAAGAAGAAAAAGAATTTTCTTCTTCTCTCGGCTTTCACTATATTTGCAAGAAAAATTGAAGAGATGAATAACGACATATTATTGGAAATCAGGGATCTGCACGCGTCAGTGGGCGATAAAGAGATATTGAAGGGCATTGACCTGACTATAAAAAAAGGGGAAATCCATGCAGTGATGGGGCCTAACGGAGCAGGAAAAAGCACATTGTCCTCAGTCCTCACGGGCAAACCTTTATATACTGTGACAAGCGGAAGCATCGAGTTCTGCGGGCAGGACCTGCTGGCAATGTCACCAGAGGAAAGGTCATGGGCCGGCATCTTCATGTCGTTCCAGTATCCGGTCGAAATACCGGGCGTGACCATCACCAACTTCATGAAAACCGCCATCAACGCCAAGCGCAAGGCAAATGGTGAAGACCCGATCAAAGGCGGTGACTTCCTTAAACTTATGAGAGAGAAGATGGCATTCGTCCAGATGCGTCCGGAGTTTGCCAAGAGAGAGGTCAATGTCGGATTTTCCGGCGGTGAGAAGAAACGTAACGAGATATTCCAGATGGCAATGCTTGACCCTACATTGGCCATACTCGACGAAACAGACAGCGGACTGGACGTGGACGCATTGAGAATAGTGGCAGAAGGAGTGAGGGCGCTTCACACTCCGGAGAAATCAGCCATCGTCATAACCCATTACAAACGACTGCTCGACTACATTGTCCCGGACATTGTCCACATTCTCAAGGACGGCAAAATCGTGAAGACAGCCGGAAGAGAACTCGTTGACGAAATCGAAGAGAAGGGATACGACATTTTCTAAGGAGTGGTTATGCAGAGCGATATTAAATCCCAGGACGTTTCAATGCGCCTGGACCCGTCACCGAAGACTGATTCCGGACATTATGTGGATGTGGACGTGCCTTGTGGAGCCGCCACCATCAGAGTCCCTTCAGCCTCAACATTCGATAAAGTATATGTAATAGGCGCCAAAGAGCAGTTCCAGCTGGACGGCGATACGGACAACATTGACCCGAAACTGGAATTCTGCCCGGACGGGCTGCCTTTCGACAGCATTGTGGCCGAGGCCGAGGCCGATGTCAATGTCACCGTGCTTGCGATGCCGGGCAAAGACATTGACCTGCCCATATCTGTAGATATCGTAGGCGAGGACGCGGACGTGAAGATTTCCGGCCTGTACCTCTGCTCGGGAGCGGACAAGATGCAGATTCGCACGGAAGTCCGTCATCGCGTGCCGTCGTGCGTGTCAATGCAGTTGTTCAATGGAATCGCTTCGGGAAAGTCCAAGGCCAGGTTCTACGGAAAGATAGTCGTGGCGCCGGATGCACAGAAGACAGAGGCGTACCAGACGAACCACAACCTGATATTGTCAGATGGCGCTGAAGCGGAAGCAAAACCGCAGCTCGAAATCTATGCGGACGACGTGAAGTGCTCACACGGGGCGACTGTCGGCCAGCTCAATGAAGATGAGCAGTTCTATATGCGTTCGCGCGGAATCCCGGAAGACGAGGCCAAAGTGCTGCAGATGATTTCGTTCATCGCTCCGGTTCTGGCCAATGTCGCTGACGAGGACCTTCGTGCCGTCCTCTCTTCATATATCGAGACTGCCGTCCGCGAGCTGTAAGATATACCGCGAACCAGTCAGATGAAGATTCCTCAGCGTCTCAGTTGGGGAGGTATCACATCCATCACTGAAAGAACAACCCAAGCCCGCGAAGGCTGGGGAAGTCGCGTAGTGCAGCAAAAGACCTGTTGTGCGCACTCGGGCGGGAACCACCCAAACAGCACGCACAACTTTGCGACGGATTTTCGAGGATAGATTCGCTTCCGAAGAAGGAGTGTGCCGGGCGCATTCGACTGATGAGAAAATGGATATATACCCAAACAGCGCGCACAACTTTGCGACGGTTTTTCGAGGATAGATCAGCTTCCGACGAAGGAGTGTGCCGGGCACACTTGACTGATGAGGGAACGGATATACACCCAAACAGCGCGTCAGGGAACGGGAGGAACGGGCTATTTGTCAGCAATCAGATCCTTTTTTCCGGCCCCGGCGATCAGATCATTGTAATCCTCCATCGACCTCAATATGACATCGTGGGCAACGTCGGCACCGTAGATGCTGATGAACTTCATTCGCTGGGTGTTCTCGCCGGGGATGTCCTTGTAGGTCGTGAAGTAGTGGATCAGACGGCGGATGATGTCCTTCGGAAGCTCATCAATATCAGTCAGATGGCCATAGACGGCATCATTTTTCAGGACAGCGATGATCTTGTCGTCAGCCTGGTCGTGGTCGAGAAGACGAAGCCCGCCGATAGGCCTGGCCCTGACGATGATATCTCCGTGCGTAACATCCTTTTCGGTAAGGACACAGATATCAAGCGGATCACCGTCACCCTCTATATCGTATCGCGCAAGTGCCTGATTACTAAGCTCTGCCATCTTTGTAGAACAATATGTCTTAGGCAGGAAACCGTAAAGAGACGGGACAATGTTGGAGAACTTCTGCGGTCTGTCAAGTGAAAGATAACCGGATTCCTTGTCCACCTCGTACTTTACAGTATCTGTCGGAACTATTTCGATAAATGCCCTGACCTCCTCGGGAACATTGTCCCCCAAGTCTATTCCATGCCAGGGATGAGCCTTATGTGAATTGTGAATATCCATTGGTCTGAAGTTTATAGTTTTGCGCCCTCTTGACGCCAACAATTTCAAAGTTACTAAATTATGACGGATATTGCGTCATCCGCCCGAAACATAAAACTCTGGGCGGAAGAGTCTTTCCATCAAAAGCCGTTAAGCCAGCAGTTTGGTCAATTCGATAAAATCATTGACACTCATGCGCTCCGGGCGAAGCTCGAAAACAGGCGAAGCCGCAAACTCCGAAGTCTTCACGGCGTCCCATCCCTCGCGGGAGGCTTTCGCCTGGATGAGCGGCTTAAGTGAATTCCGCATTGTCTTTCGCCTCTGACCGAACGAAGTCTTGACAATGTTCTTGAACGCGGCCTCGTCGCATCCCAATGACGTCCTGCCGTTGCGCTTCAGCCGGATGACGGCGGACTGCACTTTCGGCGGCGGAGCAAAGGCGCCGGACCCCACAGTGAACAGATATTCAATATCATACCACGCCTGGAGAAGCACCGACAGGATGCCGTAAGTCTTGCTTCCCGGCTTCTCGGCGATACGCTCGGCCACCTCCTTCTGTATCATGCAGACAGTCTGAGGAATGCGGTCCTTGTAATCGAGAATTCGGAAAAATATCTGCGACGAGATATTGTACGGGAAATTGCCGATGACATTGAAACTGCCGGAAAACAGATGGTCGATATCCAGTTTCAGGAAATCGCCATAGATTACCTTGTCTGCCGCGTCCGGGAAATGCTTCTGCAGATATTCCACGGATTCGGTATCTATCTCTATCATTTTCAGGTCAATGTCTTCACGCTGAAGCAGATACTGCGACAACACACCCATTCCCGGGCCGATTTCCAGCACATCCGTACAGCCTGCTTTTGCCGGCTCAAGGGCGGCAACAATGGCTTTGGCAATGCTCTGATCCGTCAGGAAATGCTGTCCCAATGCTTTTTTTGCTCTTACTTCCATATGACTTGTTTTTTCTCGTTACTCAAATCCAAGGGCCGGAACACTACCAGAAAACAGCAGTCCCGGCGCACTTTTCAAGTACAATGACAAAGTTACAAGATGCCGGCGAATAATTTTGATTATAATTTGCTAAATTTGCGTGTTTGGAACAGAAAATAATAATTAAAGCATATTATGTTCAATACTTATTTCAGAACAAACACTTGCGGTGAGCTCAGACTCGCAGACGCAGGCAAGAAAGTAGTTCTTTCCGGATGGGTCCAGAGATCCAGAAAACTCGGAGGAATGACATTCATTGACCTTCGCGACAGATATGGTATAACTCAGCTGGTGGTAAGCGCCGATGCTCCGGCAGAACTGGTTGAGGTGGCCAACTCTCTCGGACGCGAATTCGTCATCCAGGCAGAAGGCGAAGTAATCGAGCGTCAGAGCAAGAACGCCAAGATGGATACCGGCGAAATCGAGATCAAACTCAGTTCGATCAATATCCTGAACAAGTCAGTAACGCCTCCTTTCACCATCGAAGACGAAAGCGACGGCGGTGATGACATCAGAGCCAAATACAGATACCTCGACCTCAGAAGGAACCCGCTCAAGAACGCGCTTATGCTCCGTCACAAGATCGCTCACGAAGTACGCAACTTCCTCGACAGCAAGGGCTTCATGGAGATTGAGACACCTTACCTCATCAAATCCACACCTGAAGGAGCGCGTGACTTCGTGGTACCTTCCAGAATGAATGCCGGTGAGTTCTATGCTCTTCCGCAGTCTCCGCAGACCTTCAAGCAGTTGCTGATGGTGGCCGGTTACGACAGGTATTTCCAGATCGTGAGATGTTTCCGTGACGAGGACCTGCGCGCTGACCGCCAGCCTGAGTTCACACAGATTGACTGCGAAATGTCATTCGTGGAGCAGGAAGATGTGCTGAACACCTTCGAGGATATGATGCGCAGACTGTTCAAGAACGTTCTGAATGTGGACATTCCGAATCCGCTTCCACGTATGAGCTGGTACGATGCGATGGACAAATACGGTTCTGACAAGCCTGACGTGCGCTTCGACATGACAATCCACGAGCTCACTTCATTGGCCAAAGGTCATGGCTTCTCAGTATTCGATTCAGTGGACTACATCGGCGGCATCGCCGTAAAAGGCGCTGCTGAATACACCAGAAAGCAGCTGGACGAACTTACGGAGTGGGTAAAACGCCCGCAGGTCGGAGCAAAGGGCCTGGTTTACATCAAGTTCAATGCTGACGGCTCAGTCAAGTCTTCAATCGACAAGTTCTACACACCTGAGCAGGTCAAGGAAATGGCAATCGCAGCAGGCGCTGAAGCCGGCGACCTCGTTCTGATACTCTGCGGCGCAAAACGCAAGGCCCAGACAATGCTCGGAGTTCTCCGTATGGAAATGGCCAACCGCCTCGGACTCAGGAACCCTAAGGTGTTCGCACCGCTCTGGATTGTGGATTTCCCTCTCCTCGAGTGGGATGACGAGACACAGCGTTTCTATGCTATGCACCATCCGTTCACGGCTCCTAAGCCGGAGCACCTCCAGATGTTCTACAGTGACAAGAAAGAGGATCTCGAGAAAGTTTGTGCCAATGCCTATGACTTCGTTCTGAACGGAACCGAGCTGGGCGGCGGTTCTATCCGTATCCACGATGCGTCACTGCAGGAGAGGATGTTCGAAGTTCTCGGCATCAGCAAGGAAGAGGCCGCATACAAGTTCGGCTTCATCATCAATGCCTTCAAGTTCGGCGCTCCACCTCACGGAGGTCTTGCATTCGGCTTCGACAGAGTATGCGCATTGTTCGGCGGAAGCGATTCCATCAGGGACTACATTGCCTTCCCTAAGAACAACCAGGGCCGCGACGTGATGATCGATTCTCCGTCCACCATCGACCAGGTCCAGCTCGACGAACTTCACCTGGATATCCGTAAAAGCGAATAACTGATACAAAACATTGAATATGAGTTCACTAAAGATCGAAGGGAACAATCTCCCAAATTTACCTTGGCAAGATCGCCCCGCAGGATGCAAAGATCCGCTTTGGCGTTATTCTGAAAATCCTGTAATACCTCGCGACCTTCTGCCGGACTCCAACAGTATATTCAACTCTGCCGTAATTCCGTTCAAGGACGGGTTTGCCGGAGTCTTCCGCTGCGATGACAAGAACCGGAGGATGACGCTTCACGCGGCATTCTCAAAAGACGGTTTCAACTGGGAAATCAATCCTGAGACCATCAAGTTTGAAGGCGCAGACCCTGAAATCGGAGAGTGGGTGTACGGCTACGACCCGCGCGTCGCCAAAATCGAAGACAAATATTACGTCACATGGTGCAACGGTTATCACGGACCGACCATCGGCATGGCCTGGACCACTGATTTCAAGACCTTCCACCAGATGGAAAACGCCTTCCTGCCATACAACCGCAACGGCGTCCTTTTCCCGAGAAAGATAAACGGCAAATACGCCCTGCTTTCCCGTCCGAGTGACACCGGACATACAGCATTCGGTGATATTTTCTACTCCGAATCACCTGATATGGAATACTGGGGACACCACCGCCACGTAATGGCTCCTGCACCGTTTGAAGTAAGTGCATGGCAGTGCATGAAGATAGGCGCGGGCCCAGTGCCGATCGAGACATCAGAAGGCTGGCTCCTGTTCTATCACGGAGTCCTGCATTCGTGCAACGGTTATGTCTATGCTTTCGGATCTGCCCTGCTCGACCTCGAACAGCCGTGGAAACCGATTGCAAGAAGCGGTCAGTACCTCATTTCCCCACGCGAAATCTACGAGCTGACAGGAGATGTGCCTGATGTGACATTCCCTTGTGCGTCCCTGCACGATCCGGAAACCGGCCGCATCGCCATATATTACGGCTGTGCGGACACGGTCACAGGACTTGCATTCGGATATATTCCTGAAATAATAGAGTTTACGAAACGGACCAATATCTTGTAAACCTATGGCTGCAGGATATTTACCAAAGATACTCCTCGCCCTGACGATAATGTCAGGATGGGGAGTTTTTTCCGTCAATGCGGCTGAACCGCTTCAGACCAATGAAAGGAAACAGCCGGCGGACTATGTGAACCCGTTTGTCGGGACCACGAATTTCGGGACCACGAATCCGGGAGCAGTCTGCCCGAACGGAATGATGAGCGTCTCCCCGTTCAACGTAATGGGCTCGGACGAGAATGTGTGGGACAAGGACAGCCGCTGGTGGTCCACCCCATATTGCTACGAAAACAAGTTCTTCACAGGATACTCACACGTGAATCTGAGCGGAGTGGGCTGCCCGGAACTGGGCTCCCTGCTCACGATGCCGACCTCGGGAAAGCTGGAAGTCGATTATCACAAATACGGCTCGGAATATAGCGGAGAGCAAGCCGTACCGGGCTGGTATTCAAACACATTGACCCGATACGGAATCCTGACGGAAGTCACCTCCACTATGCGCACGAGCATCGAGAGATACACCTTCAGGGCTGGCCGGGCCAACATCCTGCTTAATCTCGGAGAGGGTCTGACCAATGAATCAGGCGCCACCGTCCGCAAAATCAGCGACACGGAAATCGAGGGCTCGAAGCTTTTAGGCACTTTCTGCTACAATTCGCAGGCGGTGTTCCCGATATATTTCGTGATGCGTGTCAGCAAGGCGCCTTCATCCTGCGGTTACTGGAAGAAGCAGCGCCCGATGACAGCAGAGGCGGCATGGGACCCTGACCAGGGAAAATACAAGCTCTACACACGTTACGCGAGGGAAATCTCCGGAGACGACGTGGGCTTCTGGTTCAGCTATGACAATGTCGCAGAAGGCGAGCAGATCTGCGTCCAGATGGGCGTTTCGTTCGTCAGCTGCGAGAATGCCAGGATGAACCTCGATGCCGAGCAGAACGGTTTCGACTTCGACAAGGTAAAGGCCAATGCTTATGAAAAATGGAACAGCGACCTTTCCCGCATAAAGGTGGAAGGCGGAAGAGAAGACCAGACTGAAGTATTCTATACCGCTCTATATCACACACTTATCCACCCGAACGTTCTAAATGACGTGAACGGGGAATATCCTCTGATGGAATACTGCGGGGACGGAAAGACATTGACAAGTGACTGCGGCGCGGACTACTCGAAATCGGGAACCGGTATCGGAAAAGTGGCCGAGGGCCACAACAGGTACACGGTCTTCTCGCTCTGGGACACCTACAGGAATGTCCACCAGCTTCTGACTCTCGCCTACCCTGAGCGCCAGCTGGATATGGTCAGGTCAATGATATCTATGTATCGTGAGTGGGGCTGGATGCCGAAATGGGAGCTTTATGGCCGGGAGACTTTCACTATGGAGGGCGATCCGGCAATCCCTGTAATCACGGACACCTACCTTAAGGGACTGAAGGACATTGACATAGATACTGCCTATGAGGCTTTTGTCAAATCGGCTACGACTGAGGGGGCGAAGAACAGGATGAGACCGGACAACGACCCTTACATGAAGGACGGCTACATTCCGCTCGGGTATTTTGCCGCTGATTTCTCGGGAGACAACTCCGTCTCACACGCATTGGAATACTATGTGGCGGACAATGCATTGTCCCTTCTTGCTGCACATTTAGGCCACGCTGAAGATGCCAAGTTGTTCAGGGACAGGGCATTGAACTACAAGCATTATTACAGCAGGGAGTCAGGTACGCTGAGGCCGCTCAATGCTGACGGGACGTTCCTCTCCCCATTCAACCCGAGACAGGGTGAGAATTTCGAGGAGGTTCCCGGTTTCCACGAAGGCAGTGCATGGAACTATACGTTCTTCGTGCCTCACGATGTGGAAGGCTATGCGGCTCTGATGGGCGGACGGAAGGTGTTCCTGGAGAAGTTGCAGAGCGTGTTCGACGAGGGGCTGTATGATCCTGCCAATGAGCCTGATATCGCTTATGCCTACCTTTTCAGCCGCTTCAGGGGTGAGGAATGGCGTACCCAGAAGATGATACCGCAGCTTTTGGAGCAGTATTTCACGACCAGGCCTGACGGTATTCCGGGCAATGATGATACGGGCACGATGTCCGCATGGGCTGTGTTCTCGATGATGGGCTTCTATCCGGATTGCCCAGGAGAGCCGTCCTACACGCTTACCGCTCCGGCTTTCAGGAAGGTTACCATAACGCTGGACCCGAAGTGGTACGACGGACATAATGAGCTGACTATCACCAAGTCAGGAAGCAATGCCAATGCTTGCGAGACCTCGTCGGGGACAGGTCAATATGACAGGATATCGTCCATGACGCTCGGCGGCAAGACGCTGAAGACTTACAGGGTGGGCCACGGGCAGCTTACACGTGGCGGAGAACTTGTGTTCTGCTGCCGGGCTGCCAAGTAGCACAAAACATTGACACACAAAACATTGACAATAATGAAACATATATTTTCTGCGATGATGCTGGCGGCGATGGTGGCGGCCGGCTGCGCAAAGACAACAGACAACACGGATTACGTGCAGTACGTGAATCCGAAAATCGGCACCGGAGGACATGGACACGTGTTTGTGGGAGCCAATGTTCCTTTCGGAATGGTTCAGCTCGGGCCTACCAGCATTCCTCAGACATGGGACTGGTGCTCAGGCTATCACGACAGCGATTCTACTGTGATCGGTTTTTCCCATACGCATCTGGAGGGCACCGGTATCGGCGATCTCTTCGACGTTACGGTCATGCCTGTCATCGGTGAGGTGGCTTATGCGCGTGGCGAGGAGCCTGGCGAGAACGCCACCCCAGAAGAAATCGAGGCTGCGTTAAAGACCGGCCTATGGTCTTATGCGGACAGGTCTTCGGAAATCACTGTGCCCGGTTACTACAGCGTGATTCTTACCCGTTTCGGAATCGAAGCTGAGATGACAGCTACTTCACGCGTGGGTATGCACCGTTACACTTTCCCTGCAAGTGATTCAGCAGCAATCGTTTTCGACCTGGAGAACGGCGGGTGCTGGGACAAGGCCACCGGAACATTGACAGAAAAGGTGGACAGCGTGACTATCCGGGGATACAGATTCTCCACTGGCTGGGCCAAGAACCAGAAGGTGTTCTTCTACGCTCAGTTCAGCAAGCCGTTCGAGAAATTCACGTCACAAGGCCCTTACAGCAGAATGGATTTCCAGACCACTGAGGGTGAGCAGATTATGGTGAAAGTGGCCATATCTCCGACAAGCATGGACGGTGCGCAGGCCAATATGGAAGAGGAACTGGCCGGCTGGGATTTCAACGGCACGGTTAAGAGTGCAACTAAAGCGTGGAATGCCGAACTGTCCAAAATCAAAATCGACACGGATGACGAGGACGCACGCACGGTATTCTACACTTCCCTGTACCACACGATGATACAGCCGTCTGTCTTCAATGATGTAAATCGCGACTACAGAGGAGCGGATGACCAGATCCACACCGGAAACGACTTCGTGAACTACACCACTTTCTCGCTTTGGGACACCTACAGGGCTGCGATGCCGCTGATGACGATTATCCATCCAGAGAAGGTCAATGACATTGCCAATACCATGATCAATATCTACCTGCAGCAGGGCAAGCTTCCGGTATGGCATCTCTGGGGCAATGAGACTGACTGTATGGTAGGCAACCCTGGAGTAGTCGCATTGGCAGACATCCTGGTGAAAGGCTTCGACGGCTTCGACAAAGAGCTGGCTTACAAGGCATTGAAAGATTCGGAAATGAGACCTGACAGAGGCCAGGATATCCGTATGCAGTACGGTTTCATCCCTGCCGACAAGGGTTTCGGCGAGTCTGTGGCCTACGATATGGAATATGCTATCGCTGACGGGGCCATGGCACAGGCCGCCAAATTCCTCGACAAGGATGACGACTACACCTATTTCCATAACAGAAGTCATTCATACAGGAACTATTTCGATGCCAAGACGCTTTTCATCCGCGGCAAGAACTCCAACGGCAAGTTCATCGAACCGTTCAATCCTTACCAGTCGGAGCATAGGGCGGATGTTTACTGCGAAGGCAATGCATGGCAGTACACGTGGCTTGCTCCTCAGGATTTCAACGGACTGGTTTCGCTTTACGGTTCTGAGGAGAAATTGACGGAAAGACTCGACAGCCTGTTCTCAGCCAAGAACGAAATTGTCGGAGAGAACACTTCCAGCGACATCTCCGGCCTTATCGGCCAGTATGCCCACGGCAATGAACCGAGTCATCATATCATCTATTTCTACACGATGGCAAGGCAGCCGTGGAAGACCGCGGATATCGCGGACAAGATCTACAAGGACTTCTATTTCAATGATCCTAACGGTCTTGCGGGCAATGAGGATGTAGGGCAGATGTCCGCATGGTACATATTGTCAAGCCTCGGATTCTACCAGAGCGAACCGGCCACACCTCGTTTCTGGTTCGGCAAGCCAGCGTTCAGGAGCGCTGCAGTAAAAGTGCCCGGCGGCTTGTTCAATGTCACTGCGGAAAATCTGAGTGAAGACAACAAGTATATCCAGAGCATCACGCTCAACGGAGATGAATACAATCTCCCGTATATCGAATACAAGGACATCTACAGAGGTGGAAACCTGGTATTCAAGATGGGCTCTGAAAAGAAAGTATGGTACTAAAACAATATCAGATTATGGCAAACTATAAAACAGATTCACGTATAGTCCTCACGCTCGACGCAGGCGGTACCAATATGGTATTCAGCGCAATGCGCGGAGGCGAATATATCATTGACCCGATCAATCTTCCTTCCAATGCGAAGAACCTGGACCTCTGTCTGCAGACTCTCGTGCTCGGGTTCAGCACTGTAATCGAGCAGCTTAAGGAGAAGCCGGTGGCGATCAGTTTCGCGTTTCCGGGGCCGGCGGACTATCCTCACGGCATTATCGGGGGCTATCTTCCGAACTTCCCGTCTTTCCGCGACGGAGTGGCTCTCGGACCGTTCCTCGAGGAAAAATTCGGCATTCCGGTATATATAAACAATGACGGTGACCTCTATGCTTATGGCGAGGCTCTCGGCGGAGCGCTTCCGGAGGTCAATGCAAGGCTTGCCGAGGCAGGAAGCGACAAGCGTTTCCATAACCTTATCGGCTACACATTCGGTACGGGTCTCGGTATCGGTTTCGTGATGAACGGGGAACTGAACCGTGGAGACAATTCGTGCGTGGAGACGTTCTGCCTGCCGAATTTCAAGATGCCTGGCTATATTCTTGAGGACAGCGCTTCCATCCGTGCCGTGACCAGAGTTTACGGCGAGGCAAGCGGCAATCTCGAGCACGGTCTTACGCCTAAGGAGATTGCGGAAATCTGCCACGGAGAGCGTGAAGGCAACAGGGAAGCTGCCGTCAAGGCGTTCAATGACCTCGGCGAGGCTGCCGGCGACGGTATGACTATCGCCGCATCACTTTTCGACGGTATCATCTGTATCGGCGGCGGTCTCATGAACAATGCCGACTACATCATGCCTGGCATTCTCAGGTCAATGCGTTCTACGGTCAAGACTATGTCCGGAGACACTATCGGAAAGGTTCAGCCAAAGGTTTACAATCTGGATGACCCTGAGGAGTTTGCAGCGTTCGCAAAGGGCGACGCGCGCCAGATCAAGGTGTACGGAACTGAGAAGACTGCGACCTACGATCCGCAGAAGCGTATCGGCGTCATGCGTTCGAAGATCGGTGCCAGCAAGGCCATCTCGCTGGGCGCCTACACGTTCGCACTGAGCCAGCTCGATAAATAGTGGCGTCAGATTACCTATAATAGATTACAATAAAAGCCAAACAATGTATCCATTAAAATTCAAACCAATACTGAAGACTGTGGTATGGGGCGGCGAAAAAATCGCTCCATATAAAGAAGTCGTTACAGATCAGCATAATATCGGCGAAAGCTGGGAACTTTCCGGCGTAAAGGGCCATGAATCCGTCATTGCCAACGGCGAGTTCGAGGGCAGGACCATCACCGAACTGGTGGAGCAGTTCAAAGGCAAGCTCGTAGGCGAAAAAGTCTATGCCAATACGGGCAACGAGTTCCCGCTCCTGATCAAATTCATTGACGCGAAAAGCGACCTCTCCATTCAGGTCCATCCTGATGATGAACTGGCTGCCAAACGCCACAATTCCAAGGGAAAGACCGAGATGTGGTACGTGGTAGGCGCTGATGAAGGGGCGCACCTGCTTTCAGGCCTCTCGGAGAAAATCACCCCTGAGGAATATGTGAAAAGGGTGGAGAACAACACCATCACCGATGTCCTCACGAACTTCAATGTCAAGGCCGGAGACGTGTTCTTCCTGCCTGCAGGTCGCATCCACGCCATCGGAACCGGCTGCTTCATCGCTGAAATCCAGCAGACCTCGGACATCACCTACCGCATCTATGACTACGGACGCCTCGGACTCGACGGCAAGCCACGTGAACTTCACACCGAACTCGCCAAGGATGCCATCGACTACAATGTCTATCCGGAGTACAAGACAAGTTACGTGGAGAAAAAGGATGACGAGAATGTTCTGGTAGAGTGCAAGTACTTCACTACCAGCCAGTACGACCTCGACAAGACTTTCACCAAAGACCTGTCGGACATTGACTCGTTCCTTGTCGTGATGTGCATCGAAGGACGCGGTTCTCTCACCGACCATGAAGACGAAGACCACACGCTTACCCTTCATCAGGGCGAGACCGTCCTCATCCCTGCCACCTCCAAAGGTGTCACCTTCACCCCGTCATCCGGCATGAAGCTCATCACCAGCTATATCGGCTAACATACAATGCAGCCAAATGTTTCGCCAAATCTCATGTTTTTATCCAGTTTTGGCGAAACATTTGCTTTATGTTTTGCCAAATCGAATAATTTTTCTTAGTTTTGGCGAAACATTTAACAAGTTATGCCACTCATCGGAAGGAAAAAAGAGGTAGCTGAACTTGAACGCTACTACAATCAGGACAATGCTGTGTTCATTGCCGTATATGGCCGTCGTCGCATAGGCAAGACGTTTCTTGTCAACGAATTCTTCAAAAACGACTTCTCATTCAAAGTCACTGGCGTATCGCCTGCAGAATACGAACGGAAACAGTTGACCCATATCCAGCTTGCGAACTTCAATCTCGCATTGAACCATCATTCCGGCAAAGTATTCCCAGCACCGTCAAATTGGATGGAAGCCTTCAGTCAGCTGATAGAATATCTTGAAACCGGAAAAAAGAAGAAACGTCAAGTCGTATTCATAGATGAGCTCCCGTGGATGGACACCCCATATTCCGGCTTTCTGACAGCATTCGAATGGTTCTGGAACAGTTGGGGCTCAAACTGCCGAAACTTGATGTTGATAGTATGCGGATCTGCTACTTCCTGGATTGTAAACAAAATAATAAACAGTAGAGGAGGCCTGCATAACAGACTGTCCGGGAAGATTTTCCTATCTCCATTTGATCTGAAGGAATCGGAACAGTTCTATGAAAGCAGGGGAATCATATGGGACAGATATGAGCAGTTGCAAGCCTATATGGTATTTGGCGGAGTTCCCTATTACCTGTCCTTACTCCATAAGGAAGAAAGCCTGACACAGAACATAGACAGGCTGTTTTTTTCAAAGGACGCAATTCTGGCAAATGAATTTGAAAATCTTTTCAATGCATTATTTGACAATTCGAAGGATTATATCCGGACGATAGAACAATTATACAAAAACAAGGCAGGACTTACCAGAAATGAGATCGCACAAAAACTGGGAGCCTCTTCAGGAGGAGGCCTCTCAAAGATGATTGATAATCTGGACAAGTGCGGTTTTATTGAAGGAATATCGAATGGTATAAAGTCTAAAGATAAAATATATAAGTTGGTTGACTACTACTGTCTATTCTACCTCAACTTTGTGAAAAACAATGATTTCTATGAAACGCACTATTGGTCTAAAATAGCCAATACTCCTGCCCATAACTCCTGGTGCGGTTTTTCTTTTGAAAGGATTTGCTTTTCTCATCTGGAACAAATAAAGAAAAGCCTCGGCATCTCCGGAATATTGACCAGAACATACGCCTGGCGAAGTCATGCCTCCAAACCTGCTGCACAAATAGATATGCTGATAGACAGGGAGGACAGAGTCGTGGACGTGTGTGAGATGAAGTTCGCTTCAGCAGAATATTCAATAACCAAAGCCGAAAATGAAAAACTGCGAAATCGCATCGAGGCTTTCCGTTCCGAATCCGGAACAAAGAAAGCAATACACCTGGTAATGATTTCTCCTTATGGAATACACAGCAACTTATATTCGGGTAACGTCACAAACCAGGTAACGATGGATGCGTTATTTGAATAATGTGAAAGATTTTTGCATCCCGGCGCAACTCTGGAGACGCTTACCGCTCATCTGGTATTGCAAATGAGAATTAAATGAGTATCTTTGCAACAGTGGTAAATTTTACGACCGTAAAAATTTGTGCGATATGAAATTCTACGATAGGACTGAGCAGATTCAAGAGCTGCAAGACATTAGAAAAAAGGCATTTGAAAAACATTCAACACTTACCGTTGTAACTGGACGAAGACGTATTGGAAAGACGACTCTCATTGAAAAAGCAATGGGAGAAGGAGCGTATGTTTACTTCTTTGTCGGTAAAAAAAGTGAGGCCATTTTATGTTCAGAATATGCAGATGAGATCCGCACAAAATTAGGCATATTCGTACCCTCAGGGATAGCTTCCTTTAAGGACATCTTTGCATTGCTGATGGAAGCCGGCACATCAAGACAGTTCACATTGGTAATAGATGAGTTCCAAAATTTCATGGACGTCAACGACTCAGTATATAGCGACATTCAGAACTTCTGGGATAAATATCGTCTGAAAAGCCATATAAATATGATAGTGTGCGGCTCTGTGTATTCACTTATGGAAGAACTCTTCAAAAACAGAAAAGAGCCTCTCTATGGACGATGCGACCATACTATCCGATTGGAGCCGTTCAGTCCTGAAGTGATGAAAGAGATTATTCATGACCATTATCCTGGATATTCAAATGACGATTTGCTTGCGCTATATACCTATACAGGAGGGGTTCCTAAATATATAGAGTTACTTGTAGATGCGGAAGCGCTATCCAAGGAGAGCATTATAAATTACATTGCAAAACAAGATTCTCCATTTATAGAAGAAGGCAGAAAACTGTTGACTCAAGAATTCGGCAAAAAATACGCAACCTACTTTTCAATACTGCAGGCAATCTCTGAAGGATATAATACTCAGGCAGAAATAAGCGATTACCTGGGCTCCAAAAGCATTGGAGGACAATTACTGAAATTAGAGGATACATACAATCTCATCCGGAAAAACCGTCCAATGTGGGCAGGTTCCAAGACCCAGACCGTGAAATACGAGATTGGAGATATATTCCTGCGATTCTGGTTCAGATACATTGAAAAGAACCAGCAGTTGATAGAGATCAACCAGTATCCCCTTTTACGTAAGATAATCTCATCGGACTACGAAACCTATTCCGGGGATATTCTCGAAAGATACTTCAGAGCCAAACTGATAGAAAGCATGAAATACAGGGCAATAGGAAATTGGTGGGACTCAAAGGGGTACACCGATAAAAACGGTAATCGCCAACAATGCGAGATAGACATCATCGCAATACATATCGACGATAAGGAGGCTGATATCTTCGAGGTCAAGCGAAATGCAGACAAATTCCGGAGCAATCTTCTCCAAGAAAAAATATCTCATCTCAAAGAGAAAGAGAAGCGCATACGCAAATACAATCTGCACTTCGCTTGCCTATCGATCGAAGATATGTGATCAGGAAAACATACCATCAGAACTTCAGGGTGATGATGATCGGGGAGTGGTCGGACGGATGGCAGAAATTGCTCAGGCGACGAGGGTCGCGGGTCAATGTCGCGAAACCGTCGTAGATGAATTCTGCGGAACGTACTCTCTTGAAGAGCGGACCGGTCATGTAAACGAAATCGATCCGCTTGCCGGAGAGCGTACTCTTCTGGAACTCACCGGGATGCAGACGCTCCACGATATCGATGTAAGGAGTATGCCCACGCACATAGTCATGCAACAGGAAAGCCTTGTCATCCTCGGCCAAGCCATAAATCTGATTGTCCACACGGGAGCGTGCATTGAAATCACCAAGCATCATCCAATACTGGGAAGCGGCCTCCGGAACCGTGCCGATTGTCTGCTCACAGATATACCGCATCTCCTTCGCACGGAACACGTCTCCCTCCTGATTCTTGATGCTTTCCGCCTGGTTCACAGCCTTATACGCATATTTCTGCGGCCAAGTATGCAGCGTGACGATGTTCATCGTCTTGCCACCGACTTCCACCTGCGCCCAGCCGGCACCATGCACCACCACGATATCGTCACCATTACCGTTTACCCTCTTGACAATCCGGATCGGATACTTGGACGTGATCACCTGAGGGAAAGTATCACGCTTTCCGCAGACGAGCACATACTGATGTCCATACCGCCTTGCCAGAAAATCCCAGTTCCACGGAAGATAGAATTCGTCATACTCCGTCATCTTGTCGGCAGTACCGGTACGATAACGTGATTCAGCCTCGCACCAGACGCAGATGTCAGGATTCTGCTCCTTCACGAATTCCACGAAATTGTCATAGTTGTTCCCCTGGTCGGACCACATTCCGTTCTGGATGTTCCAATAGAGAACTTTCAGGTCCCGCCCTGAAGCCGGAAGCGCCAGCATCAGAACGAGAACTGAAAAAATAAAGGTCAATGATTTTCTTTTCATTTCATATCAGTAACTACATACGGCGTATCGAGCGCATATCTCGCCGCCTGGAGCGCAATCGGTGCATTGGCATCCGTCACAGGCGTAGTATATGAGCCGTCGCTCGTATCGGAAACATTATATCTGTAAGCATTGCCATCCAGCTTCACATTGTCGAAAGACGGAGAAATCAGCTTCTCGAACATCATGCAGGCAGCGGCATAGCGGCTGATGCCATAATCCATGTGATAGCCGTCACGAGTCAGGCACATGGAGTTGTTCAGCGAAGAAGTCCTCAGATTCTGCAGACATGTACCCGTAGCGATGACATCCTTGAACGGAACATCTGCCATGAGTTTCTTCGTCATGGAGACGATGACATTGTACATTTCCTCCGTGGTGGTGAAATTCATCTGGCCCCGGTCCGCAGTGGCAATCTTGTTCATATTGTGATACGCCTGGGACATTATGAAGTAGAAATCCGGCGTATTCTCAGGACAGTCAGCCTTTACCTTGTCCACAAGTCCCTGGACAGCAGCCTTCTGGCTCGCAGTCCAATCCCATGCCACCGCACGTCCAGTATGCTCCTGGATCGTCACGATATCCCACTTGTCGCTCGAAACGATCTCATGCAGGCTATGACCTGTGACATCCGTCCACGTAGTCGCACCGTTCTCGCATCTGTAGCAATGATAATCTACGGAAGTCGTGTAACCGTTCGTGTACTCGAAAATGCGACGGCCGCCGTAATACATGTGATAAAGCTTGATGTCCTTGATGCCGGCAGCGGCAAGCAATCCCGGAAGATGCTCCACGGCATCCTTGGTAAAGCTGTTGCCGATGAAGAGAATCTTCAGTTTCGCATTGGACTCGGAAGGCAGCACAGGATCTTTCGTACCGATAAGATAGGTTATGTCTGTCAATGTCGATTTGCTCGCACCCTGTTTGCCGAGATAATTCTCCTTGGTTTCATCAGTGTACTCGTCATCGACACCCTCGCCGCCATTGTAAGTTCCTACAGTGCCTCCTGCAATGCAGTTGCTCCAAGATGCCTGACCATTGTTATACCCCCAGAAAAGACCGCGATACTGACTGTCAGTCTGCACCTTGCCATAGTTCGCGCAACGGCTGAACTCGCAGTTGTTAGCAAGATTGGCAATGCCGCCGGTCCTGGCACTTGAAGTGGAAATGATGTCGCCATAGTTGATACAGCCGGTAAGCGAAGATACATTGGCCACATTGCAGACAATATTGGCAATACGTCCATTGTCCGGTCCAGGGCAGGTGTTGAACTGATTTCCACGGTTCACGCAGTTCACCAGTTTGGTCCTGCGGTTGGCAGCTGCGCAAATACCTGCTGTACGGCAAGTTGCAGATGTCATATTACCCGCATTGGTACAGTCGGAGACCGTAATGAAATGCGGCGTATCGACTGTAGCCGTACCGAATCCGAGAATGCCGGCGATATGGAAAGCAGCAGCTCCGCCCTGATTATTGCCATCCGAATTTTCCGCTACGATTTCGCCGAAATTGTCCACGCTGTCGATGATGATGTCCTGGTTCTCTGTAAAGGCGTAACCTATCAGCGACATGAACTGTGCCTTGTTATTGACGCCTGTCTTGCTGCGGAATGTCATCGGCGCATAGCTGTGCACGTCGCGGACAGTACCGTCGTAAACCAGTCCGGCAATCACGCCATGTGAAGTCTCTATACCCGGAGCCTCCACCAGAAGCGAGCATGTGGATTCGAAAGTAAAGTTTTCCACCACTGCGCCCGGTCCGATGACACCGAACAATCCGAATACGCCGCCTTTCGTAGCTACTGTGCTGTGTATCTTGAAGTTGCGGATCTTGTAACCCTGCCCGTTGAACTTCCCGGTAAACATCGGGCCGGTGACTGTAAGCACATTCTTGCTGTTTACGAACGTCGCGTTCCCGATAGGAGTCCAATCCTTGACGGATGACATGTCAATATCATTGAGCAGGTTGATTCCGCCTGCCTCATCCTGCCACTTCTCCAGGGATTCACCGGCATTGACAGCGGCAGCGAAATCCATGAAGTCCTGCGCGGACGCGATACCCTTGGTCAGGACCTCACCCGCGAAGACATTGCCGGTAGTTACGGCCGGCTGGGTCTTGGCTGTGAAGAAAATATGGTCAGAGAAATTCTCGGCCGTAATGGCAACGACCTTGCTTTCATCAGAATAAGGACCGATCTTGCCGCCGACCTTATTGTTCGTGACGGTGCAGGTCTTGTTGTTCGTGTTGGCTACGATTATGGCAATGAACTTCTTCAGCGGATCGGCAGCATTGAAAATGTCGGAACGTACCGTTCCATAGTTTTCGCAGCCATCCACCACGCAAGACTTGTCATTGGTCTGGCCGACGATGCCGGCAGCATAGCCCTGAGTGGTATTTCCGGCTACGGCAAATGTCACATTGCCCTTGTTCACGCAGTTGATTGCGGAAGTCTGGATGTTCAATGCTGACACGATACCTGCCACACGGGTGTTGGATGCCTTCGTGTCGGTATTGGTAATCTCACCATAGTTCTTGCAGCCCTCCACGGTCGCGTTCTTGTTCAATGTCGCCACGACTCCCGCATTACGGGAAGCCTGCACATTCATTGCACCGTAGTTGTCGCAAGACTTGACCATCGTCCGCAGAGCGGTAGATGCTGATTCAGCGAAGCCGACGACTCCTCCGATGGAGAATGCAGTGCCGCCGTTCTTGCTGTTGGTCGTGTTGACTGACTTGAACGTACCGAAATTGGTACAGTTCACAACTTGTGCGACGATTTCGCCTGCCGAATAGACGGACCCGGCCACGCCGCCGAACCTCTGACCGATATTTTCCGCACCGCCCGAAATGTCGAACGAAGCCAGTGATGAGCAATGGTCTATGGTGGAGTTCACCACAGCGCCTGCCACAGCACCGCCGCAAGTCATTGTCACAGAAGACGATGTAAGGGTAGAGCCCTCGCCGATGTTCACATCTTTCACGGTAGCACCGGAAATGACGCCGAACAGACCGCATGTCGTTCTTGCAGGGGCATCAGCAGGCACAACCATCTTCAATCCCTTGATAGTGTGGTTCTTGCCATAGAATGTACCCTTGAATGCGGCACCGCTTACCGCCGTGCCTGAGAAAGTTCCGTTTCCTATAGGAGTCCAGTTGCTTACGGATGACATGTCGATGTCCTTCTCCAGATAAACATCCATGCTTTCCGTACCGTCCTGGGCATTGACGCCCTTGGCGAAGTTCATGAGGTCTTCCGCCGTACTTATGAGAATCTTGGTCTCTTTGGCCTTGTCGAAGAAAACCGGACGCAGCACAGTCACCTTGTCCATGTCGGTCGCCATCAGGATGAGGTGTCCCGACTCGAAAGTGCTTCCGAATGACACAGACACTTCCTTCGCCGTCTTGTCAAGAGATGCCGTCACGGATTTCGCTTCCGCAATCGCCACAATCGCGCCTTCAGCCTTGCTTCCGGTGACGTCATACCCGATTTTGAGAACCTGCCCGAGATTCGAAATCGTCAGGTTCAATGCAGATGACACGCTGAGGTTCAATGAGTTCTGTACAGGAATCGTGAGCGAGGTCCCGTTTCCGAGAGTAACCGAGAGATTACCGTCGGCATCCGTGGCAATGCTCTTGAATATGGCAGTGTTTCCGTCTTTGGCCTCAACGGGTACGCCATTTTCATTGAGAATGCGTTCCCCGTCCACAGTCCAGAAGCCCTGTGCATCCACAGAAATGACAGGTGTCTTTCCTGCTGCCGGCACAGGCTTGCCGTCCACGGTGATGTCCGTGGTTTCGCCACCTGTAGTGACAGTCCAGTAATACAACCCGTTCTCATCCTTGCGGACACCGATTACAGGGACATTGATCATCTGGTCCATGGCCGCGATTACCATGGTCTTGCTCTCATTCTTGCTGTCAAGATATGTAAGCACGTAGCTTCCGTCACTGTTCTTTTCGACAGAAGTCACGACATTGCCGGAGGTGAGAAGTCCGAGAGACTCCACCTGACCGTTCGCCTCATCAATCCTTGACTGAAGCGCCTCAATCCTTTCTTTCACGGCATCCAGCCTGCTGTCCAATCCGCTTTCGTCGAACGAACATGAGACAGCGCAGACTGCCATGATGAAGGTAAGCAATATGTATGTTATACGTTTCATTGTATTCAAATTATTGGTTGTCAGCAGCATTGAAATACTTGGAGTTCTGGTATCCGTAAGCATTGTAGATGGTAGCGTCCGGTGCCTGTTCAGGCTTGTCCTTGTATTCAGCCCATTCGCCTACCTTTCCGCCACGTGTGCAGCCGGTAATCTTTATGTTGCAGTAACCTGCTGCCCAGCCAGGGCCGTCACCGCCGGTGTGGTCTTCTGCCTGAGGGGTTATCTTGCTGAGAATGATACCGGTATTGGCACATCCAGCGATGACGCCGCCCTTGAAATGTCCCACGAATCCGCCTACACGGCATCCCGTATGCGAGAAGATGTTTCCGTTGTTCGTGCAGGATTCCACTGAGACGCTCGCAGCCTCTGAGCCGCCGATGATGCCGCCCATTCTCTTGGCATTGGAATAACCTTCATGGTCGAGATAGTTGTCTTCGAGCAGTCCGTTGTTGACGCACTTGCTGACGGTCACCTTGTTGCCCGCCTTTTCCGTTCCGTAAATCGACGCGAGAATACCGCCGCCACGTCCGTTAGGTCCGGTGATATGGGCATTGTTCGTACAGTTGATAAACTGGCTGCCGGTGCCTTGCTTCACATAGGCCATGATACCTGCCACCTGCAATCCCGTTCCGCCCGCCTGCGCATTGGCGACTTTGGACTTGACGAGAACATCGCCGTTGTTCACCACAGCATCGTCCTTGGTCTTGCCGCCGACGGTGACATTGAAACCGCTGCCGACGATTCCGGCAAGGCTGGTCGGCATCGCCTGAGGGCATTCGCCTTCGAGGATGATGCTGACATTGTTCGTCACGTTCGCGACGGTCGTGTTCTCCGCATATCCGACGACGCCGGCGACTGAAGGAGTGATGTCAGGGGTTCCGGTCAATGTGATGGCATCGCCTTCTGCACCGATGATGAGGTTTCTGATCGTGGCTCCGTTTGCAGCTCCGAAGAGACCGTAAACATTGTTCTTGCTCATGTCGCAAGTCCAGCTTATTCCGGTGATACTGTGGCCTTTGCCGTTGAGTTTACCGGTGAACGCATTGCTGAATTCATATGTAGGAGCACCTGAGCCGACGCCTGTCGCGCTTCCGATAGGTGTCCACTCGATGCCTGTAAGGTCAATGTCAGCGAGCAGGCAGACTTCTCCGTCCGCATTCTCCCAGCGGGATGTGGATGCGCCGGCATTGACGCTTCTGACGAATTCCATGAAGGTGCCGACATCAGTGATTCCCTTGTCCTCCGACGGGGTGTCGCCACCGCCGCCTCCGAGCACTACAGGAGACTGCTTCACCACGATGGCTGTAGATACGTCGTACAGGCTGTTCTTCAATATGATACGGCCTTCGCGCGGAGTATTGGTCTTGCTCTCGAAATACTCGGCCACGAAATTGAATTCCGATGTGGTCAATGCCTTGGTTCCCACGACTTTGAGCCATGTAGCGCTTTCCGCTGCCACTGACGGTTCCACGTCGATGTTGTGGGAAACCCTGATGGTGAACGGCGTCATGTCACCTCCGAGGTTGATGATCGGCTCGCCCATCGGGGTGATCAGTTCATTGTCCTTGATATAGCTTTCGAAATCAATGACGGTCTTGCCGTATGTGAAGAACAACGGCTTATAGACCACCTCGTCCCCTGCCGTTACCATGATGACGGTATTGCCTTCTTCGGCGCCGTTCTCCATGGTCACGGAGATTCTTTTCAGGCTTTCGCTGACCTCCACATTCACATTATAGGCTGTAAGATAGTCTACCACAGCGTCTTTCGCGAGTGTTCCGGTCAGGGTGTAGTTCACCGTCACGGCAGTACCGTAATCCTCTATGGCGAGGAACGACGGTGTGGAGAACGTGATGCCGAGGGCTTCCCTGTATGTGACCGAGAAGCTGCTTCCGTCGGTCAATGTGAACACTGCCAGACCTGTCTCAGCATCGATTTCCACGGATTTGAACAAGCTGTTCGTAGTGTCGCTCGCCAGCACGCCCGTGCTCTTGCCGTTCACCGTCCAGACACCGTTCTTGTCAATGCCTACTTCCGGGGCTGATGTAGCGACCGGCATCTTGTTGCCGTCTTTTCCGAGAATCCACTCCCATGAAGCGCCATTGTCTTTGGTCAGACGCCAATACAGTGTCCCGCCATCTTCCGCTACTCCGATCATAGGAGCCTTGCTCAGGTCGGAAGCCTTGGCCAGCGTGACGGTCTTCTTCTCGCCGCCAGCTGTCTTGTAAGTGATTACGTAGTTCCCCTTCTCATCGGTTCCCACACGTGAGATGAAATTGCCGGAGGTGAAATCGGAAACGGACTTGAGCTGCGTCTCCAGATCTCCCGCCTTCTGTTCCAATGCAGCGATCTGCTGTTCAAGCTCCGTAATGCTGCCCTCGATTTCCGAAGAATCGTAGGAGCAAGATCCCAGAACGGCAGCCGCCAGGAACATTGACAATATTATATTTATCTTTTTCATATCGTCCTATTTCTTAATACGTACATACATGTAGTTCATACAGCTGCGCTCGCCTTTCTTGTCACTCGGACGGCTCACGAGGCCGGACATGCCGTCTTTCTTCGCCCACATCGCAGAGGAGCCGCCGCCGTCGAAACGGGTTGCGTTCCATGCCCCGAGACGCAGGGAAATATCCGTGACTTCTTCAGCATTGACGCCTATCGAGAAGCCTTCCTGACGGCCGTCGATTTCGACGAGCATGATCCGGGATCCGCTCCTGTCCACGCAAGCGAAGGTCATCGGGTCGGACAATGTCCTGAAAGTATGGTTTGCAGGCACCGTGTTGAGGGTATTCTGTCCATCTGTAACGAACTGCCACATGGTGGAGTTCTGTGTGAAGATAGGTTTCACCTCTCCGTTCACTGCCATTTCTGCGCAGAGCTGGATTTCATCACCCACCTTTACGGCTTTGGAAATTTCCTCGGCTGTATCTCCGGTAATCTGGATGCCTACCTCCTTCTTGTCAGTAAGATACGGAGCCTCTTCCAGAGCTGTGGTCCTGCCGTCAGCCATCGCCGTAACGGTAGCCGTGAACCAGCCGTCGTTAACCGTCATGTTGGCCGCAGAATACTTGGCAGTAACATACAGAGCCTTGGCGCTCAGCTTGTTGACCAGGTCAGGACGTTCCGCATGAGGGGTCTTCACATACTTGGAAGTGTAGAGATTTATCGGATAAGACTTCATCTGGGAAGCATTGTTCCCGCGGACGAGGGTATCATTGACAGAATAGAACTTGTACTCCTTGTCGGCGATTTTGATCTTGCCGGAGAACACCTTCTTTCCGCAGGATGCGGTATTGTCCTTGAAGATGGTGAACGCCCAGGCGTGGTTGCCGAGGTTGCTCGCGACCGCAGGGTTGTTCATATAGACGAGCTCGCCGTTTTCGATGTGAGGACCTCTGGTGAAGCCGTCGTTGGAATCAAAGAACCCTGTATTGATACCGGCGATAACATCCTGACCTTCAGCGGTCTTGCGCGCACAAAGCTGCGACAGCGTCTCGCGGAGGTTGAAACCGTTGTTGCCGTTCTTATTGCCATTCGGGTTCGGGACAATATCGTCCGCATAAGACGTGGTGACTTCGATGGCAGGGTTCGTGAGGTCGATTTCCAGCACGTGCATTTTCCTGGCGATCTTCTTGAACTCCATGCTGTAATAGTTGCAACCCGGGGCCAGAAGTTTCTCCTCGACTGTGCTCCAGAGATCGTTCTCAGTCTCTACCGAGAATGTCCCGCGCAGGTAAATGGTGCGTGCAGCCATGCGGCCGTCCTCGCCTGCAGCAATGAGCGTGAAACGTGCCTTGCGAATGTCGTCCGGAACCGCAATTTTCACCTTCTCAGCTTTCTGGTCAATGCTGACCTCGACTCCTTCTGCTCTGGTGTCCCTTACGGAAGCCTTCTCCGCAGCCTTTCCGGTCAGTTTGTATGTAAGCTCCAGGCTCTTCACTCCGTCCGCCACCTTAATCTCGCCGTTCACTGGAGAGCCTTCATAATAAACTGTGAGTGAGAAACTTTCGCTTGTCTCCACAGTAACTGTAGAGCCGTCTGACAATGTGAGGGTAACGGTGCCGTCATCGTTTTTCGCAACGCCTGAGAGCAAGGAAGCCTTCTTTCCTTCTGATTTTATCTTCTCTCCCTTGCTGTCGAGGATATAGCTGCCGTTGACCATCCAATATCCTTCCTTGTCGGTGGTGAAAGACGGCTCGCGTCCGGAAACAGGAATCTTCGCCCCGTCCTTGTCTGTCAAGACGGTGGTCTTTCCCTTGACGGTAATGGTCCAGTAGAGGACACCGTTCTCTTCTTTCGTGCCGATGATATCCGCATCAGAGAGGTCGTCTTTCGTGGCGACAGATGCCGTGGCGGTCCTGCCGTCTGCAGTAGTATAGGTAATGGTGATGCCGCCAGACGGATTTTCCTTGATGTCCGTGATGACTCCTCCGGTCTTGGCAGCGGTGAGGAGAGCTACCTGGCCCTCCAGCTGCGTCAGAGAAGCGGAAAGTTCCGCCAGCTGCTTCTGGGCCTCATCCACCTTTTTCCAAAGGGCGGAATCGTCGTACTCGCTGCAGCCCATTACCAGAGCTGCGGCAAATACTGATAATAATATTCTAGAACTTTTCATGTTGTCAGTGTCTGTTAATAACCAGGATTCTGTGTCAATACGCTCTCTCCCGTCGCCTCGTCCTTAGGGTATATCTGTATCTGTTTCACAGGAATAGGATTGAGATAGTCTTTCTCCTCCCATTTGTAAGTCTGGTCCTTGAACTGGATGAGATATCCGCTCGTGCCTTCTGAAAGAGTGTTCTCCTTGCCCTCGGATACGTCCAATGTGTTCTCACAGTCCGTAGATGGCTTGCTGCCGGTGTATATGCAGAGGTCAGGAGTACCGTCATTGTTCATGTCATATTCGCCGAGTCCAGGGAACCAGCAGCCGATGAAGCCAGGTCCCAATGTGTTGGAAGCCGGACAGAGCTGCTGACCTTCGTGCCAGCGCAACATGTCCCAGAGTCGGAAGCCTTCATTCACCAGTTCCACAGTGCGCTCACGCCTGATTTCCAGGATGAGGCCCTTGTCCGGTCCGTCCAGATGCTTGTCGGTGTAGTATGAGCTGAGGAATGCGTCAGGAGTGCCGTTCGCCTTCGTCACGTCAAGGGCAGGCATGCCTACGCGGGCGCGTATGACATTGACAGTCTGGTCAATGACGGTCTGGTCGGCTTCTCCGAGTTCGGCCTTGGCTTCGGCGTAGTTCAGGAGGACCTCGCCATATCTGAATATGGCATAGTCGGTAGTCGATGTGCCCGCGCCGTCATGAGTATCATCAGAGAAGTACTTGATAGGCCTGTAGCCGCTTCTGTCATAGTCCTTGCAGCTCGGATAATATTTGGTGGAAGCATCCGTGCCCACGGCCACATAGTCAGGAGCCGCGATGGTCTGAGCCATACGGGGGTCACGGTTCTTGAACTCCTGGTTATACTGCATCGTCTGCCATCCTTCCTGGCTCTGGAACGGCGTGCCGTCTGCCATAAGATAGTGATATGCAAGCGCTCTGGTGAGGGAGTGCCTCTGGTTCTTGTATTTGAACTGCACTCCGTGGCGGATGTTCATCTCATCGGTATAGAGATACCTTCTGGACAGGATCGTCTCACTGGTCTCGGCATCTTCCAGCACGAAGAAGTCCCTGTAAGGCTGGCCCTTGACGATGGTCTCGCCCTTGTACATCTTGTATTTTCCGTAGTCAATGACAGCCTTCGCGGCATCTGCAGCCTGCGTGAGGAAATATTCTGAAGACAATGTCATCTGCGTGCCGTCTTCCTTCGTGTAGGTCTCGTCCGGAACATCATGGTATTTTCTCCATGTACCTTCGAAAAGGGCTACGCGGGATTTGAAAGCATAAGCAGCGTATTTGTTTATTCTGTAAACGCCTTCAGCCCATGTAGCAGGCAGTCCCTCAATGGCTTTGTCCAGGTCTTCCATGACCTTCTGCATCACGAAGCCCCTGCTGTCCCTTGCGCGGTAAAGCGAAGCCTTGTCGGAATCTGAAATCACATGGTCATACCACGGAATATCTCCGTATTTGCGCACTTTTTCGTAGTAGAACATTGCCCTGAAGAAATAGGCGACGCCGTCGTATTTCTTGCGGATGTCCTCGCTCGTGCAGTTCACCGAATGTTCGAGATAGTAGTTCAATGCCCTCAGGTTGGACCATGTGCTTGAACTCCAAGTTTCGTTTTCAGCGGAGCGGTTGCCCATCTGCAAGCTGCTCAGGGCGACATGGTATTCGAGGTCATTGTCCTGAAGTGCGCCGTCGGTCGTGTTGTCCGGGGAAGGCAGCATCGTGTAGAAGCCGTTGGTGGCCAGTTCGAGCTCTTTCTCGCTGGTGTAGAACGTCTCCGGAGAGAGGCTCGTTTCAGGGAATTTGTCCAGAAAGCCCTCGCATGACGAGAACGCGAGCACTGACAGCCCTGAAATAAAAACAGCATATATCTTTTTCATGTTCATTCTCTGTTTTAGAAGGTTATGTCAATTCCGAGAGATACGGTCCTTGAGAATGGATAGATACAGTCATCACTCTGGTTGGAAGATGCCGTAGCCACCTCAGGGTCGATGTATTTGGAGTGTCTCTTCATCGGAGACCAGTACCAGAGGTTTTCTCCGGTAGCATAGATGCGGACTTTCTCCACGGCCTTGTTCTGCTTGATAGGGAGGGTATAGCCCAGCGTTATGTTCTTCAGGCGGATGTAGGCGGCATTCTGGAGATACCTGTCGGTGTTTACGCCGAGTGCGGAGCCGGAATATGTGGTATAACCACGTCTTCTAGGGAAATATGCGTTTCTGCGGTCCTCAGTCCACGTTTTCGATTCGAAGTCCGTCGGCACGAACGAGGATGCAGGGAAGCCGTAGAGGCTCCAGAAATATGAGCAGGTCTTAGGAGGCATCCAGTCGCAGTGTCCTATTCCCTGGAAGAATACCGAAAGGTTGAAACCATACCAGTCGATGTCTCCTCTGAATGAATAGGTGTATCGCGGAAGGCTGTTTCCGATGATGTAGCGGTCTCCCGGTTTGCCCACTGTGTTTTCATCCGTATTGATGACGCCGTCACCGTTTCTGTCCACGAACTTGACATCGCCGGCCTTCAGTTTGGCAAGCGCAGCCACGCCGCAGGAATAGACGGAGTTGTTGACCGCCCTGTCATTGATCTTGGCCTGATACTCAGCGGCTTCAGCATCCGTCTTGAACAGTCCTTCCACCTGGTATCCCCAGATTTCTCCGAGTCTCTTGCCCACATAGTGCTGGCTGAGGGACTTGGTAGGGTTGTCGAATTTCGTAATGGTCGTCACGTAGTCGCCGAGGGAACCGGAAACCGAGTAATAGAACGGACGGCCCGCCATTTTCACCTGGTCTTTCCAGGTCAATGTTATTTCATATCCCTTGGTCCGGAGGTCCGCTCCATTGATTTTCGGAGAGCTGGTTCCGAATACTGCCGGAAGTTCCTGCGAAGAGGTAAGCATGTCCTTGGTGTCCCTGATATAGAAATCTGCACTGGCCGTCAATCTGTTGCTGAAGAAACCGAGGTCAAATCCCAGGTTGTAGGTGATGACCGTTTCCCATGTGAGGCCTTCAGTGATGGCACCGGGTGTGCTGACCTTGCCGGCAAGATTGGTGCTGTCGAAGGTATAGTTCATCATTGACGTGGACAATGTGCTGATATACGAGTAGTTGCTTACCTGCTGGTTGCCGAGGGAACCGTAGGAGACACGGATCTTGGCATTGTCCCACCAGCTTTTCAGGTTGCCCCAGAATTTTTCTTCGGAGATACGCCAGCCGGCTGATGCGGACGGGTAGAATGCCCATCTGTTCCCTCTGGCGAAACGGGAAGAACCGTCCTGCCTGCCGGAAATCTCGAACAAATATTTGCTCGCATAGTCATAGTTCACTCTGGCGAAGAAGCCCAATGTCCTGTAAGCGGTGTTGCTTTCGTCTGCTCTCTCGATGGTGCCCTGCGCCATGTTGATGAATGCAAGCTTGTCGGAGATGGAGCCTTTCTGGCGGATGGTCGATGTAGATGACCTGTAGTCCTGAAGCTGCGCTCCGGCCACTGCCGTGAAATTATGTTTTCCCCAAGACTTGTTCACATTGAGATAAGCATTGGCGACATGCCCGTTGAGGTAGGAACGGCCCTCCTGATAGAAGTCATAGACGGAACCGTTTGTCATTTCCGTAATCTTCTTCATGTTCTTGTCCCAGGTGTTGGCGGTAGGATAAGAACGGTAGCTGTTCAGGTTGTCACGTCTTCTGTAAGTGTAGTCTGCTGTGATGTTCAGCCACTTGGTAAGGTCGAACACGAGTCTGTTGGTGACCACCCAGTAGCCGACCTTTCTGGAGTTCTTGTTCCTGCCGTCCGTGAACACGCCGCCACGTCCTGATGCAATAGGAGAATCGGCGAACTGGATGCCGTTGGTGTACATTGTGGTAGTGCCGTCAGGGTTTACCGGGACGATGGTCGGGCTGATGTTCTGAGTAATGTTCCAGAGAATACCCTCTGACTTCAGGTCCTCGGAGCCGTCCTGCTCCCAGAATCCGCCGTAGTTGTAGGCAGATCCTTCATAGCTTAAGTTTCCGGTGTAGCGGAGCCATGGTTTTACCTTCGCGTTTACCTTCGCGCGGAAAGAATACCCGTTCAGGATATCCTCGCTGGCATTGTTGAATACGCCCTCGCGATAGAGGTAACGGCCGCTGACATAGTAGTTTATCTTGTCATTTCCACCATTGATGGTGACATTGTGTTCTGTTTCCGGCCTTGTTCTCTTGAGCACGTAGCCGTACCAGTCGAAGTTTCCGAGATAGCGGTATTTGCCTTTGTCATTGGTATAGACCCACGGCCTGTCAGGGTTTTCCGTCTTGTCAAACCTGCGGTCGTAGAGCATCTGCATTTCCTCATCGGTGTAATTCCATGCGTTATAGCCCTTTGGCGAGTTCTTGGTAAATTCATTGGAGAGGGTCACATAGTCATAACCCGTAGTCACGAAATCAGTGCGGGTGGTGTTGAATGCCACGCCGCCGCGTCCGTTGTAGGTCACTTTCAGGTCTCCTGACTTACCGCTCTTGGTAGTGATGAGAACCACACCGGCAGATGCTGTCGCACCGTAGATGGCGCAAGACGAAGCATCCTTGAGCACTGACACCGACTCGATGTCGTTCGGATTGACCTGTGTCAATGACGATTCGATTCCGTCCACGAGTATCAGCGGGCTGCCCGAGTTCAATGATACCTGTCCACGGATTTTCACATTGTACTGCTTGCCCTCGATAGAACCACTGCTCATGCTCATGAGGAGTGACGGGTCCGCGCCCTGGAGAGCCTGCGCAGCATTGGTTACCGGCCTGTTGTTCAGGTCTTTACCGCTGATGACACCCACCGCTCCGGTGAGGTTCACTTTCTTCTGGACACCGTAGCCGACCACGACTGATTCTTCGAGAAGGTCAATGTCTTCTTCCAGATTTATGACAATGCCGGCGGTCTGGCTGCCGAATCTTGACGAGTAGTCCTTGTAGCCCATCATTGACACGACAAATGTGCGTCCCGGAGCGGCCTGGATGGAGAACTGGCCGTCAATATCGGTCATGGCGACATTGTCCTTCTTGCCGTCGAGCATAATCATTGCGCCGGGAACCGGTCCTGACGCGTCCACTACTTTTCCTTTGTATTCGACCTGGCTGACAGCTTTCTGTTCAGCTTTCACGACGAGGATTATTTTTCCGTCGATGCCGGCCTGCATTCCTGTTCCTTCGAGGATTGCAGTCATGGCTTCAAGCACCGGTTTTCCGGATGGCGGAGTAACCTGCCTGTTCACGTCGAGAAGACTCTCGTTGTAAGCTATTGTCATACCCAGCTGATGCTCAATAGCTTCAAACGCCTGCCTGACTGTCATTGGCCCGGTCTGGAAATTCACGACCATATTTTGGGCGTGAACCCCGATGACCGGCATAATGGTCAGGAGAAGCGCGATCAGATAATGTTTAATCTGCTTCATAGACTTAGTTATTAATATTTAGTTCAAGTTATGTTTCTTCGTGGCGGGGGCGTCCGGACCGGCGTACCGGACCTACCTTATATATATGCAGCCGTTTTCTATACTGTACTTCATCCCAGGTACAAGTTTGCATATCGCACCGAGCATCTGTTCCATGGACTCGCCCTGTATGAACTTGGCTGTCAATATCATGTCATCGTACTTTCCTGAGGTGATATAAGTATTTATACCGTATTTGCGCTCAATCGCCTTGACAATCGTATGGATATTCTCTGAGCGGAAACACATGTCGCCGCGTTTCCATGCGGTATCTTCTGCCGAATTGACACGGAGTATGGAGGACTTCCCTGTCTGTCTGTCGTAATCGAGACGCTCGTTCGGAACCATAAGGATACTTTCGCCGCTTCCTTTCAATGTCGCAGAGATGCTGCCTTCGCACAATGTCGCCGAAATGCCGCGTGCCTCCGGATATGCATTGACATTGAATGTGGTTCCGTGCACCTGGATGGTGAGGTCAGCCGTGTTCACCATAAACGGAAGCGTCTCATTATGAGTCACTTCGAAAATCGCCTCACCGGAAAGGAATACGGTGCGCTCAGTACTGCTGAACTTTTCCGGATAGATCAGCACCGACCCGGCATTGAGCGTAATTCTTGAGTTGTCCGGCAATATTATCTCGCGGGTTTCGCCGTTGTGAGTAGAGACTTCGCAGAGTTTCGGGTTTTCTGCGACTGCCGCCTGCTTGCCCGCGATTCTGTCATTAAGTTTCAATGTAATCCACGGGACGAAAATAAGCATTGCCGCTGCCGAGGCGCAGGTCAATGCGATTCGACGGATTCGCTGACGGAGTCCGATGCGCATAATTGCCGACTGAGCTTTCTCGCGGCGGTCAGCTGAAGACATCACCTTGTCAAAAGCGTCATCCAGTTCTTTTTCCGGCATTGTGTTGCCGAAATGCTTTTCCCACTCGTTGCGGATATCTTTATTGGTCATAGTCTGCTGTTATCAGATGTAGTCGTCAAAAACACAGATAAGACAACAAAATGCCAGATCACACCCAATGGAATTTCAATTTTTTCTGATTTTTTTATTTTTTTGTAACAGCGACACATTTCGCATAATTTTGTTATATCTTTGTGGATGTGAGCGGATAGCAATCGGACGCATCACCATAATTCAATATAACACAGATGTTTACGGAGATAGAAGAAAGAGTGTTGATGGAACGCACTGCTGCGGGCGACAGAAGCGCGTTCAGGTCTCTTTTCGATGTTTATTATCCTGTGGTCCACGGCTTCATGAGCAGCATTCTGCCGACAAGAGAGGATGCATCTGATGTGGCTCAAGAAGTATTCATCAAGCTCTGGCTCATGCGTGCGGCACTTCCTGACATCACTTCGCTCCGCTTCTACCTCTATCGGATGAGTCTGAACCAGACGATCAACTTCATGAAGAAGGACAGATTCCGCAACAGTTCCGTACTTGCGGACATTCCATATGATCAGATGGTGGAAGAAGTCATTGACATGAAAGACAAGGAAGCTTTCATAGCTTCGGTAGTGGAACGCATGCCTGAGCAGAGGCGCAAAGTATTCGTGATGAGCCGCTTCGAGAACCGGTCCAATGATGAGATCGCGTCAATTCTGAACATCAAGAAGAAAACCGTGGAGAATCACCTGAACCTTGCCCTGAAAGAACTCCGCACCGCTCTCCCCGCCTCCCTTTTCCTGTTCATCGCATTCTTTTAATATCCCTTTCAGGATATCAACCTTCCGTTGATATATTGTAAATAATGGACTTAATCTTTTCGATATAGGCGTCGACCTTTGGGAAACAAGGCTCTACATCCTCCCGGGTCCAATCTAAGAAATCATCATAATCGCCAGTATGACGCATATTCTGTAATCGAGCTAACAGAGCGCCATCTTCTTTAGTCAATACGCCGGTTCGTACATAATGCTGGCCAATCATTCCAATTGTACCTTCATGTGTTTTCGCCATCAATCCGGCGCTAACCAAAAGGGCTGAGGAAGCATAATAAGCAGCATAATACAAGCGATTAGCCGCGAGCGTCCAATGTTCCATCGAAGCACAATCTTCAGCCTCAACGAAAACGCCCTCAGCCTTTTCAAGTCGATATACGACAATTGCTTTTCTTTCTTCGTCGGTTAACGGCATAGGCTAATTCCTTCCAATTGAACATTTTTGTAAAATGGAGTAATGCTTCTCTTGCTCCAATCCTCAAAAGAATAAATTAATGGATTAATCTGTTCGCCTACAGACCAGCCATAATCCACGAAAGGATAGGCAAATTTCTCAAAGTCTTCACCGGTGGCTTTTCCACCATCAATCAGTATAAGGATATCCCAGTCGGAATCAGTTCGCGCATCTCCACGTGCTCTCGAACCGAAAAGGATGACTTCTGCACCCTTCGGCAACACATGAGAAGCGACCTCTCTCATTCCTCGTATTATATCCTTTGTACTCATACAGTTACAAATGTACAAACTATTTGCAAAAAAACAAATCCGGGAACAGACGCAGCGCGCAAAGTGCTGTTTATCAATAAGATAAGCGTTTTCAGAGTTGATGATATTGCAACTCTGAAAACGCTTAAACTGTTAAGGCAGAGCCTTTTACGCGCTGCGCCTAACTACTTATTGTTCAATATCGGTAAACTTTTTTCAGGACTAGACAAAAAATCTACTCCAGACCGCGGGCACGGACGAGGGCGTCCGGATCCGGATCGGCGCCACGGAACTCGTGATAGAGAATCATCGGTTCCTCGCTGCCGCCCTTCTCGAGGAAGAGGCTGCGGAACTTGTGAGCCATTTCAGGATTCCAGAGACCATTGCTCTGCCAGAACTCGAAGGCATCCTTGTCCAGGACCTCTGACCAGAGGTAGCCGTAGTAGCCGGCACTGTAACCGCCGCCGAAAGTGTGGTTGAAATACGTGCTGCGGTAACGAGGGATAATCTCGCCGATGAGACCCATATCCTTGCACACCTCATTCTCGAAAGCAGTGATATCCAAGCTGTTCCAGTCAGTATCAGGACCGAGCTCATGCCATTTCATATCCAAGATGGAAGCGGCGCAAAGCTCGGTGGTCATGAAACCCTGGTTGAACTTGAGCGAATTGTTGATCTTGGCAACCAATGAATCCGGAATCACCTCGCCGGTCTGATAGTGATGGGCATACTCGGCGAGAATCTCAGGCTGGAACGCCCAGTTCTCATTGAACTGCGAGAAAGTCTCCACGAAATCGCGGGTCACATTGGTACCGCTCACATCCACGTAACGGCATTTCGTGAGCATTCCGTGCAATGCATGACCGAACTCGTGGAACGCGGTCTGAACCTCGTCGATGGTAAGCATTGTCACCGTATCCTCCGGCTGGCCGAAGTTGCAGACATTGATGACGATAGGACGGATATCCTTGCCGGTAGCATCCACATACTGTTCACGAAAGTTGGACATCCATGCGCCTCCACGCTTGGTACTGCGCGGAAGGTAGTCCGTAAGGAAGAGGCTGAGCTGTGAGCCGTCCGCATCCAGGACTCTATATACTTTCACCTCAGGATTATATACAGGAAGTCCCTCAACAGGCACGATCTTGACGCCATAGAGCTTTTCAGCCGCAGCGAACACACCCTTGCGGACATTGTCCAGTTGGAAATACTGTTTGGTCACGTTCTCATCGAGGTCATACTGTGCCTTACGTACTTTCTCAGCATAATACCACCAGTCCCACGGCTGAATCTTCGTACCTGCAGGAAGGATGCCGGCCTCAATGTCCTTGTCCATAAACTTCTGCATTTCAACGACTTCCTCCTTGGCCTTCGCCACAGCCTTCACCATAATCTTGCTGAGGAAAGCATCCACGGTCTGATGGTCGTGAGCCATCTTGTCACTCAAAATCTGGTCAGCGGAACAATCATATCCGAGAAGCTTAGCCTTCTCCGTACGAAGACGCATGATATCCAGGATAACCTGTTTGTTGTCATTGGCATTGTCATGATTTCCGCGGGAAGAATATGCCTTGAAAGCGGCCTCACGCTTGGCCCTGTCCTCGCAGGTGGTCATGAATACAGGGTAAGATGAAACCGGAATACCAATCTCGGACTTGAAAGCATTGCTCTCCGCGAGAAGATTGTTGCCGAACTTCTGCTGAAGCACAGCCAGCTCGGAACTGATTTCCTTGAAACGAGCCTGTTCAGCCTCACCGAGAGCCACGCCATTGTCTATAAAGCTGTCATACAACTTCTTGGTAACGACATACTGCTCGCGGTCGAGAACCTCAGCATTGTCCAAAACCGCTTTCACACGGGCGAAGAACCCCGGATTCATGAAGATGTTGTCAGATGCTGCGGTAACAAGAGGAGTCACCTCGTCCATCACCTCCTGCATCTGCGGAGTCGCATCTGACTCTGAAACATTGTAAAGGACTCCGAGAGTCTTGGCAAGCAATTTTCCGGAGAGTTCGTACGCTGCGACGGTGTTTTCGAAAGTCGGAGCCTCTGCATTGGCCACGATGGCATCGACCTCGGCCGCCTGCTGCTTGATACCCTCTTTCACAGCCGGAACATAGTCGCTGACTCTGATCTTGTCAAAAGGAGGATAACCGCCTTCCAACGTCCATTCCTTCATGAAAGGATTGCAATTACAAGCCGACATCATCATAATCGTCGCTCCCAAAATAAATATCTTTTTCATAATGAACTATTTGACTATTTCCACGCCATCAAGGTCAATGAGTGTGAACTGCGCACTGCCTTTGTATGTGGTCAGAATTCCTTTTACATTGATCTTCGCGCCCTCATTAAGAATCTTCTTGTCAATCTGGGTGTCAGCAAATTTCGAGTAGCCGCTGGTACGGATCTGAACATCTATAGAGCCCATCTTGAAATACTGGCTTATGGTATAGGCGGAAGCGTTCTTCGTCAATTCCTTCTTCAAGTCAGTGACCTTGCGGCCTGTATTGGTCTTTCCCTCATCGAAAACGCCGCTGTTCAGATAATTGAGGAAGCCCTGCTTGGACATGGCCCAAGTGGTTACGCCCCAAGTCTTGTCAGAGAAGAAGATACGGTTGTCATTGTCGCTCGTATCCTTGTTCGGGTCGATATAGACAAGCAGGAAAATCTGATTTCCGTAGGTAAGGCCGTCGAGTTCCACGTAGCTGCCCACGAGTTCCGGCTTGAAGCCCTTATTAGGATCCCCATCCACCAGAAGCTCCTTATAATCCGTCATTTTCTTGGCCGCTACCGGCGTTCCGATCTCGCCTCTGAATATGTGTGTGTCAATGATATACTGCACCTCGATATAGGATGTTTCGTACTTGGAGTCATTGCTCTCCCAGCCGAGCTGGACCATGCCGTTGTATGCGCCGAGAGTAAGACCGCTGCATTTCACATATACCCACTGACCGAGTTTGTAGTCATTGTACAGACCGTTCTTTCCGAGCTTCAGCTCGATTCCGCCTGTCTCGTCCTGGATATAAAGACTCTTGTACACATTGCCTGACCTGTCCTCGGAAATCACCTGACCGCCGATAACGATGTCATCACTGATTGTCACAGGAGTTCCCGGAGTAGTGTATAACTTCTTGAGATCCAGAATCGTAGTGTTCGGGGTCAATGTCACCGGCGTATAGACGTCGGCCTTGCCATAATCCCCGGTGAAGACCGGCTCCCATTCGTCGCAGGAAGCGAGCGCTGCCAGTGAAACAGCCGCAGCTCCGATTATGTTAAATATCTTGTTCATATTAGAATCTGAAATAAATGTTCAACATATAGTTGATTCCGCTCATGTAGAAATACTTGGAATCAAACCTGTAGTAACGCTCCTTGCTCACGGTATTGTCCACGAGACGGGTCTGCTCGTAACCGCCGGTGCGGAGATTCGTAGTATTGAGAATGTTCTTCACCTGAAGAGAGAAGCCGAGCTGGTAGTTTCTCTTGATGTACCAGGACTTGCCCACACTCGCATTGACAAGAACAGCACCCTTGAACTTCTCCTGAGCGGCCATATACTCGATTTCGGTAGGAGTAACGGTCTTGTCCGGACCTGAGGTAGCCATGTCGGTCCTGTAAAGAGGGTTCATGTCCAGATATGCGAAGTCGAAGTAGTCCACGTCGGCATCCACGAACCAGTAGTTCTTGTTCCAAGACAGGCCGAGACTTGTAGCAAGCTGTGGAGTGCCTGAAACATAATGTTTTACAGTCTTGCCATCAGCAGTAGGATGACTCTTCCAGTAAGGGATGGTCACGCCATAGGTATCCTCTACGATAGCCGCGCTGTTGTCATAAGTCTGGTACATCTTAGGGTTGGAAGTGTAAACGAACTGGCCGTAGGAGACCACACCCTGGAGAGCAAGGTTCGGAACCGGAAGCGGCACCTTGAAACCGAGTTCGAGACCGATATGACGCTGGTCAATACCGCTCATCGCGAAGTTGGTGAAGGAGTTCTGCGCATCGTCGTAGAAGCTCATCACCTTGGACTGGTCCTTGATGGCTGTATAGTAACCGGTTACACGGACATCGTAGCCTGAATTGCTGTAAGCATAGTTCAGGTCTGCGGTCAATGTCTTGTTTGTCTTAAGATTCGGGACAATGCTGTTTCTTGTTCTCGGGGAGATGAACGCCTGGTTGAAATTAGGCGCATCAGCGATGAACGCGGCATTTGCATAAACCCTATGGCCGCCAGGTATCACGTAGCTGACATTGAGTTTGGCAGCACCAGTCAGGAAATCCTTGACCTCGGACTTGCCGAGCGAAGTGATGGCGTCACCTGTAATAGGGTCGTAGGTCGTGATGACCTTTCCTTCGTAAGTCATCGGCTGTCCATTGGCATCAAGACCAGGGAAAAGACCCTTGCGGAGAAGACCTTCTCTCCAATATTTGGTGTAACCGATACGTCCTGCCAATGCCACATCCAGACCGAACTTGGAGAATTTGCCTGAAACCCAAGCCTCTGCACGTCTTACATTTGCATAGTAGTCGTAACCGTATTTGTCGCCCTGTTTCAATGTCTGGGCCTTGCCGTTCTTCAGATAATAGTCCAGGTCATTCTGGTACATTGTCACAGAAGAAGCATAGTCCCTCTCTGCGAACTGGTCAATGTTCACGTAATAGTCACCGCCGAGCAGATCGTCCAGAATCTTGTAATACTCAGTCCTGTTCCATTTGTAGGAAAGGCCGCCGGCCAATGTGAAACAATTCACCGGGCTCCACTTCGCGTTGGCTGCGAAGTTCAAGTCCTGCTGGTCAGTCCTGCGCTCCTCGATAACGTACTTCGAGCGGTTGCCGTCAGCAGTGCTGTTCATGGCATTGACAGCATACAGTCTGTCCCAGTTTATGTGAGTGATGCTCGGAATATCCTGCTCCCACTGCTCTTTCGCCCACATGTACTTGGAATAGTTCAGACGGTTGTAGTCAGTATTGTCCATGAAGAAATAGCTCGGAAGATTACGGTAGTAATCAGGTCTCGGGTCCGGAGCATCGTACCAGTCGAGTGCAGTATATCCGTTCTTGCCGAAGCGGTAAAGCACTGTAGCAGAAGCCTTCAGCTTCTTGGACTCAGGGGTGAAATCATATTTCAGGATGGCAATAGGCTCGTGAGTCTTCTTCACGCGGGCATTGCGCACCTTGCCGTTGTAATAACCCCAGTTGGAGTTGTACATATTGTCGCCCATAAGGTCATACACCTCCTGGGTAGAACCGTTCTGCGCACCCCTCTGTCCAGGAGCCGCCATAAAGGTCAGACCGAGTTTGTGCTCCTCGCCGAACTTCTTCTCCACGGAACCGTAGTAGCCGAATGAACGATAGTAAACGCCCTTTATCCAGTCATTGCCGCCGAGACGAGCAGATGCGCTGAATGCGTAGGACCAGCCGTTGTCGAGTTCGCCTGAAGAATAGGTCATCATCAGACGGAGACGGTACAATGCGCTGTTGGTCAGCACGCTACCTCTCCAGCCGGTGCGGACTTTCGAGGCCATCGGGTCAATGTTGGTGAGTCCGTTGTAGCCACCGAAGCCGTAGTCGGAAATCTCTGAACCGTTTACACTTTCCTTGCTGCGGACCGCCTCATTCAGACCGCTCCACAGAGAGTAAGGAGTGTAGCCGGTAATCGCGTCATTCATCCTCACGCCTGCCATATAGACATCCTGGGACTCACTGGAATAACCGCGCACGCGGAAACGCACTGAGCTGAAGTTGTATCCTGCAATGTTGTTGAACACGTCATTCTGTCCGAAAAGGATGGTCGGGCTGTCCTGATAGCCTGAATCATCCAGGTCGAACTCGGTGAAGCTCGCGTCATCTACTTCTCCTACCTTGTGGACCGGGGTCAATGACAGCTTGAACATATTTTTCACATAACCGTCATTGACAGTGACATTGACCTTGGACTGAAGATAGTTTGAATTCTCGATCACGAGGTCGTACATACCGTCCTTGAGGTCAGGAATATAGAATGAGCCGTCAGCGCCTGTGCGTACTGTGGCGATTTCCTGTGTGCCTGAATACAGTTTCAGGACTGCGCCGTCCAAGGCTGTCTTGGAAGAGCGGTCCACGACAACGCCTTTCACGCCTCCGGTAGGATTCTGAGCGGACATCGCCACCGAAAGAATCAGCGCTGAGATGGATAGAAGATATTTTTTAATCATATTGAATACTGTAATTACTTGTTGCTTACGATGATGTAGGTCGGATAGTGGTCACTGTAACCGCCGATGAACGTACCGCTGGAGAATGTACGGAACGGCGTACCCTTGTATTGTCCTTCCTGCTGTGTCATGAACGGCTGGCTGAATATGCGGCCGTAGTATTTCTTCTTCACGATAGGCTGGATCTTCAGAGTACCCTTAGGAGCATTGGCCATCGCCTGGTTTACAAGGATGATGTCATAGATGTTCCAGGTGCCTCTGTAGGCGAGTGAGCCGTAACCTGCCTTGAGCATTGACAAGAACGGGGAGAAGAAGTCCTGCTCGCCGACTTCGGCGATGGTCTCCTTGCCGTGCATGTATGTTACCATGCTCTCGTCGGTAGGGTTGTCATTCATGTCACCCATCACCATAATCTTGATGCCAGGATACTGTTTCATCAGTTCCAGTGAGTGCTCGTAGATGATTTCCGCGCCACGGCTTCTGAGGTCCTGTCCCTTGCCGCCGATACGTGAAGGAAGATGGGCCACGAAGAATGCGAACATCTCTCCGTCGAGCAACCCCCTGACCATCAGGATGTCACGTGTACGGAAATAGTCCTGTCCTTCCTTGTCCATGGTGAAGGTGATGGTCGTGGAATTGAAGTCAAACGGAATGGACTTGCTCTCTTCTACCGTGAAATGCTCCGGACGATACAGCAGCGCCACATCGACGCCTCGTCTGTCCGGGCCGTCGTAATGGACAATCTGGTAGTTCGCCGCCTCGATTTCAGGCTGGCTGACCAGGTCCTCCAACACGTGACGGTTCTCTATCTCGCTGAGTCCCAGCACTGTATGGAAAGCTTTGTTCTCATCTGCCATAGCCTTGATGACCGTGGCGATGTTGTGAAGTTTCTTTTCATATTTCGGCTCTGTCCACTTGTTCTTGCCGTCCGGAAGGAACTCATAGTCATTCTTTCCCTCATCGTGGTATGTGTCGAAGAGATTCTCCACATTGTAGAACCCGAGCACATAACGCTTCGGACCGCCTGCATACGCTGATACGGAAATCAGCAGCAGAGCCAGGATTGTGTAAATTATTCTTTTCATTGTCAATGTTTGTGTTTTAGTGCCATCACGTTACCACCACCAGCTTACTGTAGCAGGGTCCTCAGCCTCAACTTTAGCCGCCGCATCCTCCCCGATCGCTGCAGGAAGATTTGCGAAAAGGTCAATGCCGATTTTTTTCTCGAGTTCGTCAATGGACATAGCATAAGGCTTGAAGTTATTGTTGTCTCCATATCCTTTATGCTCCAGAAGAATCGCGCAGGCTATATATCCGGAATGACCGAATGTCGAGTTTTTGCTATATCTCAGAACTGCTTTGTAATAATGAGTAGGAACGGTCACTTTCTTCCCGACATTATCCCTTGCGGTCTTTGTGCTGCCTTTCGTAATACAACCGGTTACCACATAGCAAGTGTCCGCCCTGCTTGCCCAAGAGCGCACCTTGCTTTCAAGATTCGCCCAGGAATGCTGGTTGAGCTCAGACCGCTGCGGGGTCATATTCGTGCCATAGAACGTCGTTACGTTTGCCGCGTAATTCAATCTGTCCGCAGACGGCAACTGGTGCCCCCTGTCGTAACCGCCTCCGAAACCACGATACAGCACAGGCTGGTATTTCTCAGGAAGGGAAGGATCCAACCCCCAGGCATCAGTACGTTTTCCCGAGCCGATTGTCCACGTGCTGAGCGGATAGGCCACCCAAGGAGCGACAAGATTCTCGTAATCCCAGGCATAGCTGTAATTTCTGGTCCTGACATTGCCGATCTTCATATCGTGCGAAAAGAAACCGAACTTGCTGTCCTCCGGCATTGCCGGAAGCTCAAGCCAGCCAGCCTTGATCTCAGACGGACCTGGATTTGGATTTGGGTTTGGATTTGGTCCCGGTGTCGGCTCAGGAGTTTCGCTCTTGCCTGCCTGTGTCAATGTCAATGTCGCAGATGCTCCGGACGCCTTCAGTGTCAGCACCGCAGTTCTGGACTGTTCAGAATCATTGGCCGACCAGGAAAGAATCACATTGGAACGGCTTCCTGCGCCTGATGGCGGGTTCACCTTGAGCCAGGAGCCGCCGGAGACCTCAGACGTAACAATGATGTTCCATTCTCCGGATGCCTCCACCACAAGGAACTGCTCACCCTTCGCTGCCCCCACATTGTACTCCGCAAGTTCGCCGCCCTTTACGGTCAATGACACTTTTGACTGCCCCGACTGACCGGAATCAGTGCCGCAGGAAGAAACAATGGGCATTGACACCATCAGTGCCAACACCCATTTCATTATATATTTCAATGATTTTTTCACCCTTGAAACAATGTTGTTTTAGACGGACAAAGGGCAACCCGGTTTTCCGGGCACCCTTTTATGTCTGGTATTTAAGTCGTTTGACTATTTCTCCGCTTTGATTGCAAAAAGTATAGCTCTTGCATTAGTTGTAGTCGTCACTGTAACATCTGTATCAGCCTCCAATTTAGCAGGAAGAGTAATGGTGTACTTATCAGTATCTTCAACTGTCAAAGTGTAAGGGGAACTACTCGTAGCACCAATATTAGCCACCAACTTCTGAGTAGCTACCTGAGTTCCGCCCACTGATGCTTTAATAGTCGCGTTATTTCCTTTCCATGCCACACCATAGAAAGATACTTTGGTAGTACCTGCAGGAATCTTCAATGTTGCAGAGCCCGCTTTCTTGGAAGTGCCGAGTTTCAGGACTGGAACATCTTTGACATCATTGATAGTAGCCTTTTCACTATAAGCATTTGTTCCAAGTGTCCATTCAACGCTACTTGAGAAATCCTCAGCTCCGGCAGCAGAAACTCCCTTATGGGTAAGAGTCACTGTGTAAGACTTGGTTGCAACATCTGCTGTTGTGGAAACGGTAAGTTTCACAGTCACATTCGTTTCAGTCTCGTTGGCAGCGAACTTGACAGTCACTGTACCTGCGCCATCACCTGAAGCAGGAGATACTGTATATGCAGCATTGTCAGAAGAAACTGTCCACTTCACATTGCCCTTTACATCGAAAGAAGCAGAAGTATCACCAGCCTTTGCTGTGAGCGCGGTAGCGCTTACAGAGAACTTAGGACCGGTTGTTTCCACTTTCTCTACTTCAGTTGCAACTATCTGATAGTGTGTGCCGCCACCGACATACCATCCTTTCACTTTAATGTCGCAGTCCACGAACTCATCCATGTTGCCAGTATAATAAGATAAAGAAAGATCTTTATCGGTAACACTTCCGATGTAAATATTATAGTACTTGTCGTTCTTCTTGACATTTCCGGTGAAAGAGACATAAGTGACTTTCGTAGGAGTATCTGCCAAGTTAGCCTCAGTGAACTCAAGTGGAGTAGGATATGTTACAGCATTATTGCTGGAAACCACTGTAGTCGTAGGAGTAGCAATCTGAATAAGGCCGTTGTGCTCACCTGTCGTGCCGGCAACATTGACCTTGTCACCTACTTTAACTTTAGGGTCAGCTTTTACAAAGACAAGCACACTTCCTGTCTCATCAGTAATCACATAGCTCTGGGTGGTAACACCTGTAACCAGAACGTCCTTGAGGTCTGCGGCTGAGCCTGCTGCGGCTGCGCAAACTGCAGCGATGGTGTTTCCTGCCGGCTCTGGAGTTTCTCCGCCACCTGTGCTGCCGCCAGTTCCGAGGTCAACGCCCTTTGAGAAGTCGATAGCGGTACCTGCAGAAGCAGCAACGCTAAGATCGAGGTCATCCATCAGATATGCACTGGCAAGTGTCGCCTTGATGTAGATGTGGAGAGACTTGGTTCCTGAAGGGACTGTGAAGGTAGAAGATGCGAGATCCCAACGACGGTTTTTCAATCCGTTAGGGAATGCATACTCAAGTTTAACCCACTTGCTGCCGTCATTGCTGACATAAACCAGGAACTCTTCAGGAACAAACGTGTTGTCAGCAGCCTGATACAGATTTCTTTCTGAACCGAATGAAATCGTATAATCAGTCTTGCCTTCAGGAAGAGTGATATTCTTCACATGGAAATAATTATCTTTTGCAAACCAGAGATAGTTCTTTCCGGAACCAGAATAGTCAGAATATTGGCTGTTGGATGTACCAGAAGAATTGGTTCTGGCAGACATTCCGCTGAAAGCATACTCCACAGTCGATATACCTGAACCGGACTCATTCTTCCAACCGTCAAAAGAGTCGAGATATGTTTTCCAACCATCCGAACCTTTCACTGCAAGTTCTTTATCGAAATCATTGTGATATACGACTGCAGCAACAGCTGCGCCTGTGCCCTTCTGATAGACTTTCAACTCTTTTTTATCAAATCCGATAGTGAATTCCACTACACCTGTGCGGTCTGCACCGTCATTACTCAAAACAGTAATATCCACCTTCGTTCCGTTTGTAGCAGAACCTTTCTCCGTGCTTAGAGAAATCCATTCTTCCTTAGAAGAAGCCTTCCAGTCACGTGTGGCTACGACTTCGATTGTTTGAGTTGAAGAAGTTTCATCAAATGAAAGATTCTTCGGAGTAATTTCTATTGAAGGCGCTCCAGAAGGCGCTTCGTTTTTCTCGCCACAACTCTGCGCAAAAAGCATAGCTGTCAATGCGAATGAACCTAAAAATAAAGATTTGAGTTTCATGTTATTGCTTGTTAATATTTATATTGCCTTGCATAGGAACTACAAATATAGCCAAGTATCCCGAAATAACCAAACTAAATCGTTAAATATGCAATATGCCGTCCGCCTCCACCATTTTTCGGCCGACAGATTCAATTTTTAGATATAATTACTACTATATTGATTTTTATTGCTATTTTTGCAGATAACAGATACCATTGTATGTATTACGAATATAACCCAGAGAGCATTGACGACATTTTGAAGGTAATGGCGGCCAATGCGAAAAAACGTCGTCTTGAAAAAGGCTGGACCCGCAAATATCTTTGCGAGAGGTCCGACGTCCCAGTTTCCACCATAGCGAAATTCGAGAGCCTCCACACGATTTCCCTGGCGTCCTATGTAGCCATAGCCAAGGCCCTGGGCTATTCATCCGACGTGAAAAAACTCATGTCCGAAGCCATCTTCACCACAATGAAGGAGCTCGACACCATCAACAACAACAAAAACAGAAAGAGAGGTCAACGTGAAAATCATAAATAAACTTAGCGTACATATGGAAGGCTGCAAAGTCGGTGAACTTGCAATGTCTCCCGACAACAGGCATTGCGTATTTCAATATTCAAGAGAATGGCTGGCTGACGGATTTTCTGTTTCACCTCTGGAATTACCTCTGCGCCAGGACCTTTTCATCGCACAGAAAGACTCATTTGCAGGCAATTTCGGAATATTTGACGACAGCATCCCGGACGGATACGGCCGCTACCTGCTTAGCAGGCTTCTACGGAAACAAGGCATTAACGCATCTACATTGACCCCGGTGCAGATGCTGAGCATCGTGGGCGAATCCGGTATGGGAGCATTGGCCTACCTGCCTGAAACTTTTGTGGGCGAAGACAAGGCGTTGCCTGAACTGGATGAGCTTCAAGATTTAGCTTTCAATGTCCTGTCGGAGAAGTCGGACAAGGATGAAGATGTTTTATACTTCAATAGCGGAAATTCCGGTGGGTGCCGTCCAAAATGCCTGATGAAAGATGATGAAGGAGAGTGGCTGGTAAAGTTCCGGCACGTTTATGATCCTGCTGATTTCGGCAAGATGGAGTACGATTACAATGTGGCGGCCGCTGCTTGCGGGATAGAAGTTCCGGAATTCAAACTCATTGACAATAAATATTTTGCGTCCAAACGATTCGACGTCCGAGACGGAAAACGCCTTCATGTCGCGACTGCCGGCGCATTGCTTGGGCTGTCATTGAATGAGCTTACGATGGATTACCGGAATCTGCTGCATCTGACGGGCTTCCTGACGCAAGCCCCTGCTCAGGTCGAGCAGCAGTTCAGAAGAATGGTCTTCAATGTCATAGCCGAAAACAAGGACGATCATCCGAAAAACTTCAGTTTCATTTGCGAAGCCGGCGCCTGGCGCATAAGCCCGGCATATGACCTGACGCTCTGTCGCGAAGGCTACCGAGGCGAGCATGCGACATCAGTAATGGGCAACGGCCTCCCCACCAAGGCAGACCTGGTCAATGCCGGCACTGACATCAAAATACCAGAGTCCCGCTGTCGTGAAATCATCGAAGAAATCGTCGCCACATGTGAGAGACTGCTGAAAGGATAAGCACTCAACCGTGCGTACTGCTTGCAATTTGCATTTGTGCAGTTTTTGGCTGCACAAATACCGGGACGACACAGGATGTCTAGTCCTGTTTTTCCGAAATGAAAAACGGGCGGCCCGGTAAAGGGTCGCCCGCGTATAAGAGATATCTGCAAAATCAATTACTTGATAATCAGACTTCTAACCTCATAAGTAGGAGCTACAGTAGTAGAACCTACGTACTTAAATGCGATCTGCATCTTGGAACCCACAAAATTCTTAAGATCGATGTCCCCTGACTCTACAAAAGTCCAACTCTTTCCGTCAGGATAAGTAGGAACGGTGAGCAATGTCCAATCTGCATCAGCTGCCTTCTTGGCATATATGAAGATATGGTCAGTAACATTGTCGCTGCGTACGAAGTTCATTGCATGCTCGAATGAAAGGGTTGCTGCTTTAATCTTCGTAAGATCAATCTCAGGAGAAATCAACCATGACTCAGATTCAAGATTCCTACCGCCCACAAATGAAGACGCCTTCATATATCCGTTTTTAGCATCATGTGTCCAAACATAGGTAGAACCTTCTGGCAGTTTAACATCTTTGATGGTGAACTCGCCCATAGATGACTTGAAATTCTCCACGAAGTATGCTGCAGGCGCCTGAGTAATCTTGCATGTGCCTTCAGATGACTGTTTTGCATCACTTGAAGAGAACTTGACCTCAGCCACACGCTCGGCTGCACCTTCATTTGCAACAGCAGAGAAAGCTACGATTGCGGTATCGGCAGGATTAGCGTCAATCTTGGTAGGCTCACCTTTCTTGTAGGTCATACCCTTGAAAGTAAGCCAACTGCAATCTTCCGGCAATGTCACGAACACGCCTCTGCCCTTGTAAGCGACTTTCACTGTAACATCAGATGCCGTCTTAGGAACGTCAACTGAAGGAGTCATCACTTTCATGAGAGACTTCTTGATGCTGAGCACAGTAACGTCAACCAGCTGCTTCTTGCCGCCGTACTCACCTACAGGTCCTTCAACTTCTACGACATCACCTATTTCAAGACCGAGGCTTGCAAAATTCTTCTTAGCACCCTTCTTGTCGAGTGTTCCATAGATGTAAAGTGAACCAGTCTTGTCTGTAATATACCAGTTTCCAAAAGTCGTGTTCTCAATGGTCGTGCAAGTACCTTTAACCCTGACATTCTTACCGACAGCTGTCTCATTAGCCTCTTTACAAGTAACTTCAACGGCAGCGAGGGAGCCCTGGCGGACTCTGAGGAACTGTTTGTTGGCACCAGCCTTGATAGTGAGTTCAAACTCCCTACCGCCTTCTGAAGCCGCAGCACTGAAGGTCAAAACTTCTTTACCAGCCTTGCCGGACATCTTGTCAACGGCAAGCCAAGCAGGATCTTCTGATTTGATGCTGCCGTCCTTATTTCTTTTAATGACATTTGGCCAATTGTCATCGGTCACAAACTCCCAGTCCACACTTGACTCAACAGTCACAGTAGCGGTACCACCTTTGGTCGAAATTGACAGATATGTCTCAGAGAGCTGAATATCGTCAAGATATCCTACCGTATCATCATCACATCCGACAAATGCGAAAGATGATGCCAGAACGGCGGTCAATAAATATTTAAGTTTCATATTATTCTGATATACGATTAGTTAAACATATATTTTATACCCACTGAAGCATACCAGCACTGACCGATTACCGGGTTATAGACGAATGTCTTGACACCGTCTTTCACGCTTTTCGGAGTAGAGAACACCGGATATCCTTCGCTGTCGGTAGAATCGTATTTGAGAATACGACCCTCATTCAGATCGGTATTCATATACTTGGATACGCCCCACTTGGAGTTGAAGAGGTTAAGCAAGTTCTTTATGTCGAGGCTGAGCTGAAGAGTATTTGTGGTCTTGCCAGCTTTGATCTTGAAGTCGTGCTTGTAGCTGAAGTCAACTCTGTGAACCCATGGAGAGTAAACGCTATAAGCTTCTGCGTACTTGCCCTGGTGCTTGCTGAGATACTTGTCATTATGGACATAATTCATGAAGCGGTCGCGATCGTTGTTTGAAACGAAGCGGAACTTATTTTCAGCAACTTCCTTATCTGTAGGGATATACAATGCATCATAAGCATAACCGTCACCATTCATATCATTTGCAAGCATATATGAATAGTTGTAGCCGCCTTTCCATGTTTCATAAATGAAGCTGAAGTGGTTTCCGCACTTGTCATGGTGAGTGAGAGATGCGATGAAACGGTCAGGTGTCACGTACTGTGAGTTATGAAGAGGAATGTTGTTAGGACCTGCAGATGTCGGAACATAAGTGAATGCAGACTCTGCGTTGGAACCTGGCATACCGGTAATCTCCTTGGAAGCAGTATGGGTGTAAGCAGCCATAATGCTGAGATTCTCGATAGGACGCATGTTCACTGTAACATTGGCAGAATAGCCGTATCCCTTGTGAGTGTTCTCGAGGACGAATGCCTTGGTTCCGCTTCTGAATGTTGAAGGGAAGATCGGACGGTTGTCAGCACCGTTCCATCTTGCATATCCCTCAATAGGAATGATGCTCCAGTCAGACATCATGACGCCGTTCACTGTCTTGTTGTAGATACCCTCAGCAGTGATGGAGAATGGGAATGATGTAGGGAACTGATAGTCCACTGCCAATGAAGTCTTCCATACCTGAGGCATCTTGAACTTGCGGTCCACAGCAGAGATTGAAGAAGGAACGGTTCCCTTATCCGGAGAAATGTCTGACGGATAGCCGAGACCTACGAGCTTGTCGAGGAGAGCCTGGCCTGTAGCCTTACCGCCATTGGTAACTAGACCACCCTTGAACGCATCCATAGTGAATCCCTTCTTTTCGGCATTTTTGGCATTGATCTGAGCCTGATACTGTACCATACCTGAGTTTGTAGGCATGTTGGTGAAGAATACGAGAGGCAGACGACCTGAGAAGAGACCTGTACCTCCACGTACTGTGAGGGTCTTGTTCTTCAGCACGTCCCAAGTAAAGCCGACACGAGGCGAAACAGTAATCTTGCCTGAAGGCCACAAACCGGTGTCGATATTGCGGACTTTGTTGTTGCTGTCGTAGTAGTCAATGGCCTTGATGGCATTGTTAGTCATAAGATCGCCATTGTCGAAGAACAAACCGTCGAAACGGATACCATAGGTAAGTTTGAAGTTCTCTGCAGCACTCCACTCGTCCTGGGCATAGATACCGACTTTGTGGAACTGAACTCTTGCAGCCGGATTCTTTTCGCCGCCGTAACCATAGGTAAGGCAGACAACCTCAGGCGCAGCGCCATTGATGAAATCATCTACGCTAAGGTAACGGTAGTAACCTGTTCCGTTTCTCATGTAAGCATTGTCAGCCATCTGATACTCATAGTTCAGACCGGCAGTAATCTTGTGAGTTCCGAAATAGTATGTAAGGTCATCCTTCACGTTCGCAATCGTATTGTGGACTGCGTTGTTCCATGTGAAGAGCTCATATCCGAGAGAGATGTACGGGGTGTTGGTTCCAGTACCGTCCATGATGTCGATGAAAGGGAACTCGCTTGAGTTTGTTCCTCTGACGTCATCAAGTTTGGAGAATGTCGCAAGGAACTGATTTGAAAGGTTGTCAGTAATGCGGCTGTTCAAATCCAATGACAATGAGTGAACCAGATTGTCCATAGAGTACATCGAGTTCGCATAAGACATTGAATAGAGTGATGTACGGGCATATGCAGAACGTGTACCACCGTCCATTGAAGATGCGTTAGGAGCTGACCAAGATACGTTCTTGGTGAAGTTGTAACGCAGTGCAAGATGATTCTTGGAATTGATGTTCCAGTCGATTCTCGCGAGGAGCTTCATGTTGCTCTCATCAGCAGGGAAGCTTGTGAAAGAGCCTGTATCGTATCCGTATTTTTCCTTCACATGAGCAGAAACCTTTTCCATATCAGCTACAGTAGCGTATGAGAGGGATGCTGCTGCAGATGGCTCTACGGTTTCGTCAGCTCTTGCTCTCCATGTGTTCGCGATGGAAGGAATCTTCGAATATTCGGCATTGACGAAGAAGAAGAGTTTGTTCTTGATGATCGGTCCGCCGAGGGTCATACCATAAGTGGTAGTTCTGTCTTTTTCACGGGCACTTGCAATCTGGGTTCCATCTATTGTATCACCACGCATGTTTTCATTGCGGTGATAGACGTAAGCCGAACCCTTGAAAGTGTTGGTACCAGACTTGGTGATGGCATTCACACCTCCTCCGATGAAGTTGGTCTGACGCACATCGTACGGAGAAATAACCACCTGAAGTTCCTCGATAGCATCGATGGAAATAGGGTTACCGCCTCCAGGAAGCTTGGAATTGAGACCGAAGTTGTTGTTGAAGTTCGCACCGTCAACGGTAAAGTTGGCTGTACGTCCGTCTGTTCCGGCAAATGACATTCCGTTTCCACCATAAGGTGAAAGTCTGGTAACGTCTGACAAGCTTCTGCTCACAGTAGGCAATGATGTAATCTGGCTGCTGGTTATGTTGGTGGCAGCACCTGTTTTTTCACTGCTGAACTTGGATTTTGCAGTTCCGATGACAACTACCTGCTCAAGGAACTCTGTTGATTCTTTGAGAGTAGCGTTAAGGTTGTAGGTCTCAGCAAGCTGGAGTGTTACATCCTTGAAGACAATGGCATTGTAACCGACAGATGATACCTCGACCTTATATGGGCCTCCGGCACGCATACCATTGATGGTATACTGTCCTCTCTGGTTAACAATAGCTCCGTAAACAGTTCCGGAAGGCTCATGAGTAGCTACTACAGCTGCTCCGACTGCCGGTTCTCCTTTTTCATCAGTGACACGACCACCCATTGAAGATGTTGTCACCTGCGCATAGACTAGCGAACCTGCCAACATAGCGATGCCGGCAAGTAACAAATGCTTTAATGAATAATTCATAGAGGTAATTATTGTTATTATAGTTTGTATGCAAATTTAAGTTATTACTTACAAATATAAAACACTAAAACAATTAAAGTCGTGTTAATTACATATTTCCGTCTCTTCTTAAATACAATTTAAAGCGTTCAAATCACCGTTTGACCGATGCTGTTCCGACATATCGTCAGCAGAAGTTTTTTTCTTTCCGAAAAAATATTTTGCTATTCGGAAATATCAGCTTACCTTTGCAGAACTGATGTGGAGAGATTTGCCTGCTTGCAACCACGTTAAAAAATGCTAAAATGTTGACAAACGGTGACCGCGTGGCGCGGAAACCACTTTTCATATCAATGTTTTGTGTTTTTGTTACGTCTCCACATCAGTGGGACGTTTTTTTGTGTCCGGACGACTGTCAGGAGCCGTGAAAAAAGCATTGACGCAGATACCTGAACCACCTGCGCTGAAAGAATTTAAAAATATTGGATATGAACTACTTATTTACATCAGAGTCTGTTTCCGAGGGACATCCTGACAAGGTTGCCGACCAGATTTCAGACGCTATCCTGGACGAATTCCTGAGACAGGACGAAGATTCCAAAGTTGCCTGCGAGACTTTCTGCAGCACCGGCCTTGTAGTGGTAGGAGGTGAAGTGAGGGCGGAACACGCTTATGTGGATATCCAGTCCACAGTAAGGAAGGTCATCAACAATATCGGCTATGACAAGGCCGACTATATGTTCGACGGAAACTCCTGCGGTGTTCTTTCGGCTATTCACGAGCAGAGTGCAGATATAAACAGAGGTGTGGTGAGAGAGAATCCTGAAGATCAGGGTGCCGGAGACCAGGGCATGATGTTCGGTTACGCCTGCCGTGACACGGAAGAGTACATGCCGCTGCCGCTGGCTCTATCACATCTGACACTCCAGATCCTGTCAGATATCAGAAAGAACAGCCACGACCTGATGCCATATCTCAGGCCTGACGCAAAATCCCAGTTCACCATCGAATATGACGAGCACAATCACCCCGTACGCGTCCACACTATCGTTGTTTCCACACAGCACGATGAATTCGTGGCACCGGAGCTCGGAAATATGAAGTATGACGAGGCTGTGCGTCAGTTCGGCCAGGAGAGAGTGGACAAGGCGATGCACGACAAGATCGAAAAGGACGTAAGGGAAATCCTTCTGCCTAAGGTCATTGCCTCACTCCCTGAGAAGACCGCGTCACTGTTCAAGAATGATTTCATTCTTCATGTCAATCCTACGGGCAAATTCGTTATCGGAGGTCCTCACGGAGACACAGGTCTGACCGGCCGCAAAATCATTGTCGATACTTATGGCGGACGCGGTGCGCACGGTGGCGGAGCATTCTCAGGAAAGGATCCGTCAAAGGTGGACAGGTCAGCCGCATACGCAGCAAGATACATCGCGAAGAACCTTGTCGCTGCCGGTGTCGCTGAGGAAGTTCTGGTCCAGCTGGCCTACGCTATCGGTGTCGCAAAACCTGTCAGCGTATTCGTAAACACCTATGGCACAGCAGCCAAAGGGCTCACTGACGCAGCCATCGCGGAGAAGGTCAATGAAATTTTCGACTTGAGGCCTGCAAAAATCATTGAGAAATTCCAGCTCAAGAATCCTATCTACGAGCCGACCGCAAGTTATGGCCACGTAGGACGCAAGCCATATACCAAGTCCGTAAAAGTGGTACGTGACGGCAAACAGGTAGAGAAAGTTCTGCAGTTCTTCGGCTGGGAACTCCTCGACTCCGTACCGAAAGTCAAAGAGGCCTTCGGCCTGTAGTCTTCCTGCCGACAGAGAAGAACGACGACAGCGTCTCCGGTAAGCGTCTCCGGTAGCGTCTCCGCGGTTACGTCGATAGACGTGGCGCAGCGCGTAAAGTGTTAGCATTCAATGAAATAGCCATTTTCAGAGTTGTGGTTTTGGCAACTCTGAAAATGGCTTAAGTATTGATATTTAAAGAGTTACGCGATGCACCCCGTGTATCGTCCTGAAAAAAGTTTACCAAATAACAATAGTCAGGTCAATACGTAACCGCGGAGACGCTTACCAAAAAAAAGCAAACTTTTATAGAAGCTAAATGCAATCGGGCGATGCGGCGCGCCCAGGGAAAAATGCTGTGCGAGTACTTCTCGGGAGTGTCTGTAGAAAGCCTGTCAAGGAGGTATGGCTACAGCGTGATAAAAATCAAGACGATGGCCAGCGACTACAAACAGGGAAAAATTGATATCTTTGACGATCCTCAGAAACGTAGAATAGCGACATCAATTATGACACACCAAGAAGAAGTACAGCTTCTCCAGGACAAGATCCGGGCCCAGGAGCACGCCCTGAAGCTCTCGAACATCAAGGCCGAGGGTTACGAGGTGATGATGGACATCCTGAAAGACGAGTACGGCATCGACCTGTCAAAAAAAAGTCGAGGCCGAACAGTCGAAGAACTCAAAGGGCGCCACCCGGAAGTAAGCCTTGATTCTCTTTGTGGACTGTTCGGCATTACCAGACAGGGGCTTTGGAAGCAGAAACATGCTGCCAGCTCGCACCACAAAAGACTAAACATCCAAGCAGACTCGCCGAAGTTAGTGAAGCCGAACAGCGGCGTCAGATACATTCTCCCCCGCTCCCAGACTGTCCGAAAAGTCCTCGCGAGACTGAAATACTCCGTACCCCTATACAAGGCCAGAAGCGGATTCTCGATTCTCACTGAGGAATATTTGACTATTCAGACAGTCATCCCCGATCCCCTTTTTTTTATGTGACTGGACGATTTTTGTCTGACATTGTCTGGTAATAGTACCTTGATTCAATATTTGCATCTTTTGTGTCAAATCTTCTATATCAAAAAATATCATTTCTATATCTTTGCATGCGTAGTCATTATGCTCTTAATTTAAGGAGCACTGCGGATTACTTAACTTAATACTAAGATGAATAACCGATTATTTGGATTTTTGGTCCTTCCGCTTTTTTTAGCCGGACTAATGGGCCTCTCTGCTGTTGATACTGCTTGTACTCCTGCACCAAGAAAGGCATCACATGGCGGAATAATGGTCGAGTGGGAAGATGCACAACTTCTTGCTCCCGGAGGATATGCACGTGTGCATCGCCTTAACGACGGAAGCTATATGGCCGTTTATTCTCGCGGAGGAAACGGATGCTTCAAGATAAGCAATGATGGTTGTCGCACATGGTCGTCTGCAAGGACAGCCATGACTTACAATAGTTATTCGGCTCCAGTTCCCGTCAATGTTTCCAATGCTGAGTTTGCACAACTCAGTAACTCGAATCCTTACCGCCCTGGAAGAATCATTTATGCTGCGAATATAAGGCCTTCTGAAAACCAAAGCTCGCAAACGCCTTATACCATAGCGATTTCCACGTCCGACGACATTGGCAAGACCTGGACAGGAATTCGGGACGTATATAAATCCAAGATATGGGATAGGGATGTCCTCCGTGGCTGTTATGAACCATGTGTCCTGGAACTTCCGGATGGTACAGTGCAGATTTATTTCGCAGACGAAACCCCATATTATGAAAAAAGACTGACATATCAGAATATCTCTGTAATTGAATCGAAAGATGGTGGTGATACTTGGGGACCGGCCAGAATCGTCTGCTACAATGAAAAGTACCGCGACGGAATGCCGGTGGCAATGATATATAAAGATTGGATCTATGTCGCTATCGAAGCTAACGGACAGAATATCAAATTCCATCCGCAAATCGTATGTACCAGGATATCAGACAATTGGAAAACTCCAGTATATGGCTCGTCATTGAACCGCTTCGATCCATTCAAGACATCTATGGAAAGCGCATTCATCTATGCAGGTGCGCCATATCTCATCCATACAGACAATTATTTCGTGCTTTGTTACCAATCTTCGGAAGGTGCATTGGAACCGACCACAAAGAATGCCGTGATGGAAATGGCCGTATGCCGCATCGATGAAATGAGCGGACATGAGTTCCTGACAATGCGGGAGTGCATCAGACCATTCGAAATCGACCAGACAAGAGACAATGGCCTTTGGAATTCTCTCTGTGATCTCGGTGATGACAACATTCTGGCAATCACCCAGTTGAGCGGCAATATCTACATCCGGAGGGGAAAGATAATGATGAAGTGAATATACTTCGGCCTCAAACCGACTTGACTACTACCGGACTACTAAGAAATGAAAAGCAGAATAACCACATACATAATGATTTCCGCAGCATTGCTGTCAATGTCGGCATGTACGGAATCCATATCAGAACTGGAATCAGGAACCGTCTTCCAAGCCGTTTCAGAAAGTTCCTCAACCAAGACGGAACTTGGCGAAAAGACGGACGGGAAGTATCCGGTCCTCTGGTCTGAAGGTGACCGCATAGCGGTAAATGGAGTCGTGTCCAGACCGCTTTCAGCAGAAGAGGCGGGGGCTAACTCTGCCACGTTTACTACAGAAAAATCATTGACTGCACCATATACTGCCGTTTATCCTGCTGATGTTCTGGTTAATGACGTGATAACAATAAAATCGGAGCAGACGACAACAGCCGGATCTTTCGACCCTGCCACAGCCGTGATGGCGGCGACCAGTGCAACCTCAGAATTGCGTTTCCGCCAGTTATGCGCATACCTCCGCATAAAAGTAAAATATCAGTCTGGCAGCAAACGCTTGGCTACCAAAGCAATATTCAAGGGCAATGCCTCCGAATCCGTCGCAGGACAATTTTCATTCAATGCCGGCAATCCTGTTCTTGGCAACGTCTCCGGAGATGGAGTGAAAACGATAACTTTGAAACTAGCCGGAAACGAAACCTGTCTTACCGACTTCTGCATAGCCGTTCCGCCACAGATTTTCAAGGAAGGTTTCAGCATAATGTTTTCCGATGCCAGAGGCACATTCCTGAAGGCTACTACCGACACGCAAGTGGAACTGAAAGCCGGCGTGATCACCAATGCACCTGAATTGACATTCACCGCACTTGAAAATACTACTTCAGATATTGAGGAAGTCGAAGGCAATATGCTTGGCATTGTCTGGGACAAGCCTGTCCTTGTATCTGGTTGGTGCAGTGCCTATGGTCGTGCGCACCGTCTAAATGATGGCAGATTAATGATTTGCTACTCAAATACTTGGCATGCATATGCCCGTTTCAGTAAGGACAATGGAGCTACATGGACCGAGGCAAAAGTTGTCGTTTCCGCCTATAAGAAAGACAGTCTGTCACACAGGATGGACAATCCGGAATTTGCACAGCTCAGTGCAAACAATCCCCATCATCCGGGACGTATAATTTATGCTGTGAATGAAAGAGTCAAAGATACAAAGGTCGCCAATAAAGACAAGACAGTCTATCCGTTCCATATCTCCATAAGCACGTCCGATGACAATGGAACTACCTGGAGCAAACTCAAGAGACTCTACTCCTCGAACAATGTTTCCGGATGCTATGAGCCTTTCGTGCTGGAACTTCCTGACGGCACTGTACAGATTTATTTTGCAGATGAGACTCCTTATGTAATCGACGGGATTACCTACCAGAACATTTCCGTCATTGAATCGAAAGACGGGGGCGACACCTGGGGAGAAAAACGCGTTGTATGTTATACGTTTACGAAACGCGACGGGATGCCTACGGCTATGGTTTATAACGGCAATATATATGTCGCTATCGAGGCGAATGAAGGTGACTATCAATTTTTCCCGCAGATCGTATATAATTCAGTAACAGATAATTGGAGCCGTCAGGTCGGTGCGCCGAGCCCTTACAGGTTCGACCCTTTCCAGAAGTCGCTCAAGAGTGCTGCGATATACTCCGGCGCCCCGTATCTGATACAGACGGAAAATTATTTCGTAATGTCATATCAGACGACTGACGGAGCACCGCAAAGTACTCATGACGAACGATATAAGCATACGGCAATGGAAGTCCAGATATGCCCTAAATCAGAATTGGTCAAGAACAAATTCAGTACAATGCGGGGAGTTACCAGACCGTTTGCGATAGACCAGACCAAGGCCTGCGCCAAGTGGAATTCTCTTTGTCCGCTCGGTGGTGATGAAATACTTGCCGTTTATGGCTCTGGCGGAAAAGATCATGAAGGGGATACCGGATATCTCTATGTAGTAAGAGGCAGGATTGTGAATACTTTATTCGATTTCAAATAAAATACATTGCTTAATTATTAAGAGACTGATAACCAATCAATAAAAATGAAAACGAGACTTTTGGCACTGATCGCACTTGTAGCCGCCCAGGTGAGTCTTTCAAGTTGCGGGAAAACGGAAACAACTGGCGGAACAAAACCGGAACCGGTTCCTGAGAAGAATGTTAGTCTGTCGTTGAGTTCCGGAATAGCCTCCAAGACTGTTCTCGGGGACATGAACGGGGATGTATATCCTGTATATTGGTGTGAAGGTGACCGTATCATCGTGAACGGAAAGCGTTCTGCTCCTCTCCATGGAATCGGAGATATGGATGTGAAGGCAACTTTCGATGTGGACGGAGTCAATGCCCCTTATGGAGTCGTCTATCCGAGCTGGATATGTGATGCAATGGATTCGGAAGCAGCCGAGGTCTCGCTTCAGTCTGTCCAAAAATGGACTCCAGGTTCCTTCAGCAGTGGTGCAGCCGTCCTCTACGGAAAATCTTCCGAAACTGAATTTGAACTGAAGAATCTCTGTGGCGTAGTGCGCATTGCCATGGATTTCGGAAAGAATAAGATCTCAGGCATCGTACTGACAAGTCTGACGACTCCAATTTCAGGTAAATTCAGTCTGAACCTCTCCAGCGGTGAACTGTCAGCCATTGACGGCAAAAACAGAATCGAAATATCTGTTCCAGATGCCGGTTTTGCAACAGGAAGTCCAGAAACTGCAGAACTTAATTTTTGTGTGCCTGCCGGCGAATATCCTGACGGTTTCAATATTACCGTCACAGACAGCTACAACCGTAAGATGGTCATTGAGTTGCGAGAGAATACCCGCATAGACGCAGGTGTGATCGCCGATTGGGGCAAGCAGACTTTTGTACCCGCAGGAGCACTGATTATCACCGGCCCTGAATCCTGGAATACTTTCGCCGATGCTGTCAATGCCGGAGATTATTCCGATTGGGTGGACCCTGATACCGGCGAGGTCAATATTGCCGGCAATATCGTCAATGCAGATGACCTTAACCAGATTGACCTTTGGGACGGTATCCTGAACGGAGGCAACTATACATTGACCCGCAACAAGATAACCAAGCCTCTGTTCAAGAAAATTGCAGAAGGTGCAGTGGTCAAGAACCTCAACCTCGACGGATTGCGCACGGAACCTGGCGAAAATGCCTCCGCAGTTCTGGCAGCAACCAATCTTGGAATCATTGAAAACTGCGAGAACAAGTCGAAACTCACCGTGACTGTGGACGCGAATTTCCATTTCTGCGGTCTTGTGGAAGCCAATGCCGGCACTATGAAATCATGCACGAACAGTGCGGATTTCGAAATCAACCTGCCTTTCACCGGGAATCATGAGTTGATCGGCGGAGGTCTAGCGTTCAGACCTGATGCAGAAGGTAACCTCGGCACCTTCGAGGATTGCAAGAACACCGGCAATATCACTATCCTGAAAAATGCTATTGCCGCTTCCGGCCTCCATAAATGTGCCGTGGGGGGAATATTGGCATCAGCATACGGCGGAACCAAGGAAGTATTCGTGAAACTGAAGAACTGTTCCAATGAAGGCAAGATTACATTGTGGGAGAATGAATTTCAGAAATCAGGAGCACAGGGAGCCTATGCAGTGGGAGGAATTGTGGGGCGTATAGCTCCGTTGTCAGGAGATGCTGCCGCAATGTATGTGAATCCTACGCCTACTGCCGGTTTTTATACGGAAATCACGGGTTGCACCAATTCCGGTACCATCGACGCCTGCAGCAACATTGCCAGTGGTGCATCTTCTGCCATGTCAGGCGCGAGACAATTGTACGTGGGGGGCATTTCCGGAATCGTAGTCGGCCTTAAGGAAAACCCGGCCAAGATTTCAGGATGTACCAATACCGGAGCGGTTCTTGCCGGCGGAATCTCCAGACCTTGTGCGCTCGTGGGAGGAATTCTCGGTGGAGCAGCATTTACGGACATCGCCGATTGTACCAACACCGGTTCATTCGGAATTACGAAGAACACATTGGCACCTGTCAATGCGAAGATTGGAGCAGTGGGCGGCATAGTTGCCCACATCCTGAAAGTCACGCCGGTTCCAGTAATTACTAACTGCAAATCTACGGCGGCATTGCCTGCAGACGCTGTGGACAAATGCTCGGGCGAAATCTATGCTACAGGAAACAAACCGACAATCAAATAGATTAAAAAAAGTACGCATATATGAAAAGAATACTCATATTTACTTTCCTGCTGCTCTTTTCTGCCACAATGTCATTCGCACAGAGCATCAAGGTCAGCGGAACTGTGAAGGATAGCGAAGGCAATCCTATGCCTGGGGTGTATGTGCTTGATAAACAGTCGAAAACCAGGGGGACTGCGACCGATTCGGACGGAAAATATGAAATCACAGTAGCCAAAAACGGATTTCTGGAATTCAGTTGTCTTGGCTTTGAATCAAAACTTGAACCGGTGAACGGAAGGGTGAAGATCGACGTGGTTATGAAATCCGATGCCGCAAAGCTGGACGATGTGGTCGTCATAGCATACGGAACCGCCAAGAAGTCCGACCTTACAGGCGCTGTATCCGTAGTGGACATGAAATCATTGAACGATATTCCGGCATCATCGGTCAGCTCGGCCCTTCAGGGACGTGTGGCAGGTATGGACATGATGTCATCGACGGGAGAACCCGGTGCGGAAGCGTCCATTCAGATTCGTGGAGCCAGATCCATCAGTGCGGGAAACGCGCCGCTGATTGTGGTGGATGGCGTAATCGACGCAGTGTCAGACCTCAACGAAATCAATCCTGCCGACATCAAGAGCATTTCTGTCCTTAAAGACGTGTCATCTACATCTCTGTATGGTTCACGTGGAGCCAATGGCGTTATCCTCATCACGACAGAGCGTGAGACATCCCGCAACTTCACTGCCAATTTCAAGGCAGCCGCAGGCGTTTCCAGGATTGCAGGAACACTTGATCTGATGGATGCCTCGGAATTCGCGCAGTACTGCAACATGACGCACTACATTTCCGAATACATCGGCGGAAAAGAAGCTCCGTCCCGTAATTTCTATTTTCCTCAGGACGAGGTCCTCAATAAAGGAAAAGGCACGGACTGGATTGATGCGCTCTCGCAAACCGGTGTGTATCAGGATTATTCATTCTCAGCACAGGGCGGTACCAATGTCACCCGTGCATCTGCTTCTTTCGGTTATCATGATGAGAAAGGTGTCGTAATCGGATCCGGATTCAAGCGTATAAGCGGCAGGGTGAGCGTGGAGACGCAGCCACTCAAATGGATGCGTGCAGGAGCACGTCTGTATTATGCGGAACGCCATACGGACAAGTCCAGCGCATCCATAACGGGAACCAGCAGTACGGCCGCCATATATCTCAGCCCGCTGCTCGGCATCAATGATACATGGAATACTTTCGGCTCGGAATACGCTTCAGGAGGAGCTCCGTTCAACAATCCATATATCAGTGCCAAGCAGATCAGCTATGATGTAAAGCAGACGAATCTGAACCTTCTGCCTTGGGTGCGTCTCATATTCAACCGTTTCGCATCATTCGTCAGCAAGTTCTCGTTCACGACAGACGCTTATCAATCATTGCGTTACGCTCCTTCTACACTCCCTGTCGCGCAGCGAAATCTCACCGGAGGAACAGCAACCGCAATCCGTCAGGACCGTCAAGTCCTTCTCAGTGAAAATACTTTTACATATGACCGTACATTCGCACGCCGTCATACCCTCAATCTGCTTGCAGGCTTTACGGCAGAGCGTATGAACTTGAATTACAATTGGTTCAATGGAGAAGGCTATATGGATGACAATGTCACATACAAGAATCTCGGAGGCCTTCTGGATGAACGTTGCATCACGACACGCAGCTACGAGAACATCAAGACTTCCATGTCATTCCTCGCCAGAGTGAACTACGATTATTTGAAGAAATACTATCTGACATTGACAATGCGTGCCGACGGTGCCTCGAACTTCGCAGCGAACCGCAAGTGGGGTGTATTTCCGGCCGCAGCAGTGAGATGGAACATCAGCAGGGAAGATTTCCTGGCAGGGGTGTCTTGGCTGGACGACCTTTCGCTCAGGGCAAGTATCGGCCGGAGCGGCAATGATGCCATAGGAACCTATATGTCCCAATCGACACTGACCTCCGACAAGGGAGTCTGGATGCTGGGAGATTACCGCCCTATCGCATACTATGATACTCGTCTGAGCAATGGAAACCTTACTTGGGAGACAACGGACTCATATAATGTCGGTCTTAATTTCGTAGCATTCGGAGAGAGAGTGAATCTCGAAGTAGATGCATATCAGTCAAATACTTCAGACCTCCTTTTGGCTATGAAAACCAACCAGTCAACTGGATACGACACATATTTTACCAATATGGGAAGTACCCGTAACCGCGGAATTGAAGCCACTCTCACGACGCGCAACATCGTCTCGAAAAAATTCTCATGGAGTACGATGCTTACGGTTTCTCACAACGACCAGCGAGTGATTGATGCAGGTGAGGACCGTCTAGTGCCGACCTATGTGAATTTCCGCAATACCACGCAGCCTCTGTACGGCTACCGTGCAGGTTATCCTTTGAATTCCCTCTGGGGATATCAGTATGCCGGAGTATGGCACAGCAATGATGAGATTGAACGTAACAAAATCTCCAAGACATACGTCAGCTCCGGTACTTCCCAGCTGGGTATCAGCCGTTTCGTGGACCAGAACAATGACGGACTGCTCGACCAGAACGACCTCGTATATCAGGGTAATTCTGACCCTGTCCTGTATGGAGGCTTCCAGAACAATTTCACCATCGGCAATCTTTCATTGAAAGTCTATATGACATGGTCATTGGGCGGAAAAATCTACAACATCAGTGAAATCCTTGCAGGAAGCGGCTCCAGGGCATACAACAAGTACCGTTTCATGCTGAATTCGTGGGACCCGGAACTGAATCCTGACTCTGATATTCCTCGTGCCGGCAAGGAGGATTACAATGCCAGTGACCGCATGATCTATGATGCGTCTTATGTGAGACTGAAAGAGGTTTCATTGAGCTACCGCTTCAACATTGCCAAGAACTGGTGCAAGAGCATCGTCGTGGGAGCGAGCGGTGAGAACCTGTTGCTTTGGAAACGCTATAACGGATTCGATCCGGATGTCTCCACCAGTTCCGTGACACGTCGTATCGATGATGGCGCATTTCCTCGCCCGAGAACATTCGTGATTAATCTTCAGATGAACTTCTAGAATATGAAAAAGACAATTGCAATAGCTTTGCTGATCTTCGGCGCGATTTCATGTTCGCTGAAGGAAAAGATTACGTCCTACACTGAAGGTGACAAATATTACCGCAGTGTGGAACAGATCAAGACAGGACTCAATGCCTGCTATTCTCCGCTGAAGCTTATCTATACCAATATGGGCTTCTGGGAAATGTGTGAATGCGCTACCGACCTGATGTATCTGAACATTGACAATCAGATAGATGCGGTCTGTGATATCGCCCCGGCCCGTCCGGGTGCCGCATCGCTTGTCTGGCAGCGCGGCTATCAGGGCGTGTCCCGTACCAATAATATGATATTTTACACGGATAGGGCAGTCTCTGAAGGCTATATCGATGAAAACGAGGCCGCTCCACTCTATGCGGAAGCCGCTGTCCTCCGTTCTTTCTACTGGTATATCCTGACTTCCACATTCGGCGACGTTCCGTTCTATACTGAACGTGTTACGGAAGAAAACAGGACGAGAATCGTGAAACTTCCGCGGATGTCCGCTGCGGAAATCCGTAACTTCTGCATTGGAGAACTCCGTAAGAATCTGTCGGCCATGCCTGCACGCAGGACGTATGATTCCGGTACAGATTACCGTGTCGGCCGTGCTCTGGGCCTTATGCTCGGCGGCAGACTCTGCCTGTGGAACAAGGATTGGGACGGAGCATTGGAATTCTTCGGGCAGCTGGAAACCATTTATGGCGACCTCTCACAGTATCCTCTCTCCGACGTGCCTTTCAGCGTGAAATACAGCCGCGAATCAATATGGGAAGTTCCGAACATCTATGAGGCCAACGGTCTCCAGATTGTCGGTACGCTGGCAAGCTGGACCACTCCTTTGCGTGCTCAAAATATTGTCAGTGACGAGTTTGCGCAGGAGGATATCATCTCCGACATCTACTATGGAATCGGTATTCCGGAACTTGGTTCCCATGCGATGACCTACACGTCAGTGCGTCCTACGCCGTTCCTCTGCCAGAATCTGCTCCCGTACCTTTCAGATGACCTCCGGTCGGGAGAATATTCGAATGGGTCAAAGACCGCTCGCGGAGGGTCCGGAAACCTTGCTTGGCGATGGCTGGGCTATGACCCGGACGATGCCGGAAGGACAGGAGAAAAACAGGTCATGTTCTTCGGCTCCAAGAATGCAGACGGAACTTGGTCGAGGATGAACCAGTCCAGCACTCCATGGCTGGGCAACAAATTCTGGTGTCCGGACATGAGAAGCACCCGCGACGCGAACAATTACAAGATTTTCCGATACTCAGGCGCTGTCCTCGGACTTGCGGAAGCGAATCTGATGAAAGGCGACGTCGCATCGTCCCTGCATTATCTCAATATGGTACGCAGCCGTGCAGGCCTGTCTGACCTCAGTCTTGCGGATGTCGGCGGCAATGCTGACCTCCTTATGGAAGAAATCCGTCGCGAGTGTGCGAAGGAGCTTCTGGGCGAGTACAACCGCAAGTTCGACCTTGTGCGCTGGGGCATCTGGTATGAACGCACCAGACAATACAACACGGGCTCGCTCATCAGCCAGAATGTCCGTCCGTGCAACCGTTATTGGCCGATACCTGCAGACCAGGTCGCAGCATCAGGAGGTGTGCTTACAAATAAGGAATACGGCGAGTAATATATAAATGTCAATGCAATGAAACAATTATTATATAAATCAATGTCAATACTGGCCGCTTTGGCCGTACTCGCATCATGTGAGCGCAAGCCGGAGTTCTCCGAGGTGACCGAACTTGGCTGCGCACAGAAAGAAGCAGTCGTGGATGCCGCTGGGGGAGAAGCCATATTCAGCATCATTGCTTCCGGCGAAGTATGTGCGGAAGTTACTGAAGGATCGGAGTGGGCAAGCCTGTCGGAATCCAGATGGACAGGCGATGCCGACCTCTGCATTGCTTTCGGAGAAAACATTGGCCGTGAGCGTAAGGCGGACGTTCTTCTTACCAGCGGACACCGTAAGCTGCAACTTACTCTTATCCAGAGCGGTGCGGAAGACGCTACCTTCCATTTCAAGGAAAAGAATGTGACCGTTCCGTTTGAAAGTGGAGCGCAGACGGCTATTCTCGAAACTGTTATACCTGCAGATGAAATCAGCGGAACCGTGATTTATCCTGATGGGGGAGACTGGATCGAGGAACCTCTTGCAGACGTTAATGCTGACGGTACTTTCAGTTTTGCCGTTAGAGAGAATCTCGGTGAATCTCCACGCACCGCGATAATCGAACTTACATCCAGGGACAATGTAGGACGACAGCTTGCCGCCAGGCTTTATGTCACCCAGGGAGTCCGAGGGGAAGTGGAAACCATACCTCTCACCGTTGCGGGGCTGCATTCGCTAAGTCTTGAGAACGGAGACATTGATCCTCAGGGTATTATCCGGAAGCCTTATGCACTCACAGGGCGTGTGATAAGTGACGATTCCGAAGGGAATGCAGCTCCTAATGAGAACATGTCGGTAATCATCCAGGATTTGACTCTATCATCCAGGACTGTATATCTCCAAGGCAGCGAAGAAGGTGAGTATTATGGCGTGAAACTGATTTTCGAATCGGCGGATGCCATGTCATTGGACCGTTACGACCTCGCTGTCATTTCATTGAAAGGACGCAAACTGACCGCCGGCATTGATCCGGAATGTTACACGGTTTCAGGCCTGAAAGCTTATGATATCGTGTCTTCAGCCGCCGGGACCTCCGCTGATGTTCCTAAGCGTACTAAGGCTGTCAATGAACTGTGCGACAGTGATATAAACACGATTCTTACGCTCACCGACTGCTCGATACCGATTACGAAGGGTGCTTTCGTTCCGATCGACAATACCCGCTCCAGCATCATCAACAAATATCCGATGCCGCTGCTGGACAAGCGTGGCAATACCATCTATCTTCTTACGAACACGACGGCCGCATGGGCTCGTGACGGCATGGCCCTTCCATGGGGAAGCGGAACCGTCACCGGTATCATTGTCAATGAAACTTGCGACAATTTCGAGTGGGACAGCGCCACGGCTGCCATGGATTCCCGGCTTGCGGACTATGTGACGGGACTCGGCAATATAGGCAGATACCAGATCCGCCCGCAGCATCGCAGCGACATTGCGCTTGATGGTGAACCGTTTACGAAGATTCTTTGTGAATGGACCAGTTTCGCCGATGTGAAAGAAAAGCCTGGCTTTACGTATTCGACCCCTGAACTAAGGGCGATTTCGCCAAGTCAGGACTGGAGCTCGCTCGGACCTCTTTCCGGTTCTGCATCGGGCATTGTCCCTCAGTCGAAGGGCCCGGCGTGGATGGGCGCCTACTGGTGCTCGGGGAACCACGCAGACCCTAAACTGGAAGAGTATTATTGGCAGATACAGTTCTCGACTGCGGACCTGAGCATTGCCAATGCACCGCTGTCCGTACAGATTGCAGCGTTCAATACCGTGGGAATGGATGTGGGGGCACCTCGCTACTGGTGGCTGAAATATTCGTCTGACGGCGAGAATTGGGAAACCCTGAAGGCCGATTCCTACACAGGGGATATCGTACAATATACTTCTGTCGGGAATGAGTGGACATATTCGGTGCCTGACTATCCGAAGAACGGGTCATACAGGCAATATCATTGCCCTGGCGCGAAGAACATGTCGTTCACTCTGCCGGTTTCCGCGGATCTCTTCGGAAAGGACAATGTCTATGTGCGTCTGATGCCGGCAAAAGACGTTTCGGGATATGATTCCCAGATTCCGATATCATATGACGGTGCGAAAATACAGAATGTGAAGCGTGCCTGCATTTCTTATGCGGCAGTGCGCTGCAACAAGTGATTTCGATAAGTTAATAACTAACAACCATATTATTATGAATACTAATGACACTGAAACTTATTCTAAGGGGGGATACTGTTCTCCTAAACTGGAAGTAATCGATTTGAATCTTGAAGTCGGTTTCTGTCAATCTGGTACCAGAAAGGCCTACAATGAGGATCTCGGGGAAGAAGATCCTATGTTCGAATGGCAATATTAACCTTAAATGAAATTGAAAATGAAAAGAATATTTGATTTCATGATTGCTGCGGCAATCGTCCTTGCGGCCGCGGGATGCGCCAAGGAAATTGAAGGAGAAATACAGGTTCCGGAACAGCAGGAAGAAGAAGCCGGCACAATGGTGATTGGCGCAGAGCTGTCGGATTCTCCTGATGCTGATGATGTTACCAAGACATTGATCTCGGACAACGGCGACAAGACTTACTCCGTATTCTGGGCTGACGGCGATCAGATTCTGGTGAATGGCGAGACCAGCACGAACATTGACATTGATCCTGTTAACAAGAAGAGTGCGTCATTTACATTGGACGTGGTGGATGCTCCGTATTGTGCGGTTTACCCTGCAAGTTTGTATGTTGCAGGCTCATATAGTACTGAGAAAAAAGACACTGCCATTATTGAAATTACGATTCCTTCCACGCAGAAGTATGATGTGGAAAAAGGCTTCGACCCGAATGCTGCGATAATGACCGCACGTGGCGAGGCCGGGGGAGGACTTGCGTTCAAACACGCCATGGCTTATCTGAAAGTCGCGGTCACCGGCACGACGGTCAAGAGCATACGTGTCAACGGCAATGACAATGAAGCTCTCAGCGGAGTTTATACCATTTCATATACCGATTCAGGAGTCGCGTTCGGACCGAAGAAAAATGAAAAAGGCAAGGCGATAGGAAATACATCTGCCACCATTTCCTGCGGCGAGTCCGGTGTAGCCAGTGGCACTCCTGTCTTTATCGCAATACCTGCAAGAGAGTATAAAAGAGGATTGACCTTGACTATCGTAGATGCGGAGAATCACTATCAGGTGGTGCACAGCATGAAGACTTTCACTGCCGTCCCGGGAAAGGTCTATCCTACAGAAATTGCTTTCAAAGCTGCCGGGACTTATCTGGAAGGCGGTATTTATACCGTTGAGGACTGGAATGGATTCGTGGCTGCCGTAAATAAAGGTGATTGGTCAGCCTGGAAGACAACGGTAGATGGAAAGGAAGGCGTGCATCTTATGGCGGATATTAATTCTTCGACGAATCTGCCGCGTACCAATGACATAATTGAAGGCAGCAAAGACAAATGTGAGTGGAATGGCGATTTTTATGGTCATGGTCACACCATTACGCACGCTGGAACCGAACCTCTGTTTCTGCATGTCGGCGAGTCTGGAAAAATTATGGATTTGAAGGTAGCCGGTGATCGAATTGCCAATACCAACAACGGGTGGCCTGGCGTGTTGGTTCTTAACAATAGCGGAGAGATCAACAATTGCGAGAGTAGTGTCGATATTACACTTGAAGGGAATAGTACGAATGCTTCCACCATTTGCCGTAGCAACAATGGAAAGATTATCAATTGCAAGAATACTGGAAACATTACAATCAAGAATCCTACGGCTGAAGTGAAAGTCGGTGGAATTACGCTGTACAGTTCCGGAACGATTACCGGATGTACGAATACTGGTGCTATAAATGTTACCGGAGTGAATGTGAATTGTCTTGTTTCAGGTGTGGTTCTGATGGCCAGCGGTAAGGTGAGTGACCTTGCAAATGAAGGGGATATGACCGTCGAGGCCAATCTTACCGCCACTCGGGAAATATATATGGGAGGAGTTATCGGCAAATGCGAGACTCCTGAAATAAATATTATCCATGCCGGCAATGTGGTAGGAGAAATCTTCAGGTGCAAGAACTCCGGAAATCTTATAATCCGGAAGTCCGGTGCCTTCCATATGAAAGGTGGCTGTCTCGGCGGTGTCGCAGCGTCTGTCAATACAGGCTCCAGTACCACGGATTGCACAATCTTCGACTCTTGTATCAATTCCGGAAGCATTTCTTTCTACGAAAAGGAGACGATACTTAATAACGGGATTCCATCTGGGGCTTATGCCGTCGGTGGAATTTTGGGAAGATGCTCTGTCTTGAAAGATGTCTATTATGATTTATCATCCAAGTCACACACGGTTATCCGAGTTAATTGCGTGAATACCGGTAATATTGACGTATGTACCGCCAATGGACAGCCGATGAAAGATGGAAATTCCGGAGCGCGTCAGACTTATGTGGGCGGTATTGCCGGATTTGTAGGCGGCGGTGTAGTCCGTGGAAACAAAGGCTCTGCATCAGCCTACACAATTAAATTAGGTTCGCTTTTTGGCGGAATATGTGCCGGTGGTATTTTGGGAGGCAGTTATGCTACCCGAGTTGATGATGTAGCATCCTATGTAAACGTGAATTTTGCAAAATCTGCTAATACTTATGTAACGCCGACGAAGATTGGCTATGTGGGAGCAGTTCTCGGCTGGGCTGCGTCTAGTATCAGTATTAAAGATGTCAAAGCTGAGGCCTCGTTCAATTTCCCTGCTGAACTTACGACTGAAAACTATAAATGTGGTTTTGCCGGCGTTAAGTCAAAGGCAGTTTTGACTGTCTCTGGTTGTACATATAAAGGGAATGCTGTTGAAGCTACCGACATCTATGGAGGCGGAACCAAAACCATCAAATAATCATGAAAACAATAAAATCATTGACAATACTTGCGCTGGTGGCGGTTATCGGCTCCTGCAATGAAGTGCAGCCCATCGCGCAGCGTTGGTCCGAAGAAAAGGCCAATGAATGGTATGCCGCCAGGGAGTGGCCTGTGGGCTGCGACTATGTTCCGGCATATGCGGGCAACCAGATTCAGATGTGGCAGCCGAGTACATTCGACCCGGCTGAGATTGACAAGGAACTGGGCTGGGCCGAGGACCTGGGGTTCAACAGCGTCCGGATCTTCCTTCATGACAAGGTCTGGAGCGCCGACCGGGATGCGTTTTTCGCGAACATTGAAAAGTTCCTCGAAATCGCTGACAGTCACGGTATCAGCAGTCTTGTGACCCTCTTTACGAACGGCGGTTCACGTGACCGTTATGTGGACGAGAAAATTTCACCGATTCCAGGCATCCATAACGGCATCTGGGCCCAGACTCCTGGAATTGAAGCAGTCAATGACCCGTCACAATGGGGATGGGTCAAGAAATATGAACAGGATGTGCTCGACCATTTCAAGGATGACAAGCGTATAATCGCGTGGTGTCTTTACAATGAGCCCGAGAACGTGCCTGCATGCCATACCTATCCGCTGCTGAAGAAAGTGTTCGAATGGGCCAGGGAAGTCAATCCGTCACAGCCGATTACAGCGCCGATCTATACCAGGCCGTTGAGCGGCAGCGGAAACCTCACCACGCGTTTTCCTACGGTCACTTTCCTTTGTGAAAACTGTGACGTGCTCAGCATCCATTGCTATCAACCGGCAGAGGAGATGCAGAAGTTCGTGGATCTCATGAAGACTTTCAACCGCCCGATTTTCTGCACGGAATATCTGGCAAGGCCTTTCGGAAGCACGTTCGAGACCGTCCTTCCGGTGCTGAAGAAGGACAAGGTCGCGGCATATGATTTCGGACTGGTCAGGGGCGCGATGCAATGCCATTATAAATGGAACAAGGTGGACAAGGACGGCAACAAGATTCCATATACGGAAGAACCTGACCCTTGGTTCCATGATATTCTTCAACCCGACGGTACGCCTTACAGACCTGCAGAGGTGGAATTCATAAAGTCCATGACCGGGCGCGACTAGTAATCCGCGAAAATGACATTACACATGAAGAAGCATTTTGGGGAATCTTTCCGCACAAAATGCTTCTTTATCTGTAAAAAAAGGTTAAATTTGTGCCCCTGTTAAAGATAATAAAACGAATATGGACACGAAATACGTCTTTGTAACAGGAGGTGTGGCTTCTTCCCTCGGTAAGGGAATCATCGCGGCCTCACTTGCGAAACTACTACAAGCCAGAGGACTTAGAGTAACCATTCAGAAATTTGATCCCTACATCAACATTGACCCGGGAACGTTGAATCCATACGAGCATGGCGAGTGCTATGTGACGGATGACGGTGCAGAGACGGATCTGGACCTCGGACATTATGAGAGGTTCTTGGGTGTTCATATGACAAAGGCCAATAACGTCACTACCGGAAAGGTATATTTCACAGTCATAAACAAGGAACGTGAAGGTGCTTATCTCGGCAAGACCGTACAGATTATCCCTCATATCACTGATGAAATCAAGCGTAGAATGCTTCTGCTCGGCAAAACGGGAAAATTCGACGTCATTATCACTGAGGTGGGTGGTACTGTCGGCGATATGGAATCCCAGCCGTTCCTCGAGGCGATACGTCAGCTTCAGTGGGAACTGCCAGAAGAAGACCTTGCCAGCATACACCTGACATTGGTCCCTTATCTCAGAGCAGCTAAAGAACTGAAGACCAAGCCTACACAGCATTCGGTACAGATGCTCCAGCAGGCAGGTGTGCATCCTGACGTGATAGTCTGCCGCACAGAAAAGGAACTCACCCCGGAAATAAGACGTAAAGTCGCATTGTTCTGCAATGTAAAACCGGGACACGTAATCCAGTCTATCGACGCCCCGTCCATCTATCAGGTGCCGCTCAACATGGAAGCTGAGGGACTTGACGAGATGATATTGAACCATTTTCATATCAATGACTTGCCGGAACCTGATTTTGCGAACCTAAAAGTGTTCCTGAACAAGCTCTATCACCCTAAGCATCAGGTGGATATAGCGCTGGTGGGCAAATATGTCGAGCTTCAGGACGCGTATAAATCCATATTGGAGTCATTTGTCCATGCCGGCGCTGCCAATGAGTGCAGGGTCAATGTCCATACTGTCCAGAGTGAATACGTGGATGCTTCCAATGTCGAGGAAAAAGTCGGTGGTATGGATGCGATACTGGTCGCTCCTGGCTTCGGGGAACGTGGACTCGAAGGTAAAATCCAGGCCATCAAATATGCAAGAGAGCACAATGTCCCGTTCTTCGGTATCTGTCTAGGTATGCAGATGTGCGTGGTGGAGTTCGCAAGAGACGTGCTCGGCCTGAAGGACGCAGCCTCTGCAGAGATGAATCCTTCTACCCCTGATCCGGTCATTGACCTGATGGAGGACCAGAAGAGCACCACCATAAAGGGCGGCACGATGCGTCTGGGCGCTTATGACTGCCAGTTGGACAAGAATTCGCTCGCATATGAAATATACGGCAAAGAACTTATTTCCGAAAGACACAGACACAGATATGAGTTCAACGGACATTACCTCACACGTATGGAGGCGGCAGGGCTGAAGGCGAGCGGACGTAACCCTGAAACCGGTCTTGTCGAGATCGTGGAGATTCCTACCCATCCGTTCTTCATCGGGGTACAGTTCCATCCTGAACTGAAAAGTACACCGGAAGTGCCTCAGCCGATTTTCGTCGCATTCGTGAAGGCAGCATTGGATTATCGCAGGCAGAAGGGGCTGGAATGCGATTTGCAGTAAAATGGCAATGCCTGGAAAATAAATAGGCTTTTGAATATGAAAAACTGTCGTGCAATATATTGTATGGTCGTCATTGTCCTGTCCCTTTTGGCATCTTCCTGTGTCAATGCGAAGGTGCGTCAGTACAAGGCTCAGGTGGTGGCCGAATATCCGCACGACAGGACATCATACACTCAGGGACTGTTTTTCTACGACGGCCAGATGTATGAAAGTACCGGTCTGAACGGCAGATCCACATTCCGCAAGGTGGACATCCGCACAGGCAAGGCATTGTACCGTCTGAATTTCGACAGGCGGTATTTTCTCGAAGGCTCGGTGGAGAAGGACGGCAATATCTATATGCTTACCTGGCAGAACAATGTCGCTTTCGTCTATGATGCCAAGACCCTGAAATACAAGAAGTCATATTCGTATCCACGTGAAGGATGGGGACTTACGACTGACGGTAAATCGCTGATCGCATCGGACGGCTCGGCAAACCTGTATTTTCTCGACGACGATTTCCGCACTGCACGCAAGGTGACCGTGCGTCTGAACGGCCGTCCCGTCAATGACCTGAATGAGCTCGAGTATATAGACGGGAAGATTTGGGCCAATGTCTATCTTACTGACCTGATAGTGATCGTCAATCCTGCGAACGGCAATGTCGAGGCGACTGTGGACTGTTCAGGCCTGCTGCCGTCAAGGCTCAGATATGACGATACCGACGTGCTGAACGGCATTGCATACAATCCTCAGAACGGGAAAATCTATCTCACCGGCAAGAACTGGTGCAGATTGTACGAAATAAAACTTGTGGAAGTCAAGTAATAATCGTATCTTCGCCGCCGGTTTATTAAAAATACAACAATAGCTTGGGGTACTGGAACTCCGCATTGGCTCGGAAGAGTCGGTGGAAGACCGGTTGAGATTATACCCATTAACCTGATTCGGATAATGCCGACGTAGGGAACGCTGATCTCAAGCGCGTAATGTGCGTACCCCTTGCGTAATTTATTCTTATGCGAGGTTTTTTATTTTTTTGGGCGCTGTGCGCCGTATCAGTCCCGACATTTGCCGGAGACGCGAATCCTGACAAAATCGAGAAACTCGACAGCGTCATAGTTTCAGCTTCGAGGGCGGGCGAAAACACACCTGTAACTTTCACGAATCTTAACAAAGAAGAACTCAGAAAAGTAAATCCGATGAACTCTCTGGTTCAGGCGCTGTCCCTGCAGCCGTCTGTCGTCACCAGCCTTGAAGGCGGTACCGGACTCGGATACTCCAAAATGACCGTACGTGGCGTGAAAGGCTCCCAGATCAATGTCACACTCAACGGAATCACTCTCAATGATGCCGAATCACAGGAAGTGTTCTGGGTGAACATCCCGGCATTGACATCATTGATCAATTCAGTACAGCTCCAGCGCGGTCTCGGAACTTCTTCCAACGGTCCAGGCGCATTCGGCGCGAGCATCAATATGAGCACCGCTTCTGTCGGCACAAGCCCATTCGGTTATGTCAATGTCGCTGCAGGTTCATATAATACAATGACAATGACGGCTTCAGCTGGAACTGGTCTGACCAAGTCCGGATTGTATTTCAGCGCAGCCTACTCCAAGGACTGTACTGACGGATATATCCGCAACGCCAAGGCCAAAGTGCAGTCTGCATTTGCGGCTCTCGGCTGGCTCAAGGGAAACAACTCATTGAAATTGACCTACCTGATGGGCGACCAGCATTCCGGCATCACCTGGAACGGCATTGACCCGCAGATGTACAAGACGAACAGAAAGTACAATTCTACAGGTGAGTTCTATGATGCCGATGGCGCTGTGCACTATTATGACAATGATACCGACAATTACACGCAGCACCATATCCAGCTCAACTATACTCACGAGTTTGCGAACAGCCTGACATGGAGCACGACATTCAACTATACCCGTGGTGACGGATATTACGAGAACTACAAGGCTGGCAAGAAATTCAGCAAGTACCGTCTGCCTGATTTTACTGACGAGGACGGCAATGTGCACCAGAAATCGGATTTCATTGTCCGCAAAGCCATGGGCAATGACTATTATGTGCTCAATTCGAACTTGACCTACAAGTCTGAGAAACTGGATGTTACCGGCGGCGTTTATGCTTCCAGATATGACGGCGACCATTTCGGTAAGGTCATCTGGAGCAGCGTGATGGGAGATGCCTTCGATTATGATACCTACAACAATACCCGTGCGTGGTATTCACACAGAGGTCTGAAACAGGAACTTAATGCGTTTGTCCGTGCGGAGTACAGGCCATTGGAATGGCTTACCGCTTATGCTGACCTTCAGTACAGGGGAGTGTTCCTCGATATGTCAGGCGAAGATGATGATTATTTCGAGTCTCTTGCATACAAGCACAGCTGGAATTTCTTCAATCCGCGTGTGGGACTCACATTCGCCTGGGCTCCTCAGCACAAGGCTTATATCTCAGCAGCTTTGGGAAACCGCGAACCTGGCAAGAGCGACCTTCAGGAGCAGATTCTGACCATGAACAAGGAGATTTCGCTCGGCAACAAGGGTGAGGTGACCCTGAAACCGGAGCAGATGCTCGATATCGAGCTCGGTTACTCTTTTACCGGCGAAAAGGTTGCCGCTTCTGCCAATCTCTACATGATGGAGTACTGGAACATGCTTCTCGAAACCGGAAAACTGTCCAATGTGGGTTATGCTATCAAGGAGAATGTTCCGCGTGCATGGAGAAGGGGAGTGGAGCTTGCTGCAGCGTATTCGCCTGTCGATGGGCTGACTATAGAGGCCAATGCCACTCTCAGCATGAACCAGATACACAATTACACATTGTTCTGCGCCCAATATGATTCTGAAGAGACTTGGCAGCCTGCAGGTACATATTCCAAGAATTTCGGAACTGTAACAATGCGTATGTCGCCTTCAGTGTTAGGTATGGCAAGAATCTCCTGGTCTCCGTTCAAGCCATTCGCAGGCGGTTCGCTCAAGACCACGACTCTTTCCATTGACGGAAAATATATCGGTTCACAGTATTGGGACAATACAGAGTGCAATGACAGGAAGGCTCCTGCATATTTCGTTTCGGATCTTATGCTCAGCCATGAGTTCAATGTCGGTTCCGGCAAACTCGGACTCCGCGCATACGTGAACAACCTGTTCAACAAGAAGTACTACTCAGATGTTGCAGGAGAGCTGTGTTTCTTCCAGAAAGAGAACAAATTAGCGCAATCTTGGGCAAGTTTATTCCCGCAAAGTGAAATTAACTTCATTTTTGGTTTGACATATTCATTCTAATTTGTATCTTTGTCGAACAAAGAAGCCGTGAGGCCCTATTTATATCAGTTTTTATTAGAGGACGGCTGTGTACTCCCAAAAGTGCACAGCCTTTTTTTAAGTATTTTTTGATTTTATGCGAATAGATATACTCACAGTAGTACCGGAACTTCTCGAGAGCCCGCTCGGCTACTCGATAGTCGGTCGTGCCCGCAAGAAAGGACTTGTGGAAATTTATGTTCACAATGTGCGCAAATATGGAATAGGACCACGCAAAACCGTTGATGACTATTGTTATGGAGGAGATGCCGGCATGGTGATGATGGTCGAGCCTGTGTTCAAGATGATAGAAGAACTCAAGTCGGAGCGGGAATATGATGAGATAATCTTCATGTCACCGGACGGCGAACAGCTTACGCAGGGCATTTCCAATGAACTGTCATTGAAAGAGAACATAATTATTCTCTGTGGCCACTACAAAGGTGTGGACGAGAGAGTCCGCGAGCACCTCATTACCCGTGAAATATCTGTAGGGGACTATGTCGTCAGCGGCGGAGAAATTCCGGCGGCACTTTTGGCAGACTCCATTGTCCGCCTCATCCCTGGAGCGTTGACTGACGAGACCTCTGCACTGAGCGACAGCTTCCAGGACGGGCTTGTGTCGCCACCTGTCTATACGAGGCCGGCCGAGTTCAACGGCTGGAAAGTCCCGGATGTCCTTCTTAGCGGAAATCCGCGTCTTATCCAGGATTGGCAGATGCAGCAGGCTTTGGAGCGCACGAAAAAGCTTCGCCCGGGCCTTTTGGATGAAAAAAAATAACATTTTGCAGAAAATATCTGCCAATTACTTTGCAAATAAGATTTTTTGCCTTAAATTTGCATTGTTTTAATAAAACGTTAAAGTGATTTTTTTAAATCGTTAGCCGCAAGGCAATAACCAACTAATACGAATAGCACTCTACTAAATTACATTGACGCGTGACCGGTCCGACCGGTCACGCGCAATTTGATTTTTGGCTAACCTGCAGAACCAACATAAAATTTTACATTAACGAGTTTCATCGGTGGTCTTTTTGGATTTAAATTCATATATTTGCCGTATTGTTTAATTTTATCGATACACTTGATATGAGTGAAGAATTGAAACCTGGTGCTGAAGTGACACCAGACGTACTTGAAGAGACTAAGGCCGAAACTGTAGAAACACCTGACTACAGTGAAATGTCATTGGCCGAACTGTCTCAGAAATTTCAGGAACTGGCTGACAGCGAGGACCGTATGTCTAAATCCAAAGAGGCGGAAGCTATCAAGGCGGCTTTCTATAAGAAACTGTCCAGAGAAAAGGCTTCTGCAGGCTTGGAGACTCCGGAAGTGCCTGAGTCCACAGTAGAAGCGGAGCAGTCGGAGCAGCCTGAGGCTGTTGCGGAACCGTCAGTTGAGCCTGAAACAGAGGCATCGGCGGAAACTGAGACTCCTTCTGTTCTCGCCAATCCTTTTGCCGCACTTGAAAACGGATTCAAAGCTATATATAATAGGTATAAGAAAGAAAGAGCTGAGTATAACAGGAAACTTGACGAGGAGAGAGAGGAGAACCTGAAGAAGAAACAGGCTGTGGTAGATGAGTTGAAAGCGTTGGTGGAAAAACAGGATGACCTCGGCACAGCATTCCCTGCATTCAGGGAACTTCAGGCCAGATGGCGTGAAACCGGTCCTGTTCCGGCTCAGAATTTCAGGAATCTTAATGACACCTATCAGTTCTATGTAGAGCAGTTCTATGATAAGGTGCAGATCAACAGGGACTTGAGAGACCTTGACTTCAAGAAGAACCTGGAGGCTAAGGAAGAGTTCTGTCAGGAAGCCGAGAGACTTTCGGAGAACGAGAATGTAGTGGATGCATTCAAGGAACTACAGAAACTCCACGAACAGTGGAAGGAATTCGGTCCTGTCGCAAAAGAATTCCGTGACCAGATCTGGGACAGATTCAAGGCTGCAACATCTGTAATCAACAAGAAATACCAGGCTTACTTCGAAGAGCAGAAAGAGAAACAGGCTGAAAACCTCGTTGCCAAGACTGCATTGTGCGAAAAGGTGGAAGCCATTGCAGATAAGGAAGACATCAAGTCTTCCAACGAATGGAACGCCCTCTCCAAAGAAATCGAGGATATCCAGAAGGAGTGGAAGACCATCGGTTTCGCATCCAAGAAGGAAAACCAGAAGATATACGACCGTTTCCGTGCCGCTTGTGACAAGTTCTTCGGACGCAAGCGTGACTTCTATGTCCAGTTCAAGGACAATATGAACGGGAACCTGGAGAAGAAGATGGCCATCATCACTGAGGCTGAGGCACTTAAGACGAGTACTGACTGGAAGAAGACCACAGACAGGTTCATTGCCCTACAGAACGAGTGGAAGGAAATCGGCGCTGTTCCGAGAAAGAAGTCAGAGCAGATCTGGAAGCGTTTCCGTGCTGCCTGCGATGAGTTCTTTACCGAGAGGGACAAGCATGCTACGCCTGAGAACAATTATGCTGCAAACCTGAAAGCGAAAAAAGCGCTGATCGCCGAGATCAATGCCTATGAGCCGGAGGAGGGTGTAAGCAAAGCTGAGGCAAGGCAGAAATTCGCTGAAAAATGGCAGAGCATTGGCTTCGTGCCGTTCAAGGAGAAAGAAAAAATCGCTAAAGCATACAATGATGCGATGTCCGCCAAGTTCCACGATGTGCCTCGCTCTTCACGTGGCGCAGGACAGGGCAGGTCTGAGAAAGACCGTCTCATCCTGAAGTTCAACAAACTTCAGCAGGACATTGACACATATGAAAACAATATCGGGTTCTTCTCGATGTCGAAGAACTCACAGCCGCTCATCCAGCAGATGCAGAGTCGCATAGAAGAGGCCAAAAACGAACTTAAGGAGCTGGAGATGCAGATTAAATCACTCGAAGAGACAGAAAACAGATAATGAATAAAAATACTATTATCGGTTTTGTGCTGATCGGTGCAGTCCTATTCGGATTCACCTGGTTTCAGTCAAAACAGTATGAAAAGCAGGTAGCATATCAGGCGCAGTTGGATTCATTGGCTGCGGTACAGGCAAGAGAACAGTACATTCAGGACAGTATAGCGGGCAGGCTCCCTGTGGCAGCGGATACAGCAGCTGCCGGCAGCATTGACAGTGCAAATCCTGCGAAGGATTATGCAGCGCCGCTTACTTCCATTTATAAGGATTCGTTGCTGAACGTGGCTCACGATGCACAGGAGACGTTCTACAGCATTGAAAATGACAAGATTGCGATAGCTTTCACCACCAAGGGCGCGCAGCCGTATTCGGTGAAAGTGAAGAATTACAGGAATTATGATTCTACCGACCTGTATCTCTTCAAACCGGGTGCAAGTGAGATGGGTATCGGAATCTATGCCGGCGAGAACATCAACACCAAGGATTTCGTGTTCTCAGTGGCAGAAAAGACGGACAACTCCATCGTGATGAGACTGCCGTTCCGCAACGGGGGATATATCCAGCAGAAATACTCATTGACAGAAGGTTCTTTCGTGGTTTCCAACGAGGTCTCGTTTATCGGACTTGACGGCGTGATTCCGAGAAATGTATCATATTACGATTTCGACTGGGATGTGACCATTCCGAGGATGGAAAAAGGCTACAAGAACGAGGTGCAGTATTCCAAAGTGGACTACTACTACGGCGGAGACAAGAATCCGGAAGAAATCGGTCGTGGACGCAATGCTGACAAGCGTATCGAGAACCGTATGGAGTGGTTCGCTTTCCAGCAGCAGTTCTTCTCTGCCATCATGAGACCTGTGGACCAGTTTGCATCAGGAGAATTGGCCATCAACTTTATCCCTGAGGAAGACCTTTCTCATGACCTGATGCATTGCCGTGCAAATATGCGCGGAGATTTCAAGGTCTCTGACAATGTGGTGCTGGACAATGAGTTCTATTTCGGTCCGAACCACTACCGTACACTGAAATCTTATGGTCAGAAGTACGAGAAGATCATTCCGCTGGGAGGCTGGATGGTCGGCTGGTTCACCAAATGGGTGATTATCCCGCTCTTCGACTTCCTGCACAAGTTCATCTCGAACTTCGGTATCATCATCCTTCTTATGACATTGTTCATCAAGATTGTGGTGCTTCCGTTCGCTTACAAGTCATATTCTTCTTCAGCCAAGATGCAGGCGCTCAAGCCTGAGATGGATAAATTGAATGAGAAATATCCGAAACAGGAAGACGCGCTCAAAAAGCAGCAGGCCACGATGGAACTCTACAAGCGTGCAGGCGTGAATCCGATGGGCGGATGTCTGCCGATGCTTCTTCAGTTGCCTATCCTCTGGGCCATGTTCCGTTTCTTCCCTGCTTCCATCGAACTTCGTCAGCAGTCCTTCCTGTGGGCAGATGACCTCAGCGCTTACGATACGATTCCGCTTTTGGATTTCGGCACGAGAATCCCGCTGTTGGGTGACCACATCTCATTGTTCGCGCTCCTGATGGCAGTGTCAATGTTCCTTTACTCTAAGGTTACTATGCAGGGACAGATGTCATCGAACGATCCGAATACTGCGACAATGCGCTTTATGAGTTTGTGGATGATGCCTATCATGATGTTCTTCATATGTAACAGTCTGTCAGCCGGTTTGACGTACTACTACCTGCTTTCAAACTTGATTACGATGCTCGAGACCTGGATCATCAAGAAGTTCTTTGTCCGTCCTGAAGACGTGCTTGCGAAGCTGAAGGAGACTGAGAACAAGCCGCTTCCTAAGAGCAAATGGCAGCAGAGGTTGGAGGAGGCGCAGAAAATGCAGCGTCAGATGGCTCAGCAACAGCAGAAAAACAACAGAAGATAAATCAGAATCATGTCGATTTCATCGAAAATAACTGAACTCAATAATGAACTGCCACAGGACGTAAGACTTGTGGCAGTTTCCAAATTTCACCCTGTCGAGGCGATAATGCAGGCCTACGATGCAGGCCAACGTCTGTTCGGCGAGAGCAGACCGCAGGAGTTTGCCGCTAAGGTGCACGCCCTTCCGTCTGATATCCAATGGCATTTCATCGGACATCTCCAGACGAACAAGCTGAAGCTTGTCTTGCCGTATGCCGCTATGATTCAGTCTGTTGACTCGGTGCATCTGCTCGAGGACATAGAAAAATGGGGAAGTGCCAATGACAAGGTGCTCCGTATCCTGCTCGAACTCCATCTCGGGGCGGAGGAGACCAAGCATGGTCTGACTGAGGATGAAATCTGTGCGGTTCTGGATTCCGTGTCAATGTATCCGCATGTGGTTTTCTGCGGCTTGATGGGAATGGCTACCAATACGGTTGATGAATCAGTCGTCCGTGCGGACTTCGAGCGTATCGCATCACTTAAGAATAGGCTCGTGGCACTTCATCCGCAACTGACTGATTTCAAGGAACTTTCTATCGGTATGTCCGAGGATTACAAAATCGCTGTCCAGTGCGGTGCAACAATGGTCCGCATCGGCTCCGACATTTTCGGCCCGAGACAGTATTGAAACAACCTGATTATCGGCGGAGTTCTTCAATCATTGCCTTTGCGACTGCTGCTGAGGCTCCGCGTCCGCCGAGTGCATTGCGGATCTCCTGATAGCCGGCAAGCATGTAGTCTCGGTATTCCTTGTCCTCAATCATTCTGCGCACCTCTTCCAGCACATTGTCCGGTGTGAAATAATACTGAAGCAGCTCCCTGAAGCAGGTCCTGTTCAGGATGAGATTTCCGAGACTGATGAAGCGGATCTTGATTATCTGCTTGGCTATCACGAAGTTGACTTCGGCTCCCTTGTATGCCACCACCTGAGGCGTTCCTATCAATGCAGTCTCAAGTGAAGCAGTTCCGGAGTTTACCACAGCTGCTTCCGCGTGGCGTATCACGGCGTAACTTTCGCCGAAGACGACATTGACATAAGCCTCCCTGCCTTTAAGGTACTGGGCGTAGTCCGACATTGACCTGGACGGTGCTGCCGCGACGACAAACTGGTAGTCAGCATATTGCGTGAGCGCTCTCATCTTGTCTGCGAACTGCATGAAAACAGGCATCATAGAGGAGATTTCGCCGGTCCTGGAGCCTGCCATCAGTGCTATCATCGGCTTGTCCTTCAGACCGTTGCGTGTCAGGAACTCTTCTCTTGTCTCCTTCAGCGCGGCGGAATTGTCGATGGCGTCCACAAGCGGATTGCCCTTGTATATGAAGTCGATGCCTTTCCTGGTGAAATAAGGAATCTCGAACGGAAATACGATGAACAGTTTGTCCACGTAAGCCTTCAGTTTCTTGATTCGGCCTTCGCGTGAAGCCCAGACTTTGGGAGCTATGTAGTAATAGACCTTGTATCCTTTATTGTGCGCCCACTCTGCCACCCTGAAATTGAATCCGGGATAGTCTATGAGAATCACCACGTCAGGCGACCACGCCGTAATGTCAGAAAAACAACGCTTGAACCTGTTCATGTACGTTTTGGCCTTCAGAAGCACCTGGACGAATCCGATGATGGCCCCGTCCTTGTAGTCCTGGACAAGTCCGGTTCCGCTCTGGTGTTCCTTGTAAACGTCATTCATGAGGTCTCCGCCCCAGAAACGGATGTCCGCCTCAGGGTCTTCTTTGTAAAGTCCGCGCATCAGGTTAGAACCGTGAAGGTCGCCGGATGCCTCGCCTGCTATGATGTAGTATTTCATTGACGCAAATTTTTAACGCTTACTTAGCGAAATCGGTATCGAAACCTGCGCTCTCCAGTCGGGATTTCTCCGCATAGTCGGTAGCGTCAAGATTGTTCGGGACAATGCTGATGTATCCCTCTCTCATAATCCAATGGTCTGACCTTGAATTGTTTGCCTTGTCGTCGAGGAAGTCTCCCACCATCATGTAGAGCTTCTCTCCCTCTTCACATACAGGCACGGAACTCTGTCCCAACATTTCCGGAGTCAGCTTGTGCTTGCTGTAAACGGACGGGTCCCAGTCCCTGAACTCTCTTATCCATCTGCCCAGTCCCTGATGCCCCACGCGGATTCCCTTGATCTCCTCTGCCGGGATGTTCGGGAAGTTTACATTATAATATATGCCGCGTTCTGTAGGGTAATCGGAGATGAGTTTCCTGAAAATGTCAGGAAAATACTTGACAACCGCGGAAAAGTCGGCATCGGGAGACAATGTGTCCAATGACACGCCTATCGCCGGGATTCCGTTCAATGCGGCTTCTTCGGCTGCTCCGAGCGTTCCTGAATAGCAGGCTGCCGACGCTGCATTGGACCCGTGGTTGATTCCGCTAACCACGACATCCGGAAAATGATCGAGAAAAGGAACGTTAAGTCCGAATTTCACGCAGCTTGCCGGAGTAGCGTCCAGATAAGACCACTTGCCTGGCTTTTCGTCAGGCAGCTCTTTGTATGCGATCTGCTTGAGTCCGAGTGACACTGCCATGCTCATTCCGGACTGGTGTGTTTTCGGGGCAATGACAGTGACATTGCCAAATTGGCACATTATTTCTGCCAAAGTGTGTATGCCTTTTGCGATATATCCGTCGTCGTTGGTAATCAATATGTTCATATTAAACGATATAGTTCTGTATGCACTTTAATTTCTGTGCAAAGATAGAGCAAATATTCAAAAAAATGCCTAATTTTGCACTGTTTTTGCAGTGGAACACTGCGTACGCTTTTAAGTTGTAAATAAAGTTTAACTTAATAAATAATTTGTTAACAATGGTAAAACTTGGTATTAACGGTTTCGGCCGTATCGGCCGTATGGTTTTTCGTGCAGCCGTTGAAAACTTCTCAAAAGACATCGAGGTTGTAGGTATCAATGACCTTCTCGATCCAGAGTATCTTGCTTACATGCTCAAATTTGATTCAGTTCACGGAGCATTCAAAGGCGAAGTTTCTGTAGAGGGCAACACTCTTATTGTAAACGGCAAGAAAATCCGTCTTACAGCTGAAATGGATCCTGCAAACCTTAAATGGAACGAGGTTGGCGCTGATGTAGTTGTTGAGTCAACAGGTCTCTTCCTTACAGATGAGAAAGCTCGCAAGCACATCGAGGCTGGTGCTAAGAAAGTCATCATGTCAGCTCCTTCAAAGGACGCTACTCCAATGTTCGTATATGGTGTCAATGACAAGACATATGCTGGTCAGGACATTATCTCAAATGCATCTTGCACCACAAACTGCCTTGCTCCTATCTCCAAGGTTCTCGATGAGAAATTCGGTATCGTACGTGGTCTCATGACTACTGTTCACGCTGCTACCGCTACTCAGAAGACAGTTGACGGACCTTCAAAGAAGGACTGGAGAGGTGGTCGTGGTATCCTCGAGAACATCATCCCTTCTTCAACAGGTGCTGCTAAGGCTGTAGGTAAAGTTCTTCCTCAGCTCAATGGCAAACTTACAGGTATGTCTCTCCGTGTTCCTACATCTGACGTATCTTTCGTTGACCTTACTGTAGAGCTCAAGAAAGAGTGCACATATGAGGAAATCTGCGCAGCTATGAAAGAGGCTTCTGAGGGCGAGCTCAAAGGCGTTCTCGGATACACCAACGAGGCTGTTGTTTCTACCGACTTCCGTAACAACTCCCACACCTCTATCTTCGATGAGAAGGCAGGTATCCAGCTCGACAGCACATTCGTAAAAGTTTGCGCTTGGTACGACAACGAGTGGGGTTACTCTAACAAAGTCCTCGAAATGGCACGTGTAATTACCAAGTAATTTTTGCTTGATATAACATAAGATTGGCGGTCAGGGTTTTCCCCGGCCGCTTTTTTTCGTGTCTGACGGGGCCTGTCGGGTTGTTTTCTGTCGTCCAAATGATTACATTTGTAGGATTAAATGACAATGAAATGATCGAAATCAATGAGCGTCTGACGCTGTCCCAGATAGAACAGGTCCTTTACCATGGCGAAACTATCCGCGTTTCTGAAAAGTTGCGCAGTCAAGTGACTGACAGTTACGAGTTTCTGAAAGAATTCTCTAAAGACAAAGTCATTTACGGCATCAATACCGGTTTCGGGCCGATGGCTCAGTGGAGGATAGAGGACAATCATCTTAAAGAACTTCAGTACAATATAATAAGAAGCCACTCTACCGGAGCGGGGGAGAGACTTCCTGACATCTGTGTGAGAGCTGCGATGCTGTCCCGCCTGATGACATTCCTGGAAGGCCACTCGGGCGTGCATGTCTCCCTCATTGACCTTCTCGTGTCATTTATAAACAATGGCGTGTGTCCTGTGGTTCCGCGTCACGGAAGCGTGGGCGCGAGCGGAGACCTGGTGCAGTTGGCACATATTGCATTGACCCTGATAGGCGAAGGCGAAGTTTCGTACAAGGGCGAGATCAGACCTGCGGGTGAGGTATTGGCTGAGCTTGGACTTGAGCCTCTGCAGATGTATATCCGTGAAGGTCTTGCAGTTACGAACGGGACGGCCGTGATGACCGGTATCGGTGTGGTGAATCATATCTTGGCCGGCAGGCTGCTCGGATGGGAGATTCTCGGCTCAGTTCTGATGAATGAAATCGCTTCTTCCTACGATGATTTCATGTCTGATGTGCTCAATGAACTGAAGCATCATCACGGACAGAACCGTATTGCTCAGCTGATGCGTTCTCTGTCGGACGGAAGCGGAATGCTGCGCAGCCGTCAGGTAGAACTTTTCCATAAGTCGGAGGAGCATGTGTTCAAGCAGAAAGTGCAGCCTTATTACTCGCTCAGATGCGTGCCGCAGATACTCGGACCGGTGTATGATACGTGGACGGGTACAGGTCAAGTGCTTGAGGATGAGGTCAATGCTGTAGATGACAATCCTATTGTGGACAGGCAGAGCGCCAATGTCCTTCATGGCGGAAATTTCCATGGTGACTACGTCTCGTTCGAGATGGACAAGCTCAAGATCGCCGTTACCAAGATGACAATGCTGGCCGAGCGACAGATGAACTATCTGTTCCATGACAGAATCAACGGTATCCTGCCTCCGTTCGTGAACCTCGGTGTCCTCGGTCTGAATTACGGCCTGCAGGCATCACAGTTTACTGCCACTTCCACTACAGCCGAATCGCAGACATTGTCGAATCCGATGTATGTCCATTCCATCCCGAACAACAATGACAATCAGGACATTGTCAGTATGGGGACGAATTCCGCGCTGCTGTGCCGCATGGTGGTGGAGAACTGCAGCCAGGTCCTCGCTATACATCTTATGGCATTGGTCCAGGCCGTGGACTGTCTGGATATTGCGTCAAGGCTGGCTCCTGCCACAAGAAATCTGTACGACAGGGTCCGCGCAATCGTTCCGGTATTCAAGGACGATACGCCTAAATATCAGGAAATCAGAGCACTGCAGAAACTTATTTTGGAGTCTTCGCCGGTGGAACTGTAAAATGACCCGTCTATAATCAACTTGACAAATAAGGTATTGAAATGAAATCACTTAAAGAGCTATATAAAATAGGACGCGGTCCTTCGAGCAGTCATACGATGGGACCGATGAGGGCTGCGCAGATTTTTCTTTCAGAACACCCTGAGGCAAAGTCTTTTCAGGTGACATTGTACGGAAGCCTTGCTGCTACTGGAAAGGGGCACATGACTGATGTCGCGATAACTGATGAACTTGAGAAAGCGGCACCCGTGGAGATTGTCTGGAAGCCGACAGTGTTCCTTCCGTTTCATCCTAACGGCATGCAGTTCAAGTCATTGGATGAGCAGGGCAATGTTACGGCAGACTGGACTGTTTACAGTGTGGGAGGCGGAGCATTGTCGGAAGGCAAGGCAACCGGAGACAGATTCGACACTTCTGACAATGTGTATGAACTCGAGCGTCTGACGGATATCCAGCGTTGGTGCGAGGACAATGGCATGAACTACTGGGAGTATGTGGAGAGATGCGAGGGAACTGAAATCTGGGATTATCTGGAGGAAATCTGGATGGCGATGAAGGAGTCTGTAGAGAGGGGCATTGAACGTGAAGGTGTGCTTCCCGGCCCGCTTCATCTGGCCCGTAAGGCTCCGACCTACTATATCAAGGCGACCGGCTACAAGAAATCCCTTCAGACACGTGGACTTGTATATGCCTATGCATTGGCAGTCAGCGAGGAAAATGCATCTGGTGCTATAATCGTGACTGCTCCTACCTGTGGAGCGAGCGGTGTGGTTCCGGGTGTGCTCTATCATCTCCAGAAAGGACACGAGTTCAGCGATCTGAAGATTATCCACGCTCTTGCAACTGCCGGTATCATCGGCAATGTTGTGAAGCACAATGCTTCCATATCCGGTGCGGATGTCGGATGCCAGGGGGAAGTCGGAGTGGCCTGTGCAATGGCTGCAGCTGCTGCGAGCCAGCTTTTCGGCGGCAGTCCGTCTCAGATCGAATATGCTTCAGAGATGGCTTTGGAACATCATCTCGGCATGACTTGTGACCCGGTGTGCGGCCTTGTCCAGATTCCTTGTATTGAGCGCAATGCTTTTGCCGCAACTCGTGCGCTGGATGCTAATCTTTATGCCGCTTTCTCGGACGGAAAGCATCGTGTGTCATTCGACAGGGTGGTCGAGGTCCTGAAACAGACCGGCCACGACATTCCTTCCCTGTATAAGGAGACGAGTGAAGGCGGTCTTGCCAAAGGTTTCGGAGGAAAATTCTAGAATCTTTTCTCGGACAGTTTCTTGCTTACAATGTTGAGATCCACATGGCCGTCAATGCCATAGACGAGGGCTCTGTCGGAGAATTGCCACATCGCCCAGCCTTCCCGGTCGGGTCTCTCTTCCCGGTACCTGGCCACCCATAGAGGATAGGAAGAAGTTATCTTTTCGCTCAGTATGTCTCTCATGTAAGCCTCTGATGAGTAGATGATCGGCTTGCGGGCGTAATGCTTTTCCACGATTTCCAGCCAGGTCAGGACATCATTGTTAAGGGCAATCTTGGAATAGCCCTTATGTGTGGTTTCAATGTCGAGAATCGGCGGCAGGTCACTGAATGACAGCTCGCCTACGGTTTTTATATAGTTCTTCGCCTGGGTTACCGGATCTTTGGACGTCCTGAAGAAATGATATGCGCCCCGGCCGTATCCGGCCTCTCCGGCGGCTTTCCAGTTCTTCTTGAACTTCTTGTCTTTCAGTGAATTGCCTTCGCTTGCCTTCAGGATTACATAAGTGACGGGGACTATGTCCTGGGCGTCATTGACAGACTTGGTCGTATTTCCCCTGCGGTCTATCATCACCCGAAGCGAGTCCCAGACGATCTTTCCGGAGTTGTGATGTGACAGGTCCACGGCGAATGTGGCTCCGCGCTGGGGAACCTTCGCGCCGGTCTCACGGGAGCTGTCTTCCCATCTGAATAGCAATGTGAGGATTGTCAGGACTGCCACTACCGCGCCTGCTATCCACAGGCTGAGTTCTTTTCTGTTGTCTTTTTTCCTGCGTCTTGTCCCGTTGCGCTTCTTGCCGCTGCTTGACTTGGAACTTTTATGTTTTACGACACTTCGGTTTACTTTGTTCATATTTGTGCTCCATTATTGCAAAAATAGTTAAAAATTGCATAACTTTGAAGTGTTGAAATATGAGACTTAAATAGTATAAAATATGGCTGAATTAAAAGGATCGCAGACGGAGCAGAACCTCATGACTGCATTTGCCGGAGAATCTCAGGCTCACACAAAGTATCTTTATTATGCCTCCAAGGCTATTAAAGACGGTTATGTCCAGATTGGCAAACTGTTCGAAGAGACGGCGCGCAACGAGAAGGAGCATGCCAAGATCTGGTTCAAGTACCTTCATGGCGGCGAGGTTCCTGATACCGTAACGAATCTTGCAGACGCTGCGGCAGGCGAGAACTACGAGTGGACGGATATGTATGCTGGTTTCGCCAAGACCGCAAAGGAAGAGGGCTTCGACGACATTGCCTTTCTTTTCGAGAAGGTGGCTGCCATCGAGAAGACACATGAAGAGAGATATCGTGTGCTTCTGGAAAATATAAAGGGCGGACTTGTATTCTCACGTGACGAAGATATGATTTGGGAGTGCACCAACTGCGGTCATATCGTTATCGGCAAGAAGGCACCTGAAGTATGCCCGGTCTGCAAGCATGCGAAGAGCTATTTCCAGATAAAAGCGGACAATTATTAGGATTTCCTGACAATATGACAAAGAAAAACGGAGTTGCCTCGACAGACAGCTCCGTTATTTCTATATGTTCGCAGGTCAATGTGTTATTTGCATTGTCTGCATTTTCCTGCCAATGATGTAACCAGATTAAGCGCTATATAATAAAGGAATGTCAGCAGTACGATGAGAGACCAGTTTGCACCTGCTGTCGCTACTGCAACAACTATGCAGACAGCGCCGGACAGGAAACCGATTCTCAGGATTTTCGTTTTGCAGTCAGCCTCCAGACCTTTGCCGAATTTCATTGCGAACATCGGAATTTCGCTTATCAGCAATGCAGCAAGCAGGATGGACAATGCCGGGATGAAATACCATGTTCCGCAGATGCTGCCCAGCCATGAATCCGGCGTAAGTGCCACGAAATAGGCCAATGAACCGCAAATCATAGCTGCTGCAGGCGTAGGCAGACCGATGAAACTGCCGTGCTGGCGTTCATCCAGATTGAACTTGGCAAGTCTCAGGGCTGAGAACGCTGCCATGACCAATGGAATGTAGCGTGCGAAATACAGTGTGCCTACCTCGCATGTGTCGGACATTGTCTCATACATCATTATGGAAGGGAGGACTCCGAAGCTTACCATGTCAGCCAGCGAATCCAGCTCCTTTCCTATTTCAGAATATGCCTTGAGCAGTCTTGCCGCAAATCCGTCGAAGAAGTCGAAGACGGCGGCCAGAAGCATAAGCGGAAACGCTATTTCAATATGCCCCTGCAAGGTGAAAATCACCCCAAGAGTGCCTGAAATCAGGTTCATTGAGGTGATAGTATTCGGTATGTGCTTGACTATCCGCATGTTGGATTATTTAATGCCGAGTTTCTTGGCCAATGACTTAGGAAGCGCGTCCTTGTGCAGGACGATGTCCATTGTCTTGCCTTTGACATAAGCCTCGGTCACGTACCAGACTCCATTGTACTTGCCGGCAGAACCCCAAGAGTTCTTCACTATGTAGTATTTCTTGCCGAACTGGTCTTTGGCGATACCGTAGATGTGCATTCCGTGGTCGTCGGTCAATGTCTTGTTGTCATAACCGTTCTGGCGGTATTCCTGTGTCACTTCCACCTCTTCCGGAGCCTGTGGCTCATCATTTTTCTCTGCACTCTTGCCTACCCAGCGCTCCTGGTCGGAACCTGAAGTCTTCTTGGTCTGCTCTTTATAGAGAATTCCGAGTCCGTCACGGGTGAAGCCCTTTTCGCTTACGTCTGTGCCCCAGAATGCAGTATAGCCATGTTCAAGAGCATAGTCGAGCGCCTCGATCAGCTCATCGACAGGAACGTTCCAGTCCTGGTCCCAACGCCAGTTGTCGCTGATTTCAAGCGCGAATTTCTGGTAGAACGGATGGTGGGTGAATGATGTAAGCGATACGTAATCGTCTGCATTGATCTTATATGAATCGCGGTAAGACGCCGGTGTGTAGCTCTTTCCATTGTATGTGAACTCTGTAGGGCACTCTCCGAGATATGCGTCCATGATGCCTTTGAAGCCTTTTTTCCATGCTGTGGAAAGTACTCTGTTAGGATTCTTTGCAATGGCATCTACGTATGCGGCAGCAGCTGCATCAAGCTCGCCGTGAACCGGAAGTTCTGTGCCGTAGTTGGTTCCCTGCTGTACTTCCTGCGGAACCAGACCGTAGTCTCTAACTATGTGAAGGACATCGCCCGCCTCGCTACCTGCGCCGAAGTTAAGTTTGCCGTCCAGTCTGACATATTTCTCTGCGCGGTCCTGATAGGAGTGGCTCACCACGAACATTTCAGAGAAATCCGGGAAAAGCGTGCTGTCCTTGATGTTGTTGATTCTGATGGCTTCTGACTCGAGGAAACTGAGTGTGGAGAAGCACCAGCAAGTGCCTGAACGATACTGGTTCTTGATCGGTGTGACAGGGTTGGCCTTCACTGTCGTGAACTGATATTCAACAGGCTTCTGCCCATTTGAAGACTGTGCGACCATAAGAGCCGGTATGCACAGTGCGATGATGAAAGTAGTCAGGTTTCTTTTCATTTCTGTTATTTGTTTAATAATTTGATTTCTGTTGCCAGGGTTTCCAATGCTGGAAGGTCGGATGATTTCATGCGGCTTCTGATGGTGACCATAGGCTCGACAATGTTGATTTCCTTCATCTGTGAAAGCATCTCTTTCATGATTCTGCCGGCACAAGGCGCCCATGAGCCATTTTCGAGGATTCCGACATTTCTTTTGGTATATCCTTTTATCTGAAGTCTGTGGAGAAAATCGTACATAGGTGTAAACAGGCCTCCGTCGTAGGAGCTTGCTGCCACTATCATTGACGAGTATCTGAACGCATCTTCCACATTTTCAGCGATGTCGCTGCGGCACAGGTCGCTCACCACAACTTTTCCGACACCCTTTCCGCGCAGCATTTCCGCGAGCTTTTCGGCGGCCTTGAGTGTTCCGCCGTGAATGGAAGCTGCCGCGATGAATACGCCCTCTGTTTCCGGTTCGTATTTGCTCCATGTGTCGTAAAGGCTCAGGTATTCACCCAAGTTGTCTTCGAGAATCGGGCCATGTAAGGGTCTGATGGAACGGATGTCCAGTCCTTTCAGTTTGCCGAGCAGGGTCTGCACCGGTCCGCCATATTTTCCGACAATGTTGAAGTAATATCTTCTCGCTTCGCTCGACCAGTCGGCGTCGTCTCTGCCGTAGAAGCCGCATTTGTCCAGTGTCCCGAACTTGCCGAACGCATCTGCACTGTACAGCACGCCCTCGCTTTCGTCCAATGACACCATCACTTCCGGCCAATGCACCATAGGCGCCCCGAAGAATCTGAGTTTGTGATGGCCGAGGTCCAGGATATCTCCTTCCTTGATTGTCAATGTCCTGCCAGTCAGGTCAATGCCTTCGAAAAACTGCGGTATCATCTGGATTGCCCTGGCGCTCGCCACGATGGTGACGGACGGGAATTTTTCCATCACGCGGGCAATCAATGCCGAATGGTCAGGCTCCAGATGGTGAACCATCAGGTAGTCCGGAACTCTTTCCCCAAGTGCTTCAGAAAGATTCTGCTCCCATTCGTCCGCCTTCCTTTCATCTATGGTGTCGAGAATTGCGACTTTGTCGTCAATGACAACGTAAGAGTTATAGGATATTCCGTCCGGTACAATGTACTGACTTTCAAACAAATCCAAGTTCTTGTCGTCTGCACCTATATACAAGGTGTCTGCACTGAGTTTTCTAATCATATACTATAATCATCAATATCATAGCCGACATTATGGCTATAACCTGACAAAAATCGCAAATTATTGCGAGCAATGCAAAAATATATTGTTTGTACATTCAATTATTCATCCTAACTTTGTTAGGCTAATGCTCTCATTAATGACAAAATGAACTATAATCTTATGTAATGACAAAATGAACTATAATCTTATGAATTTTTTTGGAAAATGTGCAGTTGTGCTTGCCGTGATGCTGGCGCTGCCTATGACATTGACGGCTCAAATCAAGGTTACCCATGGTCCATGGCTGACAGATATGTCCGATACGGGCGTGACCATCATGTGGAAAACCGATAAGCCCGCTATGGCTTGGGTGGAATATGACGAGAAGACCGGTGATACTTTCTATAGCGAGTCACATCCGAAGGTATATGACACTCAGGACGGCAGAAGACGGACACTGGACACTCTGCATTGTGTCAGACTTGAAGGACTGAAGCCTGGTAATGAGTATTTCTACCGCATATATTCCAAGGAGACGGTCTCATTCGGAGAATATGGCAAGATGGTTTTCGGCAGGACTACAGCATCAAGTGCGAATTATAACGGGCCTACGCATTTCCGTACATTTGATCCTGATGCCGAGAGCGTGAGGTTCATCATGATGAATGATGTGCACGAGCGTCCCGAACTGATCAAGAAATATTGTGAAGGTGTGGATATGTCAAAGATCGACTTTGTGCTTCTGAACGGTGACATGCTTTCTACGGTGGAGAGTGACGCGCAGATATTCTCGAGCTATCTGGATGCCTGCTGCGAGGCTTTCGCGAAATCAGTGCCGATGGTTTATACTCGTGGAAATCACGAGACCAGAGGGGCTTATGCGGATCAGCTTCACAGGTATTTCCCTACATCGACGGGACATTTCTATTTTGATTTCAATGTGGGAGGAGTCAATTTCCTGATTCTTGACTGCGGTGAGGACAAGCCTGACACGGACTTCGAGTATAGCGGAATCGCTGATTATGACAGATATCGTGAGAGCGAGGCTCGCTGGCTCGAGAAGAAGCTGGCTGACAGCGCTCCATGCAAGATGCGCATAGCGGCATTGCACATCCCGCCGATGACCACTTCATGGCACGGAGACCTTCACCTGAGAAAGACATTGATGCCTGTCCTGAACAATGCCGGTGTGGATCTGCTGCTGTCAGGTCATACTCACAAATATATGTATCTGGAACCGTGTGAGGGGATGGATTTCCCGAATCTTGTCAATGACAACAACAGTGTCGCGCTTGTGGAAATTGCCGATGGGAAAATCAATATCACTATTAGCGGCAAGACCAACACGTCGATTACCATCACGAAGTAAAACACAGCATGACATACACGGTAATGTATCTTCATGGTATGGGCGGTGGTGAGGACAGCCGCATACCATCCATCCTGTCGGAACATATCAATGAATATGTGAAGTCGCCGGACACCCGCATTGACATTGTAGTAAGAACTTATGACATTGACCCTGAGGTTGCAGAAAAGCAGATTGCTTCCTGGCGCGAGGAACTGCATCCTGATCTGGTCATAGGGGAGTCGTTGGGGGCGCTTCATGCGATTCTGCAGCGCGGCGTGCCTCATATTTTCGTGTCGCCGGCAGTCGGTGCGGCGTCGTGGATGGCTGCTGCGAGCTGGATTCCGGGCGCGTCGTGGCTGATGCATCTTATTTTCAAGCCGCTTCCCGGTAACCGCCAGCCGTTGGATTTTTCGCATAAAGTCCTTTCACATTACCGTGGGATGCACAAGCGCATAATGTCCTGTGCCCCGTCTGCCGGCAGCAAGGACTATTTCTTCGCATTCTTCGGAACTGAAGACCGCTATATGCCTTTCGGTGTCGTCAATATCGCCAAATGGGCCAAGCATTTCGGCGCTGACAGTTACCAGACCTACAAAGGAACCCACTACATGGAAGAGGAGTACCTCCATTCCATGCTGATTCCCAAAATCCTCCAGGTCCTCGGCGTGTCCGGGAGCGTCTTGCCTGGGTGAAATACGACTTAATCTGGTAAATATTGTCTGCAAAAAATTTTGTACTTTGATAAAAGTTTGCTATATTCGCAAAAGATGAAAGAGGGTTCTCCTCTTCGATCAATTTCCTTTTATTAACATACCGGCAGCGGGAACAAACCTTACGGGCTGCCAGCGCGCGAGGCAGCAAGATGGGTTTTGTGACCGCACAGTCCATTTATGGCAGCTCATATAGTTACTGTTATGACAAGAATTGAAGAAACATTGAAAATTGCGCTTGAAGCGCACGCTGGACAGAAAGACCTGGATGGTAATCCTGCGATTCTGCATCCGCTTGCAGTCGGACTTATGGGGAACTCTAATGCTGAGATCAAGGCTGGGTTCCTGCATGACGTTGTGGAGGATTCCTCAATGACGCTTGAGGATTTGAAGAACAAAGGTGTTGAAGATGAGGTGATTGCAGCATTGGCGCTTTTGACTCATGACAAGGAAAAAGTTGGATATTTCGAGTACGTGGAAAATATCATCGCTTCCGGCAATGTCACTGCAATCCATGTCAAACTTAATGACCTTCATCACAATCTGCAGCGGGGCAAAGTGTCTTATGAAGCAGCCGTCGCATCAAATGACGCGGCCAAAATCAAAGAGCTAAAACGCATAAACGCCAAGCACGAGAAGGCATTGGAAATGATTAAAAATGCGGGATATGAACAATGATTTCGCGAAGTCCATCCTTGACAACCCTTATAACAGGGTTGAGGATGGCCAAAAGATTGATTTGTTTGATATTCTGTTAAATACAGATATCAGCGTCAGAATAGACGGTTGAGCAATCTTGATGTTTATGCTGAAGATGTAGGTGTAACAAAAGAGGAACTTTTAGCCTACCAGAACTGGATAAACGACGACAATCTGATTTAACTCCTTGAATAATGCTTTAATCTTTTAGGGAAAACGTAAAATCTTGATTGATTGAACATTCTCTCAGCCTCTTATCTTTTATACGTGCAAGCGGATGAATCGGATATCCCTTGTTGCTTATCCCCAGACACCAATACTTTGATTCTGGTAGAGGTAATTCCTCTTTTATGGCATCGATAACTTTGGTAAATAAACCATTGTCCTTGCCGTATTTGAACGAATTGCCGAAGCAGAAAAGAACATTACTTATGCGGTTTTTTCGTCCTTCTTCTTGTCCTTGTATAAGGGCTTTGATTTTCTCGATATTCTTTTCCTGGAGGGTTAGTGGTTCTTTGGAATCCTTTAACCCAGATGGGGTTATCGCAATTTTCGGTGTGAGGTTTACAAAAAGTGCGCTATCATATTTGGTGTCTCCTTCTCCATTGTCAATTACCAAATCGCACACACGGCGGATGGTTCGGCCAATATATTTCTCCTCCGGGGCAGTTTTTCCACCAGGATTGACCCCTACGACCAGAATCGTGTTCTTGGGATCCTCTGTCTTGGATAACTCAAGAGAATAACGGAGTTCGCCTTTCTCCCAATCATTGGCAAGGCAGAAAAGGCTATCATTGATTTTAATAGGAGGTGTACTCATTGTAATTTTAGTTTTGTGTTCTGCAAATATAGTGAAAAATTCAATTGGCGGGACGCGGCCATGTTTTGTTTTGCAATGCGTTGATTTTCAGTTTTTTTTATGAAATGGAGCGTGGAATTGTGGCCAAAAAACGGCTGCGATTCCACGCTTGGGGTTAAATAATATCTGATTATCAATGAGTTATAAATTTGATCGTGGCCGCTTCCCGCCAACTAGAGGGCAAGCGTTTCCGAGCGGTACCGCGAGCGGCATCAATCACTCAGCAGGCGGTTTACTTCTGCCGGATTCAATGCCCAGTCGTAGTTGTAGGCCTCGTCTGTGGTTTTATTTGTGTACGTTACAGATACTTCGACGGCTTTCCTGTTTTGTCGGCGGACAGGGTGGAGTAGATGGAGTAGGCGCTGAAGACTACGCTGTATGTCAGGACGAACAGGATAAGGGAGGAAAGCACTTTTACTTTGTGGGAGAAAAAAGCTATGTCGCTGAGACTGGTGAGGTCGCGGATGATTTCCATGTCTGTCGGAAGCATCGGCAGGAGAAGCAGGGCGACGATGACGCTCAGGGCGCCGGCGAAGAAAGCTACCAGAAGGCGGGTATTGGAACGGCGTTTCTGTTCCTGCTGGATATGTTTGAGAATTTCCACCTTGTCAAGCCTGGACGAGAGGTCGGCGGTGAAAAGGTCATTGTCATTGAACTCCTGTATTGCGGTAGCGAATAAATTTTCCAGTTCTTTATCTTTTGTCATGGCTTGATGAGTTGTTTGAGTCTGTCCCGTCCTCGGGATAATTGCTTTTTGACGGCATCGGCATTGACCTCGGTTATGGCCGCGATTTCCTTGATGGTGTAGCCGCTGAGGTAGTAGAGCGTGATGGCGGCGCGCTCTTTCGGGGGTAGGGTGGAGAGCGCGAGATAGAGTTGCTGATGCGCGAAATTGTGGTCGGCGGATTCCTGGGTCGCAACGGTTTCTGCGGCTTCGATGGAATCGTATTGTTTCAGCGCCGCCGTATGGTTGAGAAACGTGTTGTGGGCGATCTTGAAGAGCCAGGACTTGAACTTGCCGCTGTCGGTATAGCGGTCGATTGCGAGGTAGGCCTTGACCAGGGATTCTTGCGCAATGTCGTCTGCATCAGCGAGATTGCCACCGCACAAGGCCAGCAGGAAGCTTCTGAGGGCATTCTGCTGGGTTTTTACTTGTGCTATGAACTGATCTCTGTCCATCGTTATTGCTGGTTCTTCTTGCTCTCGGCCTCAATTTCTTTGGCGAGGAACTTCTTGCCGAAGAAGAAGCTGACCAGAAGTGCGATACCTACTGCGAGCAATGCACCGCCACCTATAAATGTAGGCATTGAAGATGCCAACGAAGAACATGCGCCGTAGATGATGATGCCGATACCGAGAATCAGGCAGATTATGCCCCATGTCAGTTTGGTCATGAGCTTCTCTTTCAGGAGCTTGCCTTTATTTTCGGGTGCCAGCTTGTCCAGCCACTCGGCTACATTGACGTCCGGATTTTTCTCCAGGGCGCTCATTATGATTTCGGTGCGCTTGTTGGTTTCGTTGATCTGTTTGCGGGTGACCAGCCAGATGATGATAATCGGTAAAACTGTGGAACATCCGATGAGCAAAAAAATGCTTAAAATCCCTTCCATGATAAATGTTTGTTATTATGTTATATACTTTGTTTCTTTTCGAACGTGTTCACATATATAACAGGACAAATGCGGAAAAGGTGACGTGCTATTTCAGCCGATTTTCAATCTGCCGGATAATTTCCTCTCTGGTGGATTCCGGACAATGCGGCCATACGTCTTCCAGCTTCGCCGCCCTCATCTGCGATGTCTGCTCCTGTGATCAGTGTAATTTTCAAATATGTCTCTTCTAAGTTAATGAGAATATTCGAATATTTCCTCTAACTTTACGTTATGGTGAGTGTTATTCTAATGATTGTCGGCCTAGTCGCAGGATTGCTTTCTGGTTCAGTCGGTTTTGGCGGCGGAATGATACTGCTGCCGGTGATTACTTATTTTTATGGCGTTGAGGTAGCAGTGCCGGTATCGACTGTAGCTCAGCTTCTTAGTAATCTTTCAAGGGTGGTGATCGGCTGGAAAGAAATCAGTTGGAAGGCAGTGGGATGGTTTCTGCTTCTTGCGTTGCCATTCACGGCGTTGGGCGCCTTCGGTTTCGCCAAGGTTCCTAAAGCTCCGATGACGGTAGTGTTGTGCTTTTTCCTGATAGTTTTCGCTATCATGAAGCTGATGGGCAAGATGAAATTGCCCCACAGGCCTTCGACGATGATTGTCGGCGGGGGAGTGACGGGATTCGTGAACGGACTGTTGGGGATTTCAGGGCCGCTGAGCAGCGCCGTGTTCCTCAGCATTGAATTGGCCCCGGTCAGCTACATTGCCTCCGAGGCGACAGCCGCAGCAGCAATGCATATCGTCAAGGCACTTGTCTATGGCAAGCTCAACCTCATGAATGTCAATATCTTCCTGAGTGGTATCGGTATCGGCTGCGCAATGATGATCGGCAATTTCATCGCGATGCGCTGCATCAGGAATGTCAATAAAAAGCTGTATCAGAAGATTGTTGCCGGCATCATGATAGCCGTGTCACTCTGGCTGATCATTTCGACGGTAGGGTAATAGGTAATTTTTGAATTTAGTTATGAAGAAAGCGATTGTCATTGGTGCTACTTCCGGAATCGGGCGGGAGACGGCGGTGCGTCTGGTGGATGAAGGCTGGGAAGTGGGCGTTTCCGGCAGGCGGATAGAAGCCCTTGAGGCTTTTCGGGAGGAGTATGGTGAGAGAGTCCATTTTAGGCAAATGGATGTGACTCAGGAGGATGCGACGTCCAGGCTTGATGCTCTGATTGAAGAAATGGGTGCACCGGACCTGTTATTGTATGTCTCCGGTGTGGGGTATCAGAACAGGGAACTGGATATTGATAAGGAAATTCGTACTGTGCGGACCAATTGCGAAGGCATGGTGCGTATTCTGGCACATTTTATCGACTATGTCAGAAAACATCCGGATGCGTATTCAGCAGAACATAAGGCACATATAGCGGTTGTTACATCTGTGGCCGGAACAGCCGGCTTAGGAACTGCACCAGCATATTCCGCCACCAAAAGAATGCAGCAGACATATATTTCCGCGTTGGCGCAATTGGTCAGAATGGAGAAGATACCGGTCATGTTTACGGATATCCGCCCAGGTTTCGTGGCAACTGACATCCTCAATCCCGACAAGAAATATCCGATGCTGCTGACATTGCAAAAGGCGGCCGACGAGGTGATGAAAGCAATCCGCCGGAAAAGACGCATCTACACATTCGACTGGAAATTCCGCATCCTCGTATTCTTCTGGCGCCTTGTCCCGCGCTGCATCTGGGAACGTCTTACCTGGGTGAAAAACTGAAATTAGTGTTTGTTTCTCCTCCACTCTCTGGCGGACATTCCTGTAAATGAATTATACTTGCAAATCTTGCCGATATCGGCAAGATTTGCTATATTTGTGCTTGACATTGAATGAAAATATTTGCCGATAACATGGATTATATTTCTATAACGGAGTTTGCAGGAAAGAATGGCGTTTCCGAAAGAACGGTCAGAAATTGGTGTGCTTCAGGAAAGATGGAGGGCGCTTTCCTGACAGGAAAGACATGGAATGTTCCGGAGGATGCTTCTTTGCCGGGCAGGAAGAATGCCAAGGCCCGAAAAGAGTTTCCGCTTCTGTCGAGACTCAGGGAGGAAAAGTCGAGCCGTCTGAAAGGTGGTATTTACCATCGTACGCAGATTGATCTTACATATAATTCCAATCATATCGAGGGGAGTCGCTTGTCTCATGAGCAGACCAGATACATCTATGAAACGAACACCATTGGCATTTCCGATGAATCTGTCAATGTTGATGACATCGTGGAGACGGTGAATCATTTCCGCTGTATTGATTATATAATAGATCATGCGCAGGATAAGCTTACGGAAGGGATGATCAAGGAAATACACCGTATCTTGAAAACCGGAACTTCTGACAGTCGGAAATCCTGGTTCAATGTGGGTGATTATAAGAAGATTCCCAATGAGGTAGGTGGAAATCAGACTTGTCCCCCGGAGAAGGTGCATTCCATGTTGAGCGTATTGCTCAAGTCATATAACTCCAAGAAGAAAAAGACATTGGACGATATCATTGACTTTCACAAGCAGTTCGAGTCGATTCATCCGTTTCAGGATGGGAATGGAAGGACGGGACGTCTTATCATGTTCAAGGAATGCCTGGCCAACGGAATAGTGCCGTTCATCATAACGGACGACCTGAAGTATTTCTACTATAGAGGCCTTCAGAATTGGCCGGATATCCCTGGCTATTTGAGAGATACATGCCTGACCGCGCAGGATAACTATGCAGAGCTGATGGCATATTTTGAAATCAAGCATTGAACGATAATGTCGCGCTGAAATATGATTTACATTCAACACTATAATTCTTATGTAGGTGGAATTACTCTAGCGAGTGATGGCGACGCCTTGACTGGACTGTGGTTTGATGGACAGAAGTATTTTGCGGGCAACATTGATGATGAGATTGAAGAGAAAGATCTTCCGGTCTTTGCGCAGGCCCGTCAATGGCTTGACATTTACTTCAGCGGACATGACCCGGGTTTTACCCCGGCATTGACATTGGATTCGACACCATTCCGGATGGTTGTCTGGGAAATATTGCTTACTATTCCTTTCGGTAAGACAATGACTTACGGTGAAATTGCTGTCCGCATTGCCGAAATGAAAGGAGTGCGTAGGATGTCCGCCCAAGCCGTGGGCCACGCTGTCGGTCATAATCCCATTTCGCTCATCATACCATGCCATAGGGTCATTGGCGCTGACGGCAGTATGACCGGTTATGCCGGAGGAATCGACAGGAAGATTAAATTGCTTGAAATGGAACGTGCTGACACCTATAAATTCAATCAATTTCATTGACCTGTCTTCGTCCGGGTTCTGCGCCACTCGCTGGCGGACATTCCTGTAAATTTGCGGAAATCCGTGTGGAAGTTGCTGCTGTCGCTGTAACCGATGTATTCACTGATCTGTTCCGCATTCATTTCAGGGTGGCCGGCCAGCATTTGGCATGCCTCCTGGAGACGTAACTTGTTCCTCCATGAACGGAAATCCATGCCGTTCTCGCTTTTCATGAAAACTCGCATGGTTGCTGCATCTGTGTTGAGTGCCTCGAGAATTTCCTTGTATGGCACGTCGCGACGTCTGTATTCTCCGGCCTCGACCCACGATGTGATATTGTTTCTCAATTCAATCAGCTGATGCTCAGGTATGTTTGCCTGTACTTTGTTGGGCGCCTCTTGAGTCTGTTCAGCACTTGGAGCCTCTTCTTCGGGTTTCCCGATTGCCTGGAGAATGAAAGATGTGCTGTTCACATAGCGGATCATGCAAATCGCCACGATGGTATAGCATATCAGATATGCAGGGACGAAAATGGCGTAGAACCACGGGCCGGTGACCAATGTGCAGAGAGACATTGCCCCTATGATGAGCATAAGTATGAATCCGGCCCTTATCCCGCCCAATCTCGGCGAAAAATCGTCAGCGTAGTAATTGTTCAGGTCGTTGATAGTCATTTTCTGCGATTTGAAAAATCTGATGCTGTAGAGTATAAGCTGCAGGACCAGAAGTGCAGCTCCGATATGGAAGAATATCGGATAGATGTCCGGAAAAATGAACATTACGCAGTAGAGAAGGGCCGAGAGTATGCATATGACCGCGGTCTGCAATCCTACCCATTTGCCGGTAACCACGTCAGGACGGATGAAAACGAGCAATGTTCCTGTCAATAAAAGTGCCTGGAATGCAGCCACAATGAGTGTGTTCAGGCGGTCAAAGTTCTCGTCATATCCGGTGAAGTAGCAAATGAAATTCAATATGGAAAGCGTTATGAATGATGTGGCCAGAGTACCTCTTGCAATTCTCAGTTTGCCGAATTCTTGTCTCGAAGGAATCTTGACTCCCATGATGGCCACGGCAAGTGCTGCAATCATCCCGGAGGCCAACAGCATCAAGTCGCAATATATTCTTTCCATTTCAGTTTTCGTTTTTCAAGGAGTACAAAGATAGATTTTTTTCAAAAAAATGCATGTTTTGCGACTATGTTTTATTAAAAATAGTGATAGTCAAGTGCCTAAAACTTACTTTCGTCAAAATAAAACAATCAGCGATGAAAAGAACATTTTGGCACTTTTTGGCAGCATCGGCATTGACTTTAATGTTGGTGTCATGCGTAAAGGATAATGACATCGATAGTCCGCCTCAGGAAGGACCGGGGACAGAGGAACCGAAGCCGGAGGAACCGAAACCGGAGGAGGAAAGTAAACCTGAAATCATTTTTAAACTCGAATGTGATTGGGCGGAGGGCGATGCCGTAGGCATATATGCTTTTGATGCGGAATCAAAAGATTTGGTTTTTGGAAATAAAAAACTTACTTTTAACGGTTCCGGTTGGGTTGGAGACAAATTGTGCTGGGAAAAGGACTCGTTGAAATTCTACGCGTATTATCCGTATGATGAGAACATTGCTGACCCTGCTGCCATTTCGTTCAATGTCAAGGAAGACCAAAGCGGTGAGAATGAATACCGGCTTTCTGATTTTCTGATGGCGAGGAGTAAGGATGGTGTCAAAATCGGGAAAGAGGTTAAACTTGAATTCAGGCATGAATGCGCGATGATTCAGGTGGAGGTGCCTGAAAGCAAGTATTGGAACATTGACAAGAAACTTGAAGTCAGCCTCTGCGGCGTCGGGATTTCTGTTGGAATCAATTTGCTTGAGGACAGTGATGCTTCCGCCCCGACAGAGCAAACCAAAGGTTCTGTCGGCAATGTCAAGATGTGTCAAGTGGAGAAGCCGGGGGATGAGAGCAAGAATTATATCTATCGTGCCGTCATTCCGGTCCAGACACTGAAAGGTGGTTCGACGCTGTTCAGTTATGTTACGGATGGCAAGGAATTCAAGTTGGGCGGCCCTGTAGAGGATTGCGCTTTGAATGCTGCGGGCGTGAAAGTGTTCAACCGCTCATTGCCGGTGGATTACAAGCATCCTGATGTTATCCAGATGGTTGTTGATCAGAAGGGTACTTTTAAGTATCCGGTTGATGGGCTGTGGTATTTTAAGATGGGCAGTCCGAAAACTGAAGCAGGAAGGAATAATACGAATGTCGAGAATCAGCATAATGTGCATATGTCCCGCAGTTATTACATGGGCAAGTATGAAGTAACCAATGCAGAGTATGCGTCTTTCCTGAATGAAAATAAAATAGGAAGCGACGGTATCTGGAACGGATGGAGCGACACGGAAAACAAATCGAAAGTCCTTGTGAGGCAGTATGCGAAGTTTGGACTCATCTGGGATGCGGAACTTGCTGAATGGAAGCCCGCAGACGGGTGCTGTGATTGCCCTGTCGTCAATGTCAGCTGGTATGGCGCGAAAGCCTTCGCAGATTGTGTGGGTGGAGCGCTTCCGACTGAGGCCCAGTGGGAATTTGCCTGTAGGGGCGGTCTTGAAGAGACACCTTTCGGCTTGGGAAATGGCTTGGACCTGACAGGGGACATTGCGCATATCAGGGCGACCGACAGAAAAACAACTGCTCCGGTGGGTTCATATTCCCCTAACGGTTTTGACCTTTATGACTTGCATGGGAATGTTTCTGAATGGGTAGCGGACTGGTTTGATGTAAATTATTATGGAGGCTCGGGCGGATTTGCCTGGAATCCGACAGGTCCGGAAACCGGAACTGGCAAGGTCGTTCGTGGAGGGGACTTTACGATGGACAAGCTCAGCTGTCGTTGTGCTGCAAGAGCATATTGCTCACCCCGGGTGACAAATATGCTGATCGGATTCCGTGTGGCTTTCGACCAGGATATGAAATGGGAATGATATGAATAATTTAAATACATGACAATGAAGAAATTAATTTACTTCCTCGCTTTGGGGGCAGCACTTCTGCTCGGAGCCTCTTGTGACAAGGAATCTGACAATGTCCCGCTCTATGTGAATACATGGGTGACAGACTCAAAAAGCCTTTTGACTTTCGGTGGCAAGTCCGTTGACTACGGCTTTTACCAGATCAATGCGGACAAGACCTTCAATTTAAGTTTTCTCGCCAATGAGAATGTTCTTGAAGTTCTCAAAACTAAGTGGTTGCCAAGCCTGGAAACATCCGAAAAAGGTGATGACAATTACATTGACGAAGCGACGGAAAGTTACAAGAAGGAATTGGCCGAAAGGATCAAATCTGTGAAAATCAATGATGCCGTCATCATAATGAAGGGTGTATATGTGGTGATTCCCGGTAAGGAAGATGGCGTTGATTTGAATATCTTCCTGACACAAATCCTCAAAGGAATGGAAATTCCGATTCCGACGGGGACGGTCTTTCATCTTTTCAATATAACCAAGGACACGATGACGTTGGACAATGAGGCAGGTGATGTTGAAATTTTGCAGCTGAGAAGTTTGTCTTCTTCCGGCTTGAAAATAGGTAAGACCGTTGATTTGTCAGACATCCTCATCAGAGAATAAATAATGGAATTTGGAATATGAAAAAATTGATATACAGCATTTTTGCTATTGCGGTTGTCGCAATGACTTGCGCCTGTGAAAAAAATGGTTCTGAAAATGACGGACCGAAACTTTATGTGAATACATGGATGTTGGATGTGTCTGAGTCGTCTTTCATGCTCCTTCAGCTGAACGATGACGGTACTGCGGTTTTAGGTCAAGCATATTCGTCGGATGCTTTGGATGATTTGAGAAAAAGCATTGATACGGAAAAGCTTACACCGGAACAGAAAATATTTCTGGATGGTATGAAGGAGCGTGATGTACTTGCCATGAACGGCTGGTACACCATGAAGCCCAATGCAGATGGAAGTATGGTGCTTTGCGTGTCGTATGAAGTCATGTATCCTACCGATACCCGTATAATGTCCATTGCCAGCTATGTAAAGGAAGTATCCGCAGACCGTATGCTTGTATTTTCTGGTCATACCTCCGATGATGGCGAGCCGATGTTCGATGAAGTGCTGTCCGTTGAAAAATCTTCCGTCAAGCCTGGAACCATTTATGACCAGAGCCTGATAATGGCGCTTCCGAAAAAAGCTGAAAATAATTGATGACAATAATTAGAATAGGACTTGGCCTATGAAAAAAACTATTTTACATTTTATGGCAGCATTGGCATTGATATCAATCCTGTTGTCATGCAGCAAGGAAAAATCGTCAGGTGTCCTCCTCCTGATGTCAGATTCTGAGACCATTGACCATAATGCGCAGGACGTGAAGCTCGGTTATAAGGTTCTTCTGGACAATGGCTCGTCCATTTCGGTTACGACGGATGCGGATTGGGTCAATGTCGGTATCCCAGGGGAGTCCGAAGTTGCTCTTTCGGTTTCGCAAAATGATTCCAGAACTGCGTCTCGTATGGCGGAAATCATTGTAGGCTATGGAGATATGGAGCCATTGACATTCACATTGACACAAGATTATCTGCGTCCTGTGATTGGCCTTAAACGTCTTTCCGAGACGGTCGATTGTCAGGCGCAGGAGTATTTTGTGTCGTGTGAAATCCTGAATCCCATTGATGGTGAGGAGTTTAACGCGGAAACGGAGCAGGAATGGTTTGAAATCGTCCTTGAACAGGAGAAAGGTGGCATAAGGCTTCAAATTCCGGAAAATGCGACAGCGGAGGATAGGGTAGCGGAGATCATTTTCACTTACGCGGGTGCTGAAACCCGTACGCTCGCATTTGTCCAGAAAGCTGTCAAGGAATATGAATTCATCGGTGGAATCAAATGGGCATTGAACAACTGCGGTGACCCGTCGAGCCCTCTCGGAAGCTATTATAATTGGAAGGAGCGTGAAACTGCGTGTCCTGATGGCTGGCGTCCTGCAACGGCAAAGGAAATGCAAAAGCTGTTTTACTATGGGTCAGCATGGACTTCGCACAACGGCGTCAACGGCCGCTGGTATTCAGGAATGGTAAAATATGCTGAGGATGTTCCCCAGATTTTTCTGCCGGCTGCAGGTGGATGTTGGTTCGGAGTGTTCCGAGAAGTAGGGCAATGCGGTTACTATTGGACTGACAACGAGGTGAGCTCAAATGGTGTAAGCGGTTATGGCGTAAAGGATTACGCTATCCAGATAGGAGTGGGCCTCAACACCGGGGACAACAGCCGCTATTCACTCCGCTGCGTGCAGGAATGACGGAAAAAATATTTTTCACTTTTAATGCATCGGCGGTCAATCTATCACAACTGCTGTTCCGGAGGCTGTCGCCATCAACATTCCGTTGTCCGCGCCCAGAGTCTCATAATCTATGTCAATGCCGACGACAGCATTGGCCCCAAGTTCTCTCGCGCGGTCCGACATTTCTTCCAATGCCTTTTCTCTGGCCTCGATCAATTCGTTTTCGTATGAGCCTGAACGGCCACCGATGAAGTTCCTGATGCTTGCGGTGAAGTCCTTGATGAAATTGACGCCGGCAACGACTTCCCCGCAGACAATACCGCGGTATTCCCTGATGCTGTGACCTTCCACGGTCGGTGTTGTAGTAAGTATCATAATATCTTCAATTAATTGTCATCCAATGATTTTTCACATTCTTCAGACCGATGTCCGCACGTAAAGATAAACATTTTTTCATTATCGCAAAAAATGCGCTGGTCTAATGTTTGATGATTGTTTCAATGGGAAAAGGGTATTTCTCATTGCTTCCAAATCCGACACTTCCTTCAATGTCGGTGAGAACCCATCAAGAACCACCAGTAACCACCAGAACGAGCCGTAATACAGTTCGTGTTCAGCGTGCAAAGAGGGTACGCAGCCAGGCTGTCATTTCGGCGAGGACGTCCGGGGAGAAGGTTTCTTCGATTTCTTTGTACTCTGACATTTCACCGGTCCGGCAGTGCTGGAACATATGGTTCAGCCCGATTTCGGCCTTGACAACATTGACCGAAGATTCAACAGCAAAAGTGGCGGACCGGGAAGCAGAACTGGTTTCTGCTGCGGAAACAGAGGCAGACCGGAAATTTGAGCCTGAACCGGAGCCAAGGTCTGAAACGGAGTCCGCCACAGGAACCGACTCGGAATAGCCGCCGGGAAGACCTTGGCGGAGAAGTGAGAGATTCCGTTCGCAAGACACCTGAATGTCCTTGGTGCCATTGAGGGCCATTACCGGGCACTTGACGGAGCCTAAGATGTCCGACACGTTCATCTTCAAGAAATATTTCATGTACGGCGTTTTCAGTAAAACGCTTAGCATAGACGCATTCTGCTTGAGAGCAGCAGAGAGATAATAACTTTCAGGAGATGGAAACGGCATATCATTGACAACAGCCTCGTAGGCGTCAGCCAGAAATCTGCAATAGTTGTTGGTCTCGGATTCAGGCATCCCGGCCATCTGGAGCGCACGACGATTCTGGTCCAGAAGAGTCTCAGAGCCGGAGGCAACCATACCTGCCAGACTTATCACGAAATCCGCCTTGCCCTCTGCAGCCAACATCAGCGCAATGCTTCCGCCTTCACTGTGCCCGAGCACTCCGACATTGTCAAACTTCTCGCGCAGAAGACCGATTCCGGCAAAAGCATCATTCTTCAAGTCCTCTGTGGTACACGAAACGGCATCGCCTGTGGACTCGCCGAATCCCCTGTCATCATATCTCAAAGTCGCGATCCCGGCATTGGCAAACGCATCGGCAATCACTGCAAACGGCTTATGACCAAATATTTCCTCGTCGCGATTCTGTAGCCCGCTTCCGGTAACCATGAGGAGCACAGGAGTCTCCTGGGAACAGTTCTCCGGCATTGTCAATGTCCCTTTTAGAACAGCATCACCATTGGAAAATGAAACATCGGCATTGACATAAGCAAAGGGGCCTACAGGGGTTTGCGGACGCCTCAGAACTGGGGCTCCCGGGGCCAACGGCAAAGTAAATGACATTCCATTCTGAGTAAATGTCCCGGTGATAAGTTTACCTGTCCAAAGTCCTTTGTATGAAGCATTTATGGACGGAACTTCCAGTTCAATGGAACCGAAAGCGGAGCGTTTTACTGACACCGGTATCGCCTTCGCGCCCTGGTCGGGCACGTCAAGAGTGGCGGTGCTGTCACCAATGTGAAAAACGAGCGAAAGCGTAGTGCCCGAGACGTCCAATTTGCCGTTCCAAGTCCCCGTCTGCGCCAATGCCGACGCCGCGATAAAGGTCAAAGTCAATGCTGCAAATATTCTTTTCATTTTTCGAGCGATTTTCCCATAAATATAGGATTATTTTCATCAATGACAGTGAAATAATATTACATTTGCCGCTGAAAACGAAAGACATATGAACAATAAGGTACTGATTATAATATTGATGGCAGTCCTGGGATTCGCGTCCTGCGGAAAAGAGAACGGCAGTGAACAGATTCCGGACAAGGAACCGCCGGCCGGCATTGACTTTCCTGAGGATGACGGGGCGAAGCGGCTGCCGGCAGACGGGGCACTCGCGCTGCGCGATTTATTGACGGCAACGGACCCTGCAAGGACATTGGCACCGGGCGAAACCAAGATCACGGAGAAGCAGTTTTCCGAGATCAGGCAATTCATTGACAATAACCTGAAGGCGGACAGCAAGATACAGACATACTACAATATCTTCAATTGGATCGTAAAGAATGTCAGATACGGCAGTGGAAACGATATCATATATCTCGACCCGTATGACGTATTTGTCCACAGGGTTTGCGTCTGCCAAGGTTATGCTAATCTGTTCAAGATAATGTGCCAGAGCCAGGACATTCCGGCAATGTGCGTGAACGGCTGGCTCGTCGGGGTCGGCGGCCATGCCTGGAACTACGCATATGTGGACAAAGAATGGCGCGTCAGCGACCCGACAAACGGCATTGACTACAAAATGGATGATACCGGGAAATATCGCGATGTCCTCCAGCCTATCAGGACGGATTTCAACCTGTTCGAAGACGAGAGGTTCGCTTATAATTTCGAGGAGGGCAGGCTCAATGTTGCAGAGGTGAAGGACTCCAAGCTTGATTATGTTCTGGTTCCGTTCAGTACCAACGGTTTCAGAATCACGTCTTTCTGCCCTGTCAAAAAGGTAAGCGGATCATACGGCAAGCTGTATCTGGGAAGCAATGTGGAGAGTGTCGGGGAGAACACGGTCTATCTGAGCAGCAACTTCAGTTCCCTGCGTGAAATCAATGTTGACCCTGCGAACAAGTATCTGACCGCATACAAGAATGTGCTGTATAACATAGGTGACGATGCGCCGTACTTTATCCCGTCTGCGATAACAAGACTGGAACTCAAGCCGGTCAAGGTAATAGAAAAGAATTTCATCTACCGTCTGGAGAACGTGGAGGAGATAGTTTTCGCGGAAGGGACTGAGAGAATCGAGGCCTATGCCGTGGAGAAGTGCCGGAACCTCAGGACGGTATATGTCCCGGCCAGCGTGACGTACATGGACAAGGAGGCCATATACGACTGCGGGGACAAAGTGGAAGTCATCAGGAAGTAGTCCGCCTCATTCGGTGAGACAATTAAGTGAAAATTGTGTCCACCTGCAAAAATGCGTAAATATTTTAGAATTGAACGGAATTTTCGTAAGTTTGTAAGTTGTGAAATAATTGAAAATAATTATATGATGATTATATGATGGAAGAAGTCAAAAAAGAGGTTGAAGAGCCAAAGAGGCTGAATTTCCTCGAAGAAATCATTGAGGCAGATCTCAAATCCGGTAAAGTGGACAGCGTCCTTACGCGTTTTCCTCCGGAGCCGAACGGTTATCTGCATCTCGGGCATGCGAAAAGCATCTGCATAAACTTCGGTCTGGCGCAGAAATATGGCGGCAAGACAAATCTTCGTTTTGACGATACCAATCCGACCAAAGAGGATACCGAATATGTGGATTCCATTAAAGAGGATATTAAGTGGCTCGGGTTCCAGTGGGACAAGGAAAAATATGCTTCTGACTATTTCGACCAGCTTTATGCATGGGCTGAAGAACTGATACAGAAGGGTTTGGCTTATGTTGATGACCAGACTCAGGAAGAAATCAGCAAGGGGCGTGGCACTGTGGACAAACCGGGTATGGAGAGTCCGTACAGGAACAGGAGCGTAGAGGAAAACCTCAGGCTTTTCCGCGAGATGCGTGACGGAAAATATGCTGACGGTGAAAAGGTGCTCAGGGCCAAGATCGATATGGCAAGCCCGAATATGATGTTCCGCGATCCTCTTCTTTATCGTATCAAGCATGCCTCTCATCACCGTACCGGAGACAAGTGGTGCATCTATCCTATGTACGACTTCACTCACGGCCAGTGCGACTCCATCGAACACATCACCCATTCCATCTGTACGCTCGAATTCGATGTGCACAGACCGCTGTACGACTGGTTTATCCAGACGCTCGGCATCTATCCGTCACATCAGTATGAATTCGCAAGACTGAACCTTACTTACACATTGATGAGCAAGCGTAAATTGCTCGAACTGGTGCAGAAAGGTCTTGTGAGCGGCTGGGATGATCCTCGTATGCCGACATTGTGCGGTGTAAGAAGAAGAGGTTATACTCCAGAGGCATTGAAAATGTTCTGTGAGAAGATCGGTGTGTCCAAGCGTGACCAGCTGATGGATCTCCAGCTTCTTGAGTGGTGCGTGCGTCAGGACCTGAATGCGAGGTCAAACCGCTATATGGTGGTAGAGGATCCGGTCAAGGTTACTCTCACGAACTGGGAGGCCGGCAAGGTGGAGTGGTTTGACTGCCCTCTCAATCCGGCTGAACCTGAAGGTGCCACCCGCAAGGTTCCGTTTACCGGCGAACTGTACATCAGCAGGGTGGACTTTATGGAAGACGCGCCTAAGAAGTTCTTCCGTCTTAAACCTGATGGTGAGGTCCGTCTGAAATACACCTATATCATCAAGTGCAATGAGGTTATCAAGGATGCTGAGGGCAATGTGGTGGAACTCAAATGTACTTTCGATCCGTCAACCCGTCCGGGAAGCGGGGAGTGGAGAAGTGTCAAGGGTACAATTCATTGGGTATCAACTGCTCACGCCAAGGAAGTGGAACTCCGTATGTATGACAAGCTGTTCACATTGGCAGATATGAGCCAGGTTCCTGAAGACAAGGACTACAAGGATTTCCTGAATCCGCAGTCATTGGTTCTCGGCAAGGGATATGCTGAGCCTGCCCTGCTGGAAGACAAATCCGGCGTAGCAGTTCAGTTCGAGCGTGACGCCTATTACTTCAAGGATCCGGACAGTACTCCGGAGCATCCTGTGTTCAACAGGACGGCCACCCTAAAGGACTCCTATAAGCCGGAATAGCCTAATCTGAGAGAATCAGGCATTTTCCGTTTATCATAATCAAGTGACTCTGTCCGTATCCCGGCCGGGTCACTTGTTTGCGTTTCTGCACCTGGCGTCATCAGATTCTTGTGTCCGTCTCTGAATTCTTGTTCCCTGTTTCTGACAATGTTTGGCGCCACCGGTAGGGCCTTGGTCGGCACTTGTTGTCCTTCTTGTTCGTGTCTGGTCTGCGCCCCTGTTGTTGCGTTTTGGAACAACCTGCTATTGAACCATGGGCGTAAGTTCCTGAATGATAATGTGATATGTAAAATGTGTGATGCCAGGTTACCTGTTTTTTTGCCTAACCTGAATTTGACGAATTGCCCTAACTGTCTGATAATGAGCGCTTAATAGTTATGTTGCAAATGCAGGTTGTTCCAAGTTGTTCTTAAGAGAAGTGGTCAATGTGGAAAAATGTCAAGGTGAAGAGCAACGTTTTTCGTGGCGGGTGCATCTATGTATGGTGAAATGAATGTCAGAGTATATGTGGAATCGTATATACAGATTGTTTGCGGTAATGTCCATCGTAATGATGGGGGTTCCGTCTGCGTTTGAGGCCAGTGCACGAGTTGTGAATCGTTCCCTCTCAAGAGTTCAGTCTGAGGCCAATGCCGGAGAACTGCCAGTCGCCCGAAGAGTTCAGCCTGAGGCCAATGCCGGAGAACTGCCAGTGGCCCAGTCACCGGATACGTTGAATATCCTGTCGGCGCGCCCGTCCGAGTCAGAGGAGAATGTGACGGTGCTTTCTTCAGGAGTCAGGATAACTGGATTGCATTCGGGAAAGAAAGTGGAAGGGACATTGACCTATAAACGCGGCTATATTTTTACATCTGACAACCAGCCGATAAGCATTTCCGATGCAGGGCTGTATTTTTCACCAGCCGATGTTGTCGTCTATAAGAAGAATGTGAAAGTCTTCAGCTCCGGACGGAAGGTCCTCTCATTTGGAGCCGGAGGCGCATTGCTCTCAGCAACAGGGGCATTGGTATTGACTGAATACTCCACTGACAATCGGGAAGCAGCGGCGGTGCTTGTATTGGGGACCGTGGCGGCTGTGGCAGTGATGGCTCCATGTACACTGGTTGGCGTGCCGATGCAGATCAAGGCTAAGGCCCGTCTGAAGAGTCTCGTCCGCAAATACAATTCCGCATACATCTTCGGCTCGAATTAATCTGAAAATTTGCTATATTCGCAGATTGAATGGACGGTGCTCAGAAATTGTCGCCAAAACAGTTTCCTGCGCGGTCAAAATTTGTGTTTATGACAATTCTCAGAAAACTGCGGACACGGATACGTGAATTCAAACTGACTATGAAAATGAAGCTCGTCCTGAGCCTCAGTTCCATAGCCGTGATTCTGCTTGTCTCGAGCTTCATCTCAATAATGGAATACAGCAGGATGAGCAGCTATGTCTCAGACCTGATTGCCGCCAATATCGGTAGCATCAATGCTGCCCAGAAACTTGCTGATGCGGCGAACTCCTACAATCTCGGCATCCTTGCCATAATCGGCGACAATTCCGAAAAGCATCTGCCGGAACTCAGACAGAACGACTTCATTGACCATTGCGACAGCCTCAAGGCCTCATTGACCTCGGAAAAAATGCTTCCGTTGGCTGACTCAGTGCTCTATTCCTATTCGGCGTATATGCTGACCTCATTGGAGTTGAAGCATGCCATACTCTCTGATTTCATCAATGCGCGGGAGTGGTATTTCGACAGGCTGCAGCCTAAATACAACAGGTTGCGTTCCGATATAAACATCTTGAATACAGCCATTTACAATGAACTTCAGAAGAATTCCGCGACATTCGAAAGAGGCTTCTACAGGAGCATTATCCCAGGAGCGGTAGCCGTGGCGGTAGGACTTCTGCTCGTGGTACTGCTGCTGTTCTTCCTGATGGCTTATTATGTGAACCCAATATACAGGATGCTCACGGGGCTGAAAAATTACCGTTCGTTCGGAAGCAAATACTCCTACGGATTCGAAGGGGACGACCAGCTTTCCGAGCTCAATGACGGTATAACAGAGATGGCGGGCGAGAACATGCAGCTCCGCAAGAGACTGAAGATGCTACGTGATTCCATAGAGAAAAACAAGGAGGAACAGGCCTGATGAACCTTAAAGTCATATCCAGAAACGTCGGGTTCGCGCTGCTTGCCAGTGCGTTCTTTATGTTTCTGTCCATATTGGTTTCATTGGCAGAAGGAAACGACAGCGCATTGGCCGCGATGATAATCAGTTTCACGATTACCTTCATCGTGGGTGTGTTCCCGTTCATCTTCGTCCGCAAATCTTCCAACATTACCCTGAAGGACGGTTACATGATCATCGTGTTGTCATGGCTGCTGTCCTTCGTTTTCGGAATGTTGCCTTACCTTCTCTGGGGCGGCCCGTTCTCGGTAATCAACGCACTTTTCGAAGCGGTATCCGGTTATACCACCACTGGAGCCACCATATTGACAGATGTGGAACAGTTGCCTGACAGCCTGCTGTTCTGGCGCTCGTCCACGCATTTCATCGGAGGCTTGGGAGTCGTGGTGTTCCTGCTGCTGATTATCCCGTCCTCCAGTCCGATGAGGCTCCGGCTGACCAATATGGAGGTGTCTTCGCTCTCCAAAGAAGGTTACCGGACACGTACGAACAAGACCGTATGGGTATTTGCTGCCGTATATCTGGGAATTACCGTATCTGCATTCCTCTGCTACTGGCTGGCCGGAATGTCGGCCTTTGAAGCCATTAACCATGCCTTCAGCGTGGCGTCAACAGGCGGCTTCAGCACCAAGAACCTGTCTATCGCCTCCTTTGATTCCAATGCCATAAACATAATCACCATAGTCTTTATGTTCTTGGCTTCTGTCCATTTCGGACTCATATTTGTCGTATTCGCTACACGCAGCCTCAAGCCGCTCAAGAATCCTGTGCTGAAATTCTACGCACTGATGATAGTGATAGCTTCAGTGATGATGGCTATATCATTGAAAATGAAGGGTTCTGAATTTTCTTGGGGAGACTCTATCATGAACGGAATCTTCCACGTGGTGAGCTCTATTTCAACGACCGGATTCGCGATATCCGACAACAATACGTGGCCGGCGTTCGCAGCTGTGCTGATGGTCATCATTTCCGTTCTTTGCGGAATGGCAGGCTCCACCACAGGAGGAGTGAAGGCGGATCGTATCTATCTGATGCTTAAGACTATAGGCCAGCAGGTAAAGAAGGCGCTGCATCCGGCTTCCATAAACCAGGTCCATGTCGGAAACCATATTCTCACCAATGAAGAAGTCTATCCGCATCTTGTCTATATAGCGTTGTATTTCGTGACAATAGCCATCTCTGTGGCATTGTCCATTGTCTCCGGCGTGACTATAGACGCATCGGTGGCCGCCTGCATCTCCGCTCTGAGCAATGTCGGACCGGCATTGGGCGACTGGGGAACATTGGGCAGTTTCAATTCGGCTCCGGTGATGGCCAAATTCATTTTCGTTGTCGATATGTTCCTCGGCCGTGTCGAAATCTACCCGATACTTGCAGTAGTTGCGATGGCCTTTTCCAGGAGGAACAAGTAATGGGGCAAGCAGATTTTCTATACGACAAGTTTCTTGGACATTTCCAGTACGAGCCGACTGAGTCCCAGGACACGTTCCTGCATCAGATGGCCGAATTTCTTACCGGAGATGACGGTGACATATTGATACTCAATGGTTATGCAGGTACCGGTAAGACTACTGCAATCTCGGCCGTAATCGGTGCATTGACAGAACTGAGTATCCCTACTGTGCTTCTGGCTCCGACGGGGCGGTCCGCGAAAGTGCTTTCCAGATATGCCGGGTGCCCTGCTCATACGGTCCACAAACAGATCTACAGGCAGCGTTCAGTCGGATCTGACGGCTTCGGACAGTTCTCATTGGCCCCGAACAAGGCGAAAGACACGTTGTTCGTCGTGGATGAGGTGTCGCTTGTGGGCATTGACAATTCCGGGCAGAACTCCACGGCGCTTTTCGGCACGGGCAATCTGCTCGAAGACCTGATTACATTTGTCAGAAACGGCAATGGCTGCCGTCTGGTGATGATTGGCGACTCAGCACAGCTTCCGCCGGTCGGACACGAATACAGCCCGGCCCTCGCTCCGGAATATATGAACAGTTTCGGCGGGGTGTTCTGGTCTTCCCTCACAGATGTCGTACGCCAGCAGCAAACATCCGGGATACTGTCCAATGCTACGTCTCTAAGAACTTTGATATCAGAAGATTACGAGTCGGGAGGAAACTTCTTTCCTGTAGAGAAACTGGAACTTGACGTGGACGGTTATGACGATATCGAGCGTATCGGCGGCGCTGACCTTATCGAAAAGATTACTGACGCCTTCGACCAGTACGGGGAGGACGAAACCATCATCTTGTGCCGCTCCAACAAGCGGGCAGTCCGGTACAATGCCGGTATCCGCTCGGCTGTCCAATATAAAGAAGAACGTCTGGTCCGCAACGATAAACTGATGGTCGTGAAGAACTGTTATCAGTTTCTGAACGATGTGAAGGGCATAGATTACATAGCCAATGGCGATATCGTAAAACTCTTGTCCATAAACCATTACGAAGACAGATACGGATTGCATTTCGCCCAGGCGCGGCTGCTCTTTCCAGACTATGACGACCAGGAAATCTCCGCAAAAGTGTGCCTGGATACATTGGAATCCGAGTCGGCGTCATTGACATACGAACAGCAGAACGCTCTGTATCAGGGAGTTTCCGAGGACTATTCCCATATATCTTCCAAGAAGAAGCGTTATGAGGCAGTACGCGAAGACCTGTTCTACAATGCCCTGCAGTTGAAATATGCCAATGCGGTTACCTGTCACAAGTCCCAGGGCGGTCAGTGGAAATGCGTTTTCATCGACAATCCTTTCTGGATGGACGAATACACCGTCGATGACTACAAATGGCTCTACACGGCGCTAACCCGCGCGACAGAAAAAGTATATCTCGTTAATTTCAAGGATTCAAATTTCGTATGAGGAAGAATGATTTGCTCTGCCTTGCCGGCAGAATGGCCGCAGTCGCGGCAGTTTTTCTGACAATGTCAATGCAGATGTCAGCCCAGGAGTTCGTGAAGATACCTGCATCATGGAAATGGCTTGACAATGAGAAAGTTGCCTTTTCCTATGACGGCTCGTTCACGGATTCAGAGGCATTTGCCGTGCGCGCATCCAGCCGCAAGACAATTCACGGAATCAAGGCCCCTGCAAAGTATTCCACATTTCCTGCTGATCCGGAAGGCGCGGTGAACCGGACCTGGGCACCGGACTCATCCGCTTTTGCATTCACGAGAAACAATGACCTCTACGTCTATGATGTAGCTTCCGCTACGGAAAAACGGCTGACATTTGATGGCAACGAGGTGATACTCAATGGTTATGCCTCTTGGGTGTATTATGAAGAAATACTTGGACGTCCATCATTGTACCGCGCGTTCTGGTGGTCTCCCGACTCCAAGAAAATCGGATTCTACCGCTTCGACAATACGGACGTGCCGGTTTTCCCGATTTATTCACCTGCAGGCCAGGACGGCGTGCTCCGAAACACCAGATATCCTAAAGCAGGCGAGCCGAATCCGCGTGTCCGCATCGGAATAGTGGATGTCAATGAAATCTCTACTGACGGTGCTCCTCACACAGTCTGGGCCGATTTCAATGAAAATGATGACCAGTATTTCGGAATTCCGTTCTGGGGTGCCGACTGCAAGGAGTTTTTTATTGCACGTGAGCCGCGCATACAGAATACATTGGAACTTTACAGCGTCTCAGCCATCGACGGTTCCAAGAAACATATTTATACGGAAAAGTCAGAAACGTGGCTTGACTGGATAGACGGTATGCTCTTCACTGACAAGGGATTGTACATGGCACGCTCATTTGAGACAGGATGGCAACAGATCTATTTCCTCTCTTATGACGGCAAGACGCTCAGACGCCTGACGGACGGTCCGAACTGGCGAATTTCCCTGTTGAGGGCGGACAAGGACGGAAGCGTATATTTCACTGCCTGCCGGGATGCCTCAGTAAGACATTGCCTGTATAAGGTCAATGCCGAAGGACAGATCAATGCATTGACTGATACTGAGTTGAATGTGTCTTCCGTAAGTTTCTCGCCGGACGGGAAATATTTCGTGGCGTCGGTTTCTTCATTCACCTCGCCTGACAGGATCCTGTTGGCGAAGACCTCCAAGCCTTCTTCCGCTCTGGTAGTTGCCGACAGGAAAGGGCCTGATTTCAATGCTAAGAACTATGCTCTGCCGCAGCTCATCTATATTGAGAATGACGGTCTCAGGCTTCCTGCCTACATAGTCTATCCGAAGAATTTCGACCCGTCCCGCAAATATCCGGTGCACATGGACATATATGGCGGACCTGATACTCCGATGGTACGTGAAAGATGGATTCAGCCCTCTCCGTCCAACCAATGGTGGTCAGACAATGACATAATCCAGATTACCGCTGACTGCAGGGCTGCCGGCCACAATGGCAGAGCCGGCCTTGACCAGATTTATAAACATCTGAACAGAAAGGAGTTGGAAGACTTCAAGGCTTGGGCCAGTTACCTCAAATCATTGCCTTATGTCAATGGGGACAAAATCGGAGTCGAGGGCTTCTCTTTCGGCGGAACCATGACGACAATGCTGTTGTTCACCGCCTCTGACGATTTCCACTACGGGATTGCCGGCGGGGGAGTGTATGACTGGATTCTGTATGACAGCCATTACACCGAACGTTTTATGGAAACGCCTCAGACCAATCCGGACGGATACGCCTCCTCCCGTGTCATCAATTACGTCTCATCTTATCCGGCCACTTATGCTGAAACATCTGCGGTAGAGCCGGTTATGCTGAAAATCACTCATGGTACCGGTGACGACAACGTTCATTTCCAGAGCACGCTTCAGCTCATCGACGAGCTGCACAAGCAATGCAAGAAGTTCGAATTCATGATCTACCCTGACGGCATGCACGGCTATCGTGGCTACCAGGGAAAACATTTCCTCGAAGCCAACCACGACTTCTGGCTCCGTTACCTGTGTGACAAATAACGACTTTATGCTGATATTTCACAGCACATTGTGAATTTCTTGAATTTTTCAGATAAAAACATTACTTTTGTTTGAAATTACCAATGCGCTGTGAATATGAAGACTTTAGGAATGTAGATTAAAGAACGCAGGAAGGCCCTTAAGATTACTCAAAAGGAACTCGCCGATTTAGCAGGAATCAGTATCAATACTGTGGTTGCTGCAGAGCGTGGACAGGGGGATCCTAAGATTTCTACATATCTTGCTATTTGCAATGTTCTAGGACTTAAATTGATTGTACAGTTATGAGACAGTGTGAAATCTATTTGCACGGAATAAAGTGCGGCTTGCTTACTGAAGAGGATGATAAGTCCTTCACATTTTCTTATGATAGTGTATATCTGCAAAGAGCTGATGCGGATCCTGTCAGTCTTACTCTACCTCTACAGCGGGAACCGCATAAATCACCTTATCTTTTTTCGGCTTTTTCCAATATGCTTTCTGAAGGAGAGAACCGTCAGGTTCAGTCTGTGTTGTTGCGGATTGACCCGGACGACGATTTTGGTATTCTTCTGGCAACTTGTCAGACAGATACTATAGGTGCGATAACAGTAAAGCCGATCAGACTATGATTAATTTGAATATATGTCCGTCCACATTGAAGGAAGGGTTCAGTACTTATTGTCCGGCCGCAGTCAAATCGCTTTTTGATGGCAACAAAGTCTCTCACATTTTTCCGGGCGCAAGCCCTGAAGATGGAGGCTCTGCGGATTCGATAAGAAATATCGGTAGGATATCGCTTTCAGGCGCCCAACCAAAGTTTTCGGTCATAATAGGCGAGAACAAACAACTGAGATATACACGAGAAGGCGAGCAAGGGACATATATACTCAAACCACGTCCAACTGGTTATCAGATTGCCAATAAGGATTACTGTGCAGCCAATGAGCATGTTACAATGCAGATAGCATCACAGGTTTATGGAATTGAGACAGCAGGTAACGCACTTTGCTTCTTTGAGGATGATAAGCCAGCATATATTACAAGACGCTTTGATGTTCATCCTGGAGGTAAATACAAGCAGGAAGATTTTGCAGCATTGCTCGGCTGGAGTAAAGACAATGGCGGCGCTAACTATAAATATGACAAAGTAAGTTACGAAGAATGTGCTGAGGTTATTCACAGGTATGTGAAGGCTGCCTTGATTGATATCAGGCGATTTTATAGAATTATATTGTTCAACTTTGTGTCTCTCAATGACGATGCTCACTTGAAGAACTTTTCGCTCATAGAGAGAAATGGAGAGTACCATCTTTCACCAGCTTATGATCTTGTAAATACCTCTCTTCAACTTTATGAACCTCGGATATTTGCCCTTGATAAAGGTTTGTTCAAAGAAGGGATGAACAAGGCTGATACTCACAATATCGGTTATGATGACTTCGTGGAATTTGGAAGGAGGATCGGCCTTCCCGACAAAGTTGTTCATCAGGAAATTATGATGTTTCAGAAGGTGAATCCTATGGCAGTCGAACTTGTTAATAAGTCTTTCTTGTCTGAGAACCTAAAAAAACAGTACATAACAGCATATACCTATAGGTGCAAGATGCTGAACTTCTGACACTTTAATTCGGCAGTTATTCCAATATAAATAATAAAAGGGCGGCCGAAGTGGTCGCCCTTTTTATGAAGTTGTATAAGGTTTACTTTATGAACTGCTCTTTCAGACGTTCGATCTTGGCGTCTGCGTCATCGCCTTTGGCACCGAAGTAGAATTTGATTTTCGGCTCTGTGCCGGAAGGGCGTACGGAAACCACGTCGCCGGCCTCGTCGAAGAACTGGAGCACATTGGATGAAGGAAGACCGGTCTCATCTGTCTTGAGGTAGTCCACTACCTTGGTGACAGGCGAACCTATGAGAGATGCAGGAGGGCATTGTCTCATATCTGCCATGATCTTCTGGATTTCCTCCGCGCCGCTCTTTCCCTTGCGGACAAGCGATGTGAGACCTTCCTTGCGGTAGCCGTACTCCTTATAGATCTTCTGGAGGAGCTGGTAGATGGTCATGCCTTGGTCTGCAGCCCATGCAGCACACTCAGCAACCATTGAGCAGGCTATCTGTGCATCCTTGTCACGGACATACTGGCCCACATTGAAACCGTAGCTCTCCTCGCCGCCGCAGATGAACTTGCCGCATTTCTCATTGCGCTTGACCACTTCAGCTATGTATTTGAAACCGGTCAGGACATTGTAGATCTTCACGCCGAAACTCTTTGCGATTTCAGAGAGAAGCTCTGTAGTGACAATGGTCTTGACAATGTATGTGTTCTCATTCAGTTTGCCGAGTTCCTTCCACCTCGTGAGGATATAGTAGGTGAGCACGGCGCCGGTCTGGTTGCCGTTGAACTGAACCATCTTACCCTCATTGTCACGAACTGCGATACCCATGCGGTCTGCATCTGGGTCGGTGGCCAAAACAATGTCGGCACCCTCGCGGTCAGCTACTTCAAGGGCCATTTTCATCGCTGCAGGCTCCTCTGGGTTAGGTGATGCCACAGTCGGGAAATTGCCGTCACTCACATCCTGCTCCGGAACGTGGTAAACGTGCTCGAATCCGAGCCTGTGGAGGCACTCCGGTACAAGCCTAACGCCGCACCCGTGAAGCGGAGTGTAAACGAACTTGAGTTCAGGATGACGCTTGCGTGCGTCCGGTGTAAGCATAAGAGAGAGAATGTCGTGCAGATACTTTTCGTCCACATCCTTGCCCATCAGCTCGATTTCACCACAATCCTCGTCCGGTGTGAACCTTACCTGTGCAGGGTCGGTAATCTTGGCGACTTCTGCCACAATGTCCTTGTCCACCGGAGAAGTGATCTGTGCGCCGTCTGACCAGAACACCTTGTAGCCGTTGTATTCCTTAGGGTTATGTGAGGCGGTTACCATCACGCCTGCAATCGCGCGTTTTTCCCTGATGGAATAGCTGAGTTCAGGTGTAGGCCTGATGTTGTCGAAAAGGAACACGTGCATTCCATTGGCAGACATCACGTCAGCGGTGATTTTTGCGAACAGCTTGCTGTTGTTACGGCTGTCGAATGAGATGCAGACACGCACATCATTAGGATTGATAGGGTCGCCGTATGCGTCCTTGCACTCAGCCGCGTGGGCCTTGATGTAGTTTGCAAGTCCCTGGGTGGCCATTCCGACAGTGTACTTGTTCATCCTGTTCGTGCCGACTCCCATAATGCCGCGAAGTCCTCCGGTGCCGAATTCCAGGTTTCTGTAGAATGCATCCTCGAATCCTGCCGGATCATTGTTTCTCAGTTCAATGACCTTGCTTTTGGTTTCCGGATCAAAGTCACCGGTAATCCAGCTCTGTGCTACTTCCTTAAAATCTTTAGCCATAACTATATAGTTTTATTCTAATGTCCAACGCTATCCGGTCCGCCTTTGCAGACCATCCGCAAAAATAGTAATCTTTCCCCTGAAAAGAAAATGATAGTGGGCCCTGTCCTGTGGAAAAATAAAAAGAGATTGCTATCTTCGCTGAAAACTTATACGAAATGAAACAGATATCTACACAGAATGCTCCTGCAGCAATCGGACCTTACAGTCAGGCAATAGAAGTCAATGGATTTGTTTATGCATCGGGACAGCTTCCGATCGATCCTGCTACCGGCGCATTCCCTGAAGGCGGAGTAAAGGAGCAGACCAGACAGTCGATCCTGAACGTGAAGGCCATTCTCGAAGAAGCCGGACTTGCTCTGTCCAATGTCGTGAAAACCACTGTCTATCTTGCTGATATGGGCGATTTTGCGGCAATGAATGAGGTCTATTCACAGTTCTTCGCACAGCCGTTCCCTGCTCGTAGCGCGATTGCTGTAAAAGCATTGCCGAAGGGTGCGCTTGTGGAGGTAGAAGTCGTAGCTGCAAGAGGCTGACACTCAGATGACTCTCGAAGAGTTCATAATATCACATTCGGAAGATGATACATCCCGCCTCATATTGGGGCGGGACAAATGGCCTGACGTGGACGTGCCTCTGGCCGTAAACATTATCGAGTGCAGAAGGAAAATCCGTCAGAAACTCCCGGAATGGTATGCTGTTCCTGGCTTGATTTATCCGGACAGAATCTGTGCGGAACAGTCAAGTTCTTCATTTACAGCAAATTATAAGGCGTCTGTAGCTGGGCGGATATTGAGTTCCATTGCTGCGGATGGCAGGCGTATTGCAGACCTCACTGGAGGCCTGGGAGTGGACAGCCTTGCCTTTTCATCAGTTGCCGACAAGGTGCTGTACAATGAAATGGAGCCTTCCAGGGCATCTGCCGCCAGACATAATTTTCCGCTGCTCGGTGCACAGGACATTGTCGTGACAAGTCATTGTGTATCAGCAGAGAACGATGCGGTATGGGCGGAACTGAAAAGTTTCGGTCCGTCGCTCTTATACATGGATCCCGCGCGCCGTTCCTCATCCGGAAGCAAGGTGTTTCTGCTGGAAGACTGCAGCCCGGATGTCTTGACATTGACCCGAAGACTCTTCGAGATAGCGCCGAATCTGCTCGTCAAGCTTTCGCCGATGGCGGATATATCAATGCTGGTGAACCGTTTGCGCTCAAGCGGAGCATTCACGAAGGAAGTGCACGTCGTGGCGCACGCGGGGGAATGCAAGGAACTGCTGCTGTGGCTTGTGCCCGACACGCGCGAAGAAGGGCTCAGCACCAGGCTCATCGTCAATGAAAATGGTTCATTGATAGAACCTTCCGGTGAAGTTTCGATTCCGCTGTTCCTGAAAAACGAGGAACACCTCGGCCGGATGAAATACATTTTCGAGCCTGGCAAGGCATTGATAAAAGCGGGAATTTTCAATGAAATAGGCTCTCTGTTCTCTTCCGGTCAGGCATCTATGCTGAAGGCCGGGAAATCCACGCACCTGTATCTGTACGGAGAAGAAATGTCGTTTGACATTGACCCGAAAAACTTCGGGAAAGTCTATGAAATCATCGGATGGGAGCATCTGGACAAGCGTGCGATAAAGGCGTTTTCGGCCAGATATCCGGCAGCGGAAGTGACTGCACGCAATATACCTATGACGAGCGATGAACTCCGGCGGAAACTGAAATGCCAGTCCGGCGGGGATGTGCACATTTTCGGTCTGCGGCTGGATTTTGCTGTCGCGCCGTCATCTTCTTATCTTTTTGCTGCACGGAGGGTGTCCGCTTTGGAACTGAACAGATAAAGTCCGATGAATGTCAGCAAAGCATTGATAATCAGAAGTTCATAGCTGAACTGGTATCCTCCGAACCAACGCTCCGAGTTGAGCTGGAGCACCAGGCAGACAGCCGGAGCTGCAATGGAAATCCACGGAACGCATCTGTCTTTGGTTCTGCGTTTCGTGAGGATTCCGAAAGCGAACATTCCGAGAATCGGGCCGTAGGTGTAACTTGCCAGCTTATATACGGCGTCGATGGCGCTCGTATTGTTTATGAAATTGAAGACCGCGATGGTCAATCCCATGCACACGGCCATGCCTATATGGACCTTCTCCCTCATTGACTTTACCTCTTTTTCTGATTTGCCGACGGTGCCGAGAATGTCCACGGTGAAGGATGTGGTCAATGCTGTCAATGCAGAGCCTCCGGCGGCGTAAGAGCAGGAAACCAGGCCGACCACGAATACGATTCCGACTACGGCCGGGAGAAGTCCGCTTGTGGCGACTGACGGGAAGAGCGTGTCACCTGTCGCGTCAATGCCATTGGCCCCGGCGAAGAAATACAGAAGTACTCCGAGTGTGAGGAACAGGAAGATTACGACAGTCTGGAGCAATGCGCTGGTAATGATGTTCTTCTGGGAGTCGCGGAAATTCTTGCAGGTGAGTGAGCGCTGCATCATGTCCTGGTCGAGTCCTGTCATTGCTATAAGCGTGAACATGCCTCCGAAGAACTGTTTGAAGAAGTATTGCGGGTGGTCAGGGTCGTCGAAATAGAATATCCTGGACATGTCGCTGCCTGCCACCGCCTCGCACATCGAGCCGAACGTGAAGCCGAGAGACTTGCTGATGAAAATGGTGCAGAGGGCGATGGAGACTATCATGCAGAATGTCTTCAGGAAGTCAATCCAGATTACGGCCTTGACTCCGCCACGGAATGTGTAGGCGATGAGAATCAGCACGGTTACAGCAACATTGACAATGAAAGGCAGGCCTAACGGGCCGAACACCATCATCTGCAGGGCAATGCATACGAGGTACAGTCTTACTGACGCTCCCAACATCTTGGAAATGAAGAAGAACCAGGCTCCGGTGCGGTAGGATGAAAGGCCGAACCGGTTTTCCAGATAGCCGTAGATGGAGACGAGGTTCATCCTGTAGAACAGCGGTATCAGAACGAATGCTATAACTATCTGTCCTGCAATGAATCCCAATGCCATCTGCATATAGCCGAATCCTGATGTGGCCACCATTCCAGGGACAGAGACGAATGTCACTCCGGACATGGCTGAGCCTATCATGGCGATTGCGACCACATACCAGGACTGCTTGCGGTTGCCGCTGAAGAAGCCGGCGTTGTCGGATTTTCTTCCGGTGAACCAGGAAATGAACAGGATTACCGCAAAATATGCTGATATCACTGTGATTATGGCTGCAGGTGTCATTGCTGATTATTTTTTAAGTTTCTGATTTTTAGAGTTTTCGAGAGGTTCTATATCCGTTACGGAGACAATGTCTCCATCAACATTGAACTTGATGTCGCAGCCGAGGAACGGCATTCCGTAGATCCGCTCCGGGTCGTGGGCGTATTGCGGTATCGGTTTCTGGGCAAGCGCCTTCACTAACATTGACAGCAAATGTGCGTCCCGTGAACCGCTCTGACGGCTGAATTTCTCTTTCAGCTCTTCAGGGAAGACCACGTCCGCTTCTTTCCATTCTGTCTCGTCAGTGAATCCGGATGCTACGCCGGGATGGCTGTCAGTGTATGATACATAAGGCTTTATGTCGTAGATCGGAGTTCCGTCCATAAGGTCGGCGCCGCTTACGGTGATGACGGGACCATCGTTTTTGTCTATGTCAATGCTGATGATTCTTGCTGATGACAGCCCGAGCCCATTCGGCCGGAAAGGGGAGCGTGATGCGAAAACGCCGATTCTCCTGTTGCCTCCGAGTCGTGGCGGGCGTACCGTCATACCCCATTGGCCTTCATTGCCTGAAAATCCCCAGATTAGCCACAGATATCCGAATCCTTCCAGTCCACGCACTGCTTCCTCTTTGGCAAACTCCGGAGTGAAGACGATTTTCCCCTCCAATTCGTCAAGTATTCCGCTTTGGCGTGGAATTCCGAATTTGGAGGTGAATGGTGACCTGAAGTATGCGACAGGAGTGATTTGCGTCATTTTTTCCATTCGTGTCGGTTTGCAGGCCCAAATTTACGGAAAACTTTTAGTAAATTCACGTTCCAATCTTTTTTCGTCTTATGAACATTGACAAGACTTTGCTTGCGGCAGCGGTTGCCGCTTTACTGATGATGGTGACGGTTCCTTCCTGCCACAGGAAGACGGAAACGCCTGTACTTGAGGACAATGATACCATTTATCCGCTCGGGTTCTGTACTGATTCGTTCGCCTTGGAGGAAGGTGTGCTTAAGAACGGAGAGATTTTCACGTCTCTGATGTCGAGGCTCGGAATGAGGCCTCAGGATGCGATGTCTCTTGTCAATGCGACTGACTCTGTTTTCAATCCGAGGAAGATGCGTGCCGGCAATACGTGGCAGGCTTATTACAGCGGATGCGATTCTTCTGTCAATGTTCTGGAATATGTTGTCTATCACCATGACAAGATAAATATGACGGTGCTCAAGTGCAAGGCTCCTTTCTCGGCATGGAAGGTCGTGAAGCCTGTGGACCATACGCTCAAGTATTCCAATGTGCTCATTTCCTCGTCGCTCTGGAATGATATGCGCCGCTGCGGTGCGCCTCAGATGCTGATTCTGCATTTGGAAGATATCTATGCCTGGACAATCGACTTCTTCTCCATCCAGCCGGGCGACAGGTTCAGTGTCGTGTACAATGAGTCGTCCTGCGAGGGTGAGGTGATAGATATTGACACGGTATATTATGCTGAGTTTGAGCACGACGGTAAATGCTATCCTGCAATCCGTTTTGACCAGGGAGATGGCGGAAATCTGTATTGGAACGAGAAGGGGGAGAGTATGAGGAAGGCATTTCTCAAGGCTCCGTTGAGGTTCTCCCGAATCAGTTCCGGCTTCTCCTATCACAGAAAGCATCCTGTTACCGGTCGTGTGAGGGCCCATACGGGTGTGGATTATGCAGCTCCTACAGGTACTCCTGTCATGTCCATCGGTGACGGCACGGTGATAAGCAAAGGCTGGAGCGGCGGTGGCGGAAACACTGTCAAGATTCGTCACAATTCCGTATATACGACTTCATACATGCACTTGTCGCGTTATGCGGCCGGCCTTAAAACCGGCGACAGAGTACGTCAGGGCGATGTTATCGGCTATGTCGGCTCGACAGGATTGTCCACAGGCCCACATCTGGATTTCCGCGTATGGAAAAACGGCACGCCTATCAATCCGCTCAAGATGGAGTCGCCAAGCGCCGAGCCAATCTCCCCGGCCAACATCCCTGCCCTCGACTCCGCCTACATCTTCCAGTCCACCCGCCTCCGCACCTGGCTCGCTGTGCCTGACAGTACCGCGGCACCTGGCACCTCCGCTGGTGTTGCCACCTCTGCTGGACCTGGCACCTCTGCAACTCTCGAACAACCTGCATTTTGACCGTCTCGTTAAACTGTTTATTATCAGGAGATTATGAAGATAAGCCAATTTCAGGTTACGGGAAAAAACGGGTAACCTGAAATTCTATTATTTGCGTAATTGACTGTTGGCCAATTACTTGCGGCATTAAGCCGTTTTCAGGTTGTTCTAAAATGCTGATGCTATCGAGCGCGGTACGGTTTCCTGTGAACATCTCCAGCGCGACCTCCCATGCTGTGAACATTTCTCGCGCGACCACACATGCTGGGAAACATAGCAATAAAAACAGCCCCTCAGATATCTCCTGTTCAAGTCCAGAAACAAATGGACGGAATCTCAAAAGAGGAGATCCTCGAAAATTCTTCACAAATCTTTACCAACTTATTTTTTAACGCTTACTAAACTGACATCATCAGTGCCCTGAACTGTCTTTAAGCTTTGTAACCTCCTCTAAAGACAAGCCGGTTATCTCGCAAATGGTTTGGATAGGAAGATCATTCTGTACCATCTTAAGGATCAGGTCATATCGCCCTTCCTCGCGTCCTTCCTCAAGCCCCTCAGCACGTCCCTCAGCACGTCCTTTCGCGAGTCCTTCTTCAAGCCCGGTCTCCTTGGCGTATTCAATCTGATTGTGGGTGTCACGTGCTGTTGTCATGGCCTTTACGTAATTTTGTTTGTCAATATTGTCAAGGCTTGCGTACTCGGCTACGTCGAAGATGCGGCTGAAGATCCTGTCCCGCAGCGCCGCCGGCCTCTCCAAGAGTTTTGACAGGTTCTTCAGGATGTAGAGCCACTTGTCGAAATCAGTAGTCAACTCATCCACGCCCTTGCTGAACTTCTCGACCTCGATGAAGACGAACTTCAGCTTGTCCGTCATCGTCTTGCCGGTGGTCGCCTCACGCAGCATAAACCTGTGCTCGATGAGGTCGTCGTCCTCGTACCTGAAGCTCAGCACCCCTAGGAAATACACCCCGTCCAATTCGTAGTTCCACTCCTTCCTGATACCGGTCTCCACATCCCGCTGTGCCTTCTTGCCCTGCTTCATGATCGGGAAGGAAGTGTAGTACAATGCCCTCTCGAAAAAGTGCTTTTGTGTCGCACACTGCATTTCAACAAGGAAATCCTTCCCCTCCTTCGTTCTGCAAATCACATCGAACACCGCCTTCCGGTCATCCTCCATTATTCCCAGCTGCTCGGCAGGAATATAGGTAATATCTTCTATCTCGTGTTCCGGAAAGATGACTTTCAGAAACTCAATGAGAATGTCTTTGTTCACTTCGCTGCCGAAGAGACGTTTGAAGGACCAATCCACCATCGGATCGATGTACCTCGCCTTGATTCTTTCATCCATAAAGGTAAAGTTTTTATTTTATTTATCAAAAATTTCGGACATCGGCCACAATCGCCGTGTCCATCAAGGCTACAATAATATGCAATTTTTTTCCGAAAAACTTGTAAAAAGACGCTTCCGGTGAAAATTTTTACGATTTTTAAATTTTAAAATTTGTTTTAAATCCCTTAATTTTTTGCCAATAGGTTGTAGGTGATGTGGTTATAATTTTAGGAGCAAAGAAGGAAAACCTGCGTGCTGGAATTACGCTGCCGGCGTTTTCCTCCTTGACCCCTGAATAGCGTAACAATAAAAACAGCCCCTCAGATATCTGAAGGGCTGTTTGAGAGGTGCCTAGCGGAATCGAACCGCTGTAGCAGGTTTTGCAGACCTGTGCCTAACCGCTCGGCCAAAGCACCGTTTGGGATTACAAATGTAGGTATTCTTTTTGGATTGCCCAAATATTTGTTGCAAAATCTTTATAATTTGTGCCGTTTAAGGTGATTATGTTAAACCAACATTCAACGAGCCTTCAACCGGGAGATTGACATATGTAGAGCGCCTCGGCACTCTTGAGGATCTGGAGAAGCGCCACAGGATATGAACTTTCTCAAAGTAACGGGAGAAGGATACATCTCGTCAATGCATTACAAACTTGCACAATTGCAAAAGCCCCAGAATTGCCATTACAGCGCTCTGGGGCCTTTATATCTTAAAATCTAAGTGTCAAAGATGGGAAATTATACATAATTTTTTAATTGACAATAAAATACTTGAATTTTACTTATTGTCAACATATTCTGGCAGAAAGGATTGCACGGGCTACAGTCTCACGTCGATGATATTCGGATAGTGGTCCGTCAGCTTTACGGTATACTCTTCCATGATGCAGTCGAACACCTTCACTTCGGCAGTTCCGGCAGGATCATAAATGAACAGATGGTCGATGGCGCCACCTTCCCTGGTATCAGCCTTCCTTCTGCTCACAGTAGAATACCCATCAGTCGGGCTACATATATGATGGCCATTGTGATTATCACCATAGACAGTCGCAGCCTTGTAACAAGGAGCATAACCAGACTGTATAAACTGCTGCATCGGAACGGTATTTTCCTCACAATTCATATCCCCCACGACAAAAACAGGAATATCCTTGTACTTGGCAAGAATACCCTCCACCTCAGCCATAATCAGACGCACCTGTGAAGCCCTCGCCTGCGTACTGCCGGCCTTTGCCTTGTCACTCTTCCACCACAGATGCGTCCCTACCAATGCGAAAATCTTTCCATCCTTCTTACGCTTAAACACAGCCGATGTATAAGACTTGGAGCCATGGTTGCACCACTCCGACGGCGTATAAAGATTGAACTTCACATAAAGAAGCTCCAATTCATCAGGCTTATAGAATATAGGTGTATTGTTCCAGTTCTTCCCGGACTCATAAGCTATCTGATATCCTTTTTTCTGCACCAACGGATAGAACACGTCGTGCATGTGTTTCGAATATTCCTGAAATGCGAACACATCCGGTGCGTAATCCGAAATCAGCCGCGCAAACTGCGGCCCCCTGACATTGTCGCGAGGGTCTTCCCCAAATTTCCGCCAAGCCGGCGGAATCGTGTCCTTGCTGTAATCCCAGATGTTGTCGTCCAAGATGCGCAGGTCCGCACCCTTCGCCACCTTATACTTCCCCCGAGGGCCCTCCGCCCTCAATCCAGGCTCCGCATTCGCTACCGCAATGCATCCAAGTGACAATGCCATCGCCACCAATGTTTTCAAGAAATTTCTCATAATTCAGGTCAATGTTTTATTATCAACGATTCCGAAAATTACTATTTATAAAGAATTCATACAACAAAATCTATCATTTCAGCCGTTCTCAACAGTATGTCATGGCCGCAAATGTCCGCATAAGAGAGCCTCCAAAATGAAGCAGGTTATTTTTTAACATTTACTCAAACGACAAAAAAGTGCTAATTCGACAAAAAAGTGCTGATTCGACAAAATAAAGTGCTCAAACGACAATTTGAAAAGTGCTCAAACGACAATTTTTATAAAACGCTGTATTTCAACAGAAAAAAGTTCTTGTAATATTTTGGGCGCTGAATGACATTTATTACCTTTGGATGAAGACAAAGATAATAAATTCAAGTTTATATGAGCAGAAAAATCACTTTTCTTACCTTGTTTCTGTGGCTGATGACGGTAACTTTTCCTGTCATTGCGCAGCAGAAAACAGACACGACCTACACCTTCCGCTTCGTTCCGCAGAAGGACATGTTCTACGTTCCTTGGAATGGCAATGACACTGAACTTGCCCGCCTGTTGGAATGTATCGAAAACAGTAAAGCAACAATTTTTGACGGCAAGTTGCCGCTACTGGTTGACGGCTACTGCAATTCGCTGGGCGGTGAAGCCGAGAACCTTGCAACGGCGAAGATCCGTGCCAATCGAGTAAAATCAGAACTGATTACACGCGCGAAAATCAAGGAAGAAAACTTCATAACCCACAATCATGCGACAGGGGGTGATTTTGTAATCGTGCGCCTGACGGTACCAGTAAAAGAAACAGCCGTGACGGATGCGGAAGCAGAAGCACGACGCAAGGCGGAAGCCGAACGCTTAGAAACCGAGAAGCGTGCCGAGCAGGAACGGCGTGCCGAAGAGCAGCGCAAGGCGGAAGAAGCCCGACTTGCCGCTGAAAAGGCAGAAGCCGAGAAAAACGCTCAACAAAATACACTTGCCTACACGCCGTCGGAAACCAAAATCACAACTGATCATCATCTCTCCCTGCGTGCCAACCTGCTGCGCTGGGCTACCTTGACACCAGATTTAGGACTTGAATGGCGCATCTACCCATCGTGGGGCATTGCCGTAAACGGCTCGTGGACTTCTTGGAGCTGGAGTGACAAAGACCGCCGCTATGCACTCTGGGAAGTGGCTCCGGAAGTACGTTACTATATGGGTGAGAAGAAAGCCTGGTATCTGGGCGCAATGTTCAAGGCCGGACAGTTCAACTACAAGCTTTCCGAAACAGGCAAGCAGGGCGACCTGATGGGTGGCGGCATCACCGCCGGCTATCAGCTGCGACTGAACAAGTCATTAGATCTTGATTTCAACCTCGGTTTGGGCTACCTGAATGTCGATTTTGAAAAATATGAAGTCATCGACGATGTGCGCGTGCGCCGCGGCAACGAGACAAAAGATTGGTATGGTCCCATCAATGCCGGTGTGACATTGGTATGGAAACTTTTCTAAATAGGGGGAGGAATAGAATATGAAAGCAAGACAATATCTAAATATGATGGGAATGGCAGCCGCCGTGCTGCTCTCTTCCTGCGTGAAGGACACGCTTTATGACACGCCGCATCCCGACTACGGGAAGATTGCGGTGACAGCCGACTGGTCGGCCCGCGGTGAGGGTATCGACATACCTGCCACATGGACGGTCACCATTGGAGACTATACGGGTACGGAGACTTCCGCCACCCATACCCCCGACCATCTGTTTGCTCCGGGCAGCTACACATTTGCGGTGTGGAACCCGGCTGAAGGAATCACCGTGAACGGCACCACAGCCACCATTGCCGCAGCCACGGGAACCCGGGCAGGCACGGATGCCTTTGTGAACAATGCCCCGGGATGGTTCTTCACCTATACGGAACAGGTGACCATCGAGAAAGACAAGGACTATCCGCTGACTGCCGCAATGAAGCAGCAGGTACGCGAACTGACGCTTGTCGTCGAACCTACTGGTG